>Ga0209725_1000228_pt1 | contig 34529 bp, 35 predicted proteins | sample I18A1metaG_FD_184145 | JGI IMG/M metagenome (GOLD analysis project Ga0209725, IMG submission 184145) | Lake sediment bacterial and archeal communities from Gulf of Boni, Indonesia to study Microbial Dark Matter (Phase II) - ​I18A1 metaG... | ecosystem: Environmental > Aquatic > Freshwater > Lake...
CTTGTAGAGCATATCGACACCCTTAAGAAAAGAGTGCCAAAAGCCACCATAATTATCGGGCACATGGGTTATCCGCGGTTCTTAGACTTGCTCACCGTTCTCCCTTATTCGCAGCCAGGAGTCTTCGCTGAAACCTCTTTTGGGCTGATTCGGATTGTGGATTTGTTTGGCATTAATTTTGCAACCAGATTCATCCGTAAGATTGGTGTTGACAACGTGATTTTTGGATCAGACTGGATGGGAACATCCTCATCTCTACACAAGGAAATGAACGCTCAATTAAACATCATCAAGAAAATGAGTCTCACAAACGAAGAGAAGGAGAAGATCCTTGGAGAAAACATCAGAAAAATTTTGAAGCCTTAATTATAGAGATCGATACTTGTGAAACCGAAAATTTAAACGCCAGTCGCAAACTCTAGTGCGGGGGGTTAGGTTTATACTTACGTTTAGAACTGTCAAATTCGTTCAAACGGATGCTGAACCAACGAATACACCATGTCGAGGTCGAGTTTGTACCAGCGTCAAGTGATGTCTCCCGCAAATTGACGAAAGAAGTCAGTTATCGTTCTTCTTCTCTAAAATAGATGTGGTCAGACTGACTCATAAAGAATGTGTCGAAAGTGTAGAACATAAAAAACAAGAAATGAATGAAAAGAAGTGATGGTATGATATGTCTTGTTGTCCTTAACTCTTCTTTGGCTTTCTAAGCATCGAACCCGCATACAACCCGATGAAACCAAACACCAAAGCAATGACAACATTCAACGCCACCACCATGAACATTGCATCGAACCAATCATAATTCGTCCATCCACTTGTAGAAAACATGCTATCCATATTCTCCTTAACCGCAGGGCTTACTAACGGGTTGGCTATGAAAGCTATGGTGGCTAACATCGACACAACCGTAAACAAGACAACAATGCTGGCAATCGCTCCCCTTCTCGACTCCTCCTGAATTTTCAAAGCAAAGAGATAGCCGACAATCAACGAAGCCACCAAAGTCGAAAGAATACCAGCAACAGCAGTCCCCTTTCCAGACATCACTGGAATAAATACTGCCAACAACACCGAATCAAGTAGGGTAGTAATCACAGCCAAAGAAGCCACAGCCGTAACAACGTCTCCAAACTTCAACCTTTCACCTCCTTTGAAGCCAAAAACGCACATATGTTCTCGGTTCACCTATAACTTTTCCGCAAAACCAAAAACTGCTTGTCATTCGCAGTTTTGGTTGTTGTTGGGGCAAAGTTTTATCCTGCACAGCAAATCATAGATGCTCTAAAACTTTAACGTGAGATTCCTAGAGGTTGACAGTTTTAAACGCTTAATTGAGATTAAGTGCGGGGGATTATTATCAAACTCAAATCCGATGTCGTGAGTTCCAAAATTAAGTTCGTAGTGGTCTTGGTTCAGAGAACCTCAAATTCCAAGGCGAAAAAAGCTATGAATACAGGCTTCAGCAATTGTAGCCTGGTATACGTGATTTATCTCATTCAAATTTCTCACATCGGACTGATGAAGATGACAGGTCTGACTAGAAGAAAATATCAGCTTAAATTATTCAATTCCAATCCCTTCCCCGCACTGATTCGCTATCCTGCATCAAAAATGACGACATGTCATGGCGTGAAGTCGGGAAGATCTGTCACGTAGGCGTGAAGGAAGGGAGGTATCTCCACAGTAACGTCAAAGCCTAAAGGATTATACTTGTCGACAAGCCCGCGAATAGTGAGGCACTCTTGCGGGTCAACCAACAGAATCCTTGAATCTTGTTTGAAGGTCTTGGCTACATCGACTCTCACGAGAGCTTGAAAGGCGATCACACTAACGAGTTCAAAGCCCTTAGGATTCGTGAAATACTCCATAAAACTTGGTTCGTCATGACTTGGCATCCCAAGAACCAACGTGCCTAATTCTCCACTGGTTTCATTTTTCACAATAATTGCGTAGTCCAAGGGTTTTTCCAGATAATCCCTCCAAAGGTCTATGAAGTCCATTTGCCCAAGAGTATCCTTGAAAGTTATGGTTACGTAGATTTTTTCATCTGGGCTTATAGAGTTGAGCAACTCGTCTAAAGCACTGGCTCTTGAGTTCACATAGACCAAAAGCTCATCTTCAGATGATATGTGAGTCTCTATATGTATAGATATGTAGGCTTTCATTGAAGGGTTATACTGAATTTTACGAACAACTATGTCGCCGCCTGGAAAACTTATTCGCTCAAGTTCCTTAGGCATCCACCCATCCTCTGGGTCGTCATGACTGCTCTTAAAAAAGGATGTTAGAGGCAACAAAGTGACGCTAGCATACACGGCTATCAGCAGACTTCCAACTAGAATTAAAATGCACAGGGGTGTAGACAACATAGCGGACTTTGTCGAAACAGGCTTTATAGGTCTTCGGCACCAATTCCAAAGTTTTCTATGAATGTTCATTTCGGTTCAGCTGCCCTCTTTAAGGAGCGTCGTCGCCTCCGATGATAGTTACAGTAGCCGAGTTTTGAAAGAGACCCAGCCACTCAATACCTTCTGAATCTACAACTGTGTAATTAACTTCTAGGAACACTGGATATCGTATGTGTTTGCCTTTTGACATTCCCATGCAAGCGAGTTCAAAGCTGTTAGCTTTCGGTGTAAAGTACCATTCAGCGCTCCATCCCTGTTTTTCTGAAAGTTGCTTCAATGGACATTCACTTACATTTAGCATGTATCCGGGATCAAGCTTCACGCTGTTTAAGATGACGTAAGAGTTATCATAGAACGTCGTTGCGTTGGGAAAGCCACTGAGGTTCTGCACTGCGAAGAGAAATGTGATTTTGCGACTGTAATTCGTCACCCACATAGAGTCGGTTGTTAAATAGATACGCACCACTGCACCATGAGAGACATCCGTCCATTCCCAGCTTTTAACAGAATCAACTGGAAGACGAGGCAAGACAAACGCTGCAGAAATGATTATTGCACCCAACACTACCGCAACCAAAGCAATAGCAATAAGCAGAACCCCTGTATTTTTCATGCAACAACATCCTTCAATAGATAATTTCATCAGAAATTGATAAAAACGTTACCTAAACCACGAAAAAAACCGTAGTCTACACAAACAATTAAAACAGAAACTGCCAACTATTCCCTTAAATGAAAATGAACTCTCCAAACGAAAAAGACGCAGACGTGATGATAGTCCCCTTATCCGACGACAGGCTAAAGAAAGTAGCCAGAGCCTTATCAAATGAAACAGCGGTAACAGTCTTGCAAACGCTCGTTGAACAATCGATGTCAGCAACAGAACTGTCGGAAAACCTCAAACTTCCTCTAACCACCATAGAATACAATATTAGTGCACTTTTGGAAGCAGAGCTCATCAAAGTTGACCACATCAAATTCAGCAGAAAACGACGTGACATTAAATACTATGCTCCAGTGAAGCGAGCTTTGATTTTCGTACCTGAAAAAAATGAAAGAAGAGTGATAGCTTTTCTAAAGAAGGTTCTTCCGTTGCTAGTAGTTTTAGCTCTGAGCTTTCCTGCTGGCTTAGTTGTCCAGCACATAGTCACATTGTATAGTGGACCGCCATATGAGCTGCCAATAGACCATGCCTACATTCCATTATACGTCTTCATGGCAGGCGTGATATTCGCCATATTAACGTTCGTAGTCATTGAATGGCTCAGAAAGGTCATGAGAAAAAAGGTGGGAAAATTTGGCAGGTCATAAAGTGCAGTACTCGAACAGCAGTTTCAGTGCAGCGAGAGGAAAAATTCTCGGAATTTAAACCTCGACCGGGCTACCATTATACCGTGGACCGGGAGAGATTCGAACCCTCGGCTTTGCAAAAGTGCCTTATTTGGTAATAGGAGGGCGGACTTGAACCCGTTTGGGTGCTAATTCCCCGGTTCATTCTGGTTAGTCCAGATAAGAAATCAGTCACGACGGATTGAGCCCTACAAAATCGGATTCTAATTCTGCAATTACTGGCCGCTTGTCACGACACCAATAACATGCATTTCGTGGTCTGTTCACGAAAAGAACGTGAAAAAGGCTTTAGAAGAGTGAAGTGCGGGGAGTCGGACCCCTACCCAACTTTACTGGTAAAAATACGCTCGTGGTATGTTTGGCGAGAGTTCGATTCTCTCCTGGGCTACCAAAACCGCTAAATTTTAGGTGTGGGCATTTTTGTATGATCCTTAGTTTGTGATTTGAATATGCTCTTGCATTCCTCACATTCGCAGTTAACGGCGTGATTGCCTGCAATATTTCTTTTTATAGCCCATCTTAGAAGAGGTATAATCGATTCTCTAAGTTCTGCACCGTTGTCTGTGAGCGAGTATTCAACTCTTGGAGGTATTTCAGCAAAAAATTCTCTTTCGATTAATCCTTCTGCTTCCAACTCTTTAAGCCTATCTGAAAGAGTTCTTGGGCTAATGCTATGCAATTCTTCCATAAGCCTGTTGAACCTTAACCTTCCGTAAATGCCAATTGCGTTGATGATAAGAAGCGCCCATCTCTTGCTAATAATCTTCATGAAATCTTCGAGAGGACAGAAACAAGGGTTGCCATTTTTATTGTTCATAATTACTTACCTTCTTCACATCAAATATGTAATTGGATACTTTGTAATTTAAATACTATACTTTTGATAGTTACTTTATCAGAGAGGCTAATGCTGGTTATGGAGGAAAATTGTTGGAAAACAGGTCTAAAGAAATTGGAAGTATAAGAAAAAGATGGGATGAGCATGCTGAAAGATATGATGAATGGTACAAGACTTTTCATGGAGCTGTTGAACATTATGTGGATTGGGAACTGCTAAAAAGATATCTTCCCAAAAACAAAAATGCCAAGATCTTGGATGCTGCTGGCGGTACAGGGAGAATAACACTTCCCTTAGCGAAGATGGGGTACTCAGTTACTCTATGTGATGTCTCTCCTAGAATGCTGAATGTGGCAAAGCAAAAAATGCGGAAGAATGGAGTCTTAGACAAAGTAAAGATCCTAGAGTGTAATGTTTACAAACTGCGTTTTGCCGACGAGAGTTTCGACTTTGTCCTCTGCTGGAATGGAATGACAGAAGCCGCAAAAGAACTCATACGGGTGACAAAGAAGGGAGGAAAGATATCAATGTTTCTAATTAACAAGTATGGTTCTGCCATTAGAAAGTTTCATGAAGACCCTAGTTCTGCTCTTGCTTTAGTTGAATCAAAATCGGGTTACGTCTATGATGAAGAAGAGAAATACAAGGCTATCAGCGTGGAAGAAGCCAGAGAGCTCTTTGAGAAAGAAGGAGTCAGGGTTATCGAGATCTACGCCATCTGCGGTATGCTGGATATACTGTCTATTCCCGAAAAAATTCAACAATCTCGCAGTTGGGATGAAAAGTTCTTCAATCAGATGACTGAGATGTTATTAAGATTGAGTAAAGAACCTTCGGTCAAAGGATTGTCAAAGCATCTAGTGTTATATGGGGAGAAGATTAGGTGAACAAGCGAAGGGGAGATGATGAATATGGGATTGAGCGAGGAAGAAGGAGCTAAGTATTGGGATAGGGAAGCAAGAAGCTACAACATGAAGGCCGAGAAATACAAAGAGAGATACCATAAACTGGCCCAATACATAGTCGATCTGACAAACCCTATGAAGACCGATGTAATTATGGAAATTGGTGTCGGCACTGGAGTGATCTCGCTATTGCTTGCGCCCAAGGTAAAAAAGGTTATTGCAATTGATATCTCTAAGGAGATGCTGAGAATCACCAAAGAGAAAGCAATGAAAACAGGTATCAGTAATATCGAGTTTGTGAGGGGAACTTTCCATAACCCTGGCATCGCAGAAAAAGTTGACATAATCATAACCATCGATTCGCTACACTGTACAACAGATGGGAATCATAAAAAACGCGCAATTGAAATAATGCACGATCACCTGAAAGATCAAGGAAAAATATTTTTGGAGGACGAGATGATAGTCTATGACCAAGAGACTTTGAAAAAGAAAACTGACCAGATAATTCGGTATTTAGTAAAACTCGCGAAGAGATCAGACAAGGAATTTCGAGATTTGCTTTTTGAAAAACGCCCAAACATTCATGATTTGAAAAAATTCTTCGATGAGTCGACAGAGTACTATATCAAGGATATGGCTAAGACAGAACATCTCCTTACGCTCGAAGATCTTGTGGGATATTTTGAAGAATCGGGTTTTGAGGTTAAAGAGACAATGAGACTGACTTCGCTGAGTGGAATAATTTACGCAAAGAAGATATGAAAGATACATGTTTAGAATAATCAGGAAACTGGCAAAGCAGTTAGCCAATCCAAGCGATTTTTCAATAATGTGCAAACTGAGAACTGGAAACATGCTTTTGTTTTCTTTCTATGGATGGCACTATTCGTTTCCGTTATTACACCTATCGTCAATTATTTTGTTGTAGAAAGCACAGATTGGTCTTCGTCTTATCAAGAACAAATCGTAGCATACAACTTTACGAAAAATAGCTTTTTTGAACCTTACGGAGCCTACGCATACCTAATCGAGGCAGCTTTAATATCTGCATTTGCTATCCCAATTCTCTTTTTCTTGACATTGCTTCTACTAAACTGGCCAAGCAATTTTACCGGTAAACTTGTTCAATTCTCAACCTCCGCACAAGGCTTCTATAACGTGCTAAATTGATTTTATTTTGCCCAAATAAGCTCAAATTATGGCTGAAATTCAGATGCGGGGAGTGGGATTTGAACCCACGAACCCCTGCGGGACAGGCTCCTGAAGCCTGCGCCTTTGACCTAGCTTGGCGACCCCCGCAACCGCAGAAAAATGTGTTAAGAAAAGGTTTAAGAGTTGCTGTACGCTCTTGAATGGAAATGGTGTATTTGAATGCCGACTCATGGTGCGCTTTCCAAGGCTGGGAAAGTTAGGTCACAAACTCCAAAAATCCAGGCTACTTCAAAGAAAGGACCTAGTCCTAGGGTTAAAAATAGGCGGAATTATGAGAAGCGGTTAATGTTGCAGAGAAAGCCTGGACAGAATTGGATTTAAAGCTTTTATTTTTTAAAACCTTAACCTTAGCAACATGTTAAATGCTAAGCTTGCAATTTTAAACGCTAACGTAATAACTCTAAATTCTAAGCAGCCTAAAGCTGAAGCCCTAGCTATTCAAAATGGAAAGATAATTGCTGTAGGCTCCGACGAAGAAATCCGCAAATACATAGGCAAAGAAACGAAAGTTATAGATGCCAAAAACAGGACAGTTGTTCCAGGATTTGTTGACTGCCATGTGCACATGACTGGTTTTGGATGGTCTTTGCAGACTTTAGACTTGAGAAACGTAAACTCGATAAAGGAAATGCAGCAGAAGCTGCAAGAATACGCTGAGAAAAATCCTGAGAAAAGCTGGATTCTTGGTGGAAGATGGGATCAAGAAAAATTTGCTGAAAGACGTTTTCCAACCCGTTGGGATTTAGACAAAGCATTTGCGGATAAGCCTGTCTTTCTAGTTCGTGTTTGTGGACATTTAGCAGTTGTTAACAGCAAAGCCCTACAATTAGCTGGCATAACAAAAGAAACAACTGTTGAAGGCGGAGAAATAGATTTAGACAAAGCTACGGGTGAACCTAACGGAATCGTCAGGGAAAATGCCTTAGAAATTATTAGGAAAGCCATACCAAAACCAAGTCCAAAAGAACTTGAGAACTTTTGCCTTCTAGCTTGCGGAAAGGCTGTTGAAGCTGGGCTTACAGGGGTTCACTGGATAGTAGACTCACCTGAAGAGATACGTATCATACAGAAGCTCTATTCCGAGGGAAAATTGCCCTTAAGGGTTTATTTGGGCATCCCAGTAGACCTTTTGGATGAACTAGTCGATTTAGGGCTGGTTACAGGCTTCGGAAACGACATGGTTAAAATAGGTTTCATAAAGATTTTTGCCGACGGCTCTCTAGGTGCACGCACCGCTGCCTTAAAGGCGCCTTACTCCGACAAGCCTGAAACAAGCGGCATGATTCTCTGCACGCAAAAGAAGCTAAACAAACTTGTCTTAAAGGCACATAAAGCTGGTTTACAGTTAGGTGTTCACGCCATAGGCGACCACGCTATAGAAATTGTTTTAAAGGCTTTTTTAAAGGCTTCAAGAGAGTTTCCAAGAGAAAATCACAGGCATAGAATTGAGCATTGCTCTGTTCTTAATCCTAAACTGATCAGACAAATGAAACGTCTAAGCTTAATAGCCTCTGTTCAACCCCACTTCATCGTTTCCGATTTCTGGGTTGTTGATCGTGTAGGCAATGCCAGAGCACGTTGGGTTTACCCCTTTAAGACGCTTATACATGAAGGATTAGTTGTCGCTTCTGGTTCAGACTGCCCAGTGGAACCTATAAACCCCCTTTTAGGCGTTTGGGCAGCAGTAGCAACGAAAGGTTCCGCTGAAGAGAGCCTCACATTGGAAGAAGCTTTGAGAACTTACACTTTGAATGCTGCTTACGCTTCCTTTGATGAAAACAAGAAAGGCACAATCGAAGTGGGAAAATTCGCAGATCTAACAATTTTGTCGGATAACATATTTGATGTTCCATCGAACGATATTAAGAAAATCAGGGTGGAAATGACTATTGTTGATGGACTGGTAGTCTATGCTAGCGAACATTTTCAGAGCCCTCCTTAGCGATTTGAGTTTCAGCTTTTCTAAAGAACATGAAATATAACGAACTCGCCACAAAATAGGTGAGAGTTGTAACAAGGAATGGTGTAAAGAAATCGCTTTCAGTCATCATCTTACCAGAGACCGAAGCAGTTAAGGCACGTGGAACATTATCTGCCATAATCATTAAACCATTTGTTGTAGCACGTTCCGTTTCCGTTACTAACTCCATCTGCAATGCAGTGCTTATAGGCCCTGCCATGTTCATCAATGCGTTACGGGCGATGTAAGCAGTTGAAGCTAAAGGTAAGTTTGGGGCAAGAGTCATAAGCATGATAAAGGGCATGGAAAAATATTCACAAATTACCACACTTTTGACTTTACCGAGCTTTTTTGCCAAAGCTGGCGCAGCAAGGGTTCCTATACCAAGTGTAACACTACTCAAAGAGGAAATGATACCTATCTGCTCTAATGTAGCGGAAAATTTTAGTTTAAGGAATAGATTTAAAAGTGGCACTATAAATCCTGCACCGAAGCCTATTAGACTAGTAGGTATCATAAATTTAAGTATCGTTTTATGACTTCGAATGTTCCGTAAACTTAAAAGGTCAACCATTTTTTGCCTTTGCAGCATTTTGTTCTCTTTTATTACCAGTATTGGAACGGCCGCAGTTAAAGCTAGAACAACCGAAATTCCAAGAGATATGCGGTATCCAACAGCCGATCCGTTTACACCAGTTGGCAAGCTTAAAAGCGCATTAAATGAATCTGGCATAACACCGCCAACGTAGTTGCCTATAACACTCATTATTATCATTAAGGCCCAATCAACGCTGAACAAATATGTGCGCTCTTCTTGTTTGCTATTCTCCATCATGAATGGCGCCGAGGCCACCCATCCAATTGTTCCTATCAAGCCAGAACCGAGGCTGGCAACAAGTAGAATAGGCGGCTGTAAAACTAGTATTTGAATAAAATTTATAAAATTCGCCATTAAACCAATAAGCAAAGCTCTCTTGGGGCCTATACGTTCGCAAACTAAGCCAGCTGGCAAAGCCACAAAACCTGTGGCTAGTGCGCTAATAGTAAACATCATGCCTATAAAATCTGGTTGAAAACCTACTTCGCTGAGGTTAAGGTATAAGTTGAATATTACTCCCCAGATTCCAAAACTCAAGCCCTGCAGGATGGTTGCCACCAAGTAAAGCTTAGCATTACGACTAAGACTACTAATACGCCGAAAGTACAATTGAATCCCAAAGCGACGCCACAAAGTTTATTCACCAAAGTTAAAGGTTGATAGCATAGAACTGTTAAAAATAAATACTTTCCGAAAATTTTAACCTCATATCTTAGCGGAGTTTATTTGTTTGTTTTATGCTAATGTATTACGGTTGACGTTAATTTGAGCAAAAACGACGCCTTGAGACAAATAATTGAAAGTTTAATGCTTATTCCTTCACCTACTTATGATGATGTTAATCGTGTTAAAATGCATGTTGCCGCCGAGAATAAGCTTGGCAAGGTGCCATCCAACGCTGAAATAATACGTCTTCTAAAGGCTGAAGAGAAGTCCAAGCTTCTGCCCCTTCTGCGCCGAAAAATCACACGCACAATCTCAGGCGTGAGTGTAATAGCCGTTATGACCCAGCCATATTCATGCCCGCAGCCTGAACCATGCGCATACTGTCCAGGCGGACCGCCCTTCGGTGTTCCTCAAAGCTATACTGGTTTTGAGCCGGCTGCAATGCGTGGATTACAAAATGAGTTTGACCCATACTTGCAGGTTAAAAGTCGCATTGAACAACTGCAAGCTATAGGGCATAATGTCGACAAAACAGAGTTAATTGTTATGGGAGGAACCTTTCCAGCCACACCGACTGATTATCAAACATGGTTTATCCAACGTTGTTTAGACGCTATTATTGGCGAAGAATCTGCCAGCATCGAAGAAGCCAAAAAGAATGCCGAAGTAAGCAGTATCCGCAATGTTGGCATAACAGTGGAAACAAGACCAGACTGGGCTGAAGAAAAGCATGTAGACAACATGCTAAACATGGGTGTAACACGCGTAGAGTTGGGTGTTCAAAATCCAAGTGATGAGATTTACCGTTTAGTCGGCAGAATGCACAAAGTCCAAGATGTAATTGAAGCTACACGCATTATGAAGGACGCTGGACTAAAAATAGTTTACCACTTAATGCCTGGACTTCCTAGTTCAAATCTAGAAAAAGACTTGGACGCCTTTAAAGAGATTTTCGTAAATCTAGATTTTAAGCCGGATATGATTAAGATTTACCCATGTTTGGTTTTGAAAGGCACAAAAGCTTATGAATGGTATTGCGAAGGAACTTACAGGCCTTACACAAATGAGGAAGCCACAAACCTAATTGTGGAAATAAAGAAGATTATTCCACCTTGGGTGCGCATAATGCGTGTTCAACGCGATATTCCTGCACCATTAATAATTGCTGGCGTGAACAGAGGAAACTTGCGCCAATTAGTGTATCAAAGACTAAAGGAGCAAGGCATAAGGTGCAGGTGCATACGATGCAGAGAGGTGGGTCATAGAATGGCAATTGATAAAGTGAAAGCCAACTCAGATAAAGTCAAGATTTTAACTACGAAATATTCGGCGTCTGAAGGAGAGGAAATCTTCATTTCGGCAGAAGACCTGGAAAACGACGTTTTAATAGGCTACTTGAGGTTAAGGGTTCCCTCAGAAAAAGCTCACAGACCAGAAATAAAAGCGAAGCCCTGCTCAATAGTGCGGGAACTTCACATTTATGGACCGCTAGTGCCTGTTGGCAAACACTTAGCCAAGGCATGGCAACACAAAGGTTATGGCGGTATTCTATTGGCTGAGGCAGAACGCGTAACTAGGGAAGATTATGATTTAAAAAAGATTTTAGTTATAAGTGCCCTCGGAACAAAACAGTACTATATGCGGTTTGGCTATCAATATGATGGAGTTTACGTATCAAAAATGTTGGAGAGCTAAAAATGGCTAAAAAAGAATTTTCGGGCTATAAAGGCGAGGCGTTGGAAGCCATCAAACGGGCTGATGCTGAAATAGGCGACATAATACGCGTGACAAAGAACGCGGAAGTTTACGAAGGAATATTGATTCCCCGTTCAGAATATGGCGACGAAAAATACCTAGTTATGAAGTTAAAAAGCGGCTACAACATCGGCATACGCATAACCCCAAACACAAAAATAGAGAAAATAGGAAAAGGAGCAAAACCAGCCTTTGCACCATCTCCTCTCGCAGAGCAAAATCCAGAACTGCCAAAAGTCGCTATAATAAGCACTGGTGGAACTATAGCCAGCCGCGTGGACTACAGGACAGGAGCGGTGCGACCAGCCCTAACAGCAAGCGACCTATACAGCGTTGTTCCAGAACTAGCCAACATAGCACGAATAGACGCCAAAATACTATTCAGCCTCTTCAGTGAAAACATAACACCAAAGCATTGGACAGAAATAGCCAAGGCTGTTGCCAAGCAAATAGCTGAAGGCGTTGACGGCGTCGTAATAGCCCATGGAACCGACACCATGGGTTACACAGCCGCAGCCTTAAGTTTTGCATTGCAAAACCTTCCAGTTCCAGTCATAATTGTAGGTTCACAACGCTCAGCAGACCGCCCAAGCTCCGACGCAGCAACAAACCTTATAGGCGCAGTAATGGCAGCAGCAAAAGCTCCCTTCGCGGAAGTAGCAATAGCGATGCATGAAACACCATCAGACAATTCCATAACGCTTCACAGAGGGACAAAAGTCAGAAAATGCCACACAAGCAGAAGAGACACCTTCAAATCCGTAAACACGTTGCCAATAGCGAGAATACAAGACCAAAAAATAATCATGTCGACAGAAGACTACAAGAAACGTGACCCAGCGAGAAAGCTTATTTTAAAGCCGGAATTCGATGAGAAAGTTGCTTTGTTAAAGTTTTATCCAGGCATGAACCCAACAGTAATTGGTTGGTGTGTGGAGAATGAGTATAAGGGCGTCGTTCTCGAAGGGACTGGCTTAGGCCATGTGAGTGAATACTGTTTTGAGGTTATAAGAAACGCTGTAGAGCATAATGTTGTGGTTGCCATGACTTCACAGTGTATTTGGGGGCGTGTAAACATGAACGTTTACGATTCAGGCCGTGACTTGCTGGCTTTAGGCGTGGTTCCATTAGATGATATGCTTTCAGAAACAGCCATTGTCAAGCTTATGTGGATTTTTGGACAGACAAAGGATTTTGAAGAAGCCAAGAAACTTTTGAAAACAAACATTGCGGGCGAGTTTTCGCCACGAACTCTTTCTGAGAAAATAGGCAACGAATAAGGGAGAATGATGTTGCTTTGGAAATAGATTATGATAAACTTGGATTAAAGGTTGGCTTGGAAATCCATCAGCAATTGGACACTTCTGCAAAATTGTTTTGCAAATGCAAACCAGAACTTTTCAAAGAAGAACCAGAGATCACATTTCTGCGCAAACTTCGCCCAACGCAAAGCGAGCTAGGTCAAATAGACCCTGCAGCCTACTTCGAATTTCAAAAAGGAGTGAAAATCCTCTACGAAGCTAACAAGGCAACCTCATGCCTTGTCGAAATGGATGAGGAGCCGCCACATCCACTGAATATGGAGGCAGTTGAAATAGCCTTAACAGTAGCCCTAATGATTAAGGCAAAGCCCGTCGATGAAATTCATGTAATGCGCAAAACAGTCATAGATGGTTCGAACACTACGGGTTTCCAAAGGACATGCGTAGTAGCCCTAAACGGCACGGTAAAAGTTGGGGAAAAAATAGTTCCAATTGAGCATGTGAGCCTAGAAGAAGATGCAGCAAGAAAAATGGGCGAAGAAGAAGGCAACATAATACGTTACCGCATAGACCGTTTAGGCATACCTTTAATAGAGGTTACAACCGCACCAGTCATAAATTCGCCAAAAGAAGCAGGAGAAATTGCACTAGCTATCGGAACAATCTTAAGAGCTACAGGAAGAGTCAAAAGAGGCTTAGGCACAATCCGCCAAGACATAAACATATCAATTCCAAACGGCGCGTTAATAGAAATTAAGGGACTGCAAGAACTTGAACTCCTTCCGCTTGTTGCGGAATATGAAGTTCAACGCCAACTAAACCTCATAAAAATAAGTGAAGAACTAAAGAAAGGTAGAGTAAAAGGAGAGGAGATAAAAGAAGAATTTTTTGATGTAACAGGCGTTTTTAAACAAACAAAATGCAAAGTTATCCGCAAAGCCTTAGATAAAAAACAACAAGTCTTAGCCTTAAAACTTCCGAAATTCAAGGGTTTTCTAAAAAGAGAGCTTATGCCAAATTTCCGTCTTGGAACAGAAATGGCGGATAGGGCACGTTTCTGGGGAAAAGTAGGCGGCATATTTCACACCGACGAGTTGCCAGCCTACGGAATAACTACAGAAGAAATTGAAGAGCTACGGAAAACGACCGAAGCCAAAGAACAAGACATCATGGTATTTGTTGCAGACACGCCAGAAAATGCTAAAGACGCGCTAAAAGCAGTCATAGAAAGAGCCCGTGAAGCCATAAAAGGTGTGCCGGAAGAAACCCGAGCGCCAAACCCTGATGGAACAACACGCTACATGCGACCGAGGCCAGGAGCTGCAAGAATGTATCCAGAAACAGACATTCCACTGACGTACATAACAGAAGATTACATAAAGAAGAGTAGCTCACGCTTGCCCGAACTTCCGGAACAAAAACTTGGACGTTTAATAAAAGAGTATAGGTTAAACCAGAAATTAGCTAGGCAGATTTTAGAGTCAGAACACAGCGAACTGTTCGAAACTATCATAAAAGAAAGCAGCGTTTCACCAACAACAGTTGCAGCATTTTTAACTGAAACCCTTAGGGCGTTGAAACGTGATGGTGTCCAAGTGGATAACGTTTCAGAAAAACAGATACGAGAAATTTTCAAACACGTTGGCACTGGAGAATTAACCAAAGAAGCAATACCAGAAGTTGTCAGTTGGCTCTCAAAACACGAAGACAAAAACATACAAGAAGCAATTAGCAGCCTAGGGTTAAAGATTCTTTCAAAGGAAGAACTGATGAAAATAGTTGATAGCATATTGGAGAATAACAAAAAAATAGTCGAAGAACGCGGAATAGAAGCTTTTGGCCCGCTCATGAGCATGGTTATGAAAGAAGTGCGAGGTAAGGCAAGCGCAACATTAGTTAGCGAACTTCTAAAGAAGAAGCTAGGGATTTAGTAAAGGCTACATTCTACATAATGGTCTTTCTCAACTTCTATCAATCGTGGTTCCTTTTCGGCGCATTCATCTTTCTTGTATGGGCATCGAGGATGGAACCTACAGCCTGATGGTATGTTAATTGCAGATGGGACTTCTCCCTTAAGCTCTATCATCTTCCTTCTCCGTTTTGGATCTGGGACTGGAATGGCGGACAAAAGGGCTTGCGTGTACGGGTGCATGGGGTTTAGGAAAAGTCTTTCTTTGCTGCCCATTTCTATTATTTTTCCAAGATACATTATGGCTATTCTATCCGATATGTATTTGGCAACTGCTAAGTCATGGGTGATGAAGAGATAAGTTAAACCCAACTCCTTCCTAAAGCCCAACATGAGATCAATGATTGTTGTCCTAAGGGACACGTCAATCATAGAGACAGGTTCATCAGCAACGATAAACTCTGGTTTCAAAATAATAGACCTGGCTAGGGCGGCGCGTTGTCTTTGGCCTCCGCTGAGCTGATGCGGAAATAAATCAATGAACTGCTCGGGAGGAGATAAACCCACTTTATCAAGCACATCTAAAACTAGTTTCTGCTTCTCCTCGCCTGTGGCTAAGCCGTGTATTTCAAGGGGATGACCAACAGCGTCGCCTAATCTCATTCGCGGATTAAGCGATGCATAAGGGTCTTGGAAAATTATTTGCATTTTTCTCCTGAGAAGCCTAAGTTTCTCACCTTCGAGTTTTGTGATGTCTTCGCCGTTGAAATAGACTGTACCTGATGTTGGCTTAAGAAGTCTTACTATGAGCCTTCCAGTGGTTGTTTTTCCACATCCGCTTTCTCCGGCTAATGTGAAAATTTCTCCTTTATTTACTGAGAAAGTCACATCGTCAACTGCCTTAACATTACTCATTTTTCTGGTAAATAATTGTTCGAGAAAGCTTTTTTGAACGGGAAAATACTTCTTTAACCGCTCAGCTTTTATGATTTCACTCACTATTTGCACCTTTTTCGCTGTATAAAAAGCATCTGACGAAGTGATTGTTTCCAACGTCGATTAAAGGCGGCTCTTTAGATGAGCATTTTTTCTTGGCATAGGGGCATCGAGGCCAGAAGCGGCATCCTTTTGGTGGATCAAGCATGTTTGGAGGTGAGCCTGGAATGGCTGAAAGTTTTTGGTCTGCCAACTCTATATTCGGAATGCTTTGCAAAAGCCCTTGCGTGTAGGGATGTTTTGGGCTTTTGTGTAGTTCTGTGCTGTTTGCGTATTCAACCATGTGCCCAGCGTACATAACGATGATCTTATTGCATCTTTCCAAAATTATGCTTAGATCGTGTGATATGAGGATGAGCGCCATTCCATATATCTCGCGCAAACTTTCTAATAGGTCAAGTATTTTTGCTTGAACTATCACATCCAAGGCTGTGGTTGGCTCGTCGGCTACTACTAGGTCAGGGTTTAAGGCTATTGCCAAACCTATCATTATGCGTTGTCTCATTCCACCGCTGAACTGGTGGGGGTAGTCGTTTATACGTTCAGGTAGGATTCCCAAATTTTTCAGCATATCCTTAGCGCGTTGAAATGCTTCCTCTCTACTTGTGTTAGGCTCATGAGTACGTATTAGCTCAACGAAATGTGCGCCGATCCTCTTAACTGGGTTTAGAGAGGTCATGGGGTCTTGGAAGACGTAAGCAATTCTTCTACCCCTAATGGAAAGCATCCCGTGCTCTGGCAGCTTTAGAATGTCCGTTTCACCAATTTTTATGCGACCTTTAACTATGACGCCGGGGTAAGGGACGAGGCGTATTATAGACAACCCAAGTGTGGATTTTCCTGACCCAGATTCGCCGGCTAATCCCAACGTTTCGCCTTTCTCTAGGGAGAAGGACACATCCTCAACGGCATGTACTGTTCCTCTACTGGTCGGGTAGTCAACAGTTAATGAGTTAACCTCTAATAAGGACAATTTTCCACCTCAACGCTGAAGCTTCGGGTTTAGCAACTCGCTCAGTCCATCTCCGATGAGTGTGAACCCAAGTGCGAGGAGAATTATCATGAGCCCTGGGAAAGTTATCACCCACCAAGCACCACTCGCAATGAGTGCTCTTCCACTTGTTAGATCCCACCCCCAGTCAGGGATGTCTATTGTAACTCCCAAGCCTATGAAAGTTAAGCCGGCAGCCGTGAGAACGGCATCTGCAAAATTTATCGAGGCTACTACAACTATTGAGGGAATAACGTTTGGAAAAATGTAGCGTAAAAGTATTGTGTGCCATTTTGCACCAGCTGCTCGAGCGGCTTCTATGTAGGTTAACTCTTTTATGCTTAAAACTTGGCTTCGGACTATTCTGAAGTATGATGGGATGTAAACGACAGCTATAGAGAGAGCCATGTTGACCACACCAGTGCCTAGCATGGCAGCTACGGCTATTGCTATGACCAACCCTGGAAACGCGTAAATGGCGTCTATCACCAAGGACATTGTCCTGTCAAAGATGCCGCCGATATAGGATGAGAATAAACCTATGGGCACCCCTATAAGGAAGCAGACAAGAACTGAAAGGGCGGAAACTTGAAGCATTAGTGATCCGCCGCATAAAATTCTGCTCAGCATATCTTGGCCAAGATGGTTTGTGCCCATGGGAAATTGTAGGCTGGGGGGTGTCCTTATTGGACCATGATATTTGGTTGGGTCATGTGGTGTTACCCATGGACCAATTGCCGTCATAATGACCAATGCCAAGACAATTATCGTTCCGATGATGACCATCCATCCTGAAGGACCCTTCTTAGCTAGTGAAGTTAATCTAGGTATTAAGGGTCCAAGGATTCTTCGCTTGGTTTCAGCTTTGCTCATTTTGGTTTCCCTCTTATAGTCTTATTCTCGGGTCAAAGTATGCGTAGAGAATGTCCACAACAAGGCTTACTAATGTAACAAATAAGCCAAACATGACCACAGCACCCTGAATTGCTGTGTAATCTCTGAAACTAATTCTTTGATATATGTATCTTCCCAGTCCCGGCCATGAAAATGTGGTTTCCGTGAGGATTGCCCCACTTAAAAGCATGGCAAACTGTAATCCCATCATTGTGAGGATTGGCAGAAATGCGTTCCTTAACGCGTAACCATAAGTCACTGTGCTTTCTTTTAATCCCCTTGCTCTTGCAGCTGTAACAAAGTCTAACCGAAGAGTTTCAAGCATGTTAGTCCTTGTAAGCCTAACAAATATACCTGAAAGTATGATTCCAAGCGTTAGGGAAGGCAGAATAAGAGCTCTTAATGACTCAAAAAACTTGGGGAAATTTCCTTCCAGAAGGCTATCAATAGTATATAAACCTGTTATAGTAGCTGGGGGACTAATATTTGGACTAATACGTTGGCCTGTTGGAAGCCAGCCAAGATAAACTCCGAAAATTAATTGGAAAATTATGCCTAGAAAGAATACTGGAACGGCGTAGGTGACTATTCCGGAGCCTCTTATTAGGTGGTCTATAAAGGAATTGTATGATTTGGATGATATTACGCCAAGCAGTATTCCTATAACAGATGCTATTATCATGGAGTAAATGGCTAGTTCAAGCGTGGCTGGAAACGCTGAAAATATTTGTCCTCCAACGTCTTCGAAGGTCTGCATTGATTTCCCCAAGTTAGGATATCCGTGTTCCAAATAGTATCCGATATCCACAAGACCCCAAAGATAATCCATATACTGTGCCCACAAAGGTTTATCCAATCCTAAGATACGCCTCATCTCCTCCATCTGCTTCGGATCCCCCCTCCTTTCAAAGTGTAGGGCAACGGGATCGCCTGGTAGGACGCGCATGATTATGAAGACCATTGAAAGAAGCAATAGTAGTGTGGGTATAGTGAGCAGTATCCTTGTGATGATATATGAGCGGAGACCCATTTCTTACACTCCACCGTGTATTATGACTTATGTTTCTGTGAGAAAAATAGAAAGAGGGGAAATAAAGCTTTTATTTCGATATTAGCCAGTATCGCATGTCCATCGTGATGTCCATGTAGATGCCGTAAACCGTTGGTTTCGTTATAGCCCAAGCAGTACTTGCATACAGTGGAACAACAGAGCATTGCTCTACAGCAATGTCGTCGATCTGAGCATAGAGTTGCGCTCTAAGAGTTGTGTTTGTTGTTGCGCGTGCTTGGTCATAAAGTGCAGTTTGAGTTGCATTATTGTAGTTAAGATGTAGCCATTTAGCCCAGTAGAGAAATGAATAGTCATCTGGGTCAAGGTAGTCCGGATACCAGCCGTATACGAAAGCGTCCATTATCTCGTTATCTCTATTCTTCTTATAGCTGGCCCAGTCCGCATTTTTCAGTGTAATCTGTATAACGCCGCTTGCTTCGAGGGCTTCTTTGTAGAGGAGGGCTTGTTCGGCGCTCATGGGATAGTGCCCTGAGGATTCATACCAGAGGTCAAATTTCAGCTTGTTAGTTTCGCTATATCCTAACTCAGCAAGTAAGCTTCTAGTGAGCGTGTAGTTTGCATCTCCAACCTTCTTAAACACCTCGGTGTGTCCCAACATGCCTATGGGTATTATGCTATACAAGGGTTTCGATAAGCCTAGGAAGACTGTGTCGCAAACACTCTTTCGGTTTATAGCAGCCGCAACTGCCACTCTCACTTTCGTATTGTTAAATGGTGCACGCTTTTCTTGGAAACATAAGTACTGGACAAATGTTCCGGCACCCCACCAAACCTTCACGTTAGGGCTTGTCTGAAGGTCTAGCACGTCTGTTGGGGTAATATGCCTAAACGCCATGTCCGCATCGCCAGCTCCTATTGCCAGCCGAAGCGAGGTAGCATCGCTGTAGAACCTGAAGATTATGTGCTTTATCTTTGGATACCCGCTGGCGAGATTCCAGTAGTTAGGATTAGCGTCCAATATAATCTCCACATCCCTTCCGGCCACACGATCCCATTTTGACAGGACATAGGGACCAACAAATGCGACCGGCGTGCTCGCACGTGCATTGCCTGCGGTGTGGTTCACCTGCGTCATAGGAGCGTATTTTGGATCGACAATGGCAGACGCCCTACACGACAGAATTCCCAAGAACGGACTAAACGAAATTTTTAGGTAGAATCTGACCTTGTATGTGCCAAGGACCTCTGTCCGATTTATAATGGCGTCATATTCGAGGCCTGCTGGAGCTCCTTCAGGAATGCTTGGTATAAGGGCTATTGCCCTATCGAAGGAATATTTAACGTGGGTAGCGTTAAACTCCGTTCCATCTGGAAACTTGACGCCTTGTCTTAAGTTGAAATCCCAGATTTTTAAATCCGCGCTAGAATTCCAGCTCGTGGCAAGTTCTGGAACAAAATCTGTACCCGTTAGCGAACCAGGTTTGACTTCAACAAGCTCTTGCCCTATCTGCTGCATTATACACCATCCAAAATAATCATAAGCTTGAGCTGGATCAAGAGTAAGCTCAACAGAATCAGTCGTTCCAACAATTAAACTAGGCTCTATCGCCGCCAATTTCGCTTCCAAAGCATCTTTTAATGCAGACACATCGCTTATCAAAGTCGATACGTTACTCATCACCGTGGTTGTGTAATACATTGTGCCGCTTGAAACTATAATGCCTATCAGAACCAAAACAACTATTGCAAGTTCAATTTTTTCCATTTTTTGCTTTTCACCTTTTTATAAACACAGCATTACATTGTGTTAGTTTAAGCTATTTAAAATTTACCTTATCAAAGAGAACACTTTTCAAACGAATGAAATGTCTCATTCAGATTTTCTTTTTTGAAAGATCAGACGTTATTTTACGTTAAAGGTAAGTTATGAATGGTGTGCTTTACCTGTATTCTTTCACTGAAACTAGGTTTTCTGGTAGAAGTTTTATGTTTTCGCCGCAGTAGGGGCATATCTTAAATTCTGGCAGCAATGGTCTTCCACATGTCGGGCACAAGATTTGAAAGTTCACTTGTTCTTCAAGTTTTTTAACTTCTTTCCTTAAACTGCCTAGTTCCGTTTTCATCTTCTCTACGCTCTCGTTTAACGGGTGAATTTCTTTGACTTCTGTTCGCATGTTATAAATTAGGTCATTTACATGTGCCAAAATTTCACTGTTCGATTCTATTGTTTCGTTCATTGAGTCAAGTATTTCGCTTTTCTCTTCTAGTAGTTGGGTTTCAACTGTGCCTTGTGTCTTAGCGTCTGAAAGTATATTGTTTAGAAAAGTTTCCACGGGGTTGGTGAAGGCTATTGCGCAGGTTATTCCCCATAGAATGAAGGTTGCAGCGGCGCTTACCCAAAAATATGTTATAGGCGTTATGGATTGCAACTTTTCGTTTATGAGTGGGTAGAGTTGAAGGAGCCCGATTTCGTTATTAAAAACTAAGACGGAAATTGCTTCAGCCAAGTATAGAAGAGGCATGCATGCATCCTGTCATAATAACTCGTGAAAAACTTACGCATTATGAAGCGATAGGTTTAATATTGTACACTTCAGAGGAAAAGAAAAACACGGCGGCGCAAATAACGAAGCTTTTGGTCCGCTTATGAGCATGGTTATGAAGGAAGTACGGGGTAAGGCAAACCCTGCATTGGTTAGTGAATTGCTGAGAGAGAAGTTGAAACAGTTAAGTTGAATTTGTTTCTAGACCTTGTAGCAGGCAACCCAGTGATTCTTTTTGATTTCTTGCAGTTCGGGTTCTTTGCCTTTGCATTCTTCTGAAGTTTCAGCACATCGTGGATGAAATCTACATCCTTTAGGAAGATCTACCGGGGTAGGAGTTTCCCCGCTTAGTAGTATCCTCTTTCTTTTTGTTGTTGGATCTGGAACAGGTATATTGCTGATTAAGGCTTTCGTGTATGGATGTAGCGGTTCTTGGATTACGTCTTCTACTGGACCTTGTTCCACAATTTTGCCAAGATACATTACTATAATTCGGTTTCCAATGTATCGCGCTTGAGCTATGTCGTGGGTAATGTATAAATATGTTAATTCATGGAGACGTTGAAGCTCGGTCATGAGGTTGATAATCTCTGTTCGAATGCTAGCATCAAGCATGGACACCGGTTCATCAGCCACCATAAAGTCGGGTCGAAGAATAAGGCTTCTGGCGATAGCAACTCTCTGAAGTTGTCCACCGCTCAGTTCATGGGTAAATCTTCTGGCAAAATCTTCTGGAGGAGTTAATCTGACCTCCTTTAAGGCTTCAAGAACGTGTTCTTCGAGTTCTTTTTCATTGGAGGTCAGGTTATTTACTTCGAGCGGTTCTCCTACCAATGATTTTACAGACAGCCTTGGGTCTAAGACTTCGAATGGGTTTTGGTAGATGATCTGCATTTTTGTTCGAATCTTTCGCAGTTCCTCTTTATCTAAAGTAGTTATTTCTTTTTCATGATATTGGATGCTGCCTTCTGTTGGTTCAATTAATCTCAGAATCGTTCGTGCTGTCGTTGTTTTCCCGCACCCGGATTCGCCCACTAGGCAGAGGATTTCGCCAACATTTACGTCGAAGTCAACGCCATCCACGGCTTTAACATATTCTTGTTCCTTCCCAAGGACTAAAGCAAGAAATCCTTTTCTCACCGGGAACCACTTTTTTAAGCCTTGAACGCGGAGGACTTTCTCTTCAGACAAAAACATACCTCTTATCTATGCAGATCCAATTCTCCAGCGAAATGACACACGGCAAGATGGCCTTTGCCAAACTCTTCTTGTTTTGGACTCTCTACTTTACAAATAGGTTTTGCAAAGGGACATCGCTCATGAAACTTGCATCCTTTAGGCGGAGATATTAAGTCTGGAGGGGTTCCCGGAATAAACTCTAATTTTACTTTCTCACCTGCGACGCTTGGAAAAGCACCGATTAATTTTGCTGTGTATGGGTGTAGCGGTTCTTTGAATACAGAAATAACATCTCCTACCTCCACTAGGCTTCCTGCATACATTATTCCTACATGATCTGATTCCTCTGCAATAACAGAAAGGTCATGAGTAATGAGCAGCACTGCCAGACTAAGTTTTTGTTTAAGTTCTTTCAACAAGTCCAAAATTTTCCCTTGTATAACTACGTCTAGTGCCGTAACAGGTTCATCGGCGATTACTAGTTTTGGGTTGCAAGCCAAAGCCTGAGCAATTATCGCTCTCTGCTGCATCCCACCACTAAACTCGTGAGGATAGTCTCTAATCCGAGATCGTTCTAATCCGACTACTTCAAAGAGCTTTTTCACTCTTTCATAAGCTGCATCTTTTGTACATCTTTCTTTTTCCTGTAATACCTCCGCTATTTGGTCTCCAACTCGAAGAACTGGGTTAAAAGCGCTCATGGCATATTGAAAAACCATACTTGCTTTGCGCCACCGGAATTTTTTGGCTTCATTCTCGCTTAAGCCTACAATTTCTTGACCGTCTAACCAGATTTTTCCGCCAACGATTAAACCGTTGTCAGGCAGTATCCGCATTATGCTTTTTGCCACCGTTGTTTTGCCGCAACCAGACTCTCCGGCGAGACCGAACGTTTCCCCCGCGTTTATGCCGAAAGAAACATCATCAACAGCGTAAACAGTCTCTTTGCCCAATAAGTAGTGCGTGCTGAGGTTTTCGATTTCTAGAACTTTCATGCGCGTCTTCTCCTCAGTCTTGGATTCATAATTTGATCTAGGGCGTGACTCATGAAAGCGAAACCTAGAACCAGAAGCATAAGCAGTAGACCAGGGGGTATAATCCACCACCAATAGTTATTTATCACCGCCAGTTTCAGGTCTGCCCAGTATAGTATAATTCCCCAGCTTGGGGGGTCTGTAGGAGATACGCCGAATCCGAGGAAGCTCACCCAAGCTTCTCCTAGTATTGCATTGACAATGCTGAGAACCATGTTTGCTAAAATGAGTGGCAAGACGTTGGGAAGAATGTGACCGCCTAGAATGTGGGTGTCCGTTGCCCCTATAGCCTTTGCCGCCTCAGTTAACGGCTGTTCTTTCAATGATAATGTTTGACTTCTTACCATTCTTGCAGTGCCGGTCCAACCGAGTATTGACAAGACAAGGATTATGTTGAACAATCCTTTTCCAAACAAAGCAGCGAAAATAAGCATCAGCGGAAGCGTTGGCACTGAAAGGAAGAGGTCTGTGATGCGCATGAGTATTGAATCTGGGGCTCCACCATAATAGCCGCTTATCATACCAATAAGAGTTCCAATTATCATGGATAAGGTTGCAGCAGCGAAGCCAACAAGAAGGGAAATCCTACTACCCCACATAACCCTACTCAATAGGTCCTCTCCATAGTGGTCAGTGCCTAAAGGGTGCTTCCAGCTCGGAGGTTGAGTTATTTCCTTTAAGTTCAGCTCATAATAGGGGTATGGAGCTAAGTATGGGGCAAGAACTCCCATTAGCGCTATAGCTAATACTATACATAATCCTACCTTTCCCATCATTGACTCGCTGAAGAGCTTCCATCCGCCTGCTATGCGTCTTTTGCTGTTTAAGAACATCCTCCAAATTCTGGGCAAAAGCCAGTAAAGTGCGGGAAGAAAAAGCATCGCATAAACATATGAAGGTATACTCGCAATTAACTCCTTCAAACTTGCCAATAGGATTGGAAAGCCAGCCCAGACATAAACGCCAACCATTTCAATAAAGGTTAAAACCCAAATCGCTAAAATTAGTGCTTCTCCAATTTGTTTTCGTCTCTGAAAAATTGTTCCAAAAACTAAGATGGTTAACCCTAAAGCAAGGAAAACTTCTCCTAAAGTCGCTGAAAGTGAAAGCGCAGAAACGTATAATCCCATTCCAATAGAAAAGAGAATCCACAAAAAGCTCTGCACTTTTCTGTGTTGAGCACTCAGTTTGCGAAGAACTAGTAATGTGGAAATGGCTGTTAATGCGCCAAGAATGACTCTAAGTGCTAATATTGTGAAGAACCCGAGTTTTGAAAGTTCCATTATTATGGTGGTGAAGTAGTCTAATCCTATAGACACTCCAATAATCATCAACATCGTTACAAGAATACTCACGCCCATGGCGGTTTTGCCACGCCGAACAATAATTAGCCAAAGAATAAACAGTACGTTTGCAAGAAGACATATTGCAGTTTGGGATAGGGATAGCGATACCATTCCTTTAACAACGAAATACGCGATTAGAGCATCTATTAGCATCAGAAGACAGATCGTGAAGACTTCTGTGATTCGAAAACGGTGGTTTCGACTCTTCATTTTCCTTTTCCACCATATCTAATCCGTGGGTCAACAAGAGCATAAATCATATCAGCAACGAAATTCGAAACAACCACCAAAGTAGCTAACAACAAGAAAATTCCCTGAAGAATAGAATAATCAGCATTCACTACAGCCTCAACTGTCAAATCACCAAGGCCAGCCCAAGAAAAAACCCTTTCAGTAACAGTTGCCCCAGAAATCAAATAAGTCATATCAACTGCGATAACGCTTATCATGGGCAACATAGCATTTCGCATAGCATGCCTAAACAGTATGCTTCTTCCGCTTAATCCTTTAGCTCTGGCTGCTTCCATAAAATCTTTTGTGAAAACGTCAAGCACAGTGTCTCTCATCAAAAGGAAAAAACTGCCTATAAAAGATAATGTTAACACAATTAAAGGTCCAGTCATATGCCAAAGATAGTCTACTGCATATTCAAAGAAGTTGGCATGATGGTAACCAGGAGTAACCGTGTGCGCAAGTGGAATAAGATTGAGATAAAACCCCAGATACAATAGTATGAGAAGCCCTGACCAGAAGACTGGTATGCTATAGGTAACCATGAAAAACACAATTGAAGACTTGTCTAACAAAGAATTTCTTCGAGAAGCCGCTAAAACACCTACAATCATCCCTATGAGTATACTCAAAATCAACGAGGATCCCATCAAGATAAGCGTGTTTGTCAATCTGCTCCCAAAAACAATTTCCACCACAGGCTTGTTTTGGCTTATCGTGAGGCTTCTTCCCCAATCTCCTCTGAATAGATTAAGAAGATAAAGCCCGTATTGATTCCAGATTGGTAGGTTTAAGCCAAACTTCTCCTCTACTTGTTGTATAACATCCCGGTCCTTCAATCCACGAAGTAATGCCATTCGCGGGTCGCCTGGCATAACCCTGAAAAGAACAAAATTAAACGTGATGATGAGAAACCACACAACAATGCACTGAACTGCTCGACCTAACAAAAATCGACGTACGCCCATGGACAATTTGCTTCACTCAAATGCCTTTTTAATCTTTAACTTTGATAACCTTTTCGTATAAGTAAGAAAGCAGATTAAGTTTATGTAAAAAAGATTCAGATTGCTAATAAGAATCGAAAATTAGGAAAAGTAAACACTCATCACAGTCATAACTTGCTAGCTTTTTGGTTATTCATAAACAAAAAGATTTTCCTACTTTGCCTACGATAAAAAAGAAAAAAGGGGTATTGTTTGTGGTTACTTTCTGCGCATTATAAAGTATACAGCCACCGCGCCGATTACTATAAAAATGACTGCTACAGCTATAATCAAGGTCCAGTTAATTTCAGGCGCTGGTGCTTCTGCAATCGTGAAGTATACAGTGCTTGATGACCCAATGAGGCCTGTGGTGTCATTTGCATATGCTCTCACACGGTGTGATCCGAGAGCTAAACCGGTTAACGTGGCACTGGTTCCAGTAATGGTTACGTTTGCTCCTCCATCCAAACTGTAACGAATCCAAGTAGTTACCTCGCTGATACTTAATATTAGATCTACCGACGTCGACGTGTACGTTGTATTTGCCGGAGAGAGAATAATTACCACGGGTGGCACTGGAATCGCAACGATAACAAAGTAAACGGTGTTTGATGAGCCCATGTTCCCATGTGTGTCGTTCGCGTAGACGACTATTCTGTGAGATCCATAAGATAGGCTAGTTAACGTAGTGTTCCCTGTGATGGTTACGTTTGCTGCTCCATCTAAACTGTAGCCAATCCAGTCGGTTGGCTCATCAACAGTGAAGATCAATGAAACATTTGTTGTGTCGTATGTTGCGTTGGCAGGAGACAGAACAACTATTGTAGGCGGCAATTCTTCTGGTGCTGCCTTTTCGATGTTGATCATGGTCAACCTATTCATGCTGGTAAAGATCCCGCCAGGCACGAAAGTGTAGTTGACCCATTCCTTGCGGATGGCATGAGTGTCATCACTCAAGAACAGCGGTATATACGGAGTCAATTCTACTGACAGCTCTTGTACCTCAGTCGCCGCCGCTTTTCTCGCCGTGTCGTTAATAGCGTGCATTAAATCGTCTAGCGCTGCATCCATGGTGTCGTTGTGCAATCCAAAGCAGTTGTCACCCCAGTCTCTGTCATTTATAGAGTGCATACGATACCAAACATGATCTGGATAACCTGCGAAGCCATGACTCATCTCATACATCCGATAATTCCGAGGAATCGCGTAGAGGTTAGGATACATAACGGCGTCATCCGTAATTGCCACTGTGACGCTGATGCCGATTTCAGCGAGCTCGTCATGGATAGCCATTCCTGCATCCACAGAAATAGTGTCCCAGCTAAGCACCTGCAGATCAAAAACCACGTTTCCTCCCGACGGAAAGTTGCGAATATCATCCTCGTCCGTATCATCATATCCAGCGTTGTCCAGCAGCTCGTTTGCATAAGTTATGTTTTGCGCAGGAAACTTGCCCGATTCGTTATAATAAGCTGGGAAAAACGCCTCAGGGATAGTTGTCCATGTTGCCGTGCCATAACCACCGCGTGCAACATCAATTATCTCCTGCCGATCAATAGCATAGCATATTGCTTCACGTATAATCGGATCGTCTAGGCCAGGGATTGTAAGGTTGAAGCCTAAGACATAGTCCCATTGGCTAGCAACACCCGTAATTACCTTAAGCTCAGGTGCGGATTGAACAGCTTGGATGTCAGCGGCTCCCGTTAGCTCGTAACGTTCTGTGTCTGCCGTGCCCTGTCTCATTGCAAGTATTCTGGCACTCTCGCCGCGGATAACGTCGATTCGGATGCCGTCCACGTTTGGCTTCTTGCCCCACCAGTCCGCGTTCTTCTCTAACAGAATGTATTCATTTTCAACACGTTCTACAAACTTGAATGGTCCGCTACCAGTGTGGGCTGTTACGTTGCCTGGATCGTCCCAGCATTCCGCGTGCTGAGAATTTCCATGTTGCCAGTCACCCCAATCTCTTATGTGCTTAGGTACTATGTTGATTTCACCAATTTGCATGAGGCCGAATCCAAGTGACTCGTTGAAAACTGCACTCACCGTGTATGCATCATGCACCGTGCAATTCACCATCTTCTGCAGCAAAGTCCAACGCAATGCATCTTCTGGAGCCGCCTTTATGTACTCTAAAGTAAACTTGACATCGCTGGCATTCAATGCTACGCCATCATGCCACTTCACTCCATGCCGAAGGTGAAACGTGAAGTTTTTTGCATCTGGTGAAACTTCCCAGCTTGTAGCAAGCCAAGGAATTGTATTCATCTCTGTGTCGTAAGCTATTAGCGAATCATAAATCTGAATTAGGAACCAACCAGTCCGTTCGCTACGAGAGAATAGAGGATTCATCTCCCCGATATCAGAAGGATAAGCCATTACAAAAATTTCTTCGTCTTCAGCTGCAATAGGCAATGTACTAAGAGGACTGACAATTGCTATCACTAGAAGTAAAAGCAAAATCGCATTACAAGCTATTTTTTTCCTTTCCATGTTACTCACTAGCTCGAAAGTCAGTTTTGTTATGTTTACATTTATAAATGTTGTTCCATTTTAGTCTCCATCAGATAGCCTTGGAAAAACTTGAATAACATAAAGCAGATGTTCTATTTGTACTCTTTCAATGAAATAACCTGTTCAGGAAGAAGTTTCACGTTTTCGCCGCAGTAGGGGCAGATTTTGAATTCTGGCAACAATGGTTTTCCACAGGTTGGGCACAGGATTTGAAAATTCACTTTATCTTCAAGTTTTTTGACTTCTTTCCTTAAAGTGTTTAGTTCCGTTTTCATTTTCTCTACGCTTTCGTTTAGTGGGTGAATTTCTTTGACTTCTGTTCTTACGTTGCATATTAGGTCCCTAACCTGTGCCAAAATTTCGTTATTTGATTCTATTGTTTCGCTCATTGCGTCAAGTATTTCGCTTTTCTCTTCTAGTAATTGGGCTTCAACTGTGTCTTGTGTCTTAGCGTCTGAAAGTATATTGTTTAGAAAAGTTTCCACGGGGTTTGCGAAGGCTATTGCACATGTAATGCCCCATAAAATGAAGGTTGCAGCGGCGCTTACCCAAAAATATGTTATGGGCGTTATGGCTTGCAACTTTTCGTTTATGAAAGGATAAAGTTGAAGAAGTCTGATTTCGTTATTAAAAAACAAAACGGAAATTGCTTCAGTCAGATGTAAAAGAGCTATAAAGGTTAAGGAACTGAAGAGCCATACGGATATTCCCTTTTTAGCCAAGCATACTCCTCTAGCCTTATTTTGTGTTATAACAATTAAAGTAGCGTATCTTAATATTTAATACAGATATTCCTATTTCCGATATATATCGTGATGCGCAAATTCTAAAAGGGGTTAGTGCTCTTTTATATTGTGGGATTGATTTGCAAGGTAAGGGTATTAGAGGGGGGCGTGGGGGTTTCGTTTTTCGTGTGAAGATGGGTGAGTATGAGTTAGAGATTAGTGGGACTCGTGAGGAAGTTTTGAGAACGGTTGAGGAGTTGCCAAGTTTGATTGGGGATGTTGACAAGGCTTTTGAGGGTTTAAAATCTAAAACGGCGGCGAAGCTCACGGTCAAAACTGAAGCTGACAGGGAAGAGGCTCTTTTGCGTAAATATCCAAAGGTTTTGCGAACAGAGAAATGTGATGAGGCTTTTTTGAGGATTCTTGAAACTGATTGGGGAAAATGGCGTCCACGCACAATTGAAGAACTAAAAGAAGCATTGAAAGCCAATGAATTGAACTTTTCTGGGCGTATCTTGGCAGGAGTTCTCATGGGACTTGTCAGAAAGGGAAAGGTTAGGCGTTGGAAGACTGACGCTGGCTACGTTTATATTCTCGCTGAAAAGGAAGCTTTGGCTTGAGAGGAGATGTGGAATGAAGAAGGTTAAAGCCCGAATAAAGACGCCTTTTGGCGAGATTGTGGTTGAAGGTGAAAGTCCGGAGGAAGTGCTTAATGTGCTTGAGACTTTTCCAGAGAGTTTCATGGAAAAAGTTGCAAATCTTGTTTCAAGTCGGTTGGTTCCGTCGACAGCTCAGCTAAAGGGCATTGTTGAATTTACTACGGAGGGTCCTGTCATAATAACTCGTGAAAAACTTACGCATTATGAAGCGATAGGTTTAATATTATATACTTCAGAGGAAAAGAGAAACACGGCGGCGCAAATAACGAAGCTTTTGGAGTCAAGTGGGATTAAATGTATGGTTCCTGCTAGGCTTAATGAGATGACTAAGAGGGGTCAAGTGTTTAAGCCTGATCCGGCGAGGCCTGAGTTTAAGTTGACTGTGCAGGGTGAACGTTGGATTGAGGATGATGTTTTGGCTAGGCTTAGAGGTAAGATGGGCTAGGCATGTGTGTGCGTGCAACGGGTTTAGGCCCGTCTATTTTGAGCCAGATATGTTGACGCGATGACTGGGAAGGTTTTTGGGGTCGGTTTCCTTGCTTGATTGCGTGCTGGAGGAAATTTTCTTTTGCGGCGCAAAGGGATAGAGACCCATTGCTGATTTGTCTGGACAGCGGAAAATTTCTTTGTCGGGACAAATTGGTGAGGGTTTTCTTGTGCGCGGAGACTTCGGAGGGCACAGATTTGGATCCAAATATGTTACGAGGACAAATAATTAAAATAGAACCAAACCGCATGTGATTGTAGGAATTCAAACGTCGTGCTGAAGTGACTGACATGAAAGAGCTGTTGGATAGGATTGTTGTTGATCCAAACATACTTGTTGGGAAACCTGTAATTAAGGATACGAGAATTCCTGCGTATCTGATTATAGAGTTGATTGCTGGCGATATGACCATTAAGGATGTGGTGAAGGAATATCCAGAGCTTAGAGAGGATGTTGTTAAGGCTGCTCTCCTTTACACTTCAAAGCTTTTGGAAGGAGAGATAACAAACTAAAATGTTTATTCTGCTTCTAATTTGATGTGACGGGTGAGTTATGGGTGGGTGAGGTTAAACAGGTTGTTACGGTTCATGTTAGGTTTGGTGATGTTGAGCAGACCTTTTCGGGCAGTGTTGAGGATGTTTGGTTGAGTTTGAACAGGTTTTTTGGGGAGTTTTTGCCTTCTTTTGAGGTTGCGAAGAGGCTTGTTTTGAGTGTGGATTTGGAGGGGCTTGTTAAGGCGTGTCAGGGTTTGATTGCGTTTTCTAAGGAAGGTGCTAATTTGCTTGTGAGTAAGGATAGGTTGACGGATAATGAGGCGTTGTTGTTGTGGCTTTTGGCGGGTTATGTGGGTTTTGGTTTGGGTTTGGTTGGGAGTGATGTGGTTGGTAAGGAGGAGTTGCAGGCTAAGCTTGGGAAGAGTGGGAAGATTGTGAGTACAAGACTTGGGGAACTTGTTAAAGGTGATATGGTTGTGAAGACTAGTGATGATAAGTTTAGGATTACAACTTTTGGCATAGTGCAGATGCAGAAAGACATTATCCTAAAAATAAGAGCAAAAGCTGGTAGTTGAGACTGTCTGCTCTGCGTGTCTAGACCCCCCTTATATGTAGGTTGAACTTTCAGAGGACTCTGCGATTTAGAAATGGAGTGGTTTTGTGCTGTCATTCTTGTGCATTGTTGTTTGTCGTTTCGAATATTGTTTCTAGGTTTTGCTCATTGAATGTTATTTTGAAGTGTTTAAATATGTCTGTTCTTCCAAGGAGTCTTGGAACTTCATCTGAATCTGCGAAAGATGCGTTAACGTTTATGATTGTTTCTTCTATTCTCATTTTGATTTTATGCGTGTACGCTGGAATCAGAATTTTTCCTATTCCGACTATCGGTCTGTATTCGCCTTGGTAAAGGTCTAGTTCGAGGATTTTTGCGTCGCTTTTAGTGAATAGTGACATGTCTGCGCCTGAGTCTATGTAAACTCTGAAGGTGAACCATTCGCCTTTGTTTGATTGTAGATAAATTCTTGCTGTGGGTCTGTAAATTGCTCCTTTTCTTGTTTGTTCTAGTGTGTATTTGAATATGTATCGTTTCAAAGGATTAACTCGTCCGCTATTTGGATGTAGTAGATTTCTATTTGTGCAGGTTTGAGTTTTGGGTGTTTTTGTAAGGCTTGTTTTAGTGCTTCGTCTGAGTTGTTTCCGTGAGCTATTATTTTGTTTCTGTATATAGCTACGTGTTTTCCTCTGTATTTCTGGTATTCTTTTGGGCTTATTTGTGGAGCTTTGATTATGGTTTCAACCATTGTTTGTCCTCAAGATATTTAGTGGTTGAATGGTTATTTAGTCTTATGGCGACTCGCATGAACTAGTTCTCGGAGACTAAGCTCCTCTTATATATAGGTTCAATTTCTTATTCTGTTGGGCAAGAACGGTATGGTTTATAAGATTAAGTATGATGGGGATGCTGACGTCTTGACTATTGTTTTGAAAGAGAAGGGTAAGCTTTCTCATGCTGAGGAAGTAGGCGACGTTATTGTTCATTTTGATATGGATGGGAATCCTCTTTTCATGGAGATTCTTAAGGCAAGTAAAATAGTGCCATTAATGGTTGAAGGCTTAGCCAAAAAAGAAGTTGTCGTAGCTTAGGTTTTCTGAGGGCTTTTCTTTTAATCTTTATGGTGAACATGAGCTTTACCTAGCGTTTTCATTAGTTCTTTTTCATTGGCTATTTCGTCTTTTTCTTCTATGGCTTTTCTTTCTTCTGGTGTTGGTTGTTCGGTTGGTATGAGTTTTTCTACTAGTTCTTTGTAAAGGAGTCTGAGTTCTTTTAGCTCTTTTCTGATGTCTTTTAAAACTTCAACACTCATGTTTACGCCCTTCAGAATGATATTTTAGTACGCGTTTATATCTCTTATGAATAACATTCCTAAGATTAGGGCAAAAGTGGGCAGTTAAGCGGTAGATTTGAAGAGTGTTTATTTGGCGTTTAGGTTGAGGTAGAAGACGTGCCAGTTCTCCGTTTTTAGGAAGTCTTCTCTGTATCCGCGTTTGCGGCATATGGCGATTGCAGTGGGATTGTCTGTGTAGTATATGATTGAGTTGTAGCCTCGTTTTTTGATGAAGTTTTCGAAGAATTGGAAGAATTTTTTGCCGTGGCCGTTTCCTCTGTGTTTTGTTTTTAGCCAGATTTCGTGGAGTTCGATGAAGTCTTTTTTGGTTCCGATGAGTCTTCTTAGCATTTGTTTGTCTTTTTTGTCTCTGGGTGCACCTTTTCTGTGTTCGTCAGTGTTTGATTCGTGCCAGATGGTGTGTCCGATGATTTCGTTGTTTTGTTTCCAGACGATGAGGTGAGACGGGTCGCTTTTAATGAGGAGTTTCTCTATGTCACCGATTTCTCCGAATGTGACGTCTGTAAGCCCTATTGTTTTGAAGTAATTGTGAAGGTCGTCAAGTGTCTTGTAGTATTTTTCGAACTCTTCTAAGTTACAGCCCACAATGAATTTCATAGGTTTGCCTTCTTTGTTCTCTGTGTCTAGACCCCTCCCTTATATACACATTGAACTTTGGCTTCTGACGCTTTGTTGTTGAGGCGTATTTTAGGAGTGAAAATCAGCCAATACAGGTAGACCCCCCTAGGTTTTTTCGAATTACCCCTGAAAATAAAGACTTTTTGGGTTTGGATAAAACTTTACCCATGAACCCAACTGGAGCCATAAAACTCTACGAAAAATTAGGCTTCAAAGTCGTGGAAAAAAATAAAACTTTACCCCCACACACAAAGCGTTAGTGCTCTATTCCAGATTTTTCTTGCCTAGATTACAGATGCCAGCCTTAAACCGTCTATCAGGATGCTCACAGCAAAGATTATGAAAATCACACCAAGGAGTTGTATAATACGCGAATAATATGTGCTTTTGATGAACTGCTTTGATTTATTGACCGTTAACGCGATGGATATTTCTGAACCGATAAGTAAACAATAGAACCCGAAAAGAAAAAAGGGAACCGCAGAAGCGTTTGTCTCGACGTTCCTGATGATGATTGGTCCTCCCACAAGAAGCCAAAAAAGATAAGCGTGCGGGTTTAGAAAGTTGGTGATTATTGCTCGCTTGAAGGCTTCTCTTTTCATAATGCTGACTTCAGGCGCGCCTGTTCTCATTCTAATATTTTCAAGGCCAAGGTAGATTAGATAGCAAGCGCCAAAGACGGAGATTATTCCCAAGATTACACCATATTCCTCTAAGGTTGAAAGTACAAAAACTGCAAACAGAACTATCGTCGAATCAGTGACAATGGGAGAAACTGCAACTTTGAATCCTTCAGCTTTCCCAAACTTCAAGGTTTCAGAAATGACCAGAGTCACAAGTGGTCCAGGGGTTAAGCCTTGGACTAATCCAAGAATCACACCAAAGAGCAGAAGTTCAGAAGCATTTGCCATGCCCAATCCCCAATATTAGAATGGAGGATCACTGATAATTATCTAACTGAGTAAAATTCAAATAAATAACAGAAAATCTTGAGAAAACTGGATGACCTTCAAAACACACGATGTATGTGAAATCGCGAGA
>Ga0209725_1000229_pt1 | contig 34524 bp, 38 predicted proteins | sample I18A1metaG_FD_184145 | JGI IMG/M metagenome (GOLD analysis project Ga0209725, IMG submission 184145) | Lake sediment bacterial and archeal communities from Gulf of Boni, Indonesia to study Microbial Dark Matter (Phase II) - ​I18A1 metaG... | ecosystem: Environmental > Aquatic > Freshwater > Lake...
GTACAATCTTCATGCAGACTATAGTTCTCATCTTTCCCTACCTTGCAGCTTCTCCAAGCTCGAGAGCAGAGCTGGGAGCAGTCTCTCTATGCCGTCGACCACATAGTAGTCTGCATAACTCTTGATTGGAGCTTCGGGATCCTTGTTTACGGAGATAACCGACTTGGCATCCCGAATTCCTGAAACGAAATGCGCGGCTCCGCTGGCCCCAAGCACAAGAGCGACCTTCGGAGCTACAGCGTAGCCTGTTGAACCAACCTGTTGATCTCGTGGCACCAATCCTTTGTCAGCTAAGGGTCTTGTAACTCCGATTACGCCACCGAGCGAGCTGCTGATTTTTCTTATGGCGTCGAGGTAAGATTCCGCTCCGCGTCCCGCTATCACAATAATCTCAGCCTTTGCGATGTCCACGGTTTCCTTCACCGAGCGCTCCACAACCTTCGTCCTCACTTCACCCAGACTGACTGCGACATTTTCGATGCTGCCTTGTCTCTGTGGGTTCCTTTGAGGAATTTGGAAAATGCCTGGCCGGATCGTTGCCATCTGGGGGCGACTGTGGGGGCATTTGCATCTTGCAACTATACTTCCCCCGAATCCTGGGACATCGCAGAGAAGCAAGTTGGTTTCGGGCTCAATCTCAATCTGCACCGCGTGGGCTGTTAGACCTGTATTCAGTCTAACTGCCAGTCGGCCAGCCAGATCACGCCCGTCATGGGTTGCTCCCAGAAGTAGAATCTCAGGTTTCCTTTCTCTAACGATCTCACCGAGAACCGCGGTGAAAGCTTCTGTGGTATATTTTTCAAGTCCGGACGAGTTGGCTAGTAGAACCTGATCCGCCCCGAATTGAATGGCCTCTTCACCGAGCTTTCCAAGGTTGCAGCCTAAAATAACTGCAGTGACATTCGTCGTCAGTTTCTGAGCAAGTTGATGCGCCTTGCCTAGGATCTCCAGAGAGACTCTTTCGAGTTGACCACCGGAATGCTCCAAGTATACCATGATGCCTTGGAATTGCGACATCTGTCCACTACTCCGGCCTCATCGCTTTTGCGACTAATTCTGCAACATCCGAGATCAGCATGCTCTTTCCTAGCGTCTTGGCGCTATCTTCGAAATTCTGAATGCAATACGGGCAGGCGGTCGCCAGAACTTGGGCCCCAGTCTCTATGGCTTCTCTAACTCTGACGTTCGAGAGACGCTCCCCTTCTGTTTCCTGGAATATGCGTCCTCCTCCGCCGCCGCAGCATAGTGTGTTCTCTTTGGAGTTACCCATTTCGAGAAGTTTCACGCCTTTGATGGATTCGAGGAGTTTACGTGGCGGCTCCTCGATTCCATGGTAGCGGCTTAGGTAGCATGGGTCATGGTAGGTAATGGCGCTCTCAGAGGGTTGGGTGAGGCTCAGTTTCCCTTCATCGAGCAGCTCCGAGACAAGCTGTGTGTAATGAACAGCTCTGAACTTCGCTCCGTACTTTGGGTAGATAGTCTTGAACATGTTGAAACAATGTGGAGAAATTGACACGACTGCCGTTGCCTTCGTCTTTCTGAAGGCGGCGATGTTTTCTGTAACCAGTTCTTCCAAGTATGCGTCCTCACCGCTCTGATAGACTGCGTCTCCGCAGCACTTCTCTTCTGTCTTGAGAACACCGAAGTCGATGTTGGCTACTTTCAAAATTGATGAGAGCGCTTTGGCGACTTTTTGGAGTCTCGGATCGTATGATGAGGCACATCCCGTATAGAGTAAGACCTCAACTCCCTCAAGTGCATCCTTGATTCCAAGTCCCTCAGTCCATTTCGCCCTAGCGAGCTTAGATTCGCCCCAAGGGTTTCCATTCTCGTATATCTTCCACAAGACCTCCTCGAATCTGGCAGGTGCCTTGCGCTCCGAGAATGCTATTGTGCGCAATGCACGGAGAACATCAGCTATTGGGACACCCCGTGGGCAGGTATACTCACAGAGCTTACAGGTTGTGCATAACCATGCGTCGCTGGAGCCTGTGACTAAGCCGGCTTGAGCCGAGCGAACCAGCTTCCTGACGGATGGAGAGTTCCCCGTGGCTGAGAGAGGACAAATGGCTGTGCAGACGCCGCATTGGTAACAAAGCGCCATGGGAGCTACAGCTTCGTTGAGCCTGTCCCAGAGTTCCTCGTTCAGCGGAATCTTGGTTGTCATGAAGACCGTCTCATGATGAAGGGAGCTAGCTTCATGGTGGTACTCTCAACCTCCGCTCTCGGGAGTTGGTGGATGAGCTCGTCCATTTCGTGCACTTTCTCAGCGAACCTCTTGCCCTCCGCCGCGCTGACCCACCAGAGCTGCAGTCTTCGTGGATCAATGCCACGCATCTCAACCGTCTTACGCCACCTCTCGAAGCGGCGTTGGGTGTTCAGATTGGCATTGATGTAGTGGCAATCCCCAGGATGGCAGCCGGTTACCAGAACTGCTCCCGCACCTCTACCGAGAGCATGGAAGACCAGTTTCTGTGAGATTCTTGCAGAACACATCGTCCGGATGATTCGTGAGCTCGGAGGATATTGAACCTTAGAAATGCCGGCTTGATCGGCTCCAGCGTAAGAACACCAGTTGCAGGCGAAGACTATCACTTTCTCTTGAGGGCTCTCAGCTGTTGCAGCATCGACTTCTGCAATCAGTTGCTCGTCGGTGAAACCAGGCATCTCGATTGCATCAACCGCACACTCGGCGGCGCATCCTCCGCAACCCATGCACATTGCTTGGACAATCTCGAGACTCTTTCGAAGTTCACCACGGATTGCGGAATACGGGCAGACTGGAATGCATCGTGCGCAGAATGTGCACTTCTCGTAGTCGACAACAGCAGCAAGCGGCTCTTGCTCAATCTCAGGCCTTGAGAGAACTCTCGCGGCTTTGGCTGAGGCAGCAAGTGCTTGACTTACGGACTCTCTAACATCCTTCGGCCCCTGCGAGGTGCCAGCCAAGAAGACGCCTTGGACTGCTGCCTCTACGGGACCGAGTTTCGGATGGCTTTCGAGCAGGAAACCTTCGGGGTCTCGGGAGACTCTCAGCTGTTGTGCCACGGGGTTATCCTGTTCGGGGGAGATACCGATGTTGAGGACCAGAAGGTCGGTGGGTATTGTAACGTCGAGTCCACTCAACTCATCGCGTAGCATCACGTATCCGTTCTCGTAGACGACTACCTTCTCTGGAGTTGTGTCTTGGTTGAACTGGAAGAATTGAACGCCTTTGCGCGCGGCTTCCTCATACATCTCTTCAGCAAATCTCGTGAAGGCACGAATATCCTTGTACAGAACTCTGACTCTATTGCCTCTATTCCTCAGTCGAATGGCTTGAGAGAGCATAGTCTGACAGCAGAAACGGGAACACCCTCGTTTCTCATTGCGCGAACCTATGCAGGCGACGAATGTTATCCTGTCACCTTTGACTTCATCAATCCGGTTCTCGAGGTCTATGCTAGTGATGACTCTCGGATCTGCCCCGTATCTGAACTCTGTCGCCTGATACGGCTGGGCTCCTGTCGCTAGGACTATGGATCCAACGTCCAAAGTTGTGCCGTCACTTAGGTGGGCGTTGAAATTGCCCACAAACCCGCTGACAGTCTCGATTGCGGTTCCTGAGTGTACGTCGACTCCGGCGTCGCGCATCTCTCGCTCTTTCATCTGAACAAGTTGGCGAGCACTCAGCCCACTCGGCGCTATCTCGCTGAGTTGAAGTAGTGTTCCCCCTAACTCGCGGTTGCGTTCGACGAGATGCGTCTCAAATCCCTGTTTTGCTAGGTTTGTTGCCGCGGTAATCCCGGCGATGCCGCCACCCACCACCAAGGCGCGCTGCACTACAGGAACCTTGACTGTTGCGAGCGCTTTGAGTTTCTTGGCTTTCTCGACACTCATTCGTACTAAGTCTTTGGCCTTCCATGTGGCTTCTTGAGGATATTTCTTATGAACCCAGGAGTCTTGGTTTCTGACGTTAGCCATTTCGAAGAGGTATGGATTAAGACCCGCTCTTGACGCGACCCTTTGAAAGGTTGGGCCATGCGTCTTTGGTGAGCAAGCGGCTACAACAAGACGGTTGAGTTTCTTTTCTTTGATCGTTCTGCCAATGAGTTCCTGTGTATTAGCAGCGCATGCGAACCTGACTCTTTCCGCATGCGCGACGCCTTCAATCTTCTGTGTGTATTCTAAGACCTCTGGGACATCCACCACGCCCGCTATATTCGACCCACAATCACACAGGAATACTCCAATCCTAGGAGGACCCGTCGGGTCAATCACTTCAACCTCGAGTTCTTGTGGCCATGTCCTCGTCGTGACATAATTTAGTGCGTACGACGCGGCGCCCCCAGCCTCTGTCACGCTGTCAGGAATATCCTTTGGTCCAGTCGAGCATCCGGACGCGTAGATGCCCTCTCGTGTAGTCGCGATGAGATCGCCTCTGACTTCCGTAGCCTTGATGAAGCCGTCCTCATCTAGGTCGATGCCCAGAACATCACTGAGCTTGTCGAGGCCTCTACTGGGAACGATTGCCGGAGCCAAGACAACCTCGTCAAAGCTGTTCTCCTCGATCTTCCCCTCGTCCGTATTCTCAAAGCGAACTCGAATCTTTCCTCCATCGCCGGTTATCTTGGCCGGTTTACCTCGCACATATCGTACGCCTTCACGCCTAGAGCGTAGGTAGAATTCATCGAACCCTTTGCCGTAAGCGCGGATGTCCATGTAAAGCACTGTTACGTTCTTGACGCCGTGGTCAACTGCTTGCACAGCTTCTTTGATCGAGTACATGCAACATACGCGAGAACAGTACTTGCAGAACCGTCTGTCTCGCGAACCTACACAGAGAACAAACAGTAGATTCTCAGGGTGGGAACCATCGCTCGGTCGAATGATCTCCCCTTTGCTTGGACCAGAAGCCTGAAGTAATCTCTCGAACTCGAGTGAGGTGAGGATGTCAGGGTGCTTTCCGTATCCATAATCGGGCAAGAGCGTTGCATCGAGTAGGTCGTAACCTGTGGCGACTATGAGAGCTGCCACATTTCTCGTGAGAATCCTCTCAGTCATGTTGAAGTCGATGCAATTGGGTTGGCATACTTCGAGGCATCGATTGCACGGGAGATAGTTGGGAGGCTCATTCAGACAGTTTCCGATGTCGATAACATAGGTGCCTGGTTCAGCTTGCTCGAAGGGTGTATAGATAGCCTTGCGAACCGCGATCCCAACATCAAATTCGTTCTTTAGAATCTGCGGACAGACAAGGACGCATTCATTGCACCTCGTGCACTCACTAGTGACGTAGCGAGGTTTCTGGAGGATTGTGACGTTAAAGTTCCCCGCCTGTCCCTCAACTCTTGTGACTTCAGCCAATGTGAGGAGCTCGATGTTGGCGTTGTTAATCACCTCGCTCATCTTCGGTGCTTCGATACAGATCGAACAGTCTAGCGTTGGAAAATTCTTGTCTAGGGCCGCCATCTTTCCGCCTATGGATGGCTCTCTTTCGACAAGCACAACCTTGCATCCGGCGTTAGCGAGATCCAGGGCGGCTTGTATCCCAGCTATCCCAGCTCCAATCACAAGCACGGTGTCCCTCATCGGTAAGCCTCCTTTGATGCGAGTGCGTAACCACTTTCGAACGCCTTCCTGTTGAGTTCAGCCGCCTTAGGATATCGATTTACGATCGCTGTTTCCATCGCAGCGCGACTGACGATATTCGTTCTCGCGGTCAGGAATCCAAGTATGACAATGTTGGCCACTACCCGTTTTCCGAGATCCTCGGCAATCTTCAGTGCTGGAACATGGAACAGGTTTCGACCTTCTACTGCATCTGTGCTAACTAAGCTCGCTTCTACAATGATGGTTGCGTTGGGAGCCGAGGCCTTCCAGTTATCGTCAAGGCCATCCTGCGACATCGCAACGAGGATGTCTGGTGATGAAACGAGCGGGTAGTCTATCGGCTCATCTGAGATCACGAGATCTGCCCTTGACCATCCTCCAGTAATGTATGGACTATAGTCTTCCGTCATGACTGCCTCTTTGCGATCATGCAGCGAGGCCGCGGCGCCTATCAGGTGACCAGCGGTAATGATTCCCTGTCCCCCTAGTCCTTGGAGCCTGATTTCTCGCCGAATCATTTCGACCTCCCCATGGCTCTCTCGATAAGTTGCCGTTCCAATTCATGGTAAGTAGGTTTCCTGATGTCAAGGAAGTTTCCAACCACTATTGGGTCAGGTGGCTTCATGGATAGTCCTATGTTGCTCAAGTCGGCATGGTCGTCAACGCGCGAATAGTTCCTGAAGTACTCCATCATGGCGTAGCCGTCTTCGAAGTTGTTGAGTTGGCCGAATGTGGGAGGACACGGAGAGACGACCTCGATGAATGTGAAGCCTTGAACTTGGAAGGCACGTTGCATGGCTTTGAGAAGTTGTCTCACGTGGAGGGTCGTCCACCTTGCTACAAAAGGCGACCCCGCCGCTGCTACGATGTACGGCAGGTTGAAAGGCCCCTCGAAATTCCCGTAAGGGGTTGTCGAAGTCTTAGCTCCAATAGGAGTCGTAGCGCCGAATTGTCCGCCAGTCATTCCGTAATTGAAATTGTTCACGCAGAAGACATTGATGTCGACATTCCGCCTGATAGCGTGAATCAGATGATTGCCTCCTATGTTGAAGAGATCACCGTCTCCAGCAACGACGGTAACCTCGAGATCTGGATTCCCGATCTTGAGACCGGTGGCGAAAGCTATGGCTCTACCGTGAGTCGTGTGGTAAGTGTCTAAGTTCAGGTAACCTGGCAGACGCGATGTACAGCCTATCCCTGAAACTACAGCATGCCTATCGATCGGGAGTCCTGAACGTTTAATCGCCTCTACCAGGCATTTTGTCACAACGCCGAGTCCGCATCCTGGACACCAGATATGTGGCAGTCTCTCAGCGCGTAACAGATCGTCTCGAGGGTGCCTTTCTGAGATTTCGACGCCATGAACTAAGTCGAGCTGTGCCATACTCTACAACCCCTCCAGAGCTGAGTAGATCTTGTCGGGAGGAACAAGCGTCCCTGCCGCGTGGTGAACCCCAATGACCGGGCAGGCGGCATATTCTCTGACCGGATGCTCCATCTGCCCGTTATTTATCTCGGGAACTACTATCGCCTTTGCCCTAGATCCCAATCGTTCGATTTCTTTCGCTGGAAAGGGCCAAGGCGTAATCAGCCTAAGAAGACCAACTTTCATGCCGGCTCTTCGCGCCTCTTTGACAGCGCGCAACGCCGACCTTGAAGTAGAACCGTAGGCGACGACAATCGTATCAGCGTCATCTGTCAGGTAATGTTCCGTCTCAATGATCTGGTTTGTATTGTTTCGGATCTTCCCGACGATGTGCTCTAGCATTCTTTCGGAGACATCGTGGTTAGTGGACGGATATCCTCGCTCGTCGTGCGTTAGGCTGTCAACGTTTACGTGATATCCGTCCCCAGCTATTGCCATCGGTGGAAAATCTTGACTGAAGTCGAACGGCAGGAATGACGGATCCTTCTTGATCGGTTTCTTTCGCTGAATCATTTCGATCTTTTCAGGTGGGGGAATGACAAGCCTATCAGTCATGTGAGCTACTATCTGGTCGGCCATCACGAATGTTGGGTTGCGGTATTTCTCGGCCATGTTGAAGGCTTTGATCGTGAGGTCGAACATTTCTTGCACGCTGTTTGGGGCATATGCTATGATCTCATAGTCGCCATGACTACCCCATCTAACTTGCATCATGTCTCCTTGACCGATGAGCGTCGGTAGACCGGTGCTGGGTCCTCCACGTTGAACATCGACGACGACGCATGGGGTTTCGGTGATAACGCCCAATCCTATATTTTCCATCATCAAGGAAAAGCCCGGCCCCGACGTAGCCGTCATGGCCTTCAAACCCGCGTTCGAGGCTCCAAGAATCGCAGCTATACTGCCGATCTCGTCCTCCATCTGAACGTAGTGCCCGGCCACTTGGGGTAGGCGTTGACTCATGTGTTCAGCGATTTCTGATGATGGTGTGATAGGATAGCCTGCATAGAATCTGCAACCGGCCGCAATTGCTCCTTCGGCGCAGGCATAGTTGCCAGCCATGAAGAACTCGCCCACCCGCGGTTCACCTGTCATTCTTCCTTCCGTACCTCCACTGTGTAGATCGCGAACTCAGGGCAGATCCATTCGCACATTCCGCAATTGACGCAGGCAGACTCTTTTCCCTGTTTCACCTCTGGGTAATGATATCCTTGGCTGTTAAGCGCCTCAGAGATCTCCAAGACCTCCTCTGGACAATATTCCCAACAGAACGTGCACTGCTTGCACCTTTCTGGAATTATGTACACACGTCCCATCGGTTTGGGAAATGACGCCTTATTGATGGGTTCGCGTACAATCCGGGAGGAGAGAAGAGTCTGCGGAGGTCTTTGCGGACGCCTATACGTCACTCTTGTATAACCCTCCGAGATCTACCACGTAAGCCTGTCTGACTACGAATGCGCCGTCTCTCTAAGGGAATGGAATGGCTCACGAAAACTCGTTCCTTCTTTCGTCCGCGGACAAGGCCCTCTAAGAGCCCTTCACCAAATGCTGCTTCTAGACTTTCAGTCTGGAAACCAGAACGTGTTACGAAAACCAATGGTTCCCATTCGCGCAGAATCACCTTTCCTAGATTGAGCCTACGAAATAGTGAGGAGACTTCGGAATGAATATCTGCGCATGGAGGCCTCCTAGACGCAAGGTCTAGTCCTACCGCGAATCCAATCTTGCGAGCCATCGCAATCTTATTCGCGCCCGTGAGATGCTGTACCCAAGCTAAGGCCGACGAAAGTGGTGACATATCACGCGCGGCCACAACCACCGAGGAACGACTTCCACGGTGAGAACGCATACCTAAGGTGCTCCCTCTGAGATGGGATTGGAGACGGAACGGCTAATAGTTTCCCCGCACTGGTAAGGGATAGGCAGCGTTTTAGGGTACGGACTTACAGCAATTACTGTGAAACTTTGTCTCTCGCTGAGCCGATGAGGGAAGTCGTTCTATCAGTCAAGCTTCCCAAGAGTTGGACAACACGAGTGTCCGAGAAGTTTTCTGCATCTGTCCGAGTGATAGATTGTCGACCCTCAGACAATGGTGGAATTCAACAGCTAATTGAAATCAATGGACGCCCTGAACTCCTTCAGCAAGTAGTTGAGTTCATTCAAGACGACGAGGATGTGAGAGACGCGCATATTGTGAAAACTAAGCGGGGAAGAATTCTCGGGGTTGTGGGGACGACCGATTCGACCATGTGCAAGATAATCACAGATGTGAACTGTTTCTGTCTAACTTGTCCACTCGCATCTCCCAGTAAACCTGACGGCACAGTTGACTGGGTCCTCGCGATGACCCGAAACAATTCACTGCGCAAGCTCTTGGGGAAACTCAAAACACACGGCATCGAAACAGAAATAGTCCGAGTTGCTCGAATTTCAGACGTTGGAAAACTGACACCACGACAGCGGCGCATTGTGGAATATGCCTTTGCCTCAGGTTTCTATGAGTATCCCAGACGCGCGGGCCTTCATGAGCTGTCAAAGTCTTTGGAAGTTTCGCCTTCAGCGCTCGGTGAGATGCTAAGAAGGGCCGAAAGAAAAATCATCACTTCCTACCTGCGTTCGATATCAGCTTAGACTGCATCGTGCGAGGCACGTTAGGGACAGGAGATCTACTGTCCTAAGGGCTAGTCGCGGGCTTCCGTTCTACTTTGAGTTTCGACTTTCGCTGAGTATTCGACTCTAGCATGCGATGCGTTTCGTGCATCTCAAGACTGGAAACCAGCCGCAATCTCTTTTGTTATTGGTTCGCGTTTGCCGCTTGCAGGACGGAACTCACAGAGAGTATGACGGATGCTTGAGAAACCGCGGCTGTTCGGCAATCTTGTCACTCAAGTTGTTCGACCGAACCTCTGTTCCTTCTGCGGTGCCTGTATGGCCGCGTGTCCCGTGAGCGTGCTCTGGCCTGTTGGCGAGCAACCAACACTCGTCGGAGCCTGTTCTATTTGCGAGGTATGTTACTATCAGTGCCCCACCGTTGAATTCTCTCGTGACGACGTCGAACTCTTCTTGCATGGCCGCACTAGGGAACCTGACGAACTGCTCGGGATTACGAGAGGAGCATTTGTTGGCCGCGCTTTAAGGAAGGAAATTCAGGATCGTGCCCAAGATGGCGGAGTTGTGACAGCTCTCTTAGCCTATGCACTTGACAACAAACTGATCGACGCAGCCGTAGCCGCTCGCAGAGATTCACGATGGCGGGCGCACCCAGTTGTAGTCACGAACTCTGAGCAACTCATAGAGAATGCGGGGACAAAGTACACTCCAAGCCCCACTTTACTCGGCGTCCGTTCAGCGCTCGATGAGTATGGCAAGACCCGAGTGGGATTGGTTGGAACACCTTGCCAAGTTAGAGCAGTCAGGAGAATTCAGACATCTCCGCTTGGCAATCGTCGTTTAGCTGAAGCCATGGAACTGACGATTGGACTCTTCTGTATGGAGAGTTACAGCTACGGAAGACTTGTGGAAGAGTATCTCGCAAGTAAGAGAATAGACCCCTCGAATATAACGAAGGTCGGCATAAAGCGAGGGTCCTTCATCGCCCTTTCAGGCGAGACAGAGGTTCTGCGCGTCCCATTAAAGGAAATTGACGAGTTTGTCCGTGAGAGCTGCAGGCACTGCGATGATTTCACCGCTGAGTTTGCAGACATCTCTGTTGGTGGAGTAGGATGCCCGAATGGTTACTCCACGGTGATCGTCAGAACCGAGAAGGGTCTCGAACTGCTGAGAAAGGCGGAGAAGGCTGGCTACTTGGAATTGCGCGACCTCCGGCAAGAAGAGAAGGGCTACCAGAAAGTTCTCAGCATGGCGCAGATGAAGCGTCTGAGAAAAGCAGTCCAGAAATAGACATTGGACGTCTGTTCAAGGTACTTCCTCACGTGTGCATTCAGCGGTATCCTTTGCATGACCGTAGCTCTCGGCTTAAATGACTCGCTACTCCGTACTAGTCAGTTTCTAGTAGTAGTTGTAGCAAATCACTGGGGGCAATACATCTCCTGTCTCAGGAAAGCTTCAAACTCCATTCCTGCACTGAGCTGGGACCGGTCTCATTGAGGGTGGGAGACCTAGACTTGATGCTCTCGTTCTACGTCAAAGACCTAGGCCTCAAGATGCTGCGCCCCCACGACGGTCTAGTCGAGCTAAGAACGGCAGGGTCATCCTCTGAGCCACTTCTGGTCCTGTATCACGACGCGAAAGCGGAAGTAGCTCCTGAGGATGCTGCAGGCCTTTATCATTACGCCATCCTTCTGCCAGACAGAAGGACTCTAGCCGCCGCGTATCTTGCCCTCAGAAATAGGGGCGTAACCTTCGAGGGATTCGCTGACCATCTGGTCAGTGAAGCACTCTATCTGACGGATCCAGAAGGGAACGGCATAGAGATCTATGTGGACAGACCGAGAAGCGAATGGAAGTTTGACGAAGATGGCCGCTTGAAGATGAGTACCGAACCCCTCGACATAGACTCATTGATCAAAGAATCGCCTCAAGTGCCCCCAGGCAGTCTGGAGCCATTACCGGACGATGCGAAAATAGGACACATCCATCTCAAGGTAGCAGACATTGACAGGTCCATTCTTTTCTATCGGGATATACTCGGATTCGACTTGATGAGCTACTGGGGTAGTGCTGCGTTCCTCTCAGCAGGCAGATACCATCACCACCTTGGAATCAATACCTGGGAGAGCCTCGGTGGACCAGGAAAACCAAAGACCGCTATCGGTCTGGAATACTTCATAATAAGAGCCTCGCAAGAGAATCTACATGAGCTAGCCCTCAGACTGACCGGAACACCTTTCCTTCAGGCTCAAGAACACAGTCAGCTATTCCTCTCAGATCCGGACTCCATTGAACTGGTGATCAAGCCCTCATCATAGAGGCTCAACTCTACCAAGCAGAAATCAGATTCTCATCAGTTCTTTCACTAAGATTGTCCTGAGTCACTTGACATTCCCGATGATGCAGCACGTATCCCTGCACCGAATAGCCGGTAACGCCGTCGTGCTGTCCAGTTGTAGATTTGACGAGCTTGCGGAGTACTGGAGATCTTGCAGACGAAACCGAAAGGTGAGAAAACTCTACAGACCTCCGAGATCGCCAAAGAACCGAGAACGAGCGAACCGTCGCGTCGGATTAGATACATGCGCCCTTGCAGGATCTCAGGCGTCAACCCGTACTGGCTTCGAATCTCAGAATCCAATTGCTGGAACGGGACGTATTCGATTAGTCGCTCCTGTCCACGATAAGGAGAAATCTGACGGCAGCTGTGCAGAGGTTACAGATGCCATCAAAGATCAGGCGAGGCTTACGCCGTACGTTCGCTGTTGTCGATGTCAACATCATTGAGCTATCACAGGTCTTACTGCTCCGGACCGGCCTTGATTAAGGAGAGCCGAATTTGAAAGGATAATGAATGCTATTGCTTCTTCTTCAGTATCGAATAGAGGAAGTCTGCTGTGTTCATTGGTGGGGGTGTGTATTCATGTACGAATCTGCAGTCAGCGCAGTATTTCTTTCCACAAACGGTACACACACCTAGGGGTCTCTTACCACTTCCACAGGCACAGACATCCTCCGTCCTCATTTAGACTCATCCTTCGTCTTTGTTGCTGCTTGATGGATCAACACCGCTAATTCGACAGACGGCTTTATGTCGTTTTATGTATGCATATTGGACATCGCTCACGAATGCGTCATGGCGGAAACAATAATTGTTGGAACTTGAGGCTTGGCTTAAGGATGCAGATGTTTGGCATCGATTCCTTGGGAAGAAAGAAACGATTCACACCGCTGATGCTTCGGCCGCAACAGGAATCGAACTGTGCAGAATCACGAAGAATCTGATTTGCAAGACTTCGGACGGAAGGTATGTACTGCTTGTAGTGCCTGGAGACAAGAGGGTGGATCTTCAGAGAGTAGCGCGAGTATTGAACGCGCGAAACATCCAGCTTCTAGGATCCGATGAGGCCGAAGCTATCAGTGGGTACCCTCCAGGCGCAACTCCATCAGTTCACCACAAGACAGCCATGAGTGTAGTTGTCGATGGTGAACTGTTAAGGTACGAGACAGTCTTCTGCGGGGGAGGCTCAAGAGACAAACTACTTGAGCTCAAAACTGAGGATGTTGTGCGACTGAACCATGCCGTTTCCGCCGAAATATCTCAGCACGTCAGATCTTAGACAGTCGATTAGTTGATTGCCTTTCTGGTCTCGCGTTATGTCCTGATGCCAAGCTTCTTGAAAGCTGAATCCAACTCTTGCGAGAGTCCACTGAGCGAGAGTATGTGCCGAATAATTCCTAATTTCCTCCTGGCTGTTCGTAGCGTGAGGCTTTCGGATTTCAATTTTGAGTCGTCGAGCTGTCTAACTCCTAATGGAAATGACACGGGCGCTTGAGGAAGTGCTCGAATGCTGAATGGTGCAGTAATAATCTTCTCCAAACCATTCTGTAGAAAGTCAATGTAAACACGGCCTACCTTCTGGTCTGCTCTATTGGAGACTGCTGCAATCGTTGGATAGACTTTCTCTGCGAGATCCCTATTCCACAGATGACCTCAGAGCTTGGGCCCAGGAAATCACGAAATTCGCTGATGAAGCCACCGACTGCTTCGTATATTTCAAACATGATGAGACCGGTAAATCAGCCAACACCGCTACAGAGTTCAGGAAATTCCTGTGAAGAGCTCTTCGAATAACTATCTCTGCTCTCTTGACTTGAGCATCAACCAATTGTTTGTTTTCATTCGAAAGAGAGTATACTTTCCCATCAGTCGCTTTCCTCTAAGTGCGAATTCATAGATATCTTCGGTTCTCCGTTTCAATTTGAAGGTCCCTTTGTCCCAGATCTTTACAGTTCCTGCTCCGTACTCCCCTTCCGGAATCTCCCCCTCAAACTTGATGTAATCAACGGGATGATCCTCAACCTCGACAGCGAGCCGCCTGACACCTGGCTCCTCGGGAGGCCCTTTGGGTAGGGCCCAACTCTTCAATACACCGTCGAGTTCGAGTCTAAAGTCCCAGTGAAGACGCCTTGCATGATGTTCCTGAACCACGAAGCGATTCCTACCCTCCTTCCTGAGATGAGGCGATGGTTCATCGGTCCTCTGGAAACGTCTTTTCTTGCTGTAAGTCTCAAGACTCAAAGCATTCAGCTCGGAGATCTTACTGCAGGAGGAAGGTAGCCTGCCTCTGGCAGACATACTGGTCTGACCAAATATTTGAAACATCTACAGGTAAGAAGGAGATTGGATGGGAGGTCAGGAACAGGTTACGCCCAGTACTCCTGAGCCGCTCCCCTGGCCGAAGAGGAGAAGTCGCTTATGCTTGGTATTCTGTAGCTGCACTCTCAGCTCGAACGTCTTCTCCTGCGATCTTCATCTTAACTTTGCGCTTCTTCGCCAACCCAGTCACCTCCATATACCCATCAACCTATTGAAGTGAGACGGCATACGCCTTCGATAGGATTTAAGATCATTTGGAGAAAGTTCTACTTTTCTACCAAGTCTCTCAACCTAGCTCTTATCGGCTCTTTATCAACACCAGAGCATACTAGATTGAGGACGAAGTCTTGTAGCGAGGTATCTAGTCAAAGGAAAGCCGCGGGTTGAGCTGCTTGAGAAGCATCAGGTACTTTACGCCAGCTGCGATCGTCGTGCCGAGGACGGCACCGTAGAGGAGATGTTCTATGAATCCTATTGCTAGTACGATTGGGGCCATCGCTGCTGCGGCAGGTCCCATCCAATGGTGGACGAGCAACCTAGTTCATCTGAGCTATGCGTAGAACTCTGTCTCATCCGCGTACTGTCCACATACGTCATGGTCACGTTCGTTCCTCAATCTCCCCAAACGAGTTATATTTGGTGATGCACAGCCTTCCCACTTCATGTTCAAAAATGCGGTTGTACAGGAGATACTGGAGAGATACAGGCCCATCTGGGCGTTAGAGCATGCCTCGTCACTTCTAGAGTGGGACATGGAAACTTACATGCCCACCGATGCTGCGAAGCCCAGAGGTTTTGCGCAAGCTCAGATCGCCCTGATGAAACAAGAACGCGTAACCCAAGCGGCCGCTCTGATCGCGAAGGCGGAGAAACTGGAGGATCTTAGCGACTTTGAGAAGGGCGTATTAAGAGTAGTCAAGCGAGATGCGGACTACTACACGAAGGTTCCGCCAAGGCTGTTGGAGGAGCTGCAGAGAACAACCACGGAAGCCACTGTAGTTTGGAGGGAGGCTAGGAAGAAATCTGACTTCCCGATGTTCAGGAACTATTTGGAGAAGATAGTTGAGCTAAAGAAGGAAGAGGCGGAGAAACTTGGATATGTTGGACATCGTTACAATGCGCTTCTCGACAGATTCGAGGAAGGCCTAACCGTCACCGATGTCGACAGAGTCTTCTCAGAGCTCGTTCCCAGTCTGAAACGAATTCTCAATAGAGTCCTTTCGGAGAACAGGTTTCCAAGCAGTCATCCACTGGAGTCCGTGGCCTATGAAGTCGATGCCATGAGACGTGTGAACGAAGAGGCCCTGGTCCTACTCGGGATGCCGAAGACAACGTTCAGGATGGACGTATCCACTCACCCCTTCACGAACAGCACCTCAATTCAGGATGTGAGAATAACCACCAGGTATGAAGGAAAGGACTTCAAAGAATCCTTGTTCTCCGTAATCCACGAATGCGGTCATGCAATCTACGAGCTGCAAATGGATCCGTCGCTCGAATACACGCCGCTTACCAGAGCCGCGTCCCTCGGAATCCACGAATCTCAATCAAGGTTCTGGGAGAACTTCATCGGAAGAAGCAGAGAGTTCACGAAACATGTTTACCCAATACTCAAGAAGAATCTGCCATTCTTGGCAGGTTATACAGAAGATGATGTCTACAGATACTTTAACGTCGTAAAACCAAGCCTAATCCGAGTAGATGCTGATGAGTTGACATACAACTTCCACATAATCCTCCGATACGAGTTGGAGAAAAAACTCATCGGTGGTGATGTAGCCGTTTCCGATGTGCCCTCCCTTTGGAATGATATGATGGAGGAATATGTTGGAGTGAGACCGACGAATGACGCTGAAGGAGCGTTGCAGGATGTACACTGGAGCGGTGGCGGCTTCGGTTACTTCCCGACTTACTCGCTTGGTAATGTAATAGCAGGAATGCAATACTACCGTATCCAGAGAGATATCGACCTAAGGGACTCTGTCGGAAAGGGCAGGTTCGACCTTGTGAAGCAATGGCTGGGAGAGAAGATACACCAACACGGCGCCGCATACTCATCCAAGGAGCTCCAAAGAAGGGTGCTTGGTGAAGAATACATCCCGCGACATCTGGTCAACTATCTGGAGCAGAAGTATCTAGCGTAGAAAATGTAAGACCCAAGCTAGTTTGCAGACCATAGTCAAAGTATTATGCCTCAGATAGTTTCAGCCTCCACGCCAAGCTGCCTCTGTGACCTCGAGATACAAGTTACATGAATCGACGGATACGTGGTGATCGCGTGAAGCACTCAAACAGAGCGCCGACTCCACTGGTCGTGAAACGCAACACAATCCACTTACTCTCGAGTGAGGCAATTTACGCGTGTGTCAGCCAGGCCGCGTTCATACTTGCAGCCCTTGTGATTTTCACGTTGACAGATTCGGCCACTCTCGCGGGTTTGGCGACTGCTGAAGTCTGGGGAGGACGGGTTCTGATAGTATACCGGACTGGGGGGTTGATGGACCGAATTGGCAGGAAGAGCGTGCTCCTAATTGGAATCGCTGTTGGCTGCTTGGCCTTGTTGATGATGGGTTTGGCTGTTGTATGGGTTCGTCTTGAACTCTTCTGGTTAGGGTTGCTTGTTTTCGGCTTTGGGTCAGGTGTTACTCAGCAGAGCCGCATAGCCATAATGGACATGTATTCCGTAGAGCGCCGCAGAGAAGGATTGGGCTACTTGATGACAGCAAGTATCGCGGGTTCGTTCCTCTCGCCCATCTTCATTGAGGCCATGACCCCTATCGCAGCACTCTTCAAACTTGACCATTACGCTGTGGTTCTGTTCTGCGCTTCTGGTTTTTCTTCCACTCCGTGAAACTGGTTTTCTTGAACCGTTTTCGCTTCGTCCGTTAGGCGATCCAAAAGGGCCTAGAGTTCAAGGTAGCGTGCGATGCGTTGTTCAATCAATTTCAGGCTGCCTTGCCAGAAATCTCGTTTCCGTATGTCGATACTGAAACGTGCTGCTAATTCAGCGGGGGTTGCTTCTCCGGTGCTTGCTAGAAGTGCTTCATAGTCTTGAATGAAGGATGGACCGCGTTCGTGGTAGATTGCATACAGTCCCAGCCCGAAGAGTAGGCCGAAGGCATATGGATAGTTGTAGAACGCAAAGTCTGGCGAATAGTAATGAGGTTTCCAAGCCCACATGTACTTGTCGAGATATCGGTCATCCAACCCGTCCCCATAAGTCGCCTTCTGGTAGCGGAGCATAATCTCGCAGAAATCATCCGCGGACAGCTCTGATTTTTCACGTCGTTCGAAGATTTCTTTCTCGAATAGGAAGCGTGATGTTATGTCGACGATAACCTGTGTCGAGCCGATAAGCCAAGTCTCCAAGATGGCCAGTTCCTCCTCTTGACTCGAGGCTTGCTCCAGTGCGGCGTTGGTAATGATCGTTTCATTGAAGATCGATGCTGTCTCGGCTAGGGTCATGGGAGTGCGTGTCCGCAGCATAGTCTTTCCGACTTGACATTCGTTATGGAAGGCGTGGCCGAGCTCATGGGCGACCGTTGAAACCTGGTCTAATGAACCGTCAAAATTGCACAGTACGCGCGACTCATCCACAGCCGGTACCTCGATGCAGAACGCCCCTCCTCTTTTCCCGTCGCGTGGTTCAGCGTCAATCCAACGGTGATCGGAGGCGCGTTGCGCTAGACCTGCGAGTCTATCGCTGAATGTGCGGAACTGGGATATGATGAGACGCATACCCTCCTTCCAAGAATAGCGACGCTCATTCTTGGCTACGGGTGCGAAGAGATCCCACCAAGGCAAGGCATCATGTCCCAGCCGCCTTGCTTTTGCTCGCAAATAGCGACGAAACATTGGAAAGGACTCCTGCATCGCCGTAAGCAACGTTTGTAGAATCTCTCGGTCGATGCGGGAATGGTCGAGTGAAGCATGGAGCGCATCGACTCGGCCCCGACGTTTTTCCACGGTATTCGAGTGGCCCTTGACACCGTTGAGAGCGGCAGCTAAGGGTTCACGGACGCTTTCCCAAGCCCTCAACTCCGCCTCGTATGCTCGTCGACGCACTTCTTCGTCAGGATGGTGCTTTAGATTCTGCAATTCTGTGATGGGCATCTTCCTGACTTTGCCATCCAGCTCAAAGTTCACTGTAAGCTGAGAACAGACAGTTCCTTGCAGTTTGCCCCATGCGTTGCCTCCACTCAATGTAAGTTCAGCGGCCAGCGATTCTTCGACCTCGCTCATCAGGTAGCGGCTCTGATCGACCGTCTCGCGCAGGTAGAACACATGCTCCCTTGCTGGACCATCCTGTGTTAGAACGGATGTGAGCTTGTCAGCCACCTGTCCAAGCCAGCCCTGAAAGCGCACCTCCTGTTTGCGCAATCGAACCATAAGCATCTCGAGCTCGGAGGCTAGTCGCTTTGCCGTGTTGTTGTACGAATCTGTTGTGACGAAGGATGTGACATAGGCATCCAATGTTTGATACAAGCGTAGGGCTGTGTTCATCTGATTGAGGTAACCGTCGATAGCATTCTTCAAGTAGACATTACTGGAAGCCCTTACTGCGTCGAAACTCGAGCGAGCCACTTTATTCGCGTCCAGAAACGCGTCGAACTCGTCAAGTTGAGACTTCAGGTTCGTAACGGCGTTTTTGAACTCCTCAGATTCGAGGCCAGGGTATACATTGGAGAGATCCCAATGGGGAAGCTCTCCTAACTCAATCGTCTTCGAAGTCATGCGCTTCGCCGTTGAATGTGGAGCTACCTCATAAGAACTTCCGACATAATACCACTACGCTTAGTCGGTGATTGTTGGACAGCCAAGAGAACTCTTAGGTTCGAGCTCACTCGGTGACTCAGCTGAGATCCGCGCTACAAACGGATCTTATGGAGATCAGTGGGACGCCTTCCTTGCCCCTTCTGTAGGTCCAGAGCCCGAATATCAGAATGGCGCAACCCACGAAGAGTCCTGGGATATTCCAGCCCACTCTTTCCATGAGAGTTGGGCATCTGATTAGGGCGCGCTCTTCCTCGGGAATATCGGGCAGTGGAGCGGGGCATTCATAGAAGTAGGCGTTCTGGACGACGCTCCATACAGTGCCAGCTAGACTCGCAAGAGCAATCACTACGATGAGTAGTCCTACCCACTCGTGGACTAGGACGGATCTAGCCAACTTCCTCAGACCTGTGAGACTTCGATGGGACCCTCCTATAACGCTTCGCCGAGGCGCAAGCGATTGCATCTTGTGATTAGCGTGGGTTTGCGCGTTCACGCTTGACTTGGATGACGCAGGAATGGCGAGCGCTAAGAGGCTTGATAGCTAGGCATGAGGTACAGACTTAGAGGCATAGTGTCGGAGGCCCAGTCGTAGGGTCGTGGCGAGAAGACCTATGGCTAGAATGGGAAGGGCTACGATCCCGCGCAATGGCTGTCTCATCGTGATGACTTGTGGCAGTCGATTAGTCTAGTAATCCTTTTATAGTGTAGATGCGTTCTACACATCTACGGAGGGTTAGAAATGGACATGGAGTACGATGGATTGGAAGAGCTCCTAGACCTTGGAGCGTACAAGAAAAGGCATGGCTTCGACCTCCGTCGAATAATAGCATCCCTCCTAATCTAGACTGGCACATGCAACTGTAAGTTCAGATCAGCAACTTCCCGTAACGGCTAACTGCAATTCCAGTACGTTCGAAATGGCATTTCTGCCGGGAAACGTAACATTCTCATTGGACGGTTGGGAGGGGCTCTTGCCCCTGTCATCCTCTAATTGGCTATTTATTGTGAGGGGTGGGTGGGGGGCTGTATGCGCGTTTTGGCGCACTGGATCGTCAGCTCACCATATCCTTGCAGACAGAAAGCTGCAAACGGAGGACATTTGCGAAGTACAGGGCATGCTAGAGAATGTAACATGTAGAATTGACCAGTGTCCCGAAAGGTGCCTTTCAATCTTGGGAGACTAGGAGCGCAAACAGTCCATGGCTTCCTTCGCGGTTCGGAACCTTCCGACGCGCCCCTCGCGAATTTCTCTGTTACCTTCTAGGATGCTTGATTCGAGATCTTCACTCGACATGACCTCGACGGTTGCCCATATCTCGTCCTCCCGAACATCCTCCCTGAGAGCCCTTATGACAAACTTGAAGAGCTCTTCGGATCTATCCCTGTCAAGAACCACCCGTTGCTCGGTCATGCGCGGATCACCGAAACAGTCAAACGATATGAGGAAAATACTTAATTCCTATAATCCCATTTTTCCGCGAAGAGGCATGTCTGAGCCAAGGGCTATCACTAGAGTGACTAGGGGACATCAAATGACTATTCCCAAGTCTGTCCGGCAGAAGCTTGGTCTTCGAGTTGGGGACGTAGTGGAAGTTACAACTGACGACGCCGGGCAGATGGTAGCCAAGAAGGTTGAGCTCGAAAAAGGCGCAGCTCTCGATTGGGGCAGCGCGTTCGGCAGGAAACATAAGATCACGGAGGCTGATATAGTCAGGATCTCGAGAAGTACTAGGTGGGAGGTCTTCAAGGAAGAGTATGAATGACCCTCCCCGCCTACTTCTTAGACACAAACATCCTCGTGGCGGCCTTTCTCATTGAGAAAAGTGATGCTAGGCGACTTCTTGAGCTGGGAAGAGCGAGGAAAGTCAGACTCCTAACAAGCGAATACGTTCTTAGAGAGCTCAGGTTCACGCTACCAAAGAAAATTCGGGTTCCAACAGACATCGTGGATTCTTTCGTTCTTGACGTTATCTCCCTCAGGGTCCTCATCCTGAAGAAGCCATCCCGTCAGGAGGTGCGTGCCTTCACATGGAGGGCAAAGGACAGAAGCGACATACCCATCATACTTCCATGCGTTAAGCACAGGCTCACTTTGGTCACCATGGATAGGCGCTTGGCAAAGTCGGCGAGAGAACGTATCGAAGTCAGATCTCCGCGGCAGGCGGTTAGGGAGATATCGGGATCTGGTTGACGTCGATCGCTACCGAGGACCATTCATGCTATTTGCAGCGGGCGCAATGCAGCTACTCTGGATGGAACCGTACTCAATCAAAACACGGATGACTGCCTAACCGTCCTCCGCCCGCCCCAGCCTTATTATCGCCTCACCCCTATTCTCACTAGACCCTAGTTGCGCAAGCGAAAGATTCGGCTTTACTATTCAGGTATTGAAGTCCGGGATCTCAAGCGATCGCTCCGATTTTACCGTTTTCTCGGCCTGAGAGTGCGTCGCCGCGGGACGATGCCGCATGGTGGGAAGTGGGTCCATCTCGTGGACCCAGCATCACGACAGATGCTGGAACTGAACTGGTATCCGAAAGGAAGCAGATTCTGCGAATCCTACAGGAACGGGAGTGAACTCGACCATATAGGATTCATAGTCGATGATGCGGTGAAATGGTATAATCTCCTATTGAGGCGCGGGGCAAAGCCTGCGGCTGAACCATTCGTCGGAAAATCAGAAACCTTGGCCTACGTGAAGGATCCTGATGGCATTTGGATTGAATTCATTGGGCCAGGAAGAAAGGAGGAAGTAAAGAAGAAGAAAGACTAGCACGAGTAGAGTTCTCTTTGGCTGGCTCTCGCTAGTTCCTGAGCATCGCTCAGCTCTAGCTCGTCCGAGTTCACGGAAGTTCTGACGGATAAGATATGCGCGAGGATAGGGCTACGCTCGGAGTCTACTGGAAAGGGTCTGCTTCTGTTCTCGGGTCCCCAGATCGATCCCGGATTTAAAGGCGTCCTCACTGTCTCGCTGTTTAACATGAGCACTAGGCCCATAGCTATCAAGTTCAAGTAGCTCTATTGCACGATAGAATTTCCCGGCTCGATACCTCCTGAAGGGAATGACCCTTGCCCAAGTCGTGGAATCGGTGCAATCCTTGTAAGCGTCCGTGGCTACGCTGAACGAGGCAGTAAAGAACTTGCGGGGTAATCTCCGCCTCTACGCAATCTTCTTGGGTACCGCTGTTGCTGTCGTAGGCCTGCTAGCTAGATTTCTGTGAGTCAAGTTAACGGCGCTTTCCACTGCTTAATACTAGGGCGCTTGCTTCACGTTGCCATATCACAAACCGTATACCAACATCTAGGGGTAATCTCTAGCCAACGGATGATTGAGACTTGAGAAAGGCTGTCCATGAGGAGCTAAGGATTCCGAGACTGAGAGATGTCTACGCAGCGAGGAAGATAGTCAATCGAGGTTTGAAGCCTACGCCGCTTATCCATTCAAGGCAACTGTCTACACTCCTTCGGTGTCAGGCTTACCTGAAGTTGGAGAACCTGCAGCCCACTCGAGCCTTCAAGATCCGTGGAGGCATCAACTACATGGAGAGAAGGAAAGAAGAAGCCTCCAGACGGGGTGTCATAACACCCTCAACTGGAAATCATGCTCAGTCAATAGCATACGCGGGTTCCTTATCGGGCATTGAGATCAAGATTGTTATGCCGCATGGAGTACCTCAGCTGAAGATTGATGCAATCAATGACTTGGGAGCTGAAATCATAACCCATGGCAGTTACTATGAAGAGGCAAGAGAATACGCTGAGAGACTGGCCTCTGAGAAGGGATACCTGTACGTTCACGCCAGCAACGAGCCACTTCTGCATGAAGGGGTCGCGACAATGCATCTGGAAATCTTCGAGGAGCAACCTGACATCGATGTGGTCATCAACCCCATCGGGGGAGGGTCAGGAGCTTCAGGCGCCTGCATAGTCTACAAGACATTGAACCCAGAAATCAAGGTGATAGGCGTGCAAGCCGAAGGAGCCCCAGCCTTCTACCAATCGTGGAAGGACGGCGTCATTAAGATCACAAATGGTGTGAGGACTGAAGCTGAAGGCCTAGCAACCGCGACCGCATACGAGCTCCCACTAAAAATCCTTCGAGGCAGAATTGACGATGTTGTGCTAGTTAGCGATGAAGAGATGAGAAAGGCGGTCTACACTCTTTTCCGCACAACTGGTCAGGTGGCCGAGCTATCTGGCGCAGCCGCGACTGCAGCGGCATTCAAGATCAAAGACCGGATCGAAGGAAAGAAAGTTGCCCTTCTCCTGAGCGGAGGCAACATCTCGCCAGAAAAACTTGCAGAGATCCTGTCGGCTCAGCAAACCGACCAGCGACCTGCTCATTAACATCCTGACGCTTTTCTGGCGTCTGACTCCAGTGGCATCCGCTCACTTGGATCAAACCAGTTGCTTTCTGCATGGAAATGTTGGCGGGGTCGCGGTGATCCGTAACATTATTGTCGCTGGAAATGGTTCGCTAATTCTTAAGTTGTAAGTACCATTTTTGATGCTCAGGGCGCGAGGAATTCGCATTGTCTGTGATGGTTATTGTTTTCTTCTAACAATTCTCCACTCTCTCACAACTTCGCAGATCGCTGGATACCCCTCAATCTCCACCATAATGGCGCGGTGGTTATGGGTGTAATGAAATAGTCGTGGTTTCGATACCCGGCGTCCGATGCATCTGAGCTTCTCGCCAACAAGTCTACTAGGTTGTTGGCTCAACTCTTTTTTCACTCCAAAGTTCTTCCAAGACGCTGTTTACGAGTGAGAGATCGAGCCGTAGCGCGTCCGCAATTTCAGACGAAAACGCTCTATCTCTCTTGCTTAGGAATTCTAGGATTTCCTTGCGAGCTTGGTTTCTAGGTATATCGCGAATCTTGACTACCTCCATGCCACGCAGCTGCTCCGCGTAGCTCTTGATAGCTGTCCTGATCGCCTCTGATTTACTACCTCCCAGATTCACGACGATCGCATTCAATGCTTCCAACTCCTCATCATCAAGCTGTACTGGGTAGACATAGCGTTTCACCAGCTTCGCTGACCCCAACTTAAACCAATTTATACAGATGCATAAACTAACATAAAAATCGACCGTCGCACAGGAATTACACTGACAGCAACGGTAATTCCTTTCTGTATCAAGCCTCGAAAGTTGTAGCATTATGTAGAGCGAAGACGTGGCCCGCGGGGATCCAGACCCAGCGGTAATGCGGGTATCGCTGGCTTAGCGTCAGAAGTATTGATATCCAAAGGACGTGCTGGAGTGGTTCGTCGGGTAGGCTCGTGCGCACACACGAAAACGCCCCACCTAATTGCTCAACAACACTGTTTCGCCGTTTGGTTTGACCTGGATCTCATGCCAACGGGCATTGTAACGCTGTCCCTTGAGACCTCGGATGCGGAGGAAATTCTTAGCCTCCTCGTCACGGTCCATGATTCTCACTTCGATCACACCGTCCGCAGCGTTTTCCATTCGCCTGTAGAACGATTCATTATGAATCCCGCGAACGATGCCTTGCAGTGTAAGCCTCTTCTGCCTCCGTTCATCGGGGTTGACTCTACTCTCGAACCATTCAAGGTAAGCTTTCTCCTCGTTGAACCTTAGTCCTGGAGAGATTGATTCGGCTAAAACGAGGTGAAAGAATTCTTCGACTACTCCGGGTTCTGATGTGCGCTTCATGTCCTTAAGCCATTCCACGCTTAGGTCTGAGACCTTGAGAGACTGAATTCGTAGGTACGACCTCCGGTTCTCTTGAATTTCCTGTACGACACCCCGACTCGTGGGTCCTAAGCCCAAGGTTGCTGAATACCAATCATCAACCCTGAGCAAGCGAGCCTCTTCGGCCGCGGGGACATTGAGTCCTAGCCGCGCCAAGTCGCTTCTGACATCTTCTCTTGGTCGGGCCATAGCTAGATAATCCACTTTACAACCGTCTTGAACGTAGCGTGCCGCAATCGTTGTGGCAACCGCGAACCAATGTGATTCCGGATCGAACTCAGTCACAAGAATTGTGCCAGGCCTAATCCCGTCTGGGACTAAACTGGATACAAGTGGAACGTTGAGGCGTTCGGATGAGGACAAATGATTGTCTGACGGGAGAATACCTGAGGGTTGCCAAAAGGTTTGGCGGTTCAATGACCGGCGATTTTGGTGTGTGGGTAGGCTGGTGCGGGCATCTAGATTTGAACCCTCGTTGGAGGATATCTGTTCGCGGAGCGATTCGCCGCGAAATCGCCCTGAAACACACCTGCGGAGATTGCGCATATGCTGGATTCGATGTGCCGTCCAGTTGGGGTTCCCACGCCCTGTTCAGGCATCTGAAGGTTGACTTGATTCAGATTCCTGACGCTTCATTTGAATTGGTCTTTCAATCCAGCATTTTGCATCGTAAAGCGTTCCACCTATACACCTACGCGCGCCACTTTTCATTATGAGCCTCTCCCCGGAACGCTTGCGTGCAACGTAGACTATGCGTTCGCCAACAACTGAATCACCGTAGGCCGTTAGAGTGGTCAAAGTGCAGCCAACTCCTTCTCTGCGACAACCTCGACCACGTGTTCACGGAGAAGAGCCTCAGTCACTTTGAAGACGAGTTCGAGATCCAAGCCGAGGGCATAGGCGATATCACTCGGGTAGTGAGAACCCGGGTTCTTCCCAAGATATTCCGTGATGAGACGGGCAGCGTCCTCAGCTGAAACGTCGGCGACAGAAACGATGGGGGCACCTCTCAGATGACTGAGCTTCTCCCCCAACGCGTCCGAGACAAGTTCGGTCAGGCTACGGTACCGAGCGCCAGATGGAGTCTTGAGGACGCGCGTCGCTTCTCTTACAAGTCTGGCCGGTAGCGTTACTGAGCTGTAGCCTTTCTTGGGCAATCCTACGCCTCTGTTACCGTACCTTACGGTACGTCAACGTACATAAGCTTCGTGAGCGGATTTCGTAAAGGAAGCGGCGAGAGTTCTTCTTATGAACCTGGTGAGCGACCGTACTCACGCTTTAAGTTAACTGTTGTATAAATACAACATATGATGGAAGAATACAACATCAATCAGACGACCCTCAAGATTCTCGGGCTTTACAGGAGCGACTACAGGAAATCCCTGTACCTCAGGCAGATAGCCAGAGAGACGAAGGTCGATGTGAAGGCAATCCAGCTGCAACTCAAACGGCTGGAAAGGGCGAACATTCTTTCAAGCGTCCTCAAGGGGAGGAACAAGGAATACACCGTGAATCTTAGGAATTCGATCACGAAGTACTATCTCATACTCGCCGAAACTTTTGCGTCCGTCAACTACCTGACCAAGAACTTTCTAGTAAAGAAAATCGTGAGCGAGATTGGAGATCGTCTAGAAGGACCGACGATGCTGTTCGGTAGTTTCGCAAAAGGGGAACAGACAAAGCAAAGCGATATCGACCTTTTTGTCATGGACGACATGAAACTCGAATCACTAGCGAAGAATATCGTTCGAGAGATCGGCGACGCGATTGGCAGGGAAATAAGCGTCAAATTCAGCAGCAAGAAGCAATTCATGAATGGATTAGAAGAGGGCGATCCGCTCGTCAGGGAAGTTGTTTCGAACCATATCGTGTTGAGGGGAGTGGATGACTTCTGCGATCTTATGTGGCGATACTATGCGAAACAGTAAGCAATACCTGAAGTGGTGCCGAAGGCAGGAACGGGGCATACGGCTCGTCGCGCCGTCCGACAATCTTGTGAAGGCGTATCTGGAGAAATCACGCAATGCGCTCGGGTCAATGGAAGTGAACGCACAGGCGGACATCGAGAAGTGGAGGGGTCAAGGGCTTTTATTGGCCGATTCCACAGATTACACCATGGGATTTACTGATTTCTGTAATATGCCGAAGCGTCTTCAACACCAGAGCATTGTAACCAGGACATAGAGAAAACCGGAAAGCATTAAGAAAACGAGGGAGGCTGTCACGATCCGTTTGATTGGAAACCACAAGTTACCACCCTAACACTCCAGTTCTGAGATTCGAACAATAACCCGGCGTCTACTTCTTGCGGTGATCCAAGTGAAACAGTGACGGTTTTGAGGGCCTATACGCCGACTTCGACACAGGTTCACCCCATAGAGTTTGAACTCGACCGATTTCGTGGGGCGCGAGCCGCTGTATAACCTATAATTTCGACGACACGCTCTCGTCCGTGAATTCCAGTTATGCGATGATCGCCTAAGCGATTCTCCGCCAGTACTTTCGTGCATCTTGGATTACGACGGAATGCCTTTGCGCTTCGCGAAATTCACTGGGCGTGTACGCCAGAATCTCGAATGGCTTCTCCCTTGCAGCCAGCTCTCTTACCGCTTTCACTCGTTCTGCAAATGCTTGGCCGCGAAAACTTTCCGACACGACTATCACGTCGAAGTCACTGTCCTCCACCCAAGTGCCGTTGGCATAGCTTCCAAAGAGGTATGCGTGGGCATCTGGGTAGCGGGCGAGCAACTGCTTCCTGAAGTGGACGATCGTCCTCTCAGCGTCTCGTGGCAAATTGCTTCTTGACAGCTCCTACCACTCCTCTCGCGGTCGCGATGGCAGCTTCAGACTCTGAAGCAGTTATAGAGACTGACGGTCTGTTGAGCCCTGAATTAGGATAGCGAGCACCAGTGTAATAGGCGGAGAGTTGCGCAAGCCTACTTGAAACCAGTGTTGGCAACCTGAGCCTCCCATGAGTCTGTCTCTGAAGTGCCGTGAGATCATGTGTGTGAATTGGTCGCTTCTTGACAATTCCTATCAAGAATGCCTTAATCGCCTTCTCAGCAGCCTGCTCTGCAGCAAAGCAGGCCCAGTTGAAGCTACGGAACCGATAAGCTTGTGAGGCATGCCGAAGGTCAGCTTCAGCTTCTGCCATCCAGTCTAAAGCTTCCTTTCTGATCCTCGGCATGGGTTGCGCTACCACTTCTTCATTGTGGGATTGAATGTATTAGGGTTAGGGCAACAGGACTGAGAGGCACTGACAAGCTCCCTCCGCCCGGATGGCGGTGAAAGACGCGACGTTGTCTGACTACTTCATAGCTGGTAATGGTCACTTCATCTTGGGTAGCAGATCACGGGGCTCAGCTCTACGTATGTCGAGCCCATCGAAGTGTTCGTCGAAGCTTACAATTGCATCGGCGCCAAGTTTCTTCGCCACATAATATTGGAGTGCATCATCGAAATCCCTGTGAATGTTCTTTGAGATCAGAGCAGAGGCCATCTCCTCAGTGAGATTTGTGTCGTAAAGGTACAGGCCCGCGGAATGTTCTAGATTCGACGGCGTGTACTGCGAAGTGAGTGACCGTTGCCTCCATCTCTCCTTTTGCAATGAGTTCAAGGAGTTTCTCGCATTCAGTGGCACGCCTTTGATCTAACAAGAGTTCAAGGAAGATGTTTGTGTCCAGTAGAATCAATCAACTTTCGACCAAATCTTGTGTTGTAGCTGCACGGAGCTTGCTCTGGTACTCTTCAGCGCGCCTCTTGAAAAGGACGGTTGATTGGTTGTCCGGCATATCAACGCATGGAGCGGCATGGATTACGGGGAACAGGTAGACAGAATCAGTCGATTAACGAAGACTTTGAAGATCATTTCTGGGACGGCAGATCAGACAGGGGTGGGCGAGGCTGTGATGGAAGACCTGAGGCGTACCATCCCACAAGTTGAATGAATCATTTTCACCGTTGCCTCCAAGACGGACCCAGTTTCTGGCCTCCGCTAATTCCTCGAACATCAGCGTTTCACGTTGCCGAATGATAGGCGGTTGATTATGCAACTTAACCGCATGCGATACTAGGTGAGCAAGATAGGTAACCTGTTGTTTGAATCGCCTGAGAAAGGCCAGGCCCTAATGGGCTCGTACTGCCCCAAGTGTAGATACTCGTTCACCGAGTTTCAACCCTTCTGCCCATACTGCCTAGTAGCTCTGAGGAGGTCGAGATTTGCGGAGTGAAGCGCTTCTTAGACCAAGGAATATTGGTTGCAAGCTACATGGAGAGGTTGAGAAAGGAGGCGCAAGAGTGGCTGTCGAAGCAGACGTGAAAGCCCTTGCGGAAAAGGCTTCGGGCGTGTATGCTCGTATATTGAGTGGTCTCGAAGAATATTATCGAAGCGACATGGCTTTTGGTCTGCTTGCTGAACGCCTAGGATTACCTGTGCGTAGCCTAATTGAGTTCATGCAAAAATACAGGCTGCCCTACAAGGGCGGCGAGGGCGACGGGGAAAAAGGACTTGAGGTTCTTTTGAAATTGAGACGTACAGTTTCCACATAGTCGCACAGACACCGTTTGTTCGCACCGACAGATCGCGGGGCAAAACGGAAGTAGCTGCCAAAGTTCGCTTATCAGAGTGGTGGGGCCGGTGTACACCATACCATAAGTCCAGATTGACAACTTTGGACTAATGATGGCATTCTACTGCGTAGACTGGATCCCATGTTTTGAATGTCGTACCGGGTTATTATGATGCTCGCCGTGTTTGTACCTTGCATTCTGTTTTGGGTTGGGATCGCGCTAGAATCTTGGCTCTTGGCTTGAATTCTCTAAGGTCTTCAGGTCTAGGACCGATTATCTCGATTCCAAGAAGCTCATCCTTGTCATTCAAATCAAGAACGATGTTGTCGGCCAGCGATCTACTTTTCGCTACCTTTCCTCTTTTGATTCTTACGTAGAGTGCCGTACTGCTGGGGTCATACTCGAGTGAAGCCATATTTTCTCAATCCCTCCTCATCAATCCAGAATGCTGTGATGACCTCAGTCAAGGAAGCACTAATCTGGTAAATTACAAGCAGATGGCGCCCATTAACGTTTCCGAAAGAAGCTTTTCTCGAAAAGCGAACTTCAGCGGTTTCAGTAGGGGACTCAAGCACTTGCAGAATATGGCGATGCTCGATCCGGCGTTCTTTCATCCGGACTAAAGCATGAGGTCGGTAACGTATGTTCAATTTGCGTCTGCTATCCAACCAATGGGCATCCGAGATAAGCTGTGGTGTGACAGCAGAAACATATCTCTGCCAAACAAGAATTCGTTCCGTTTAGTGGGGCCGGTGGCATCTGTACTCGCGATTCGTGGGGACTAAGGCCGATTCCCAAGACACAACTTGGAGAATCGTCGGGCATCGCATCCTGGCACTTGAGATCAAGGTGCCAGCCGTGATCTTGTGCGCAAATTACACGCGCTGCAGGGAGACCGTCCACTTACCTTCCGCCAGAAATGGTGAAGCAGCCTGCACTCACGATCGGCCAAGAAGTCACGGTCTACCTTACTGACAGGAAAAGGATCGTCATCGAGGCCACTGACCGACTTCCACGCATTACACCATGGGATTTACTGATTTCGCAAATATGTCGAAGCGTCTTCAACGCCACAGCATTCTGGCTAGGAAATAGAGAAATCCGGAAAACATTAGGAAAACGAGGAAGACTGTCGTGGCATTTCGGCCGGCTGACACTTCAAGGATTCTTGAAGTCGAGCCTGCTGGAGCGAAGGGGTTTGCCGGGTGAGGATGATGATCGAAGAGTTCTGGTTATGATATGTTTCAGAGATGTAATGGAAGTAGAAGAGGGTTCCCCGACGCCTGGGATGCCTGAGCTGAAGCGGGACCTGTCGTCGTAACAACGACGAGGATCAGTAGCGAGAAGAGGACGCGCCGTATCCTCATGTTTCTTTGGAGGCACATTGAGTGTCTGACGAGAAAAAACGGTTTTCATCCCAAACCGGACATGAGAATGACCCAAAAAAATCGCGTCATTCTGATTTGCAAATGCTAACAGGACAAGGTAATGAGCACGGAGAAGGTGAGAATCATTTGATCATTTGATTCAGTAGAAGGTAGAGTAAGCTGGAGACCAAGAGGAAGAGAATGAATCCGGATAGGATCTGCTTCGCGGATATTCGCAAGATCCGGTCAAGCTCCTACCGTACTGTAAGAAAGGAAAAAGAAGGGGAAGGGGATTTGTGCTCTACTTTCTGAGTTCGTAGTAGGTTATGATTTGGGTGCCATCGTTGAGAGTAATTACGATCTTGTAAGTGCCTTGTCCTTGGTTCTTGGTGCTTAGGTTGTAGATGTACTGCTGTCCACTCGAGTCGTATCGGAAGTAGATGCCATTGTCATTGCTGGACCCAGAATCCAGAACTTCCACTGGGTCAGTTGTGTCGACACCATTGCTGACCTTGAAGACCTGCAATTTTGCTGTGGCGGTGCCCACTCGGACGCCGTTGTAGTCGCACACGTAGAACTTGATTGGTAGTGTGCTGCCCTGTTTGTAGGCTTTGGTTAGCTGTGTGGAAAGCGACGGGTTAGGCGGAATAGGCAGAATGACTTGCTGAAGGGGCGGCAGTACGGAGCGTCCGCAGGAGCTCGAATATATGACATTGTAGTTCACTGTGCTAGATGCCGGATTGCCCGCTATGTCGGTGACGGTGACTGTGAATTGATGAGGATTGTTGAGAACTGAGCTGGTGTCGAAGTTACTGCCGCTAGGTACAGGTCCAGTGCAGGGGTGGAGTGGATCCACGCCCGATGTCGCATCAGCACAAAGGTAGTTGGATGCAACTGGCTGGTTTAGTATGTAGTCTTGCGGAGCAGGCGAGCTGATCGTAATCGTTGGAGCTGTGGCATCATACTTGAATGGTCCGAAAGAGGCGCTCGCTGAATTGCCAGCCTTGTCCGTACATGAACCGGAGACTGAAAGACCCGTTCCATCTGGATCATTGTAAGTCTTGGTAGCATCACATGTATCAATACCGCTTAAGCTATCCGTTCCAGAGAAGCTGACCGTGAAGGCATGGTTGTACCAGCCATTGCTATCAGGCAGTCTGCTTGGAGTCGCAGTCACAGTCGGAGGCGTCTTGTCGATGCTGATGCCTGAAACTGTGGCAGAGGCAGAGTTACCAGCCAAGTCGTAACATGTTCCTAGAACAGACTGCCCAGCTCCCTCATTTGTGAGAACAGTGTCTGAAGGCGGGGATCCAGTAGCTAGTCCCGATAGACCGTCTGAACATTCGAAGTGAACTGTCACATCGACGTTGTTCCAACCGTTCGCGTTGGCGCCTGGGGTTCTCGATCCTGTGATGGTGGGATCGGTAAGGTCTATGTTTATGTCTCCTACCGTTGCTGCGTCGGCCGAGTTTCCGGCTTTGTCGGAACAGGTTCCTGTCGCTGATTGACCCGCACCTTCAGTATTCAGAATGGTGTCTGGGGTAATTGAAGTGGGATCTGGACCGGAAAGTGCGTCGGTACATTCGAAGTGGACCGTTACTGGACCGTTGTTCCAACCGTAGGTGTTGGCTTGTGGGTCTCTTGACCCGGTTACTACTGGTTTGGTCTTATCGATGTTGATACCGCTGACCATATCAGACGCGGAGTTGTCTGCAAGATCGCTGCAAGTGCCAGTCACAGATTGGCCTGCCCCCTCCCCTGTCAGAATTGTATCAGCTGGTGGAGAACCAGAAGCAAGTCCCGAGAGCGAATCACTACATGCGAAGCTCACGGTTACGTCGACATTGTTCCATCCGTTGACGTTTGCCAAGGGAGTTCTGCTACCGGTTATCGTGGGCGCAGTTTTGTCGATCTTGATGTCCGAGACCGTGGTAGATGCCGAGTTACCAGCTTTGTCGGTGCACGTGCCGGTTCGAGACTGCCCCGAACCTTCAGTGCTAACAACCTGCGGACTAAGCGGAGGACTATCGACCCCTGAGAGACTGTCGCCACATGTGAATGTCACAGTGACATCCACATTGTTCCATCCGTTCGCATTAGGATCCGGACTCTGTGAGCCAGTGATGATCGGAGCAGTAAGGTCAATGTTGATGTCGGAAACTGTAGTACTTGCAGAGTTGCCAGCCTTATCAGTACAAGTACCAAGCACAGACTGACCAGCACCCTCACCGCTTAATGTCGTATCAGCTGTTACAGTGTCAACAGTTGAGAGGGCATCAGTACACTCGAAATGAACAGTGACATCTACATTGTTCCAGCCGTTCGCGTTCGGACCAGGGCTACGTACGCCAGAAATGTCTGGCCTAGTCTTATCGATGTTGATGTGGTCAAAACTTGTATTCGCGGAATTGCCAGCGTTATCCGTGCAAGTACCAGGCACAGACTGATCCGCACCCTCCGTTGACACAGTCGTATCCGCTGTGACAGAAGCCACACCGGAACCCCCGTCAGTACAAGCGAAGTGGACGACCACATTCTCTTTCGTCCAGGTAGCCGAGGCGTAAGGACTACCACCCGCCGTTGCGCTTGCAGAAATAGTCGGTGGAATTGTATCGACCGTAATTGTTACCGATGTTGTCGCAGAATTCCCGGTGTTGTCTGTGGCCTTGGCGGTTATCGTGTGACTTCCATCGCTGAGCGCTGCGGTTGTATATGTCCATGAAGTTGTGCCACTAGCCAAGTTGAATGGCCCACTTTCAACTTGAACCTCAACCTTCTGTACACCAGAGCCAGTATCGGACGCAGTACCGCTGACAGGAACCGCAGGAGTCTTAACGTACGAACCAGTGGCGGGTGAGGTTATTGACAGGGTAGGAGGCGTCGTGTCAGCCGTGACAACGATCGTGACTCCGGTTCCGGAAGCCTTACCGCACGATCCGCTGGTGGTGTCTGCGACCAAGTTCCATTTGGAATAGGTTCCGGGACTGACTGCCGAACTCACCGATACCGTGAAACTCACAGTTTGTGAACTCGTATCACCTTTCGACCACGTCTTGGACGAAGGACTAAACGAGAAAAACGAAACTCCGCTAGGTGCTGCACCTAATGGATCCACGTTAAAACTAGCGGTTAGGGAGCCTGAGTCCGTGCATGTCGAATCCGAGATCACGAAGGGCAAGTATGCTGACTACGACTCGTTCCTGGGCGAGGAGGCTGTCGAATACCTTCGTCTCTACTTGGACGCTCGACATCAGGGAAATATTCACCCTGAGATTCCTGCAGAACAAATCTCTGAGGACTCGCCACTCATCAGGGATGAGATGTATGAGGTTGCCCGACCGATTGGGGAGAAACAGGTCAGGAAACTAATCCACGGCCTCTATTTCAAGGCCGGGCTCCTCAAACAGAAGAATGGAGGAAGATACGCGCTCTGCGTTCATTCTCTCCGCAAGTTCTTCAAGACGCAGCTCATGGCCCTAGGCGTCCAGCCGGACTACATCGATTACATGATGGGGCACACCGTGAGTACCTACCATGACATTCAATCGAGAGGCGTGGAGTTCCTCCGCGGGATCTACGCTAACGCTGAGCTCCACATTCGACCCAAGGCCAGCCTACTCCCAAGGAACAATTGAGGGCGATTGCCAGAGGGTTCGGCCTCAGCCCGGAGGAGGCGGCTCGGCTTCTGACGTCCTCCGAACCGCACAGGACCTATGCCAGCCAAGAAGAACGCGAGGAACATGAAATCAGGGTCCTCTGCAACGCAATTACGGAGCGCATCAAAGAGAAGATCTTAGCC
>Ga0209725_1000230_pt1 | contig 34386 bp, 35 predicted proteins | sample I18A1metaG_FD_184145 | JGI IMG/M metagenome (GOLD analysis project Ga0209725, IMG submission 184145) | Lake sediment bacterial and archeal communities from Gulf of Boni, Indonesia to study Microbial Dark Matter (Phase II) - ​I18A1 metaG... | ecosystem: Environmental > Aquatic > Freshwater > Lake...
GCTTCTGCTTCCACTCTGGTCATCGGCCAGATGCCATCTACCGGGACTGGAACCTTCTTGAGAATCGCATCGAAGACCTTGCGTATCGATGCGACATCCTTTGCATCCCATTCGCAGAAGATCCTAGTTACCTTTCCCTTCTCATCAAGCTGACTCCAAGCACCGACCCAGTATGCGTCCAGAGTAGAGTATGCCTTCGCCGCTTTTCCAACTGGAGCGAGTTCCTCTATTGTTGCAGGCGCCGGCAATGTATGGACCACCAGAAACTTTCCCATCAGTTGCTCACCTCCTTTCTCCGTATTGGCTGTTTCTCTTGTTGCTCCTCTCCTTGGTGCCCCGCCGTTATCAAGAACCAACGAGGATCACGTAAGGAGATAGTGAAACTTCGAAGAGCAAAAATCTCTGTTTGCCAAGGCATTTAACACTTTGCACACTTGTCTGACCGAAGCGCGTGGTTACAGCCATGTTGCTTGAATTTCAGGAATCCTGAAGATTTACCGATAGCGGTTCTAGTGCCCACAAGGCCAAGTAGGCTTATCTGACTAGGAGTCGAACACTGTCTAGGGTCCGTATGTCTTCGCAGACTCGATGAGCGTTGGAGGGATGAGAGGTGGATAGGGTTGATGGAAAGATCACCATCGTAACGGGTGGTTCAAGTGGGATAGGAAAGGCAGCGGCATTAGCCTTTCACAGGGAGGGAGCGAGAGTGGTCGTGGCAGACGCAAACGTTGAGGGGGGCGAAGCGACAGTAGAGATGATAAAGAAGGCTGGCGGTGAAGCCATCTTCATCAAAACCGACGTGTCAAATCCAATGGATGTCGAGAGCATGGTTCACAAGACTATCAGGGCATATGGTCGGATAGATTGTGCATTCAACAACGCTGGGGTTGCAGGAGAACGCGCACCCATTGCAGACTGCTCGGAGGAGAACTGGGACAGAGTAACCAGCATCAACCTCAAGGGAGTATGGCTGTGCATGAAGTATGAGATTCCACATATGATCAAACAGAGGTCAGGGGTCATCGTGAACACTTCCTCTGTTGCTGGACTAAGCGCTGGCCCTCCAGCAGCACCTGCGTACACTGCCAGCAAGCACGGCATAGTCGGGTTGACCAAGTCAGCTGTAAAGGCTTACAGAAAATATGGAATCCGCGTCAATGCCGTTTGCCCAGGGTTGATACGAACACAAATGGTAGAAGAGGCTCAAGCGAAGTTAGGTCCGAGATTCGAGAGATACCTCGCAGAGGTTCAAAAATCTGGCCTGATCGGAGAGCCGGAAGACGTAGCTGAAGCAGTAGTATGGCTTTGCTCAGATGCCGCGCGGTTTGTCAACGGGCATTGCCTAGTTATCGACGGCGGCCTCACTTGCGTATAGCTATTTGATCAGCCAACTCGAAAGAATCGACCAGAATCCTAATTGGAGCTCATCCAGAAGTCTGTGAGCATGGCCAAAAGAGATGACCCGTGGCCTGCACACGGAAAAATCAAAGATAGCGGGCAAAGGGGCCTACTGCGAATCGTACTGATATACTGGCAAAGAGGAAAGGGCCTAGAATAAATCATAGAAGAGAACCAAGAACCACATGGTCGCTGCTGGGATAGTATGTTCAGACAACGTAACGAGATAAGGAAGTGGCTCTTCGAGGTCATTGAGAAGTTTCGCCAAAAGGAAGCTGTCAGTCCTGAAAGAGCGATGACTGCTCAGGAGCTGGATCTTCCGCTAGGTTTCCAAGAGGCTATGAGGAGGAGGCTTGGCCGCTCAGGCATTTTTGTCGAAGTGAATGGGAAGTACTATCTTTCAGAGGAACGATTGAAGCAGATAAGAGGACCGGGCCATGCAGAAGGGGCGGATTGGAGTTCACGGAAAAGAATACTGACGTTGAGAATGGTTCAAATGATCACGGTCGCTCTGCTCGTAACCCTCATGCTGGCAAACATGTTTGTTCAGAGCTGGGAAATGAGAGTGATCTCATCTCTTTTCTTGGTCGTGTGGTTAGTGGTATGCATTCTGCAGATCTACTATCTGTCAAAGGTACGGAAGAGGATTTCTCGGTTCTGGTAGCATCGCGCATGTGCTTCGTGTTGACGAAGAACGCATTCCGTAATCCGTGTATCTCTCTGACGCATTTTTCGTCTCGGTAAAATTGTGCTCATCGATAGTAACATTAGTTTCCTGATATGAGTACTAGTTGCGTGGGGAACTCCATGTCAAAGAGTAGTGTATATGACTATATCGATCAGCATTTTGATGAGCATGTCGGTAATGTTCAGGAATTGATTAGGCAGCCGTCTATCTCATCTGAGAATAGGGGCGTAAGGGAATGTGCTCAGCTTATTCGGGGATACTTCGAGAAGCTGGGTTGTGTCGATGCAAAACTCGTGGAGACCTCTGGAAACCCTGTCGTCTATGGAGAGTACAATGCTGGAGCAAAGAAGACAGTTCTTGTCTACATGATGTATGACACGATGCCGGTTGATGAGCCAGATTGGATCGTTCCCCCACTTGAGGGAAAAGTCATCGATATGCCTCCCTTCGGAAAGACTTTGGTCGCTAGAGGCGCCGTCAACACAAAGGGTGAACTTCGAGCTTTTCTTAACGCATGTGAATCAATCAAATCAGCTGGACAGGAATTGCCTGTCAACCTCATCTTTGTAGCTGAGGGAGAAGAGGAGATGGGCAGTCGAAACCTTCCAGAGTTCATTGCCAAATATCATGAGAAGCTGAAAGATGCAGATGTCGTCTTCTTCCCGATAACTGCTCAGAACCAGAAAGGAAAAGTCATAGTTGAATTGGGCGTGAAGGGCATAGTCTACTTCGAACTTGAAATCGATGGAAAGGATTGGGGGAAAGGACCGACAGAGTTTGGCATACATGGAAGCAACAAGTCCTGGATAGATAGCCCTGTCTGGCGGTTGGCACAAGCATTAGCCACGATGACCTCGAAAGACGGAAACAAAGTCCTCATCGAAGGATTCTACGACGATGTGATTCCACCTCCTGCTGAGGATGAGGAGTTGCTCAAGAAGCTACAGCAAACCTTTGACGAAGAAGCAATCAAGGAAGAACTCAAAGTGAAGAGATTCATCGATGACCTTCACGGGATCGAGGCGTTGAAGCGCTATCTGTACTCACCTCAGCTCAACATAGATGGCATTTGGGCGGGTTACACAGGGCCTGGAACCAAGACCCTTCTACCCCACAAAATCACTGCAAAGATGGATGTGCGACTGGTCCCGAACATGAGAAAGGAGAAACCTCTCCCTCTCATAAGAAAGCACCTAGACAAAAACGGATTCAACGAAGTGAAGATCCGGATCTTGGAGAAGGGATACGACTGGGCGAAGACAAGTGTAAAGACACCTGCGGCTCAAGCAGTACTCAAGACCTACAGAGAATTCGGGTTCGAGCCCGAAGTGTGGCCCAACATTGCTGGAAGCGCTCCATTCGCGATGTTCAACAGACCTCCTTTGAATCTTCCATTCATTATGGGAGGACTAGGACACGGAGCCAGAGCGCATTCACCGAACGAGTACCTAGTTATCGGAGAAGGCGGACCGACAGCTGGGTTGGCCTCGATGGAGAAATCGTTCGTCTCGATACTATACAACCTCGCCGGAATCTAGGCCTATTCGTTGACAGATTCGGATCAAGTGCCGGATGATATACTGATTTTCCGTGTTTCCACATCTCTCGGCTAGCCGTACATGATCCTGCATGCACCAGGCGAGGATCGTCTATCGCCACAATCATTCAAGCAAAAGCTCTCTCAATCAAGTTGAGAGCAAGTGGACGGCAAACGAGGCAAGCCAATGCTCGCCTACATAGCGGCCGGATGAGATGTGAATCAAGCCTTCCTTCATGTGCCGGCCTGCAGATTCAATGAGAATGAGGCGGGCAGGGTCCTGCTGCGGTAGCACGGATGCAACTCTGCGCATGCACCAGGCGCGGCTCAGGTGTAGGCCATCAAGGTGGACGATCATTGGATCGCTGCGATCACTGACCTTGACTGGATAGAGCAAAATTTCGGGTTTGCCGTCTGCGATGCGCGGCAGAAATCGATCAAACCATGACTTGAACTCGGATGGTTCCATGATTCGACACATGAGATCTGCCTCCGTGAGGCTGGGTGAAAGGAAGTCGTTGCCGCCAAGTTCCCACTCGGCCGGGTAGCTCGCGTCTTTCAGATAGTAGCCTCGCGCGCTCTTTACGATCAGCGTCTCCAGCTCTTGATGGCTACAGGCACGTGCATAATCTAAGGCAAAAGCCAATCCGAACGCAGTGTTGGTATGTGTGCCAATCCGGATCGGGTAGGTCAGCCTGGGCAGATAATTCAGATACCTGTCCACAATAACCTCCGCGAGGGGCTGAAGACTCCGCGACCACGCGGTGGCGTTCAGGTCCTGCCAGTCATGCAGTTCCTCGGCCAGCTTGAGTAGCCAAGCCCAACCATACGTTCGCTCAAATGACTGCCTGTTTGGTTGTCTAAAATAGGCCGCTTCAGCCAACAGATTGGCTGAAGTCAAGTTTCTATCTAACGCAGCACGGATCGTAGGCGCTTCTGGCAATTCCGGAAAGAGGCGTAAGAGGCGCACGAGCATCCAGTGACCGTGAACCGACGAGTGCCAATCAAAACATCCGTAGAATGCAGGGTGGAGCGAGCGAGGGCTCTTGATCTCACTGCTGTCATTGATGACGTGGCCAGGTTGATTTGGGTACTCTTGAGTGATGCATCGCAAGGCGAGACGCGAGAATTCTGAAGCCAATTCCCTGTTCAGCAATGCATCGCATCGGAAGCCAGAGCCTCGGAGGGGCAAGACAGGATTCTCTCCTCTGAATGCTACTACTAAGGTTACCCAAATAACCTGTTAGTCAGTTCTCTACGGATTAGATCAGTTCTTTTGGCGCTTTGCCTGGTTTGTAAGAGATCCTTGGCTGGATTCCAGCTTCACTCAGCCTCTTGGCCACATGTGGATAGAGGAACACGTATTCCTCCTCAACATTCTCTGCTAAGCCACGATCCATCTCTCTCAAGCGGTCCAGAAGCCCTTTGAAGCTCTCCTTCGAGCTGAAAGAGAGCATAACTGCAGCATAGGAGGACACAGCTGCGTCAAGCAGGTTGTCCAATGCTTTGAGTTGCAGCATGAAAGCTTCAGGAATTGCGCCCGTCAGCCTAGAGAATTCCTGTTGGTTCGTTCCCTTTAATGAGACTCTGACCTGGACACATCTGAATCGTGAAAGCTTCCTCGCATAGTCCGAGTCATGTCCAACCAATATTCCGTTGGTTTCAAGAATGAACTTGTAACCTGTCTCATCCACGAGTTCGAGTAGCCTCAAGAGGTGGTCTTTCGCGATTGTTGGTTCGTTGCCGCTGACCCTTAGCTGTCTGTAGCCATATTTCTTCGCGCACGCCGTTAGGCTGGCGAATATCTGCTCAGGTGAATAGAATTCGCCTAAGCGTTCAGGATAGTCTCGAGGTGCTCCACTCCAGCAGAACACGCATCTCAAGTTGCATCCGCAACAATCGGCGCTGGCTATTCCCCCATACCATCGTCCAGGTCTGCTCCTGCGATAGTATTTTCTAAGCATACCTTTTGCTACAATCTTCTTGGTCTCTTCCGCCAGCTCCAATGGATCATAGGTCATTGGATTTGCCCCTCACATGATGCCATTTATCACGTCCTCGATCTACAAGGCACTCACTCTACGTTCTCGCAACCTCTAGACCTCCATGATTTGTCTGCACGTATCGAGATATACCTGTTCGGGCGGGCGACCCTTCTCGAGGCGTCTGGCTATGACTTCGGTCATAAGTAGTTTGAAATCCAAGTGGATATGACGATCGAGGTCGAAAAATCCAGCTTGTCAGAGCAGCCGAGTCGTGCTTAGTACTTCCGTGCCTTTGCGTGTTGATGCTTCAGCATAAGCCATCTACCGGCCAAATAGCCGGGCAGGTAATATGCAACCACTATGAGCGCGAAGTTGAGGATTGTTCCTTTCACACCCAAAACCGTCCAGCCGTAGCCCCACTGCCCATCGGGATTCAAAGGATTATGCGTGTACCACGGGTAATCCTCCTTAAAATCCCCGAATAGGTCTACCCAGACAAAGAACATGTGCTCCGTTAGAAACTTCCCCACAGCAAAGACGGGCAGAAGCGAGATCGCCTCCATAGTCTTCCTCGTCGCCAGAAAGTATGTCAGCGACGCAAGGTATCCCGAGATCGAGAGCAGAAACTGGTAAACTAGAGTGTAGGGCCCCATATCAAAGGGATAGAACATTACGATAACGTAGTCTACAAGACTGGCACAGCAGATGAAAAGGGCAAGTAGCACGAGTGCCCGACGTTTCAACATGGGCCTGTCTTGGCGTGCACTCGCCGCATATGATTTTCGGCTGCTACGGTTTGAGATCGCCCCGTTGCAGATAGTCAATCCAACCAAATAGGCCTATGGCTTAGAGTTCGCTTTACATCTGTATAGAGGCATGGGAAATCAAAGCGTACAGGAAGGGCTGCTTCTTATCCTCGCCCTTGTATCGTTGAGGCTAAACCTCATAGGCAGGAGAGTGCTGCATCACGACACTGAGGCGTATCCCGTCATAGGCAATGATGGAGACAAGGGTTGGCTTGTTTGCTGTTTCCAAGACCAAAGTAGCGATCGTGAAGGGGACAACTCCCCCCGACATGACTGTCAAAGCCCTAGAAATGGTAGATGCCGATGAAGCTCTCTCCAAAGAAAAACCCATTCTGATAAAGCCCAACTACATAAACGCTAGACATCCATCAACAGGAATCACGACTGACAGCAGAGTCGTTGAAGGTGTAGTCAAATTCTTGAGGCAGAATCAAGCAAAGGAGATCATTATTGGTGAGGGAGCAGGGTTTGCAGATACCTTCGCAGCCTTCAGAGTCGCTGGCATTGACGCTCTCGCAGAGAGATGGAAGGTAAGAATAGTTGACCTCAACAAGGATCAATTCATTGAGGTTAGACCCAAAAACCCCATCGCCCTGAAGAAGGCGAAAGTAGCCAAGACCGCCCTAGAAAGCGCCATTATCAGCGTACCGAAGCTGAAGCCCCACAGGATGGCTGGCGTAACATTGAGTCTCAAAAACATGATGGGAGCAGTAACCCCGAAAGGATCAATACATAACCATTTGAGCCAGAAGATCGTTGATTTAGCTTCAATCATAAAACCAAGCGTAGCAGTCATAGACGGAATAATCGCTGGCGAGGGGCACGAGACAAGTGGAAACCCAGTAGAAATGAATCTAGTCATCGCAGGAATAGACCCTGTTGCTGTAGACGCTGTTGGCGCAGCCGTGATGGGTATCCCTCCAGAGAACGTGAAACATCTACGCCTGGCAGAGGAGGCTGGGCTTGGAACATGCCATCTAGAGAGGATAGAGATGCTGGGCGAACCCATAGAGAAAGTGAAAAGGAAGTTCAGAACATCCTTTCTGTCCAGATTCATCTCCAACTGAGAGAGCGAATCCACGGAGATATTCCTGACTTCAATCTATGAACTCAATTGTAGAGCCGCACGAAGCCCATCAAATCAGTTCATCGGGCCCTTTACAGGCTCGTAAGCGATCTTTCGCTTGATTCCTGTACTTGCCTTCTCCACCACGTCCCAAGAATAGTAAGCGCTTTCTACTACAACGTGGAACCTCATTGAAGATTGAAAATGGGAAGAAACAAGAAGTATTCCGGCTACCGGGCGTATCAATATCTTGAACCGAAGACTGACTACGTCGAAATCAAACTTAGAGACGAAATCGTGGGAGAGTGGTCATACATTCTGCCACTGTCAAAGACTGAGGAAGAAAGATTCGAAAACATCATGGATAAGAATATCGTCATAGATCTTCACGAGCATCCCACCGTTTCTCCAGATGACGTCTATGCTGAAAGAAGAAATGAAGGAAGGCAGTTCATGGCTTACGAGGCCTTGAGCAAGTCTGGACTCGACTGTGTCTTTGACAATCTGATGGATGGCAGCAGTGACATCACCTCAAAGCAGGGGTGGAAGTGGACAGATGTCATACACGACTTGGGCATGAGGCTCTGCGACATCGCCCACCAAGACTTCGTAATCCACTGCAAAACCGTTGATGACATCACATCAGCCCATAACACGGGCAGACTAGCATGGGTTGCAGTCTTGGAAAGCCTCAGCTGCATCGAAAACGAGGTCGATCGAATAGACATTCTCCACGGTTTAGGAACAAGATCAGCAGGAGTTACATACAGCGAGTCGAATATGCTTAGCTCCGGCTTGAGAGAGAAGAACGATGGAGGGCTGACAGACCTTGGCTACGACGCCATCGTACGAATGAACAAAGTCAACATGCTCATCGACGTCTCCCATTCCAGCGACAAGACAGCGATGGACGTTATTGAGGGCAGCAAAAGGCCTATAGTCATCTCTCACTGCGGATCGAGGACCCTAACACCAACGCGAAGAATGAAGCCTGACGAAGTATTACAGGCGTTGGCTGAGAAGGGAGGCGTCCTAGGAGTTGAAATGGCTGGAGCGGTTGTTAAGACTGAAAAGAATCCAATCAGTAACCTAGAGGCATACATGGAACAAGTCGAGTACTGCATCAACCTAATGGGCATCGACCATGTCGGATGTGGCCCAGACACCATGTACGGGGACCACATCGGACTCTATCGCGCAATGGCTGTCAGAAACAAGACGGGGGGGTTCGGACACTATAGCCGAGACGGGACCGGCGTGGATAAGGTCCTGGGAATGGATATGGATGTCGCCAAACTTCCGGACTACGTCAAAGGAATGGAAAACCCAACAGAATGCCTGCAGAACGCGGCCAGATGGATGATAAAGCATGGATATTCAGATCAGGAAATAGCGAAGGTAATAGGCGAAAACGCGCTCCAGCTTCTTCGTAAAGTATGGTGACACGAAAAGGCCTTTGGGTAGTTGAACTAAGCTAACTCGAGTCATCTTCTGGCCCAAGTAGGAGAAGATGAAAACGCCCAACCCTGAAATCTGATCACTCGGACAGGAGGTGATTGGATGTCTGAACATCCCTTGAAGATTTTCGAGAAAGTCGATCCAGAACTTCTTGAGCTCGTTGAAAACGGTAGGAAACTGGCCCTTGGTGATGGTGCCCTGCCCAGGAAGTTCAAGCTCCTCATCGCGATGGCGTTAGATGCATCCACTGGAGCCGTTCAAGGCGTAAAGTCATTGGCTCAGGCTGCGATGCAAGCTGGCGCTACAAAACAAGAGATCGCAGAAGCAATGAGAGTCACGCAATACATTAGCGGAGTAGGAAGCATCTACGCAGCCGCTCAAGCCTTAAAGGAACTGTTCTAGGCTGAAAGCTTACAGCCTGATCTTGATCGGGTTGACTCTACACCTTAAGCTGCATGGCATCCTCGCGGCATCTCAAGAATGCAAAACGGCCCGTTTGGGGCATTCTCACAGCGCTATAGCCAAAGCTCATAACGTTCGTCAGGTGTCGGCTTATAGTTCGACAACGTAAAGCGAAGACTCTTCGCCTCATGAACTCGACGCAGAATACAGGTATTGAGTTTTGGCACATCCTTCCGGTCTTCCATCTCAGCCAGCGTGAAATACCTTGCTTCAGCGATCTCCTTGCCGTCAGGCTTCAAATCTCCGCCAACAACCTTCATCAAGAATGCCACGTACAGGTCGTTTCTGCCACCAGTAATCCTGCTGCGCACAGATACTAGTTCCAACGGTTCTGCTAGGAGCCCCGTTTCCTCTAGTACCTCCCGCTTGACGGCGTCTCCGATAGTTTCTGTCGGTCTGACGTATCCCCCGGGCAGAATCCATCCCTGATGACCATAGGTCACCTTGACGAGGAGAACTCTCTCTTCGTGGATCACTATGCCGCCGACCCCGATTGAAAATGGACCTGTTGGATAGTCAGGTTCAGCTTTGTCCAAGTTGATCTGCTCCCTGCCAAGATCAAGATCTTGATACAACTTATAACGTATCTCAAATTGAGCCGGACACCAAGACGCGTAGCAGATTCCTCAGAGAACAAGAATCTCTTCCGATTGTCTCTAGCTATGACGGATCTTTCTTTCCGGAATTGAATTCGATTCGACCGAAAAATCCCGTCTGCACGTCTCAGAGAAAGGTTAATCTAACCCAAAAAAAGGACTGTCGGGTGAGGTGAGTTGCATGCCGGAGACGAAGTGCCCGAAGTGCGGAAAGAGCATTACATATGACTTGAACCCTCCCTATCGATGCCCATATTGCAGAGAGCTATTATAGACATCCCGAGCGTTGTCTGGCATCGGCCGGCCGCTCATCCTGGAAAGGAACGAGGATCAAGTTGAAGGGGCGGGCCGGCCTTCAAACCTCTTCTGGACGAGAATACTTGTAGGCATGGACGCGACTATCCTCGGAGTATCATGAGAGTATCAGATCTTGTGGCATGACACAGGCCGCTTACGTCTTTCTGAGAGAATTGTTGCACGCTGACCATCACAGGGCAACATTCGGAGGAATGTTATGAAACTAGGAGCGATGAATTCCCCTTCGGCAAACCTCCTCGCCGAGCTGAGAGCCATCTCCGCGATGGGGTTTGACTATGTCGAGTTGACGGTTGAGAAGCCTACAGCGTCCCCTGAGACCTTGAGAAGGATTGAAGATGAGATCCTCGACATCACTCACTCACTTCGGCTGAAGCTGTTAGGACATGTTCCATGGAGCTTCGAGCTGGGACATCCTTACCAACAGACAATCTTTCCTTACCATCAATCAATAGGCGTCGCTCAAATCCATGGGAAACGCATCGAGGAGGCAATCAAGACATGTCACGAGTTAGGAATAAGGAAGGTCACTGTGCATCCACCGATACTTACAGCTGAAACTCGCAGGTCAGAGGGGAGGCGAATCATAAGGCAATTTGAAGAAGCCGCGAGCATTTTTGTGTCAACCGCGAAGAGCCTAGGCTGCGCTATCTTGATAGAGAATCTGGATGAAGACTCGTTCACTATGAATGACTTCGAGGAGCTTTTCGCTGAGGTTCCGGAACTCGGGTTCACACTGGACATAGGTCACGCTAACATAGGAAAACTCGAAAACAATTCTATGGAGTACGTTCGACGATTCCGCAAGAGACTGCACCATGTCCACATCTCGGACAACCTTGGCGGCTATGGAGATCTCCATCTTCCGCTAGGAGCCGGAACAATAGACTTCGCAAAAATCCTAAAGGAAATAAGGGCTATCGGCTACGATGAAACTGTCACGCTTGAGGTGTTTTCACCAGACAAGATCTACCTGCAGATAAGCAGAGAAAGGCTTGCGCAGGCATTAAGAATGAAGACAAGGCGAATTCCAAGCTGCGGTCGACGATCTCACCGGAATGTGCGATCCCGACGCTAGCAAGGTGACTGTATTGGGTTCCTCCAAGGATCGATATGAGGAGGCTGCTAAACTCTTGGTCGAGCTATGCAAAGACAGATACGGAGCACGATTGTCAAGCATAATTCTTTACGGAAGCTCGGCAGTGCACGATTCAGTATCTGGGTTCAGCGATCTAGACGTAATGCTTGTAATGGAAAACTATGCAGTGCGCCCGCAAGACCATGACATGTTGGGATCCATAAAGGAAATAGTAAAACGAAGAACTGGAGTAGGAATACATGAGGCGTGGGTTTTTGGTAGGTCCCTACTGCTGAGCGTGCCAACGATTTGGGAAGCCCTATCAGCAAGAACAATATACGGCGAGCCCGTCATCGAGAAGGCGCCTCTACTTGAGCTTCACAAGAAGACAAGCATCAAGATGATGCATGATCTTAGGGAACTTTGGGAGAGGAAGAGGAATAATCTAGACCCCACCGAAAAAGCCAAGACGGCTTTAGGTCAAACTTTGAAGTTTGCCCAAAACGCACTATTATACAACGGAGTAGTCAGGTTAAGGAAGGAGGAAATCGTCACAGCCTTCGAGGAGAATTTCAGGGAATTCCGTATGCGCCACTTCCCCAGGCGAGCCTACGAGAATATCCTTGCATGGGAAGAAGTCAAAAACAACAAAGAGAAGCTTCGTCAACTCATCGATGAATTTGAAGGCTTCCACGATAATTTGTACTGGCTTATAGCCTTGAAGACACTTCTGGAATAGATGTGCTCCAAACGAAGATTTAGATTCTCACTAAGCGCCTATCTAGCCTAGCTTGGCATATGTCGCTAAGGCGGACAGCTGGAGGAGCCCGTTTGCCGAAAGTCAAAGAAATCATGGTCAGCCCTGTTGTTACAGTCGACGCTGAAACCACAATCTATGATGCCTCGATAATCATGGGAGAGAGAAAGATAGGGAGCGTGGTTGTTACGAGAGACTCGAAGCCTATTGGCATATTCACGGAACGCGACCTCCTGACGAAGGTAATCGCCAACGGCTTGGACATGAAGAACATTAAGGTTGCAATTCCTATGAGTAGTCCTCTCATTACTATTGATGAAGAGACATCCGTGAAAGATGCAATCATTCTGATGGCGGGTAGAAGAATAATGCGTCTGCCGGTAGTGAGAGAAGAGAAGTTGGTGGGAATGGTTACGGGAACTGAGATTTTCAACTTCCTCTCGTTTTTTATCGAGTCACTTCTCTGACCAAGAAGCAAGACTATGACTTACCAACCTGATGATACGAATCGGGCCGAGACGGGGACAGGCGATAAATCTCAAACCTAGAGTTTAGCTTGATTTCGTCTGGCTGTAGACCGGCGTAAGCCACTTCATACGTTTAGGCTGCTTTCCCTCGACAACTTCGAAAAACCACTTCTGTATCTTTTTGGTTGTGGGTCCTACCGAGCCCTTACCTACTGGAATGCCGTCCACTGAGACGATTGGTGTGATCTCCTGACCTGTCCCGCAGAAGAACGCCTCATCGGCGACATAAAGCTCGGTCCTATCGACATCTCTCTCACAGACATCTATGCCCAGCTCTTCTGCTCCCGCAGACAGTAGTGTTTCTCTCGTGATTCCTTCAAGTATGTCAGACGTAACTCCCGGCGTGATCAAGGCTCCGTCTCTCACAAGGAAGATGTTGGCTCCAGAGCCCTCAGAAAGCTTTCCATCAATCGTGAGAAATATCGCGCCATCATATCCTGCCTCCTCGGCTTCCATGGAGGCAAGTCTACTGTTGACATAATTCCCACAGGTTTTCACTCTTGCCGGCATGGCTACGTCAGGGATTCTTCTCCAACTGCTGACGCAACATCTCACTCCCCTTCTCATCCGCCTCATCCTCATGGGACGAGGCGTGGGAACCACAAAAACTGCGGCATCGATCGGAGTCTCAGCCATTCGCCACATTCCTCCTCGGAACACAAGTGGCCTGATGTATAGGTCCTCTCTGAAGCCGTTTCGCGCAGCAGTCTGGACTATGGCGTCTTCAACCTGCCTCTTTGAGAACCCGATCTTCATCCTGTGAACCTTTGAAGAATCAAAGAGCCTCTGAACATGATCCTTCAGACGAAAGATGTGCACCTGGGATCTCTCTTTGCTCCAGTATGCTCTTATCCCCTCGAAGACCCCCATTCCTGAGTTGACGATGGGGGAAGACACATGGACAGTAGCGGTTCTCCATCGGAGCATCTTGCCGTTCATCCACACGTACTTCAATTTCTCACAACCTCGTTCCTTGAGACGTCTCGAACTACCGCGCGTGTTTGCTAAGCTTCTACTCTTCAGATAGGTCTTTGGGTTCTCAATGTCGACCCGTCAGACAAGGGTCAATCAGACCATGAGCTGACCGAAGTCTCAATCAACTTCTGAGAAGACACTATAGAATCGAATCAAGGATCCATTGAAATCGTCATACCATATCAACGAGTCGTTGTGACATACCAGGCGGCTAAGGCTGAAGCTAAGACGGGGTCTACCACTACTATGCCGAGACGCCTTCTCAGCTCTTGAGCGATTCCAATTGTAGCGTAGCCGGTGCAACCTAGGAGAATGACATCTGCGCCTTTTTGCTTCAATTGATCCGCCGCTGAGAATAGGTGGACTCTTTCTTCTTCCCGAAGAAGATCGAGAGTAGTGGAGACTCCTTCAGGCTTCTGTTCGGCGAGAAGAGATTTGCCAAGTATCTTCTTTACGACATCAGGCGTCCTATCAGATATGATCAGGACCCCTATCCTATCTCCGAAGCTCAAAGCGAGGGATGCTGCTGCTGACCCTGCTCCTATGACAGGGATCTTCACAATCCTTCGCAACTGATCCACGCCAGGGTCATCAACGCAGCTGACTATCAGGGCGCTCATGCCGTCTGCCTCCAGCTCGCGTCCGAGCTTGACGACTTTGGGCACTGCGATCTCTCTTGTATGGTCATCATGAATTCCGGTCGGTTGATCTTCAATGCACCTGCTAGTTGTCTCAAGTTGAGCAAAGTGACTCTCGATCAACCTTCCATGCGCGTTGAGCAATCGCTCATCTCGAGTAGTCAACACTCTTACAATCCCAATCTTGACCAAAAACCTTCCACCGCATACAGCCTGAGCAGAGAATGGTTTCGGAGCTATAAAAGCTAGAATTCCCCTTCGCTCCTCGTCCATTCGAAAAATCTGTTCTCGAAGTTTCGGTCTAGCTGGTCGATGCAGCCCATTACGGGCGGTGACGCTTCAAGTACGTCGCAATCATTGCGAGAGGCCCCAGATAGATTAGACCGATCGTGAAGCTAGCGGCGATGCCCGATACGGCGACGGCTACTTCAGGACAATAGGCGAGAATCGCATGAATCGCTGAAGATACATGTAGTGTTCCTATCAAGGGGCAGAGCAATATCTTGGCGCTCTCTCGAAGTAATATGGAATCAACAAGACTTCTTGCGATCGTTGGGCTGAACGAGTAGTAGAAGCTGTTGAAGGCCTTCATGAACTGGTTGCCCGCGAAAGTTGGCGACACTCGTCCATCTCTGAAGTCCCGCAGAAGTTGCACTGGAGCTGCCAACTCTGATTCATGTGCTGCAGACGCTATCATGCAGGCACGCGCCGGAGTCATCGTGACCGTGAGAGTTGTAGTGGTGGTCGGAGGAGTTACCGTGGTGGTTGACGTGGTTGAAGTGGTTGCAGTTGTCGTTGACATCACTGTAGCCGCAACTGTCGTCGCAACTGTCGTCAGGGAAGATGAAGTGAACGTAGCGCCAGTAAGCCTACTCATAGTTGTTGCAGTTGTGAAAGTTGTGACTGAGGCGGTCTCTATACCTGATGCTTTAGAAGCTGTTGAGACTGTGGCGGCTATCGAGGGAAGGATTCTCGCGATTTTGATGCTGCGACTTTCCGAGATCCAGACCTCCCCTTGGTAGCCCAACGCTAATTCGTCTGGGCCGCAATCTGGATTTGGTAAAACAAGCTCTATGAAAGCGGCTTGGTTCGGCAGGTACTTCACAATCTTTCCGGCGTCGTATTCTGTGTACCAAACAGACCCCCACGAGTCGATCTTGATGTGCCTTGGCTTACTTCGGGCGGTCGGGACCTCATAGCTTTGGCATAGTCCTGATCTTGGGTCTAGCTTCGCAATTCTTCTAGCTTCTGACATTGTAAACCAGATGAGGCCTTTCGAGTCTACTACTATGCCCCATGGCCTGCTTCCCTCAGACACGAGATACTCAGCGAATCTACCATCCCAAGGGTTGAGTTTTCCGATTCTGTCTGCTCCGAATTCCGTAAACCAAACATAACCTTCATTGTCCACAGCAATGTCGAGAGGTCTAGAGTTCGGAGTCGGTATAAGGAACTCTTTGAACGTCCATTGATCCCCGATTAACCGGAGCGCCCCTATTTTGTTTCCGTCGTACTCTGTGAAGAACAGCGTGTTGTTGAAGATCGAACTATTCTGATATCTATGAATTGCAATTTCCAAAGGGGTAGATCCAGAAGTCGGGACCAACCACGCTGAACTCTCTCCGGTCCTAGGATTCAGCCTTCCTATCTTGTTTCCAGTCTTTTGAACAAACCAGATGAATGAAGAGTTTGAGCCGTCCTCTACCCTCAGATTCTGTGGGCCGCATACTAGATCCCATAGATCGCTCTGATTCGACAGGTAGTACTTTGTTATCATCCCACCTGTTATCATTCCAGTCGGCGGAACGATGCTTCCAATGACAGACCTGCTCTCTCCGCCCGCCGTGAACCAGATCGTGCCATTAGCTACTATGCCGCATGGCCGTGATCCTCCGCCAAGATCGTACTCGATCAACCAGTCAGCCCTAGTGTTGGTCAGGCCATAGAGTAATAGTGATAGAAGGGTAAGAATACTCAGTGCCCTTTTGGAGCAGAGGGATTTCCTTAAGGCTCTAGGCGGCAAGAAGGAAATCCTGATGGCTTTCACTTGTGACCGTTAGTTTATCGTCTGTGAATGGCTAATACTGTTTGTTTACTGGAAAATGCTAATTGGCTCCTTGCGGATCAGGGCCCACAGCCTTGACAAGCTCAGTTTTCCTTCTCATGATGTTTGAGAGAACCATTTTATGATTTCTCTGCAAAAGGCAGGAAGATCAGCTGGAAACCTTGAAGTGATTACGTTCCTGTCGACGACCACTTCCTGATCAGAGTACTCGGCACCAGCATTGACAACATCATCCTTGATCGCGGCAACGCACGTGACCCTTTTGCCCTTCAATATCTTCGCAGATATTAGGACTTGGGGACCGTGGCAGATCGCCGCTACAAGTTTTCCTGCGTCGTGTAGAGATCTTACGAAGAGAACTGCCTTTTCGTTTCTTCGAACTCGGTCTGGAGCCCACCCCCCTGGGACTACGACGGCATCAAAGTCCTCAAGTTTCGCGTCATCAAATGTGAGATCTGGGATCACTGGCAGTCCATGTCTTCCTTTCACTGAATCTTTCGTCGCAGCGAGGACCTTGATGTCGGCGTCTGCCTCAATCAGCCGCAGTAGCGGATAGTGAAGCTCCAAGTCTTCATAGTCGGGGCCTGCAAGGATGGCGATTCTTTTTCCTCGGAGGCTCAAGCTGATCTGTCCGCCTATTTTCTGTCAGAGAGTAGAACCCCGGCCTTGGCAAAGTTGCTCCTAGGACCATCTCTGTAAACAATACTCACCTGTTCAGGTGTCGTCTTTAACACCTCAACGACAGCGTCAGTAATTCTCCTAGCGAGTTCACGCTTCTGCTCAATGGTTCGGCCTTCTACTAGGTCTATCGTGACTAATGGCATACACTCATGCACCTCTGCATTGAATCTGTTCGATGTTCGGTTAAAGGTAACGCCTCACGGCTTCCGATGGCTCAGATTCAGCCAAGTCGTCAACCATTCGGATACTAGAATACAGATCGCGTTTCAGACGAATCTGGCACCCAGCGTTCTGAAGAGCTCCGTATACTCCTTAGCCTTCTCTCCTGGAGTCGCCGAGTAGATCACATCTCTGCTAACATTGATCAGAACGTTGCCTCCGCTCTCGATGACCTTCTGCGGATCTCCTTTCTGGGCCCCAACTCCCGGAACCAAGAATATCTTGTCGTCTCCCGCTGCTTCCCTAATGGCTCTGATCTCGTCGGCCGTCACATGACCCGTAGCTCCGACCACGCAGCCGTCGGCACCATGTTTACGCACATCTTCAGCTACCGCCAAGTACAGTGGCTTTCCGTTCAACTTCGTCTCCTTTTGGTACCTCACCGCCTCTGGGTTCGAGGTCAAAGTCAACACGATTACTCCCAGCTTCCGTTCTCCAGAGTGGGCCAGCTTCACCGTGCTCTCCAAGTTGCCAAGGAAGGGGTTGAACGTGATCGCGTCGTATCCCCACCTCTTGATGTGAAATATGGCTGACTCAACAGTGTCTCCTATGTCGTTTAGCTTGTAGTCTAGGATCGAGAAACAGCCTGAAGCCTCAATGGTGTCTGTTAGGCTTCGATGATCGTTGTATGTGAATCCGGCAACATATTGCTGGTTAGGCTTGAAGGCAATGCAGTGGGCGGATGTCTCCTCAACAAGGGAGAGGCAGAAATTAAGTCTTGATTTGTTCTCATTTCGCTCGTCAACGTATCTAGGAGGAACCACATTGCTACTTCTCTGCGAAGGTAGGGCAGGATCGAGTCCCACGCACAGGACGCTGTTCTTTTCACGGTAACAACCTAGCACCTTTTCTCTAAGACCCAGCACCATCCCCGCCACCATCAGCACACATAGAGCTTTCTTGGCTCAAATAGACTTTCTATCAGACTCAGGGCAAAGAAGGGCTCGAGAATCTGCAGAAAATGCTTATCTCACCTTGCTCAACGATGCGATTGCTCGAACGCGAATCAGAGAATCTTCCGGATGAAGAGGAATCAGCTGGCGAAGATTCGTGAGATGAGAACGTGGGAAGCGTCTTGATTCAATGAAGATGGAGGGTGGGCATCTGTTCCTTAGGGTGCCGCCTCCGTGGGAGATATGCAAAATCTCGATCCAAAAAAGCAAGTGGCGTCATATGCTCCAGAGCAGATTGTTGGCCGGTCCTTGAAGTGAATAACTCGCGTTGCGAGTACTGTGGCGGGCCGATTCACGGAAACAGAAATCTCCGAATCTGCGAGGCTTGCAGAAGATCCTCACTCACAGCATTCCGGAAGAAAGCCAGAAGGGTGGCGAAGACAATAAGCGTGAAAACGGAGAACCCCGAAGACGCAGACCGCTAGAGACATAGGGCGAGCAAAGCAGATGTCTGTGAACCGACCCCTCGGGGATACAAGAACCGGATCAAAACGCAGAGGCCCAGCTTGGAATCCTTCATTGTTGCTTCAGCGATTCCTTTTCAGGGAGTCGTTCTAGATCCCTTGGCCTACAACTTCTTTTGCCAAGAGCTTGACGCCTCCCGTCGCAGGCAAGTCTATCGGTCTAACCATGAAATATGTGACACCCATATCTGCGTAGGCGTGCAGCTCCTCTAGGCATTGCTCTGGTGTCCCCGAGATCATTCTGTTGGACACCTGCTTCAACCACTCTTCGTACGGCTTGTCCGATCCTTCAGCTCCATAGAACTCCTTCAGGTTCTTAGTCAGTTGATCTTGACGCTCAGCTATGTTGACGAGCGCAGTTGCAGATTTCTCTATTTTTGGACGCTCCCTAAGCCTAGCGCAGTATTCGTCCAAGATCCGGGTCCTTCTCAGGAAAAGTTCTTTGGGGCAGACCCACCAGTTCGATCGATCTGCATATCTAGCCACGATTTTGAGCATTAGTTTCTCGCCTGTTCCTCCTACGGTTATTGGGATTCTTGGCTTCTGAATCGGCTTAGGCTCGCAGAATGCATCACGTATCTTGAAGTGCTTACCTTCGAAGCTTGCTGGGCTATCTTTCCACAACTTGTCCATTATGATGAGGGCTTCTTCCAGCTGTCGGACGCGCTCAGAGGGGCTTGGGAATTCGTATCCGTATCCAACATATTCCTCTTCTTTCCATCCTGCGCCAATGCCAAGTTCAACTCTTCCTCCGGAAGCGTTGTCTAGGGTTGCTGCCATCTTTGCAAGTATGGCTGGGTTACGATAGGAGTTGCATAGGACCATTGTTCCAAGCCTGATCGTTCTAGTGAGGCTTGAGAGAGCGGAGAGCGTGGTCCAACATTCAAGGATTGGCTTCTGACCCATCAAGTGGTCTGCTAACCATATTGAATCATAGCCTTGACGCTCAGACTCTTGGACGGCAAGCTTTGTCGCTTCCCATCCAAATCTCATGTTTGGAAATACACCATACTTGATGTCAACCATTTTCTCTGCCTCTATTGCGCGCAGTTGCTTGCTTATCTAGTGGAATTGTGACTTAATCTAGTCTTTGGGGAGAGTCATGCCGAAAAGAAAGAGCTGGTCCGAGAAACTACTTGACAGTAAGGGCCTGCCAAAAGTAGAGAAGATTACTCGTAAGATGAGCAAGAGGTGGGGGAGGGGCACAGTTGTGATTCCGGCACCAGTGGAAGTGGATGAGATTATGAAGAGCGTGCCTGAGGGAAAGCTCACTACGATTAACGAAGTCCGTGCTGCTTTGGCAAGAAGGCACGGAGCTACGATCGGGTGTCCGATTACTACTGGCATCTTTGCCTGGATTGCAGCCAACGCGGCTGAAGAGCGAAAACAGAGACGTGAAGGCAACCCTACACCTTACTGGCGGACGTTGAAGGTCGGGGGAGTGATAAACGAGAAGTATCCGGGCGGCATTGAGGGACAGAAGAAACTGCTCCAAGGAGAGGGACACCGAATAGTCCAAAAAGGCAGCAAGTATATTGTCGCAGATTACGAGAAATTCCTAGCAAGATTGTGAGAAGGCACACGCGTAAACAGGTTGTCTGCTGTAACGACCTAAACTCTATTTTCCTGGCATGTTCTGACGTATCAGCTGCACGATTCTTCTTCCGAGGCCAGCGGCGCCAGTCATTGCCCGTTCATCTTTTTCGATGTCTCCCTTCTCAGAGCCTCTTCCATCTACGCCGAGCCCTGCGGGAATCATGCCCTGACCTAGGAAGAAGTTGTTCATCACCGTCAAAGCCTCCACCTGCCCTCGTCTGCCAGCGACGGCTATGGCGCCTCCCACCTTGCCCTCTAGCCTGTTGGTTGGACGCCTCAGCGCGTAGGTGCGGTCTATCACAGTCTTTGCCTGGGCGGTAATTGACCAGAAGTAAACCGGGCTACCGAGGACTATTCCGTCAGCCTCTATCATCTTTGGGTAGAGGGCTTGCATATCATCCTTGATGTGACATTGCCCGGTCTTGATGCAACTTAGGCAATGGTCGCATGGCTTCAGATCCTTCCCTGCAACGCTCCACGCCTCGACTTCTGCCCCTTCCTTCTCCGCGCTTTCTAACGCTTTGCGTACGAGTATCTCGGTGTTTCCTCCACTCCGAGGACTGCAGACGATCCCCAAGATCTTCAAGATGAGATCCCTTCCACTTCAGTCTCAGGCAAAATGCAGTTCAAGTGACATAGTGCTCTTTTGGAGCCTCTCCTAAGTACCTGTCCCTTCTATCTACGATAGGTGCGACAATGTTCTGATCGGGTCTCATCGTCTTGGCCAACTTCAAAGCCATGTAGACGTTTGCGCCAGATGACATGCCGCAGAAGATTCCCTCTTCTTGAGCCAATCTATAGGCTACTGCTCTTGCGTCGTCATCTTTCACAGTCCACACTTCGTCAGGGATACCCATTCGAAGTGCCCTTTCGACGTTTCCATCTCTATCTACCCAACTTTCCGTTTTCATCCCGACCAGCTTCGTGAACTTGTGCACTATTCCATCCTTGTATAGATCCACTATTGGCAGGTCTTCAGGTTGGCCTCCAATAATCACTGCATTTATTCCTTCTTGCCTTAGTGCCATCGTAACACCGGCAATGCACCCAGCTGAACCTATTGAAGCTACAAAAGCATCGACTTTTCCGTCCAACTGTTCTACTATCTCCTTTCCCATACTCATTTGGCCCTTTGGGTTGTCTGGGTTATTCATTTGATCAACCCAACAGGTGTTTGGCCGGCTCCTTTCAAGATCCTCCATGTGTTTGCTATCCAGCACCCAGCGAGCCACAGTTCTCTCTGTCTCATTTGTGCATTCCCTCAGAATCTCCGCAGGGATGTCTGAGGTTCCTGCAGTAACTTCAGGACCGAATGCCCTTACAATTCTTAATCTTGTGTCATCTCGGAGCCAGAACTGACCAAACCGCAGTACGACTCTGTATCCTTTGACGGCACCAACCATTGCCAAAGCAGGGCCTGTGTTGGTGCTAGTAACCTCAAGAATAGTTCCCCCAGGCCTCAGTCTTCCTCTTTGCTCGGCTCCCTCAACCATGGAAAGCGCCATTCTGTCTTTGTAACTCCCACTGGGGTTTAGATACTCCAACTTTGCGTAGACGTTTGCTCCGGCGTCTCTGGCCACCTTATTCAGCTTCATCAAAGGAGTATTCCCAATGTTTGCCAACATGCTATCTGTATACTTCATTCAACCCACTTCCTATCTTCCTACCGCGTTCCAGCGATCGACATGTCTGGTTTTGCTTGATACATAGGGGATTTGAGATTCCGGAGTTGTTTGTAGACGTGTACACATATCTGACGAGTGGGATCACGGTTTCTCGATTACATAGAACTCAATCACATTGTTGTCAGGATCGCAGAAAGACACAGAATAGTAGCCGGCGACGAATTCAGGGTGCTCCTCAGGAGCAAACAACGTTTCGATTCCCGCTTTCTTCATGACCAGAGCGACTTCATTCACAGTCTTTCTGCTTGGAACTCGTAATGCAACGTGATCTGCAATCACTAGCTCGTCAACATCCGGTGCTTTTCGTTCAACGCGCCGTGAAGCCGGTTGTCCTAGAAATATCGAGAGGGATCCGTTGCTGAAACCGATTGAGTCCTTTTCTTCCATAATCATCTGAAAGCCCATGTTCTTGAGCATGGGCTCATAGAACCTTCTGGACTTCGTGATGTTCGAAACCTCGATGCAGAGATGCCCCACGCTCACCTGGGGTTTTGTATCTGCGTTCAAGCTATCCTCCTCGACGAGCTATCTCGATCCAGTATTCTTAAGAGTTCTCCACAGCGCGCGGCCATGAGCACAGGTTCACTTCACCAGTCAGACTTTCTGTTCAGCCATTCTTCTGTCTCTGGATGAATCTCTTTCCAGGTCTTCACGTATTCCTTGACCTTGTCAACGAGTTGAACGGTCTGGTCGTATCCCTGTTCCTTAATGAATTCCTGAATCTCGTTCTGGGATTTTCTGCGTGGCTTCCAATCCTCAGTGTTGGCAATCCTGAACAAGAGGCGCGTGTAGTTTGCCGCGGCGAGGCGCAGATATTCCAATTCCACCTTGTCTACTGTGTCGAATTTGCTGTGTCCAAAGCCACGTCCGGTGCTGGTCCTTATCATTTCTGGGTCACCGCCGCTGCCACATGGAACACTCTTCAGGAAGAAAGGCCAGTGATCGCTGTAGGGGCTTACTCTCTGGAAGGTGGGCAGTTCGGCTCTCATTTCTAGGGCTGCTTTGGTAAAGAAGGATTCAAGCTCCGGAAAGTCGTGGAGGATCACTCCTTTCTTGCCTTTGCTTCCGCCTGAGTCCAAGTTCAACATGAACCTGATGTTATCTACCTCGTCTTTGTGCATGGCCACGTAGTTGTAGCTTCCATAGAGGCCTATCTCTTCTGCGCCGAAGCATATGCATCTGACACGCCTCTTCATCTTGTCTTTCACCATCTGGAGGTTCCTCGCTATCTCCATCACCACGACGGCGCCAGAAGCAGGGTCCTCGGCACCCTGGCTGATGTCGTGGCCGTCGTAGTGGCTCCCGACCACCACGTACTCCTTACTGTCGGTCATGCCTGGAATGTCGGCGATGACATTGTAAGTAGTCACATCCATGTTCCTATCCGTCGCTTCGATCCTTAGCCTGACATTGCCTTCTCTCTCCAAGGTACGCACAAGGAACATTCCATCCTCGTAGGAAACGCTTATCGAAGGTATGACTGGGCTGATTGCCCCTGTCTGCGGGCCATATGCCGGGTACTGGCTCATGAATATCCAGCCCTTCGCTCCTGCAAGGACGCTGCGCAAGAACTTCTCGCTCCTGTGAAGCGGTCTATTCATGCCGATCGGGCTAGCGCTTGACACCATCACAATGTTGCCATCAATTTCATTGCTTTTCTTCTCGTATGACTCGATGGCGCCATCTCCAAGCCACACCAGCTTTCCCTCGACCTGGCCTGCAATGCTATGGGGAAGGCTGATGCAGTCGATCTCCCTCCTCGTGGGGCTGACGACACTCAACTTGGCAAGGCCGCGCTTCCAACCGGGAATGGTATAGGATTCATAGTGGGCATTCTCAACCCCGTAGCTTTTGAGCTTCTCGACCATCCACTTTACAGAGCTTAGATCACCGATTGTTCCGGCAAATCTGCTGCCGTAGACGTCGCAGAGAACCTTCAAGTTGTCCAGCGGTTCAGACGAGATGTAGATCTCAGATACAACTTTCTTATCAACGTCAGCGTATGGGTTTTCCAAATCAGACACCGGGTCAGATAACACCTGCGCAGTGGATATAAGAGATTGCGCGCTCGTGTTTCGCAAGTCATCTCTTGGGTCGCGTTAGCATGAACAGTGCTATTCTGATGATGGTGAGCCAGACTAATATGTCGAGGATCAAGTTTACCCAATCTATTCTCCATGGGAAGTATTCAGGAGCCAACACAAGCCTCAACAGCCAAGCCAACGGGTAACCAAAGAGGGCTGCACCTGCCCAGGCTGCTGGCGTGTTGGACACTAGCCCCGTCAACAACGTTATCAGCACTCCTCCGAGAATCGACCAGAACAGGATTCTTACCATGGTCGTCGCCTTCGCCCAACACGACTCTGAGCTAGCAAAAGTGTGTGTCAACTGGTGCGCGCACATAACATCGTGCCTTAGAATGACTTCAACGTTTTCTTGATCAGGGCTATCTCACCTTCTGAGGAAGTATGGATTATCCTAACCTGGTACTTGTCTCGGGGGATCCTGTCAACCATCCTACGGACGCCTGGGAACCCATAATTATGGACGAAAACCGCGGTCCCATTATGCATCAGAGCTTCTGAGTTTTCCCAATCACTCTCTGCTTCTGCATAAGACTTGCCTCCATCGATGAAGATCAAATCCATTTTGGGCAAGGTCTTAACAGCATTGGGAAGAGTGTCGACAGTATCGCCTTCAAAGAGCTTGAACTTGCACCCTGCCTTCTCTAACTTTCGCTCCACTTGGCGAGAACTATAATCAGCAAAAAGGTCGAATCCATAATACTCCACATTATCTGGTGGAACATTCTGGATAGCGGTTTCAACCATACTTTTCGCATTATCGCCATTAAAAACCCCAATCTCCATAATCCTCCTGCACTTATTTCGGCTAATATATTCATTAAGAAATGAATGCGATCCGTACCAAGGCATACAGATCTCGCTCTTTCTTTAAGGACGGTCAGCTATGCGGCAATGTAGTAATCTTATCTAGCTTTCCGAACCTACTCGTAATTCTAGGCAGAGTCAGCTCTTCGCAAGAGCGTTGCTATCTCTTGTTCAGCGTTGTCCGCTTTGATGAATATGGGGACGTTCTCCATCCCTGTTGCTATGTAGCTTGATAGTAGCCATTCTCCAGGTGCGAACTCCAACGTCTTCTCCAGTATGCCTTGATCAATTGTGAACGTATTGCTGACTAGGCTTCGGTCATACGGTCTCGGCAGGGGACCTACGAAGTATGTGTGCAGTTGCTGTAGCGCGTTAGTGTTGAGGTAGGCTATTCGTTGCGTTGCGATGCAAGTCCCCAGCCCGTACTTTCTTCCCTGCCTCATCAATCTCTCAATATGCTCAGTGCATTCCCTCTCTATTCCACGCGCCTGATCGTATGCTGGAACGAACTCTTGCGCCTCATCAAACACGAATAGAACTAGTGGGTCGACCATGAACTCTCTTTTCCTCTGACTGAGCACTTCGTTCGATAGAGTCAGTGCCAACTCCTTCATCATCTCTGGATCGACCATCGACACGCATAGAAGACGCGTTTCACCTCCAAGGAGGCTGACAAGGTCCTCAACCGTTTGGCCTTCTCTTCCTCTCCTTGCTTTGGCCCCGGGCCTTGGGACGTGATCCATCAAGGTTAGACGTGTCGTAGCCCATGCAGCTAGGTTGCTTCTATCCCAAACCCTGAACTTCTCAACTGCGGTTCGACACCTTCTATCAAGGTAAGTCACGAATGGCTGATCTATCGGTTCATCTTCCGCAACGTTCTTTTCCCCCATATAGTCCTGGACCGCGAGTCTGATTTCTCTTATTGCGTCTAAATAGTGCGGCTTATCCGCCAAGTCTCTAGCGGTTGAGATTGACTCCACATCCCTTAGGACAGCTCCATAGGATTGAGGCGATGCCGTAGGTTCGACATAGCAGTCTACTTTGCTCTGATCCATGATACGCCCGAAAACGGATTTCGATCGCTCGTCCTCTTCGAATCCTTTGGGCTTCACAATGATCTTGAAGAGCTGATCTTCATCTTGAACAGGCGCTTCAAGAATAAGCTTTGAGGTGACGCCCTTATCCGCAAAGACATCTTGGAGCAGAAACGGGTACTCCATCGAGATGTCGAATATCACCACCCTAGTGTTCTCTGTGTGATAGATCAGGCGTCGTAGAATGTTTGCGAGGAGGTTGCTCTTGCCGCACCCCGTAAACCCAAAGATTCCAAAATGGTATCGGACCAATCTATCGAAGTCTACATAGATCGGTATGCGCTCTTTCTCCGACTCGAACATCTTGATTGTTCCGAGGCGCGAATCCTCTCGGGCTGACGGAGTTGTCTTGATCTCTTGCCACGGCTTTCCGATCTTCTCTAGGATCGTCTTGTTGTACATCTGGTGGATTGTGTTTCTGTTGAGTATGTGCACACGTTCAGCTATCACTGGATATGTGAATCCCTTGACGTACTGCGTTCCGCCTTTTTCGTCTATGACTAGGTCGTAGTTCAGTGGGATCGCCCAGATCTGAATCATCATTGTCGACTTGTCATCTGTATCCCAATCCTGAACCGACTGCTGAATGATCTCAAACTGGTAGGGGTAGTAGCTCTGGTCGGTCAGCCCTTTCAGCCCGTAATGCTCAGGTCCCAACCGTGAGATCTCAAGCAACGTGAACCTCTTCGCGCCTTGGCTTGATGACTTAAAGTTCCGGACCGCGAGGAGCATGCCTTCCTCGAGCAGCCCCATCAAATCCTTCTGGTACTCCGCCTTCACTTGGCACAGATACTTGGCAGAGATACCCGTGGTCTCAGACGGAGCCTCGGTCCTACGTATGGCAAATACGTCACTGAGCCTCGCCAAGAATCGCTTCTTTAGGTCCGTAAACAGCTCAGGCAGTTCTTCTTGCGTACTCAACCTCAGCCCTTCTTTCGCGGAAAGTGTTCATGTAGAACGAGAACCTCCGAAGCTTCGGGTTGTTCGCCAACCATAACCCCGTAGCCTCAACCACACCCTTAACCCTCAACCGCTGCTCTTTAGCTATCTTATCCGCTATGAATATCGGCTTGTTATGCCCAAAAACCTCAGGTATGCTCCTAGCACTCATCGCCTTCAAGAGAACCATCACCAGATTCTGCAGCTCGTTACGCACAGACTTGTCCCTGTAGAAGATTGGTTCCACGGGCTCCACTCCTGCATAGTCATGCTTGAAACTCAAGGTATGCTTTCGATCGAACTCAGGGTAGACAAGTCTATCAATGAACAACACGTTGCTCCTCAGCATTGGGTCCCGGTCCGCCACATCCAGTTGGAGATACGTCTTCACGAAAAGCCTCTCAGGAATTATCCTATTCTTCACGGCTCCACTCACGTAGCCCACTCTATTCTGAAAATCCGGTACAATCGTCTGGAACGCAATGTCGTACTCGATGAGACTCCACGGAACCATCATCTTGTCATGATTCAGCATGCTCACCGCTTGCAGGAGCATTCGATCCGTTGTTGGAATCTCCTCTGACATCTCCCACTCTGCCTTCCATATGCCTGAGGCAACGCAAACAGGAATCACGTGGCCCCTGAAGTCTCGAGCCGTGGTATCCTTCGTCACACCGATCAGCAGACATCGCCTTGCCCAACATTCCTCCATAAGCATGTGAATGGTGAAGAGCGTAAGTAAGGCGAGATCATGCGTCGTCAACCAAACCTCTTCTCCACGCTTCTTGATCCGCATCGGATTGGCAGAGGATCCCTCGAAGAGGTGATGTGTAAGTGTCAGAACCAGTTTCTTCGCTCGATCCCAGCTGCCAACATACTTGGGATTGATTGAGTAGAGGCCTCCGGACTCAGAGAGAAAGCCCTCCTGAACGGACCTAGCCAGATACCTCTCAACTCTCTTCACCCTCTCGCCTTCCTGAATCCCCAGCCCCTCACATATCTCGTTCAGAGTCCTCGGCATCCTTGCGCGTTCTAGCAAGTAGATCATGGCGTAGCGAAGATAGTCCCCTCTAGCAGGAGGAGTTCCAAGCGCGTCGTTGATAATGTGATGCCTAGCAAGCTCGATCTCATTAACATCGAAAGGTTTCCCGTCTAGATCCAAATCACATATGGCACATTCGGTCTTCCATCGCTGCTTTCGGGACGTGTCGTACATCAGGCTGGTCCTCGTGTTTGCAAGACTCCTGTCAAGGAATAGAATGCGAACATTTTCAGCTACGACCGTTTGATACGCCAGATAGAGCTCAGAGAGAGTCATGATCCAACTGGCGATCGTGGAATTGTCAACAAGAGCCTGTTCAGTCAGCGGCTTCGTAATTGTGCTCTGAGCTCTCTGCCTAGTCTCCAGAACGGTCTGATCCACATCTTGAACACGATCCACATAGATCGGAACACAACTAGAGAGGCCTCGTCCCCTCTCAACAAAACCCGTCTCGTAGCTTACCTTCGGCCATGAATCCTTCCTGAACTCAATCTCTCCAGTCACAGCGTAGGCTCCACCCCAGAAAACTGCCAAGCCCCCCGTCAGAACCTGTTCCATAGACCCGTCGATAGCCGCGTACTTCACCCTGCTCCCACCGAAGAGCTTCAACGACGTCTCATACGCTTCGTCAAGATCGACATCTGATACGATCAGGTTTTGGAGAAGCCTGTCGTACAAGACTTTAGCAGCTTCAAACCTACCTCTAGAATCGTCAACCTGACTCTCAGCTCCAACCCTCAGAAGCTCACCTGTCCGCTTCACGTGCGAACTCAACAACGACGAGATAGAAGACCACACTCCACACTTGTCTGTTCGAATCAGTGAACTAAGCGTTCCAATCTGTAGGTTTTATGGTCGCCCTATCGATTAAGGTGCCGATGAAAGATGTCAAAAAGAAAGTTGGCGATTGCAGGTGTCCTTGTCCTATTTGTGATAGTAGCAGCGTTCTACGTCGGTACGCTTTACCCTCAACCGGGTGGATTAGAAGCGTACGAAGCCCGTGTCAAGGGCGCATTGCCCACAACTCCTCAAGGCCTCGTAAGTTCAGCCACTGAGAAGCAGCCTGAGTCCACGCAAGAGCGAATGGTTGTCTATAACGCATACATCTCTCTCGAGACAAAAGAAATCCAAGATGCCCTTGCAAAGGTTAGGGCTCTAGCCGAAGGATACGGTGGCTATGTCGCAGGCTCGTCTCAGAAGGAAGGTAAAGCTCAGATCACGATTCGAGTTCCCAAAGACAGGTTCCAAGTCGCGGTTCGGCAGATAGAAAGCTACGGCAAGGTTCTTGATGAGCGCACCACAAGCGATGACGTTACCGAACGATACATCGACCTCAAGGCAAGATTGGAGAACTTGCAGAAGCAGGAGCAGCGGCTTCGCGATATTCTCGGAATGGCGCGGACCGTCGAGGATGTCTTGAAGGTTGAGAAGGAGCTTGAACGCGTCAGAGGGCAGATCGAGAGCCTTCAAGGACAAATAAACTACCTTGAGCGAAACGTTGCCATGTCCGTCATTGTAGTCAACCTAACAGAGCCTCTGCCACCATTCACGCCTCCAGACATGAACTGGAGCGAAGTCTTCCAAGCTGCTCTTAAAGGACTCTTCTGGGTGCTTCGCGGATTGATCGTACTCGTAGTCTCGCTGCTTCCATTAGCCCTGATCGGCGTTCCAGCATACTTCGTCTATAAGAGGAAAAGGGGAAGACGCGTAACATCAAAGCCATCCTGACATGACACGCACTGATAATCTCTAAAGCCTCCACTATCAGATGAAGCAAGAGGAGTCAAGCGCTGACATTCACCACGTTCGGTGGTGTCTCTCCCCTGAACACCTTCAAGACACCTTCAGCGCATTGCACGGACATTCTTCTCATAGCCTCTCGGGTGCTTGCGCCTATGTGCGGCGTCAGAATAACATTCTCAAACCTCAGTAGAGGATTGTCCACCCTCGGAGGCTCCTCCTCAAGAACGTCTAGCGCAGCTCCAGCCACCTTGCCAGAGCGAAGAGCCCTTTCGAGAGCCTTCTCATCTATGACCTTCCCCCTCGCCATGTTAACTAGATAGATCCCTTTCTTCATCAGGCTGAACTCGGCATCCGAGATCATGTTCAAAGTCTTAGGAGTGAAGGGAGTATGGAGGGTCACGATATCGCTAGTGGAGAGAAGTTCGTGGAACGCCACTCGCTTTATGCCAAGCTCATCATGAAGTTGTCTCTTTTCGAGCACGTCAGAGTAGATGATGTTCACGTTGAAGCAACTCATACGACGCGCGACTGCTTCCCCTATTCGCCCTAGCCCCACTATACCGACAGTCTTGCCCATCAACTCCAGCCCTATGAGATCTGAGAATTTCCTATTCCATTGGCCTGCCCTGACGGCCCTATCTGCGGCCACTATCCTTCTGAGAAGGGAGAGTATCAAGGCCACGGTTAACTCTGCAACAGCATCGGTTAAGGCATTTGGAGTGTTGAAGACGACAATGTCTAGTTCACTTGCTGCCTTCAAGTCGACATGATCGACACCCGCACCGTGCACAGCAATGACTTTCAGTTTATGAGCTGCCCGCATGAAATCTCGCGTTATCCTGATGAATCCTCGACTGACAACAGCATCTGTCCTATCTGCTTGAGACAGGAGGACCCCTTCGTTTGATCCAGGAGGAAGAGAGACGACGTGACACTTCCTCTTGAGAATCTCAATACCGTCTTCGTGAATTGGTTCAGCTACGATGACCTTCTCTCTGTTCATCCATCATCTTCCCATGTAGTATTCTCGAAGGATTTCCGGAACCCTGGTTGCTAATGTTAGTTGTCTCTTCTGATATTGTTTGTCTATCAGAAGGTATCGCGGATCTCGGTGATACGCACCGTATCTTGCTTTCCTCTACCTGTTCGCTGATGCTGCGAGAAAAGTCAGGCGCATTCTATGCCAAACCGGTCAAGACGGCCGCATCTTACAGCGAAAGCGTCAACGATATAGGCCGTGGGCCGACGAGTCAGGAGTCTTGGTAGGGCAACAAGAAGAAGTGAAAACTCGACGAGGGAGACCATCACGAATTGGTTGATTCTCTTTTTCTAAGGCTTCTCGTGATTGCTCCGGCGATCATCAGTATTCCTATGAATATGACAATGAAAGGCCAGGTTTCGAGGGCTATCCCATACACCTGCCGTAGGAGCAAAGCCAACCCAAAGAGGATTACGATGACCCCGATGACGATTCCTCCCCAGTATGAGGGCAGGCCGAAGCACATCTCTTCCTCGCGTCTCGTCCTTTCGTGTCGGCGACCGTATAGGCGTTCCCCGCATTGTATGCACACTCGCGCCTGATCATCGTTCTTGGTACCGCAGTTCGAGCAATAGACCATGATTTTCTCTCCGTTCCTGAACGTTGAGACATGTGCCGTTTTAAAAGCTTTGGCCGGTGTCTTTCGTTGTAGGTTCCAGTCAGTGATAGGATGAGAGTTCTGTTCATAGAGCCTCCGAAGCGCTTCTGGTTCCTTATGGGTGAATATCTTCCCCCTCCTCTCGGAATCCTTGAGCTCGCAGCATACCTTGAACGGGAAGTTGCCGATCTGGAGATAGCTGTTCTTGATTGCCAAGCTGAGTCCATGGATTGGGCCGACCTAGAGAATCGCATTAGAAGTTTCGATCCTGACATCGTGGCGTCAAGCGGATTGGCCACGTGCAACGCTTACGTCGTGGCTCGAACCTTGGCCTTAGCGAAGCAAGTCAAGCCTGAGGCGGTAACAGTTGCCGGAGGTCAACATTTTACCTCAACGGCTCAAGAGAGTCTAGAGCAGTATCCAGAGATCGATGTGGTGGTTCGAGGTGAAGGTGAACGGAGCCTCGCAAGTCTCGTCTCGGCTTTGTCCAAGCGAGCTCATCTTTCGAACGTTGAAGGAATCTCCTTTAGAAGCGAGGGGGAGGTCGTCCATACGCCTACGCAGCCTCTGATCCGTGATCTGGACACATTGCCCTTTCCCGGGTATCGTTATGTCCGGCATGTCATGAACCGGTATCACTTTTCAATGATGGCCGGACGCAACGCTGTATACTCGATAGTCGAAGGCGCGAGGGGGTGCCCTCACCGCTGCACGTTCTGCACGCAGTGGAGGCATTGGGGTGGCGTCTGGAGACGGAAGTCCCCTGCGAAGATAGCTGACGATATGGAACTTCTCTTCCGGGAGTACAATAGCAGGTTCATATGGCTGGCAGATGACAACTTCATCCTTGGAGAACAAGCCAGCATTCTATGTGACGAGATCTCAAGGCGAGGCCTGGCAGATGAGATCATGTGGTTCGTGCAGGCCAGGTGCGATGATGTGGTCGACAACAGGGAGCTGTTACCCAAGATAAGAAGGGCGGGGCTGCGTTGGATGCTCTTGGGGGCGGAAAGCCACAGCAGGAACGTCCTCCAGTCCTTCAACAAGCACATTGAGCCCACCCAGACTCGAAGCGCTGTGAGATTGCTGAAGGAGAACGACATATTCTCTCAGCTAACGTTCATCATAGGCAACCGTGAAGACTCGATCGAATCAATAGAGAGCCTGCGGCGGTTCGCTGACAGCGTCGACCCAGATCTAGCAATCTTCATGGTTTTGACACCCTTTCCCGGAACTGACATCTACAAGGTAGCTAAGGAGAACGGTTGGATTGAAGATCTGAACTGGGCCAACTACGACATGATTCACCCAGTTATGGCAACGGAGAAGCTTTCTAGAGCTGAACTGTATGAAGAGTTGTACAAGTGTTATCGTGGTTTCTACGGGTCTTGGAAGAGGCGTCTGACAGGAATCGCCTCATCAAATCAGCTCAAGAGGAGAACCTACAGATACATGGCGAATCGAGCACTGCTTAGTCAGTTGAGAAGACTGTTCTAGGTCGGTTGACTGTGGGCCGACTCTTCTTCCCAGACCTCACGGGCCTCTGCCTCTTGACTCTGTCCTCTACTGGAACATGCATAGTCTGGGCATTCTCGGCTTGTAGTCCAGTCGTTCAAGACATTGCTTGGAGAAAAGAGGTTATCTTTTCGTTTTATGTGACCATCTGCATAATAGGATCAATTGCAGCTCTCATTCCGACCGCATGCACAAAGGCAAGCGGCCCCAAGGACTCAACATGGATGCCGCACGTGACACTCACACATCACCCTGAATGCGAGGGATTCTCTGGACACGAACTTCGCCTTGGAGGAATAGGCTTTTGCGCCGGATGTACAGGCCTGCTGACGGGAGCCCTAATCTCTATTTCCTTGACAGCTGCATACTCCGCTGGAGCGGATCCGGCGCAAAGGGCGTGGATCCTAACTGAGTTAGGAGTTGCAGCCACATTGCTAGGTCTCCTCATGCCTCTCTCCAATAGTCGAAGTAGGCTGCTCAGGCTCGTGATTAGCGCATCTTTCGTGGTTGGAATGACCTTCATCCTCATTGGCCTTGACAGTCAACTGCGAAGCATTGAAGTGGATTCATTCATAGTCTTGATGGCTCTCTTCTGGACTTTCACGAGGATATCGCTGTCGCAGTTTGTCCACAAGAGGATATGCACAAGGTGCGTGCTCAGATGCGTTCAGCGGGAGACGGAGGCAGCAGTTGTGGCGTCTGCCTCTAGGTCTGCTGCTTCACAAGGCCCTCCGGGACATGGAATCGTGAAAGAGAGAAAGAAATAAGATGCAAAGGCTAACGCCCCGATTCCATCAAAGCTATTAGATGAGTTGTTATTAGCAACAACCTATCTGGACATCTCAGGTGTCTCCTACGAGAATGCTAGTGGAGATCTACCGCGCGTTACGAAAGGTCGATGAGGTAATGGAAAGATTGGCAAGATCGGCATATCCCCCTACTGCATCAACCATAGTGTCACATATGACAGATAGCAGAGACCTACCTGACCAACTTGGCCAACCGAGAAGTCTTCAAGTAAGGAACATACCTTCGATTCTGCGGAGCCAAGAGGAAAGAGAAAAGATTGAGAGAGAATGGCTTAGGAAGTACAATCCTCTAGAACGAAAGAATGGGAAAAACTAAAACCTCGGGACACAACGTGAAAGGAATGTAGACGCGTAAGGCCATTTGCGGTCAATCACTCCTCAGAGGCTATTGGAGCCCTTAGGACCATCAAAACGTATGATAAGCTACCCTCCCTCTGGACCTTTTTATCATAAGGAATGATGATGCTAGTGCCACGAAGGTGCTATCGCAACCATGAGGAGGCTTCGCTTTGATAGGAAGATTCGGGGCATCGCCGAGAAAGCCAAGAGGCTCCGTCAAGAGAATAGAAAACCAGCCCATATAGGAAAAAGAAGCCTCCCTTTCCAGCCACACGTGCCAGATAAGCAAGAGGAGAACATCTTGGTATGACTATGCGGTTTTCGAACTCACGATCTATCTTGGCAAATATGTCTCTCGAACAGAAGATCGGCCAAATGATTATGGCAGGATTTCACGGTAGTACGCCCTCGTCAGCAATAAGAAAACT
>Ga0209725_1000231_pt1 | contig 34291 bp, 36 predicted proteins | sample I18A1metaG_FD_184145 | JGI IMG/M metagenome (GOLD analysis project Ga0209725, IMG submission 184145) | Lake sediment bacterial and archeal communities from Gulf of Boni, Indonesia to study Microbial Dark Matter (Phase II) - ​I18A1 metaG... | ecosystem: Environmental > Aquatic > Freshwater > Lake...
CCTTCACTTAAGGCATTTTTAGCAGCATCATACGCTGGTTTTGCACAGTAAACAGCCTGTAAAGGCTCTATGTAGCCGTTTGGCCAACGCGGAATAACCGCATTTCTATTTATGCACAATTCAAACAGAAGCGAAACAACATCTCTAGAAACGAAAGGCGTATCGCATGAAAGGAGAAGCGCATATTCTCCATGTGCTTCTTTGAAGCCAGTTAAAGCGCCTACAAGTGGACTCTGAGCATCATCCACATCAATAAGGACATTGACGTCTGAACCTAAGACTTTTGCATAATTTTCAGCTTGAACCTTTGAACTAGCAACAACCATCTTTTCATCAACAAGAGTGCTAATTGCATCTAAAACATGCTTTATGAGAGGCTTATTAGCCAATTGCAGTAATCCCTTGTCTTGTCCAAACCTGCTTGAAACTCCACCTGCAAGGATAATTGCTGACTTATCCAATGAACACTCTCCTGTTTTGGCGAAGTGTTAGATGTACTTATCGAGATTTTGTTAGTGATCTTGCTGCTTCTGCAATTATGAAAAGCCCTATTAACACTATTATCGTTTCGGGTAAAGGCAGTGGATAACCCATCAGTACTACTCCAAAAGCAAGTGCCACTATCCCGATGAATAGGCTAAATTTGCTTAGATGCGTCCCCAAACCTGTCCTCGCAATATTAAGCCCGATCAAAATAATGCCTGCTTCTAAAGCAATGTAAGGTCTTACATCTACACCGTAATGGTTGCTTGCAGCCCAGCTTACGCCGATTAGAACAAAAAACAATCCCCATGCCAACGAGGTTAAAGCTACACTCTTATTCAAGCCAAACCACCACACAAAACCTTACCATTACAAAGCAATATAAGACTATCGCGCGTTATGGAGCAAAAACTGCTTAGCTCTGTTCTTCAACTTCCCTTAAGTTCACCCTAACATCGGTAACCTTCCGTAAATATTACGAAATTGGAATATAGTATATACAAGGAACTCGACAAAGTTCTTTTACTGAGAGAGGATGAGAATTGACCACTGAAATTAAGGAATTAAACCGAATAATATGCAATCAATGCGAAGAAAAAGAATATGAAAAATGCAGAACTTGCAAAGTCTATCAGCTGGTAAATAAAATTGCGACGCAATAGGGAAATTATGTTTTATTGTTATCTATCTTATCTGCTATTTCGTCTAAAATTTTTGCGAAGGGATGCTCTGGTCTTTCCTGAGCGAAAATGATGTTTCCTTCTCCCTTTAAAACTTCGCAGAAACATGGTATTATGCCAATAAGTGGAACTTGATACATGTCCTTAATTTTAGTTTGCATCTCTTCTTTTCCCGATTTCGAAGAAACATCGTGCAAAACTTTGTTCAAAATAATGTCAGTCTTCTTTTCAAATAAGTCATAAAGTTCGCGTAGCATACGTTTTGTCCCGTCAACATCTGATCTGTCAAAAGTTGTTGCTACAATTACTAAATCAGCACTCACTATAGCATTTATAGAAGAATATTGTAGTCCCGGACTCGTGTCGAAAATTAAATAGTCAAAACCTCTATCGTTTAAGAGGGAATTTCTAAGAGCCAAAAGTCTTCCCAAAGCCCGCATCTCCCACTTTCTATCCTTTGCAGACATTTCTCTCATTGCTTCTGTTGCGGGATTGGCTAACCCCACAAAAAGTTGACCCTTGTTTTGAATTCTGTCACTTAAGTCTATCAATACTTTATCGATTTCGCATGTCCCATTTAAATAGTCATTAAGCCAGTACTCTGCCTTTTCAATTTTAAGAACCGTGGAAAGGCTTGGAGCTCGGAAGTCAAGGTCCAACAAACAAATCTTTTTGCCATGTTTAACAAAGGTTGCAGCCAAGTTTACTGAAAGGAGAGTTTTTCCTGTTCCGCCTTTGTACGAATGCACAGCTATTATTTTGCCCAAGATTATCACCCTTGACTTTCCCTATCTACGTAGAAGTAGGCTTTCCTTCCCTTCCTTTCTTTTTTCAAATGTCCCATAATCACAAGCTGGTTTAAGTAAGCACTTTCAACAGCTCTAGCTCTACATGTTTGTTGAGCAATCTCTTCTGCAGTGGCGCGGCCAAGTCTGCACACAACCATGGCTGTTTTTCTAAGGTGATCAGGCATGGAAAGTAACGTCATAACGTCTAGTGGTGCTTCTGGAAGTGGTTGAACGTCTTTTCTGCCGTGTTTCTGCAACTCAATCATGACTTCCATTTTTTCGTTTAATTTCTCAAGGTTTTCTCTGATTTTCTCCAGTATGTGCAGGGGTTTTTTCCCTAGAACCTCTTGTTTAGACACCATGGTTCCCCTATGTGTTTTACGCGTGTACAATAGTGTAAAGAAGATAGCGTTTATTAAGTCTTACGAAACATGTATAATGATTCGAAAAATAAATGCTAACTTACTAAGAGGCTCTATTTTCTGTAAACACTAGTCTTGGCCCAAAATATGCTAAGGAATATCATTGCTAATATCATGAGGATGAATAGTGTGGCAGTGTATCCTGCAGCAAGCGCTGCTGTTTGTTCGAACATTTTGATCATTAAGGTTAAAAGAATTTAATAGAATAAAAAATGTGTTTCGATGTCGAAAATATTACGGGATATGTAAGGTAGGTTTTGTTAAAAAGTTAGGGATAATTAGTATGGTGCTGGCATTCTGTTTCTTGCTTCTTCCACTAGTGGTAATACTTGTTTTAGTTCTCTGAAGTATTTGAGTACTGTTATGCCCCTTTGGGTTACTGCGTAAACAACTCTTCGTTTCCCAACGTTTCTTTCTTCAACCAGGTTTTGTTTTATTAGAAAGTCCAAGTATTCCTTTAGTACACTGCAGTTCACGTTAGCCTTATACATTATGTGAGTTAGCTTTAATGGACCACGATGGGCTAATACCTTAAGGATGTCTATATACATTTCAAGTTTGGATCGTCTCATTGTCCAAACCTCTTGGGCATATTCTTACCTTCTTTATATAAAGCTTTTATGGATTCCAACTCCGTCTTTTTCCTATTTAGTCTGCGTTAGTAGCTCCTTTTCTTCTGTGCTCTGATTAACACGTTTATTCTATTTTGGAAAGCCGTGACTAGGTCGTCTAGCAATATTTTTTGCAATTCCGTCGAAAGTCCCTTAATGTTTTCTTTAAAAACTTTGGACATTTTGACTTCCAATTCTTTTCTCTGTTTAAAGGTTATGTTCTGTTTCAAGGATTTTCCTCCATTCGTTATGCGGAGAATAGGTTGCGGGTATTTAACTAACTTATGAATAGAAAATATGAATCTAGAATCCACATTTTTGCTCGATTGCCGATTGGTGATTTTGGCGTGTTTTCTTGTTGGCTGTTTCTCTGTTGCTCTGAAGTGCCTAGATCTCCCTTATATATAGGTTGAAGTTTTGGTTAGGCTTGTGATGTTGTAAGCGGAGACTCGCCTCTTCGTTTATATACATTGAACTGTCAAATCCAATAATGAAATGAGGGAGTTCAAACTGATTAGCCATTTGACAAGAATTCGGAACTACAGGTCCAATCCCAATGCGCGGCTTGTTCATTCTGTGTAGCCTTAGCTAACCGTTGAATCAGAGGTTCTTCCGCAAGCAATAAGAACGCAGAGTCTAATAGTATTCTGTTGATAGATTGGTGTGAGGGTTCCTTGACATCTCTTGAGCGAGATCGCGTTCCGAGTCCCCGTCCCATTGCTGCAAGGGAGATTCCGCTTATCAACAGAGTCGAAGAAATGAATATTCTGAAGGAGACCGTGGACGGAACAATTCAGGGTGAGGGCGGGGTTGTTTTTCTCCATGGAGAAGCAGGAATCGGCAAGACAAGGCTGGCAAGAGAGTTAGCGGCTTATGCACGTTTACGTGGTATGCAAGTTTTGTCCGGTAGATGCCCCGCCTTGTTCAGAATGGATGGAGTTCCTCCCTATATTTTATGGAGCGAAGTGCTAAGAGACTATTTGGAGGCTTGCAGTTCAGAGCAATTGTACAGGGTTGTTGGCTTTTATGCAAGTGAAGTTGCTAAACTGGTTCCTGAACTCAAGCAGAAGCTTGCGGCAATTCCTCAGTCTCTGCCAATCAATCCTGAGCATGAGCGTGACAGGCTGTTTGAGGCGGTTTCCCAGTTTATTATCAACGTTTCTAAGGAAACTCCGTTATTGGTGGTTCTTGATGATTTGCAGTGGACTGATCAGACTTCGCTTTTGTTATTGCATTATTTGGCGCGTGGTATTTACAAGACTTCTCTGCTTTTTTTAGGTGCGTATCGTGATACAGACATTGATGAAAAACATCCTCTGTCGCCAGTCTTGACAGAATTGAATAGGGAACGCTTGCTTCAATCTGTTTCGCTAAGGCGTATGTCTTTCGGTGATGCTTCTGATTTGATTAGACAAATCCTAGAGCAAGATGATGTGTCGAAAGAGTTCTGTGAGCTTGTCTACAAGAAGACTAGGGGGAATCCTTTCTTCATAGAAGAGGTAATAAAATCTCTTAAGGAAGAAGGAGTCATCTTTCGAGAGGAGAATCAATGGAAGATCAAAGAAGTTTCACGAATCGAGTTTCCAAAGACAGTCAAGAGCGTAATAAAGGCGAGAATAAGCCGGTTAGATGATGAATGTCAGAACATTCTGACTTTGGCATCGTTTGTTGGAAACGATTTCACTTTTGAGGGTTTGTTTGGAGTTACTGGCGTTGAAGAGAGTAGATTGCTTGAACTGATGGAAAAGTTGCTCAAAACTGGACTAGTTAAGGAGCAAATGATTCGTGGAGAAGATGTGTATTGCTTTGCTGACGTTATAGTGAGAGATGTTGTGCATGAGGAAGTTAGTCACATTCGGCACAAGAAGCTTCACGATTCTGTTGGAAGTGCTTTGGAGAAAGTTTACGCCCAGAATGTTGATCAGCATTTTGGGGAGCTGGCTTATCACTTTCTAGAAGCTGGTAATAGGGATAAAGCACTTGACTACTTTTTTAAGGCTGGAGAAAAGGCACAGAAAGTGTATGCTCACAATGAAGCTTTTTCTTACCTTCAACGTGCGCTTGAGCTTCTTGAGGAGAAGGGGTCTAGCCTTGAACAGAGGGTTAGCGTGATTGAGAGGCTTGGTGACCTTAAGGCATGGATTGGAGAATCTGATGTTTGTCTGGAATATTGGGACAAGTCCTTAACGTTGTGGAATCAGTTGGGAGACAAGAAGAGAGTCGCAGGCCTTCATGTCAAAATGGCAAACATGCTTTGGGATGCGGTTGGTGACAAAGAGAAGGCCTCTGAACACCATAATGCGGCTTTGCAGATTCTTGAGAAAGAGCCCAAAAGTGTGGAATTAGCCCGTCTGTATGAGAACATTTCTCACATGCTCTGGCGAACAGGCGAAACTACTAAAGCGGAATCTTTTGCACACAAGGCACTTAAACTGGCAGAAAAATTTGGCGACGCTGAAACACTTGCTGAGTGCTACAATGATTTGACCGCAGTTACCCAAAGTTTTGAAGAGTCAGGAGAATACTTAGAAAAGGGACTGAAAATAGCCCTCGAAAACAACTGCGTAGAAACCGCTATTCGTCTATACAACAACATTAGCCTCTATTATTGGGAGATAGGAGACACTCAAAAGACTGTTGAAACGCGTCAAAAAGGGTTTGAATTAGGGAAAAAGGTTGGTGAGACCCTTGGCGCGTCTTGGATCGGTAGGAATCTGGCCTATAGCTATATAAACATGGGAGAGATGCAGAATGCACTTGCCTTGTTGGATGAACTGTTAGCGCTTAGTAAGAGAACCAAAAACACTATAGGAATCGCTCAAGCCACGAGTTTTATCGGACGAATTTATCAGTACTTGGGGGAATGGGACCAAAGTCTTCAGTACCTACGGGAAGGCTATAGCATCGCAACAAGCACTAGCGACTATCAGACTATTGCTTTGGCTGCTTGGTTGCTTGGGGAATTGTTTTTGGAAATGGAGGAGGATTCTGAAGCTGAGAAGTATTTGAATGAAGGCAACAGTGTCTTTGAAAAAGGTGGAAACATAGTGTTTCAGGTTGGCTTGACACTTCCACCACTCGCAAAACTATATCTAAAAAAGGGAGAGACTGAGAAGGCTAGGGAGCTAACTGAAAAAATCTACGAATATGCTGCAAAAGAAAAATTCAAAGCAATTATTCCCACGGCTGAAATGTTGAAAGGAATGGTTTTCAGAGGGCAAAAAAACTGGGAAGAATCCATACAACACTTTGAAAAAAGTCTTCAAGAATGTAAATCCATGAACTTCCAGAAATGGTATGTCTGGAACTTCGCTGAAATCCTAAGCGAGTATGGCTTAATGTATCTAGAAAGAAATCAGGAAGGCGACAAGGAACAAGCTTACTCCCTTCTTAACCAAGCACTGGAAATACACGATAGAATCGGCGCAAAAAAGAAAGCAGAAAAAACAAGGTTGCGAATGACTCGTGCAGAACCTGCACGCGAAACAATCTCGAAGACCGAACTCACAGCAGAAGTCTCGAAGGACGTTCAGGGTCGCATCGCTACGGGATACGCAGACCTTGATAGGTTGTTGTATGGTGGGATACCTCTAAACTATGCTGCAATATTAACGTCACCTTCTTGCGATGAGAGAGATTTGCTGATTGGGAATTTTCTTAGGACAGGGGTTGAGAAGGGTGAAGTTACGTTTTATGTCACCGTCAACCCGGGTGACGTGAAATCCCTTGCAGAGAGCTTTCAACCAAGCTTCTACCTCTTCTTATGCAATCCTCAGGCAGGTGCAATCGTCAAAAGCCTGCCGAATGTGTTCAAATTGAAGGGAGTCGAAAACCTCACCGACATCAGTATTGCTTTGACTTCGGCAATCCGCAAACTAGACCTCTCACTGAAAGGCCCGAGAAGAGCCTGCATAGGCCTAATCTCAGACGTTCTGCTACAACATCATGCCGTTCAAACCAGAAGATGGCTAACTGCACTCATTCCAGAGCTGAAATCAGCGGGATTCACCACTCTCGCAGTAATAGATTCTGAAATGCATCCCTCAGAGGAACTTCACGCAATTCTGGGACTGTTCGAGGGAGAGATTAACATATACGAGAAAGAAACGGAGAAGGGCTTGGGAAAATTCCTGAAGATAAAGAAGATGAGCAACCAGAAATATTCGGACAACGAGCTGCTTCTGAGAAGAGAAGATCTGCAGAAGCCAAGTAACAGCGAAAAACAAGCTACCTAGCAAGATTCATGATCGAGACTCTATATTCAAAGACAGCAGAAATCATCCTTCCTACGTTGCAAATAGATGATGAGGTTTCAGATTACCTGAAAGCAACTTTGCTCAACTACTATCTGTAAGCCGAAACAATTTCTCTTGAGAATATAGATTGAGCTTTGGCTTGAAAAACTGCAGATTTGGTGAACAAGGAACGTTTTTATTTTTGGTTTCATCTATTGATTTCTTGCCGGATGATGAGAAGGCATTAGCTTGACACATGGATGAAATCTCAGAGTTACTCAGACGGCAACGGATGAGCAATAGCCATTTTAAACCATCAGTAGAACAAACAAGACAAGTAGAATGACGTAGTAGCCTCAGCGCGCGCTTTTATTTAAGTCCACGTTAATTTGCATGGTGGGCGATGACGACTCTGGCTCCGCTGAACCTGGAATGATTGAGATCTTGAGAGGATTGTTCAACTTTGGATTGCGAGCAGTCCCAAGAATGCGGAGAGCCCGCCGCTGACTTTCAGCGGTATGTATTGATAATTGATCTTGCGAATTTGTAATCGAAGAGCGGCTTTTTATGGTTAATTAGCACGCCAATAACACCCTAAATTGCAGAACGTGGTCATTTCAGGACTCCGCTGAAGGTTGAAGAAAGCCCCTAATAAATGCGCCCAAGAAGGCTCCTATTAAACATAACAAGACCACAAGGGGGAAGAACATTCTAAACATCGGTTTCATTGCAGCATAGACCACAAACCATCCCCACTCCCACCAGCCACCTACAAGGGATAAGGCTTCGCCCCATCTTAGGATGTACCATATAAAAAGGCATGCATAAGTAATGGCAAAAGTAAAGGAGAGAAAAGCAGTTGCTATAAAGCTGTATACAATGGTTTCTAAATCCAATATAATCGCTCCAACCACTAAGCTGAAAACGAGAATTAGTAAGAAATCTAACATAGTAAGTCGTGGACACCACTGATCGACTTCTGTCCAAGCGATACCGTATTCCACAAGGACGGGGTTATTTGCATACGCAAGCCAGTGCGATTTAATCATCACGAGTGCAACAGTTGCACTCCAGGTGAGGGTTACAACAATCTTCTTCTTTCGCGCTTTCAGCCATCTGAAAAATCCTAGCTTACGTGTATTGTAGATGTTTATGGTAATTAAAAGAATAGTCACTGTCACACTTATTACGGCAACCCAGAACAAATCTAACATAGTCTCTCCTAAACATCTTTATTAAATCAAATACTTAATTTTTAACTTTACACTGCAGCTATTTTACTTACCCCGAACTTATCAAGCATGAATAAGAGTTTTTATCCTAAAGGCGCCTACCCATTTACTTATTCTTCTGGTGATTTTTCCCAGCGCGCGCGCTAGGCTTTTTCTGTTAAATATTGCCACTCATGAATGTTGAAGCAGATATTTCTCATGGTTCAACGGTTGAATAAGCTTCCAGCCGTCATGAAGCCTCTGGATCAGCTCACTTTCTCCTTTTGCAACGTGATATTTTCCGTCACCATCATGCATGGTTTCAGGCTCTTCCTTGAAACGCCTAAACTCTTTAATCGCTTCGTCCACGTCTTTCGCTCTTGCCAAAACCCCTCCTAAGCGTTTCAGTTCTGTCTCTCCGTAGCCTTGAAGCTTCGCAAAATCCAAGAGCATTCTTGAACGAAGCCCTTTCTCTTCCATAGGTGTAGCGTAAACCGTCAGGTGAGGAATAGCCTTGCGATACTCGGCTAAGTGTCTTTCTTCTTCAGCTCTGAAGTAGCTCTCGTCCAAATATCCGCCTTTGTGGCCCATCCAATGCTCACGGTAACTTTGATCAACACCTATGCAGTTGGACCGGAAATATTTGCGTAAAGTATGAAGATGCAGCAGATACCACTTGTTTGACTTTTCATCTAAGCCGGCTCTTTTGAGGAGCCTATACGATCGATCGATCGATAAGTCTATAGTTCCTCACAAAACAGAAACATAAAATATCTCATCAGTTACCTAGACAGCAATTTGTGATTAGGCTTTTAAACGCTCCTTCTATAAAGGGTATTTGGCGATGCTTGTGCCAAAAACTCCACACGAATTTGATTTGGCTTTTTTGGAATCCGTATTAAAAGGGAAAACTCTCATAGTCTATTGGTATCTTTTACAGCAGCCCACACATACTGTGGGCATTCGTGAAGTTCAGCGGGCTTTAGGCTTTTCCAGTCCCAGCATAGCCGTGCATCACCTTGAAAAGCTGCAGGATTTAGGCTTGATTCGGAAAAAGGGAACAGGCGAATATGTGCTTCAGGAAGAAGTAAAAGTCGGAATCCTAAGCTTTTTCACTCGTATGGGTCGTTTTCTTGTGCCTCGCTATCTCTTCTATTCAGTGTTGTTTTCCACCATGCTGACCGCTTATCTGATTTTATGGACCTCTGGTCGGGTAGCTCCCAGCTTTTATGCTTTGGTGTTTGGCTTAATTGCTGTGACTATTTTTTGGCTTGAAACTATTAGATTATGGAGGGCGAAGCCTTTTTGACTTTTAATGGCTCTACACTCAATTTTATCCAAAATGAGGCTTTATGTAGCTCAGGTTATTTCCTTAATTCTTCGTGTAACTTCATTCTCTGCCTTCTTGAGAAATTCGCTGGCTATTTTGGGTCTCATTTTAGGCGTTAAGGACAGCTGATCCAACGCTTGGAAGAGCAACCCATCCGCCACGCGGAAGCAATAGGCAAGCTATGTCAGCTCAGCTGGTTCTGTAGCCTTCTCTTTTGTCTGGACTTTGAAAATTTCTTTTGGGGTCTCAATAATGTTAAATGGTGCTGAAACAACATTTAGCTTACATATAAAGGTGCCAAAAAATGTTTAACCGCGACTATTCTTTAGACAAAAAGGTGCCAGATAATGGTTCAGGAAACCGTTTGGGTTGAGAAAAAGTATGTTAGGCCACGCTTAAGCCCTGATGAGCTTTGGCTGATTCCGAATGATCTTCTAAGCGACAACCCATGGACAATAACAATAGATGATGTGCCAAAAGCAGACTATACCAAAACGGACAACGGCACGCAGGCCTTTATATACTTCACCTACACCCAGGCAAGCATAAGCTACATTATAATCGAAGGAACATGGGTAGTTCCAGAGTTTCCATCATTCTTAATCCTGCCACTGTTCATGATAGCAACATTACCAGTAGTCATAGCCTATAGAAGGAAACGCATTGGCATCAAGTAGATGATAGTTCCATACTGACTTATAAACTCCAGCAAGACATTTTTAGCATGTGGAAGTCACTCCTTAGAAAGGGCTACTTCGGAGACTTCTCCCATGCTGTTCTAAAATGTAGACTTAAAAGGCACAGATTCCTTCACCCTTCATGGAGGCGGATGCTTTGAAGAAAATTCTGCTTTACTCTGCAGTTGCCGTGTTTCTAGGACTACTGCTAACATTGTCCCCGTTGATTATAGTTACAGAAATTAAAACCGAAAATCACTATGGATTGCTTCCAGAACAAATACGTCCGGGACAACAAGAAAAACTTAAAGAAATCTATGGCTTAGGTTTACCAAAATATTCAATTGCTGATCTCGAAGTTCTGCTCACCAACTTTGCAATCGCATCAGTTGTGTATATGTTTTTCAAGCGTAGGATGCCTGGTTCATGATTGTTAATGGTTAGCCTAGCTGTACTAATCTTAGTACAATGATGTTCTAAAGCATAGCATTAAAGAAAACTATCCACCATGTTTCTCCTTGTGTTTAATATGAAAATAAAAAGAAAGGAAATATACTTCGGAATAATACTTAGCATTCTCATCGCTCTTTCAGCTGTTTACTTCAACATGAGAAACGAAGAGCATTACTCACCAGATCTTCTGTCGACAGATTTAAGGGAAACGTGGGGACTAAACACTTACAGCCAAGAAACGCAACATTCTAAACTAATTTCAGAAACAATTGAAGGCGAACTAAAAAGAGGAACATTTGAAGGCGTGGTTAACAGACTTGAAATTTTGACAGAAGAGAAGTACGGCTATGTTAAGTCGCTACTCATGACCTATCAGGACCAGGTCTGGAGCGGCTTAATGATTTGCAAGGTACCGCCAACGAATGTAACATTCTTCACGTTTGATGCGAGAGCGATAATTGAGGCTAATGGAACAGTTACTTACATAAACATCAGCGTAGAAGACATAAACGTGACGCAACAGAGCCAAGAAAACACATATTCAGCAATTAACCTAAATTTAAAGGAAATTAAGCCAGAAAACGGAGTAGAAATAGGAGTTTTGCTGGCGCCGGTTTTATCGGTTCTGACAACAAGCTTGTCGTGGATTGCTCAAGGGGTAATCATCGGCATACCATTATGCTTCGCATCCCTCGGCATAGTGATACTCGTTAACAGAGGAATTGTCCCCTTATGGAAAAATACACTAAAGAAAACAAAACAACCCTGCCAAACCTAGGGAGACATTGCCAATGGTCTCTACCGTTCAAAAACAAGTGTGGTCGAAATATTTACAACACTGCATCGAAGAAGAAAAAGAAAACAGTAAAACCTCTAGTTTCCACAAAGTCCACCAACGAATACTTGACGAAAAATCGATTATAACAGTGCAGATATGTCATCATTGCGGAAGAAAGCTTCCATTAAAGAAGGGACGTGAAAGCTGTCCATATTGTCAAGGTCTTCTCAGAACCAACACTATAATCCTCAAAGCTCCCCAATTTTAGTTCTAAACTATAATTAACTCGTCTAGGTTTCTTGGATAATACGTGATTAGCTCTGCACCATCTTCTCTTATTAAAACGGTGTCTGAATGACGGAATCCTGCAAATCCAGTTTCGTAAATGCCTGGCTCACAACTGACAACCATTCCAACACGTAAAGGCTCGTCATTGCCTACGTCTAACCATGGAGGCTCATGCCCTTCCAAGCCCAAACCATGTCCAGTATGATGCTTCACCAAATGCGTCAGACCAGCCTTTTTAAACACGTTAATCGTTGCTCTGTCAACGTCGCTACACTTGACTCCTGATTTAAAAGCTTCAAGCGCGGCTTCCTGAGCCTTAACCATAACATTGAAATAGCGTTTCTGCTTCGCCGTTGGCTTCCCAACAATCATTGTTCGCTCTAGTTCACAGCTGTAGCCGCCTATGTCCGCTCCAGCACCCGTGACGATGACATCGCCTTTTCTAATCATACGCCTTGTCGCAATAGAATGAGGTATGGCGCTCATTTCACCTATCTGACCTCTGAAGCCAACGCTCACGGGAGAACTTCTACGCAAGGGTTCATAATCGGATCCCAGAGCCTTTTTCATTATTATGGATGCTTCATGCGAAGCTGCTAAGGCAACGTCAACATCCCATAAGCCTTCAGCTGTATACTCTTGCAGCAAACTATGGGCCAGATTTGCCCATTTAGCGCTCTCTCTTATAAGAGCAATTTCCGCTTCCGATTTTACAAGGCGCATAGAGGGCACCAAATCCTTCGCGTCCACAAACTTGGCTTCACGAAGTTTTTTTGTGATTGGTGGACCCTTGTAGCCCCACATTCCAGCAGCTCCAGCTTTGTTGTCAATGCACATGCGTTTCTTGGATAGACCCATATCCTTTATGAAATCAGCGAAATGCTCAATTGGGTGTTTTTCTCCAGGATAATCTATGTAAGTCTTGACATCTTCGATCAATCTTGTTTTCAATGGGATATGGTCTATTTCTAAAAGGGGACCCATGAAGGTGATTTTGCCGTCAATTGGTATGATTAACGCAGCTGGCCTTTCAGTAGCGATGAATGAGTAACCTGTTAGGTAGAACATGCTTGTAGAGTTTGTCAAATATATGGCGTCAAGCTTCCGCCTCGTTAAATATTTTCTAACACGTTCTATGCGGCGTTTATATTCGGCTTCGCTTATTGAGAATTCCATCATCGCATCCCCAAAATGGGTGTTAAATGTTATAGCGGGAAACGCATAAATGCTTTTCACACTAAGTAAAAAACTTCGGGATGACGATGGAATCCTCTTCTACTCGCCTGTTTAAGGAAAGTGACATTGAATTCGCTTATGAATCAACCAAAATTGAAGGGTGGAATTATGCAAAAAAAGACATTCAGCGAATGTTCAGTTATAATCCATCAGGCTGCTTCGTTGCTGAAATAAATGGCAAACGGGTGGGCCATGTCTTTTCCGTCAGCTATGGAAAACTTGGGTGGCTGGGTTTACTCATAGTAAGAGCAGAATGTCGGCGAAAAGGCATTGGAACAGCGTTAATGAAGGAAGCGATAAACCACCTTTTAACCAGCGGAGTTGAAACTATAAGGCTGGAAGCCGTTTCTGCAATAGCAACCATATATCGAAAATTAGGGTTTGTAGACGAATACGATTCGCTAAGACTTCTAGGAGTCAACAGAAAAACCGCTTTTGCAGCCAGTTCAAACGTAAAATTACTAAAAAAAGAAACACTAACGGAAATTGCAAGGTTTGACGCTGAATATTTTGGAGCGAACAGAATCAAAGTTTTAAGCAGTCTTTATCATGATCATCCAAAACTCTGTTTTGTTTCGTATGCTGGATCTAAAATCGCTGGATACGTCATGTTTCGCAAAGTAGAGAAAGGTTATAGAGTGGGACCTTGGATATGCACCCCTAAAAATCCAGAAGCCGCAAAAGAACTCTTAATAAAATGCATGGAAAAAATAGAGGAAAATGCAAAACTCTATGTGGGCGTTCTAGCTGTGAACAAAGAAGCTGTTGAAATTCTGCGGGACTTCGGTTGTGAGCAATACTCAAAAAGCATTCGCATGTATTTTGGGGAAAAACTTGAAACCGAGTGTGTAAGCGGCATATTTGCTATTGGTGGTCCAGAAAAAGGTTAGATTAGACAGTACGTTTTATCGCTTTGCGGGCAAACGTTATGTAACCCGTATGACCAGTCATCAATGTTTGAGGCCGCGTTTTTCCTCTTTCAGTTTGCATCCCACGCATTAAACATTCAACCGTTTCCATATCGACGAAGCCTTTTTCATTCAAGGCTTCAACAGTTTTGACCACTTGATCTATTGTTGGGCTGAAAGACACTAATGTGCCACAAGGCTTTAGGGCATTATAAGCGTGGGGGACAACAAGCCACGGTGTTGCCAAATCAAGAATAACCGAGTCAATGTCGCTTTCATCTATTCCAGTAGTAACGTCCTTATTCTTCAGTTCCACAAAGTCGATTAGTCCGGCGCGTTTCAGGTTTTTCTCAGCTGTTTTTAGAAATTCCTCTCTGATTTCGTAGCTGTAAACCTTGCCGTCTGGTTTAACATAATGGGCTAGAGCTGTTGTTAATGCTCCAGTGCCAGTTCCAGCCTCTGCAACAAGGCTTCCAGGGCCTATTCCGCTGAACATAACTATTAGAGCTATGTCTTTCGGATAGGTTATCTGAGTTTTCCTCACAGACTTCATAACAAAATCGCGTAAAAGAGGCTTCAACGCCATGAATTCAACGCCTAAGCTGCTTAGAAGGCAAGAGCCGTAATCTTTTCCAATTAAATCATCAAACTTTATGAAACCCTTATGCGTATGAAAGCTTTTGCCAGCCTCAACCTTAACCAAATAGGTTTTCCGCTGGCTTAAGTAAAGAAGTATGTAGTCGCCTTCAATTATCTTTTGGTTTGACAACAGCCATCCCTAAGGCGTGTATTTGAAAGGATGTTTCGACCTATCCTTATTTTCTATTAACTCGTCTATGGTGGGTCTGCCTTCTATCGTCTTGCGTATTGCATGGCGCATCGCCTTATAATTGTTTATGTAAACCCGTTGCCTGTCAACAGCGGTTGGATGAACAAACACGTTCGCAATGATAATTAGGTCTTCAGCAGCCTCCTTAGGAATTGTCCCATCAGCAACACTATCTATGACCGCTTTCGCCACTGCTGTTTGAGCTGGCCCATAAACCATGCTTGCCTGACGCATACTCGTAATTGTAACAGTAGGAACGATTAGGGTTACAGGCTTAACAGATAGATTTGGCTCCAAAATAGCCAGTAACGGCTCATGTCCAGACGTTGGCGTCGCTTTAGCCTTTGCAAACGCCTCACCTAATGGACCATCTTTCTTGCCTATGAGAAGATCTATATGCGCTACTTCTGCGCCCTGTCCAGCCAATGCCTCGCCTACTCGAAGTTTGAAGTCTCTTATAATTTCTGGTGTTACGTTTATCGCCGTGAAGCGCTCTTCCATAGGCTTTTCAGCAACTTCAAATGTTATTGGTTTAGGCGTTATTTTACCAATTTTTTCCAAATCGAGCCGCAGTTCTTCTCTAGCCTCATAAGTTAGTTCCCCTCCAACACTCAGTGGCTTTCTGACGGGCCCAACCTTGATCTTCATCATGTTTAGGGCTTCTTTTGTCCCTACGGCTCCGCTCCCAGCTATTATTCTGGCTATTTTCTGCACTTTATATTGCAGTTCACGGGCTTTTTGCAGTTCGCCATTTTTCACATGGTTGTAGATTTGAACCCAAATGTCGGGTATGACGTTGGCGCTTGCTAGTATAGCGCCTGAGCATCCAGCGGCTAATGCTGCTACGACAACTTCGTCGTGTCCGCATAAAACATTGATTTTGTCTCTGACTTTTTCCAGCACGGCTAAAATGAAACTTAGTTGACCGCTGCTGTCTTTGACGCCGACAATGTTTGGAATTTGAGCTAAATCTTCAACCATCTGCCAAGGCAGCGGCAAACCTGTACACTGCGGAATGTTGTAGAGAACTATCGGCAAGTCGACTTCAGTGGCGATTGTATAGTAATGCTCGTAGATTCCGCGGTCTGCGGGCTTCAAATAAAATGGTGTAACAATCAATGCAGCATCGGCGCCAACATCTTTTGCATACTTTGTCATTTCCACGGCTTGGTCAGTTCCGCTTGCTCCTGTTCCAGCAATTACTTTAACACGCCCATTAACTTCGTCAATAACCGTTTTTATGACACGCTTTTTCTCCTCTGTTGTCAAGTTTACAAACTCGCCCGTTGTGCCACACGGAACAACTCCATGGACGCCCAGTTCAATGCAACGATTTACCAGAACTCGCAGTCTTTCTTCGTCAATGGCTTTCCCGTCATCTGTGAAAGGCGTAACTAAAGCGGGTAAAATTCCTTCAGGTTTAAACATGGGATATCTTCCTTTTATTAAGTCATGTTTCTTATATCATATAAGCTTTGGATATACAAATGGAAGCAATTTAAGAATATATTATATTTCGGTGATGATTCAGTTAAAGGTTCAGAAAACAAACCATCAGAAAAAAAGGGGGGGATTTTGAATCAATTGTGCTTCTCAGACGAGGGAATTGTGTTCCCGTGCTTGCCGTATTGCCTTAGCTTTCTGTATTTCCATCTCCAACAATTGAGCATTTATTATTTGGAGTTGCTCATGAGTTAGAAGTTTGTCATAAAATTCCTTATTTGAAAATTGGAAATCTAGTGCTGTCTCGTCATTCTCATCTCCAATTCTAAGTGCTCTCTTGAATGATGTAACTATTCGATTGTATAATGGACTTTTTGAGATGCGCATTTTCTTTAAATCAGATTTCTTCATCTATTTCTGCTCCTTTTTTGTTACACGTTAACAGTGTAACAATTTCATATGTGTGCTCCGGCTCTTATAAACTTATCGCATTGTTACACAAATAAAGTGTAACAAAATTTATATGCAACGACTTGCTTCTATGATAAGGGGAAAGCCATTTGGAAGAATTATGGAAGCTAGTTGAAATTTTGAATAAACAATTAGGCTTAAGTCCATATGAATCAAGAGCTTATGTGTCTCTAATGATTTATGGGCCGATGTCTCCAAGCGAATTAGCAAGAAAGTCGGACATACCAAGACCAAGAACTTATGATGTGCTTCGAAATCTTATGGAGAAAGGCGTCTTAATAGAGCAATCTGGAAAACCTTCAATCTATGCTGCCCTTGAACCTGAACATGGCTTGAAGAATCTTGAAGTTGCCATAGAGGCTGAAACATTAAAGCAGTTGGAAGAAAAGAAAAAAACCGTTCAGACATTAACAAAATTGCTCTCACAAGCATATGAGAAAAGCAAACGCCTTAAAATTGAAAAAAGCAAAGTGTGGTTTACTCAAAGGGACAATGCTTTCATCTCACTTTATAGTGAGACTATAAGAGATTGCGAAAGAGAATTTTTGGTAGCTTCAACATCTCTTCGTCCCCCAGAAAAAGAAATACTTGACGCTGTACACTATGCCCTTAGAAAGGGAGTTTCCATCAGGGTTGTTAGGCAGATAACAGACTTGTGGACTTTGGAAGAATTAGAAAAATATGAAACAGTGATTAAAGCGGGTAGCCAAGTGAGATATCTAGATGTAAAAAAAAATCAGCTTCGGTTCATGATATTTGATGGAAGAGACGTTATTCTCGTCTTTCCTTCCGAAACCGAACAGAAAGCACCACAAACCCTAGAAGCCTTATGGCTTAGAATTCCACCCTTAGCGGAAATATTGAAAGAATATCATAAAGAACTATGGAATAGGGGCAAGAATATGCTACCAATATTAAAAGAAATGAAAAAGAAAAAGCAACAAATGAAAGGAAGCTTTTCCAAAAGGAGTAAAGAGAATTGAGCAAAAGCATGGTAATAAGCTATTGTGGGGTTTGCTGTAGCCATTGTGGCATGCAAACACGTATTCCCAAGATGGCAGAAGAGCTAAAAAGATTCATTCATGCCTACAAGTATGGGGAATGGATAGGTTATGCTACGCAGGACTTTGAATTCAAAAACTTCATGAAAGGATTAAACTGGTTTGCAAATTCAAGTTGCAACGGATGTATTAAAGGCGGGGGAATGCCAACCTGCGAAGTTAGGAACTGCTGTAAAGAAAAAGGTTTCAAAAACTGTTACTTCTGTAACGACTTTCTGAAATGCAAAAAGCTTGATTACCAGCGAGAAACGTACAAAATAAACGAAAACTATGAGAGGATAAAGCAAGTTGGCTATGAAAACTGGTTGAAAGAGCAGGAAAAGAAGTTAAAAGCAAATTTTGATAATATCTGGTTTCTCGAAAAGAAAACTTCCAAGTGAAAATACTTAAATTTCGAGAGAGACTGAACACACTGACGAATAGGGGAGCTTCTCTTTGAACAGTCCTAGAGAAAGATTACGAATTAAAGAAAGCAATTTGAAGGAAATTAACGATTTTCTTTTGAGAAAAGACAACCCTCTCACGAATGGCTTATTAAAAATTATTGAAAAATATGGCGGTGTTGACGAGATTAACCGTAATGCTAAGGAAGCCCGCAAACTCGAAAACCTCATGAACAGGCTTACAAAGAAAAAATCTCCCTATGTGAAAGACCTCGAATGGCTTATTAAACAACGCGACAAAAAAGCCTTCATCAGCATACCAGACTACCGCAGAAAAATTTTGGGAAAGAAGGCGGATTCCATGAAGTTTGACGAGTCTTTTGCCGTAACATTGGAAATTAGTGCCTTTAACTTTTTCCCATGGCTCATCGAAGAGGCAAAAAGGGCGATTTCCCAGCAAGACCTAATGCCAGCCCGCTACATCCGCGTCCGCAGCATGAAAGAACAGGTTGAAGATGATGACATTCTAGCATTTGCAGCCGCAATGCAGATCATAGGCGCTTCTTACGTGCAAACATTAGACACTAAAGGAACAATGTCGGGACCGGACGGCAAACCCATCAACGTTCATTTGGGAGGACCCGAAAATATCACGGGCTATTTTGGAGGTGTGGGAGTGCCAAATGAGTATGCGTTAAAGTGGGTTGACGAGTTTCTGCACTATTATACTGAATATGGTCTTCCGCAAGTTTTAAACACAAACTCGGGGACCGTCTTGCTAGGATATTTACTGCACAAGCTTGGAATTGACATTGAATTCAAGATTTCGGTTTTTTTGGGTACCGATAATCCATATTCAATATTTTGGACTTTGATGACTGCAAAGCTTTTCAGCCGAGAAGATGGCACAACTCCGCTTATCGGGTTTAACCTTTCAAACTCTGTCAACAATCAAACAATTGAGCTGTCAGCCTACATTAGGAAGGCCTTCAACTTTGAGGACATCGTCCGCATAGAACACCACATTGTGGAAACCCAAAAGAGCATCGTTAGACAGCCATACGACCGCCTCAACGAACTCCTAGAAATAGCTGACCACGTCAAAAACATAAGCGCCAAACACGAAGGCGGAATTCCTAAAATTGACAAAACCAGAGAACATCCATCCGACATTTTAGACTACTTCATGCTCAAAAAAGACATTATCGAAAAGGGACTCATGCCAAAACTCTTAATGAATTATCTTGACAAACATGACGCCGTAAACAGAACAGCCAAAGCCCTTACAGAAAAAGGTTTAACGTTTATTGCAGCTCAAAATCTTCACAAAAAATAAAATAAAAACAAAGGGAGAACGGCGGCTACCAATACTCTTTTGGTTTTCGCATGACTAGATAAATTGTCGTAGCTACAAAGAAAACTGTTGTTACAACTAAAATAGCTACTGCCATTCTTGTGTTACCAAGTTCGTTTAGGTTTCCTTGAAGGGCGGTGTAGTTCTGCTGAAGCTCCCAGTAAGTTTGATTAAGCTGCCAGTAAGAATTATTCAAGTTTTCGAAAGCGTTCTCAAGGTTTTCCAAGTAGACATTCCTTACAAGGGTCATGGTAAACCCGCAAGCAATTCCATCCACTTCCAATACAAAAGGTCCAGATTTCACCGAGTATGTCATGGTAATCTCTCCGTGAGTTGCCTCCCAAACCTGTTCAGGAACGGTGAATGTGAAATTGTAAGGCCTTGGAGTTTCAGAGAGCGCAAAGTCATAGTCGGTTATGTTTTTCATGAGAGTTTTCTCTTCGCCTCGAACGAAGCCGTAAATGCTTAAGTTGAAATATTCTACATCAACGACGTCGACGTCGGTCAACCTCTTCATGCTTAAAACGACAGTGATGTTTCCAGATGGTTGCGCCTTTGCTGTTGCGTTGACTTGAATTTTAATTCCAGGAACCTCGGAGTCGAAGAATGTTTTCATGTTTTCCGTCAGTTGTTGCGCTTTCACTCCATAGAGCGGCGCGAATGTGAGTGTAAAGATGATTAAGATTAAGGCTAGTTTTCTTATGTTTTTCATTATTTCACCTTCAAATTTTAAAAACTATTGACTGAGTTTAATCGAAGTTTATTTAATACTTTCTATTACTTCTTTTGCTATTTTGCGGTTGTCTAAAAGAAATTTTTAAATTTTGATGCGTAAGTAAGGGTTATTTTATTGAGCGGATGAAGCGTTGGTATATGTATATGAAGTAAATAAGGGCAAAAACTGTTAAAAGTATTTCAAATATTAGGATGGTTGGGTTGTTTTCCGCAGCCATGAAGTATCCATGTTGGAGTATGTCTGTGAAAACTAGAGTTTGGAGGAATATGGCTCCGCCTAGGCAGCTTAAGCCTAATGTGTGGAAGAGAACTCGCATTCGGCGGTCAAGCTTTGTGTTGGCTTTCATTTGTTATCGTAAATATCAAGAGTCTATACTTCAACTTATACATTATGAATCCCCACACAAAACAAAACCTAATAATTCACCCTAAATATCAGACGTTAATACCTATCTAAAGTGTTGGAAAAAGGGCAGTTAAGAAACTATTTTCTTGAACTGTGGAGTAGAGTATTATATGCTTCCCTTTAAAGCATGTACGCTATGGATTTAGTTTCTTTATGGCTTGTTTTATGGTTGAGACAGACTTTTCAAGGCGTTTCTTTGTTTCAGGCATCAATTCGAGATCCAAAATTCTTTCAATACCATTCCTTCCGAGAATCACTGGCACACCGATTGAAACGTCTGAAAATCCGTATTCGCCTTGTAAATACGTAGAAACGCCCATTACTCTGTTTCTGCCTCTAAGAATGGCATCCGCCATAATTCCGATGACTGCTGCGGGCGCATAAGTTGTTGATCCTTTCAGTTTAATGACGTCAGAACCTGATGTTATTGTTATGTTAACTATTTTATCAATTTGCTTTTTCCTAAGCAAACATGTTATGGGTATTCCTGAAACAGAAGCATACTCGACGAGAGGAACCATAGAATCACCGTGTTCGCCTATGACTAGGGCACGGACATCTTCTCTCGAAACGTTCAGTTCCAGTGCAATGTAAGACCTAAAACGTAGAGTGTCAAGAATGTTGCCCATTCCGAAAACCCGGTTTCTTTCGAAGCCTGACTCCTTGTAGGCTATGTATGTCATGATGTCAACTGGGTTTGTCACAAGCATAAGCTTGCATTCAGGAGCGTACCGCACTACTTCCTTCACTATGGGTTTAACTATCTTTGCATTTTTGTTCATAAGGTCAATTCTTGTCATATCCGGCTTTCTCGCTTCGCCCGCAGTTATGATTACGATTTCTGAGCCTTCCATTTCGCTGAAATCGCTTGTTCCCTTGATTTTTCCATCAAACTCTATTGCGGGCGCAGTTTGCATCATGTCAAGTGCTTCGCCCTTTGCCAAATTTTCAGAAATGTCTATGAGAACAACATCGCTAATTCTATACCTTAAAATGTTGAATGCTGCAGCGCTTCCTACTTTTCCCGCACCGATTATGGAGATCATAGTGTTTGAAGAGTAAGTTGTTCCAATTAAATATAATTAACTGCAAAACTGGATGATCCCTTGTATTTGGCAGATCTCCCTAAAAACTAGATTGTGTATTGCTTTTCTTTCTCAGTGAGAATCACTTTGCCTTTTAGGTCTCGCATGAAGCTGGCGAATAATTCTGCGTTTTCTGTGTGTATAGGAAAAATCTTCGCTGCTTTAATTTCTTTGAGGATGGTTTTCAGTTGTAGGGGCATTATGTGCCCAGAGACATGCGCATGATATTGCGGTAAACCATAACGCCTAAGCCAGTTAATGAGCCTTTCAAAGTCTATTTCCATCTCCTCGTTAAAGGGTTCAGAAGCAGATAAAATATAACAGCTACCAGCCTCTGGCTGTATTTCCACAAGTTCCTCCAAATCATAAAATGACATAGCTAGTACGGCATTGCATTGTCTCTTCGAAACTTCGAATACATCAACAATCTTGCTTGAATACTGTTCCATTATCTGGTTTTCCCAATTGTCATACTTTTTCTTCGATTTTCGAAAAATCAAAACGTTCTCATCGTTTAAATTTGGAAGGCGCAAGCCTTTATCCCTGCGCAGTGCGTTCAGCAAATGGGCTTGTTTAAGTGAAACAGCAAGACATCGTTCATTCTTCTTGGCTATTCGGTAGAATGAATTAAACCTGTCAACATCTGTGTAGGCAAAGTCAGCCAACACAATGCCATCTGCTTGCCCGACAATACTATTTAATTTGTTTTCAACTTCACTTTCCGAAGCAACAGATGCGCCGGTCATGTTCGTAGCTTCAGTAACAACAGCCACAGGCTCAGCTTCTTTGGCTTTTTCAACAAAATCGGATGTCATTTCTGGCTTTGCTCCGTGAGCTCTAAAATCTCCAGTATAGACAACAGCCCCATTAGTGGTGTGGATAATGAAGCAGTAGGCGCCTGGAACAGAATGGTCAACGTGAATTGGCTCAATTTTCAGATGGTCTATAGTGATGCTATCGCCTGTTCTGAAAGGCTTAAAAGTCAAATTTTCAACGTTGAACTCTAAATCGGCTCTACGCATTTCACTTGATGCTTGCAAAATAATTTTTGCTGTTTCACCGCAGTATACGGGGATTTGACGGTTTATGAAAGATATGTAGGCAGAATGGTCCATGTGTGCATGTGAAATGAAAACAGCGTCGATTTCTGGAGATTTTTCATCAATGTAGATGCCTTCAATTTTTGGCAGAATCCCAAGCTCTTGTAAACTTTTTTCGCTTTTTGGCGAAAGAAAAGGTGGAGAATAATACTGCTTCTTCAAAGCGAAGGACATGCCGAAATCGAAGAAAACCTTGACATCCCTGTCTTGAAGTAGGATTTTGTTTCCGCCGATTTCGTTTACTCCACCGTAAAAGGTTAGAGTTGTTTTCTGCTTAACCATGTCTATTCCTTCAGTCTGTCAGCTTTCCTGCAGATGTTGGAAATAACAAAAATTATGTGTGGAAATGTGAATACACTAAAAACTTTTGTGTACTTCGGATTTCCAGCCTCTTTAACAATCTCAGCGTTTCCTCCAGCCTTCAGATAACCCTCAATAAAAGCCTTTGCAATAACCTCGGCTGACCGCACACCAACAAACGGTGAAACGTAGTGCCCAGCATAATACAAAAACTCTGCAACATCCCAAACTTTGTCACCGTTCCGGGAAGCTTGCTCAAAATCCAGCAAGCAAATTTCACCGTTTTTCCCAATCATAATGTTTTCCGGTTTTGTGTCGCCCAAAGCGATGCTGAGAGTATGTACCTCAGCAAATTTTTCACCCACCCTCCTTATGATGCTTAAGTCATTCTCCATTCCGCCAGTTTTCGAATTCATGATTCTTCTTATTACTTTTTCAGTGCTTTCGCCTTCTACATACTCCATGAAAACTAGGCGTTCAGCATGGTTTATATATAGAAGCTTTGGAACTGCAATACCTTTCGAGTTCAAAAGTTGGTTTATGGCGCATTCTCTTTCAAGTCTTGAACGTCCCAAAACAGCAAAAGTTCTGGTACCAACAGTCCATAATGTAAGCGGAAACCATTTGAAACTTGACCAGTCTTTAAACCTTTTAACAACAATCCTTCTCTCTTCGTCATTTATGAAGGCTTTAATTAAAAAGGCATCATTTAAAACGCCGCCAATTTTCTCAATACTGATTTCCGCATCCTTGCCTGCAGAAAGCACCTTCCTTGCAAAGGCTTCAATATCAACTCTACTCGTTAATGGAACAAGTCCGCTGGCGGTAGGAACATATAAATACCGTTGAGGATCCTCAATTTGATGGATAATTTTCGAGTTTTCCTCAGTTACCCGCTGAAGCTTAAGAAATATCTCTTTATTCTCTGAAAGAAGACTTAGAATTTTGGGAAAGATGCCAAGCAAAGACGTGAACAAGGCCTTCTGTGCGGGTTTAAAGAGATTTATGAACCGAGCTTTTCGGCTTCTGGTTTTATCCATAAAATCTTTGGAGATTTTCACGTAACCTTTTGAAAAATTAATTAGTTTTTCTTCTTCTAACTCTTTCAAAGCCTCTAAATATCCATGAAGAGCATTTTTTATGTTTTCCTTTTTAACATTTTCCCGCATAAAATTCAGCAAATTGTATATCATTAGTGGAAAAAGTCGGGTTCTGCTCAGCATGGTTTCATACAGGAAATATTCCGGTTTTATGTGAATCTCATAAGAAAGCTCTGGAAAATCTAAAACAAGGTTTTCTAAAAGTTCGAGAGTTAAGCGTTTTTTCAATTTAACCTCTTGAATGTGCAGGTAATCTTCATTTACTAGGGGTACGTATGGAAAAATTAGTCCGCCAGCTAAGGCCTCACCCAAAAATCCTCTGTCAACATCTCTTTCAAATATCCACTCATCAACCGCAAAAACAAAAACTCGCTTTTCACCAGAGACCTTAACATAATTCATGAGTCTGGGCTGGAAATCATGAATTACAAGTAAAACTTCTACTGGTGTTTTCGCATTGGATAATCCTAAAGCGTAATTGCCACACATGGACGCTGCTGTAATGTGGTAAGGACCAGCGATGTGTCTGCAAAAGTTGAGGATTTGCTCAGACAGCTTCTTATCTGATTGTTTTGAACGCTGAACCAAGGTTTCACCTAAATGAAAGCGACAACCACAAATAGAATCTATAGCTCTACAAAATATAGTTAACCCTTTTCAACAATCTTGCAATAAATTCTCAAAATTTCTAGGGCTTTCACGGCTTTTTCTGGCAAATTATACAACGGAACGTTTGTATTGCCCAACACATTGTATACTAATGCGAAATCTTCTCCGCCTGCGGGTACATCCACAACTGGTTTGTATGGATATTTTGCCGTTATCCTTGAAATGACTTTTGCGTCTTTTGGTTCGAAGAAGCAAGACTTAAGCATGTTTATTATTAAAACTCCGTCAACATTTTTGTCTGAAAGCACAAGCCCCAGCACTTTATCGTATCGATCAGCTCTGGCATCAGCTATAATATCTATAGGATTAGTTGCGTCCACGCCCAGATACAAACTTTCGATTTCCGCTTTAGTTTTCTCAGATAAAGCCGCAAGTTTCAAGTTGTTTCTCACAACTGCATCTGCAGCCAGTATTGCTGGCCCGCCTACATTGCTTACGATAGCCACATTGTCCCCACGCATTGGAGGCTGTTTGGAAAGGGCTATGGCCGCGTCCATCAACTCTTCTATGTTTTCAACTCTTATTATTCCAGCTTTTTTAAAGGCTGCATCAAAGATTTCGTCTGAACCAGCTATCGAAGCCGTGTGCGACTTGGCTCTTTGTGCTGATTCTTGTGTTATTCCGCCTTTTAAGGCGAGTATGGGTTTTTTCTTAACGATTTTTCTTGCTTCTTCTATGAATTTTCTCCCGTTCTTTATTCCTTCCATGTATAGGCATATAACCTTCGTATCTTTGTCATTCTCAAAATACCGCAGCAAGTCAACGTCGTCCACATCGATTTTGTCTCCCATAAAAGCAAATTTGCTTATGCCAATGTTGTAAAAGCATGCCCAATCAAGTATGCATGCACCAACTCCACCGCTTTGCGAAATAACTGCAATGTTTCCCTTTTTAGGCATAACATTTCTTTCAAAGGTTGTGTTTAACCCATTGACAGTGTTTATTACGCCCATAATCGTGTTAGGTCCCAAAATTCTAATGCCATACTCTTCGTTGAGTTTAAGCAGTTGCTGACGCTGCAGGTTTTTGTATCCGCCAGTAATCATGACGAGGGCTTTGACGCCTATCTTCGCGCATTTTTCCGCTTGAACAATAGACTGCTTGGGCGGAAGCATTACTACTGCAAGCTCTGGAACTTCAGGCAGTTTATCCAGTTTGTTATAGCCTGCTTTCCCATCTAAGTCCAAGATATATGTTTTTCCACGGAAAAATTTCTCCATGTTGTAAATGACATCTTTGAAAAGCTGGGGAGAAGTCATTCCGACTTTTTCGCGAATCACACTTGAACCTATTAGGGCAACGTTTTGCGGTTCAAAGATGGCTTTCACTTCACTCATTGATTTAACCTTCAAATCAAACTTGTGGAGACGGAAGAAAAGAAGATACGTTATTCACATTCATAAATCTAACCTCGAAAATGCAGGAAAATTTCAGTGTTTGAGCATTATGTGCGTTCTATTATTTCGATATATGCGAACGCTGCGACAAGTGTGAAAATTGTCGAAAAGATTAGAACGCTGAGAATCATGTTTGGGGAAAAAGTCGGGGTACCAAGCAGAAAAGAGCGAATCATGTCTGAACCATTGCTCAATGGGTTAATCTCAGCCAAATTCACTAATATCATCGGAAATTTACCATCACGGCCCAAATCTTGGATCAGAGAGAGTGGATAGAAGACGCTGCTGCAGAAGAACAGTGTATAGTAAACTAAGCCTCTTGCCGTGATAAATTTTTCAAGGCTTGATGTGGAGACGGCAATGGCGATGCTTAAGCCGGAAATGCCGATGGCTAAGAAAAACAGAACTATCAAAATTATTAACAACTGTGCCACTGTAGGGAATCCTAGAAAGACAAAACATGTAAACAAGAGAGGCGACATGTAAATCATGCCACGTAGTCCGCCGGAAAGGACACGTCCGATAGCTAGTTCCAGCCTAGTCATTGGCAAACTTAACATATAATGATGTATTTCTCTTCGACGTTCCATATTTATCTCGCGTCCAATCATGAAGGCTGAGGCAAACAAGCCTGTTACGGTAAGCCCAGGTGCGAAAAAATTGAAGTAGCTCGTGATTTGCTTCGCCACTTCGCTGCTTATCATGCGGTTGTAAACAATAGCCATTATGAAAAGATCAGCTAGGTTCATGCTTATCAATCCTACAAGCCACCACTTGTACCTGAAGAAGTTTCTAAGGTCATGTTCTAGAATGTGCAGAATTGCCTTCATTACTGCCAGCCTCCTCCTTCTATACGCCTCTCATAAATTATCACGCCCACAAAAGTGAAGACTGCGAAGAACGCTATTACACCAAGTAACGGTATTAACGGATTATCTAAAGTTGTTATAGTTTCTAGACCAGTGCCCCAACGGAACAAATCAGCAGCGAAAGTGATGGGATTGAAGCTTGCAACTCCACCATAAAGTGGATTAGCAGATTGCACAATCGCTAAAGGATACATGGCAGTGCTTAACCGCACGATTAAAGCGTCAAGGACACCCATTAATATGTCGAATCGATCGCTGGATTTTATCATTACGGCTATTGTGATGCTCATGCCTGAGACGCCGAAGGAAAAAAGAAACAATGCAAATAGGGCGATCAAGAAGTTGAGCGGGTTAATGGCGCCGATAACGTATAATGAAACGCCTATTAATGGTCCAACGTATATGAAGGATCTGAGACCGCCGCCGATTGACCGCCCCAAAACAAGCTGCCTTCTGGAAACTGGTAAGCTAAGCAAGTATTCGAAGACCCCATGGTCTGCCTCTTCGTAAATATCAAATCCAATGAATATAGCAGCAGAATAAAGCGTCATTATCGAAAGACCAGATACGTAGTAACGGAAGTAATCTTCAACTACTGTCACGTTAATCATGCGCGAAGCGATAAGTCCGAATAAAGCTATTTGTGATATGAACCAGATGGCTCTTAGTATAATTAGGAATTTATATTGAAAAAACAGCCGAATGTCTCTTTCAACAACCAGGAGAATCTTATTCGTTCCCGATTCACACTCCGCCTTTCTGTGCCTCTTCTATAGTTAAGCCCGTGTAATGTGCGAACACGTCGTCGAGACTTGGTTCACTCATGTGAATAGTTGTGATAGGAACTTTTTCATTCACAAGCATATTCATTATTTTGGGTACAACTTCTTCAACCTTGTTTAGCTGTAAGCGTAAGTTTGAAGGTCTAACTTGCAAAACGTTGACTACTTCTTTAAAACTCTTAAGTTTTTCAACAACTCCAGACGAAGCCTCTTTTTCAAGTTGAATTTCTACAATGTCACCGCCTACGATACTGTCTTTTAGTGTCTTAGGCGTATCGCACACAAGCAGTTTGCCTCTATGCATTATTGCAACACGGTCTGAAAGTACGTCAGCCTCGTAAAGTTCGTTTGTGGCAAGAATAATGGTGCTCCCCTCGTCGCGAAGTTCACGAAGCATGTTCCATATCCTATGCTTGCCTGCTACATCAATTTGAGAGGTAGGTTCATCAACAATAGCGATTTTGGGTCTTTGAACCAAAACTTTGGCTAGTTCAGCCCGTTTGCGCATGCCACCTGAAAGCGCGTGAACATTTTTGCGTCGATGTTCCCACATGTCCAATGCTTCCAAGACTTCTTTGACTCTTCGTTTTCTCTCCTCTTTTGACAATCCGCAAACTTTGGCGTGCCAATTCACTATATCCCAAGTTGTGCTGACCCACAGCATTTTAGGCTCTTGAAACACTATGCCCAGAAGCTCGCGCACTTTTTCCGGATTCTTTCGTATGTCATAATCGCCGACAGCAGCCGTGCCTTCTGTGGGCCTAATAACAGTTGCAAGCATAAGAATAGCAGTTGTCTTTCCAGCGCCGTTGGGTCCAAGAAGCCCAAGAATTTCTTCTTCCTCAATTCCCAAGTTTAGGTGGTCAACTGCCACAAAGTTTCCGAATTTCTTAGTAAGGTTCTCAATTCGAATTATTGGCGCCATTTCTACACCTGATGTTGAAGCAGATACAATAAACAAGCAGTTAAATAAGATTTACCGCTACTTTTCCGTTTTAACCGCTACTTTAGCGCGCGCAAATGATGCTAAGTCTATTTCCGTGAAAAATCATTAAAGCATAAAAGCAACTACCGTAGAGATGGAAGAGCAACTCCCGCATAACATCATCATGGATGCATAATGTATGGTCCGAGTTTATTTAGAGCTCTCTGCACTAATAGCCTTAGCTAACTCATTTGATTTATTTCATGACCAAACGAAGGAGTTCTTAGACAAAATAAAACGTCTCGGCTTTGAACCGATATCGTGCAAGCAAGCTGTAGAAATGGACTTAGCCATAGGCGTAGCCAAGAGACCATTAAGAGTGGCTGACACACTCAAAATAATGGAGGCACTCGATACTTATGGAATTAGGCTCCTAAATACGGAGTCAAGAACCCTCCTTATGCTTGTCGAGGAGTATCTAAAAGAAGCCCCATTAAACATAGGCGGCTTATTACACTACGCTGGAGCAACCCTGCTCGATGCGGATTATCTTGCCTCTTGGAACACTGACGACTTCAACCCCCGCTTCGAGAATTCGATAAACAGAGTTAACAGAAAACAAAATCTTAAAACTATAAAAGTAGGCACACCAACTATCATTTTAGAGTGGTTACCATGAGTAGTGTTAATGTAGCCAAACAGATACATAAAGATGTAGACCGCATGCTCAAGGGCTTAAGCATAGAGGATCAAGAAATAGTGCTCAAGGAAGCCCACAACATAGTAGAGAGCCTTAAAAGAATAGAGCAAATAACAAGCAAAGTTAAAGCGCAAGCCTGAACCAGTCCTTCAGGGCATGATTATATTTAGATACTAATAGCAACTCCAATTCAAAAAAATAAAAGGGAAATGAGGGCTTTTCTAGGCTTGCAAGTTTTATTTTCTTTTGGGTTTTTCTGGTTCTTTTGGCTCTTCCAGGACAGGCTCCAGAAACTCAGACCAGCATAGCTTTAGGCAACTCCACAATGTCGCCAGGCGCATAATCCTTGTTCTGGTAACCGAACACTGAAACATTGCATACCGTAAACTTCGGCATTGCCTAAGCCACCTAAGTAATGCCCGTTATCTCGCAGATTGAGGGCTGGTCTCTTGATTCTGGGAACAACAGCCTCATAGACTTTGCGTTCCGGCTTGTGGCCTGGCTTAGTTTTTTGAATGCTGATCAGCCTCCTCAACCTTCTATAGTTTTTCACATACCGTTCAACAAGCCTTCGAAACTCATCATCCTTCTGACTCATTCGACGACCTTCTTTACGGCGTAGCCCCCATCTGACATTTTACCTTTACATGCGAATGCCTATAGTCTTTTTGCATCTTTACCAGAAAAGGTAAACTTTAGTTTGCAGCAGCAAGCCACAGACTTTAATTAAACGTGCAAGCCTTTCAAGGCTGGCCTTCATGTTCTCTTTTGCGTAAGCTTCCCCTTTCCCAAATAGTTAATGAGGGTAGGAGGCTACGCGAATCCACTTTTGCCTCTGCTTCAAATCACCGGTTTGAGCCTGCTGTTTTGTAAGAGAAAAAAGTCTTGAAGGCTTTGAAGCCTATGCGAGAGTGTTGCTTGAATGGTATAGAAGCGGAAAGAAATGGATAGATGTCACGGATGAGGATGAAGCTCCAATAGAGCCTATGTTGCTTCAAGCTTTAAGGAACGTCGCAGATCCACAGCTGCGCCGAGAAATAGAGGCAGCTCTCACAACGAAAACTGGCAAAACGAAGGCTAAACCTGAAGTCAGCGTTATGGAAGAGAAGATTGCTGAGTTGAGGAAGCTTGTTAAGGGCGAATGAAACACGCCCTTTACTGCGAGGATCCTCCTAGGTGAAAAAAGATATTTTCTTTATCATGTGGTGGCAAGGGGGCTATAGCCGAAACTTTGATTGCAACTTATCTCAGTTGTTGTTGTTTTTTGAAATTTTCGCTTACCAACAACAACTCCCACTTGCAAGGGGGCTACGGCCTTAAACTTGATTGCAACTTGTGACGCTTGGGACGCTATTTTTCCCACTTCTTCTGGCGGACTTGTAAGGGGTCTTCTATTAGCCTAGACTACAGGCTCGCACCCTACCCCCTCCCCCTAGGTTCTTGTAAGGGGGCTTTAGCCAAAAACTTGATTGCAACCGAGAGCAGCCTATGAATACTCGTAGTAACGGAGAGCATGCCCTAACAGGTTTTCAGAAAACAAGCCTATACTACGTATATCCATCTAGGTAGTAATGCGCACAAACAGAAAAAAAGGGGATTTGCGGGAGACATCTCCACATCGGTCATTAAATAAGATTTACCTTGATAACAAATCCAAAGCAGTTTTTTCGGCTTTTTCCATCACAGCTTGTTCATCTAAAGTTTTCACTTGCCTATTTTCCATCAAGATTTTTCCATCGACGATAACGGTGTCTACGTCGCTTCCGCGTGCAGAGTAAACAATGCTTGCGTAAATGTTATGCAAGGGTTTTAGGTGAGGCTTTGAAAGGTCAACCAATATTATGTCGGCTTTCTTACCTACTTCAAGGGAGCCGATGTTTTCCCGCAGTCCTAAGGCTTTAGCGCCGTTTATTGTTGCCATCTTTAAAACTTCGTAGGCTGGCATTACTTTAGGATTCTGATAGGTGAGTTTTTGAAGTAAAGCCGCAATCTTCATGGTTTCAAACATGTCAAGGGAATTATTACTAGCTGGCCCATCCGTTCCCAAACTCACGTTGACACCAAAGTCGGTTAAGTCCTTTATTTTTGCTGTGCCTAAACCAAGTTTCATGTTAGCTACAGGAACATAAACCACATTAACGCCACGTTTAGAAAGGATAAGCATATCCTTCCTTGACAATTTTATGCAGTGGGCAGCGAGAACATGCCCTTTCAAAAAGCCCATTTTGTCTAAAAATTCAACCTCGCTGAAATCATATTTCTTCTCAAATCCCCAAAACATGCCTTTAGATTCAGCCAAATGCATGTGCACACCAACATTTAACTCCGAAGCCTTTTTACTGACCTTTGTGAGCAAGTTTTGGCTACAACTGTAAGCCGCATGAGGACCAAGCATTGTTCTCACCCTACCATTAGCGTATCCATTGAAACTTTTGGCAAAATTTACGCTTTCAGCAAGCATTTTTTCGCCTAGCATCTTGTTTCCGGCTTCAAATATGCCTTGTGCCAGAACGCCCCTTAATCCGCTTTTCTCCGTGGCTTTTGCAATCATGTCTTCATGAAAATACATGTCAGCAAAACATGTAGTTCCACCTTTGATCATTTCCAAACAGCCTAAAAGAGCCCCAACATAAACATCCTCCTGCCTAAGCTTAGCCTCCAAAGGCCAAATGGTCTCCTTAAGCCAAGTATCCAACGGTTGGTCTTCCGCTATTCCTCTAAAAAGGGTCATGGGCACATGCGTGTGGCAGTTAATCAAGCCTGGCATGGCAACCTTTCCCTTTGCATTTATCTTTAGATCAGCCTTTATGCTAGTTGCAGATGCAAATTTGCCCACAAAAATTATTTTTCCATTCTTTATGGCTAATGCTCCGTCCTCTATGAAGCCTTTACCATTCATTGGCAAAATAATGCATCCGTGAATTAGGATGTCTGCTTTTTCCAAAATTGCACCCTTTATTGAGAGGGGGGATTAACCATAAAAATTATACTAACGCAATGTTGCTGGTTGTTCTCGGTTATTGCAAGCTAAAAGATATTAGAGGATTTAGAAGCTAGATCAGTGGTTTTGATTCTTGGATTTTCTTTAATAGTGGACGCAAAGCGGGTTGCAGAGTATGATCCTCTGTCAAAGCATCTTTGGGTACGCCTGGCGTGCCTATTTTTCTGCATATGAAGTTAAGTGAATCCTCTGTGAAGTTCAGCAGGCTCTGCCCTTCGGTTGTTAGTTTGTAAACTTTCCTTGGCCGTTCGTTACTCATGTTCCATTCGCTTTTCACATATCCCTTCTTCTCTAACGCGTTTAGGAGCGGATAAATGGTGCTTGGTCCGAAGTACACTCCGAAGGTTTTGCGAATTCTTGTAATTACCTGGTAACCATGCATGGGTGTCGAACTCAAGAACTGTAGTACTATAAGGTCTAGGAGTCCCTTCATCAACTTGACTTGAACTTCTTTCGAGTTGTTTCCCATTTTATTTTTCCCTTCTGTATTTGTGTCCAACAGTTTTTCTGTTAGACAAGGATACAATATGTCCTTTTTCGGACATATCTCAAGACTTTATAGAGCATAAACGGAGATATAAAGGTTCATGCCTACCCGAAGCATAAAAAAGCATACCGAAGCATACTAGAATATCCCATTTTATAGATAACTTAAATAAGTCCAAACATGAACCAGTTCAAAACAGAACACGTGGGGCGTGAAAAAATGGCGGAAAACTTCAGAAAAGAAATTGTTCAACGCATAACCAGAAACCTACTCGACATCCAAATATTAAGGCTTATTCAGATGCAACCCATGTGGGGCTACAAAATAAAAAAGCAAGTAGAAACAAAATTCAACGTAATACTAAGACACGGAGCACTGTATCCGCTACTTAACGGCATGGAACAGAAAGGCTTCCTAACAAGCCGAAAACAGCAACAGGGAGGAAGAACAAGAAAAGTATACACAATAACAAAGAACGGTAAACAATACGTAGAAACATATGTTAGCATACTAAAAGAACAAATACAAAAACAAGACATACAATGACACGATTGAAATGAACAGTAAAGAGATAGTCAAAAAAATAGCTAAAGAGAATGAACGACTAGGAAGAAGAGCCTACGAGATTGCGAAAAAAACTGTAATGAAGGAAAAGTTTGAATACAAGCCCATCCGTGAGTCAGTAAATTATTTTATGCAAGAATCATGGCGCAATTTTCAACATCCAGCACTGCTTGCCATTGCATGCGAAGCTGTTGGCGGCAAACCAGAAAAAACAGAATCAATAGGCGCTACGCTGGTGCTTTTAACTGGAGCAGCGGACATTCACGACGATATTATAGACAAATCCAAAACGAAAGGCTCGGAGACAACCGTATTTGGCAAGTTTGGAGTGGACATTTCGCTTCTTGCAGGTGATGCGCTGTTGTTTGAGGGGCTTACACTTTTGAATGTTGCATGCGAGGATTTCCCAAGAGAACAAGGAAAGACTATAAAAGAACTCGTAAAACAAGGCTTTTTCGAACTCGGAGCGGCAGAAGCGAAAGAATCCAGCCTGAAAGGCAACTGGAACTTGGCTCCTGAGGAATATTTTG
>Ga0209725_1000232_pt1 | contig 34151 bp, 35 predicted proteins | sample I18A1metaG_FD_184145 | JGI IMG/M metagenome (GOLD analysis project Ga0209725, IMG submission 184145) | Lake sediment bacterial and archeal communities from Gulf of Boni, Indonesia to study Microbial Dark Matter (Phase II) - ​I18A1 metaG... | ecosystem: Environmental > Aquatic > Freshwater > Lake...
GCTTGTATCCAGCCCCCCAGACAAAAGGAGACCATCACCAATATTCCTCTCAACTGCTCGTCGCAGAACCGACCGAATCTCAGAACAAAGTCTTTTAACGGACAACCTAATCCTCTCTCCATTCTGGTCCATCGCCATGACCCTCACAATACGCTCGCGCCACATGGCTAAGAATGCAATAACCGCTAATAATCACGCCAACCGTTTCCGTGATCAGGCTTCACCTTATTCTTTCATTTTCAGTGTGTTGTGTAATCCATTTAACTTTAGCGAATGCATAAAATGATCGTTGAGTTGAGGAAATACAGTTGGTTGTACGTAGAGAAAGACTTGTATTCGGATTGTCACTGAATGTCGTGGCTCTCGGGCTGGTCAGCCTATTTACTGACATAAGCACAGAAATGATCCTCGGAATCTTACCTCTCTTCTTGGTGTACGACCTAGGCGCTTCCGCTGCAATCTTAGGGGTTATAGAGGGGATAGCTGAATCTACGGCAAGCTTACTGAAGATGGCTTCTGGATGGTTAAGCGATAGATATGGGAAGCGCAAGCCTTGGATAACTGTAGGCTACGGTTTCTCAGCTTTCATCAAGCCAGCGTTAGCGATTTCAACGAATTGGGTACAAGTCCTTGGACTAAGGTTTCTTGACAGAGTAGGTAAGGGCGTTAGAACATCTCCAAGGGACGCCTTGATAGCTGATTCCACACCCTCTGAGACTATCGGAAGAGGTTTCGGGCTTCATAGAGCTTTAGACACCACCGGAGCTTTCGTAGGTCCACTCTTGACTTCGATTTTGCTACCGATCTACCTCTATAGAGGCGTTTTCGCTTGGTCCTTTCTTCCGGGACTCGTGGGTGTCCTCTTACTGGTCTTTCTAGTTCGAGACCGCCCTCGAATGGCGAGTAAAGGCCTGAAACTGACGGTTGGGATAAGAGGTCTGCCCCGCAGATATAGAAGGTATCTTGTAGCTGTGTTGCTTTTCGGACTGGGAAACTTCAGCTTCTCTTTCTTCATTCTCGCTGGAAACCTTCTTCTTTCGCCAAAATTTGGAGAAGTAGGGGCTTCACAATATGTCGTTTTGCTCTACGCTATGATGAATGCTGTCTACGCCCTCGCTTCGCTTCCAATCGGAATTCTAAGTGATAAGGTCGGGAAGCGTGGAATACTCACTGTCGGCTACGCTACCTTCGGATTAACCTGCATTGGCTTCGCTTTGGTTGCGGGTGATCTTTTGGCTGTTGCAGTTCTCTTTGCTGCTGCTGGATTGTTTATGGCTATGGTAGATACGATGGAGAGAGCGTATGCTGCTGATCTAATTCCGCCTGAACTTAGAGGAACCGGCTATGGAGCATTGCATACGGTTAATGGAGTAGCAGATCTTCCAGCGAGCGTCATAGCTGGGCTCTTATGGAGTTTCTTCTCGCCATTGGCCGCCTTCATTTACGGTGCTGTGCTTTCAATCACTGCCGCGACCATCCTGTGGATAACAACCTGATTTAGTCATCCTCCAGCGAGTTTGAAATGAACAGCATTATTTTTAAGATAGACAAGCAATGTGTGATGAGAATATTACAAGAAGCATTGCTGTATAAGGACTGGATCTCACTGAAGTTCGGAGAGAGCTAGATGAAACAGCTTATCCACAATGGAGTATTGCTGCCAAAGAAGTACGAGGCGAAGGGCTTCAGCATCTGGATTAACGGGAAGAAGGTCTATCTCACGCCTGAGCAAGAGGAAAAGGTCGTCGCGTGGGTCAAGAAGATTGGAACCGAGTATGTGAATGACCATGTCTTCGTAAGGAATTTCTTCAAGGATTTCTGCGAGGCGTTAGGACTTCAAGAACAACTTGCTCCCGAGAACTTTGACTTCTCAGAGACTCAGAGGTATGTCGAGCAGGAGAAGAATCTCAAGTTAACTATGTCGAAGGAGGAAAAGAAGAGGCTGGCTGAAACTCGAAAAGCGATCAGGGAAGCAAACAAGGAGAAGTACGGCTACGCAATCGTTGACGGGCAGAGGGTGGAAGTCGGCAACTATGTGGTGGAACCACCTTGCATCTTTATGGGACGTGGAAAACATCCTTTGCGCGGAAGATGGAAAGCCGGAGCCGTTGAAAATGATATCATACTCAACTTGTCACCAGATGCTTCGAGACCTGAGGGAAATTGGAAGGAGATTGTGTGGCAGCCTGACTCTATGTGGATTGCGAAATGGGACGATAAGCTTCGCGGAGTCGAGAAGTATCTTTGGCTCTCAGACTCGTCTCACGTAAAACAGCAAAGAGAGATCGAGAAGTTTGAAAAAGCGAGAGAGCTTGAATTAAGAATTAATAGCGTAAGAGTTCATATAGAGCAGAATCTTCAGTCGAACGACCTGTTGAAACGCAAAATTGCGACAGCCTGCTACCTAATCGACAAATTGAAGCTTCGTGTCGGCGACGAGAAAGACAAGGATGAAGTAGATACCGTTGGCGCGACAACCCTTAGAACTCAACACATTAAGATAATGGGTAATGGTCTTGTAAAGTTCGATTTTCTGGGTAAGGACTCCGTAAGATGGCAGAAAGAAGTAGAACTGCCGCGCCCAGTCGTCGATAACCTACAACAATTCGTCAAGAGTTGCCGATCAGTAATCTTTAAGGGAGTCGACTCTGAAAAGGTCAAGCTTTTTCTGAGCGAAGCCGTTCCTGGTTTGACGGCCAAGGTCTTCAGAACATATCACGCCTCAAAAGTTGTTAGAGAATACCTCGCGAATACAAAAGCCAGAAAGTCTGATCCTGAGTACGTTAAGAAGCATCTGGCAGCTATGGCGAATCTTCAAGCAGCCATCGTTTGCAACCACAAAAGAAAGATACCTAAGAAATGGCGTGAATCGTTGATGAAGAAGATTGAGAGGCTTAGAAAGCTCAAGTCTCAGAGAACCAAAAAGTCGGAAGAGGCCGCGAAGGCGCTTAAAGCAAAGATTGAAACCGCTAAGGCAACCCGTGAATACAATCTAGGCACATCGTTGAAGAGTTACATCGATCCCCGGATCTACTATGAGTGGGGAAAGAAGGCGGATTTCGACTGGCGACTTTACTATCCTAAGACTCTTCAACGGAAGTTCTCATGGGTCGAAGAAAAGACTTGGAGAACTTAAATAACAACTCCAACCACTTAAGCGGTAAGTATTTTGAACTTTACCATTTGAGACAGAATAGGAATCATATGGACCTTAGAAATAGTGCCCTGTTTTCGCGGCTTTCTCCGTCGGCACCGTAGGCAAAAAGGGCGCAGGAGATTTGGCTTGAAGAATCTACTCACACTGAAGGATAGAAACTTCCAATTGGCAGATGGAACTGACAGCTATAGAATGTCGACAAAATCAAGTGTTCTTTATTGACAAAATGAAGGGTCAGTAAAGCAAGAAAAACCTAGGTTTTGAAATTCAAAAATACCTATGTTTTTCGAGATGCGTAGTCCGCTATTCTGGTAACGCAGAATGGTTACTGACCTATTTAAGTGTGCCATGCACCTCCCCAACCTCTTTGTAGCCTTCAGCCTCTATCTGCAATGTCGAGTGATCGATATGATATGTCTCTGCTAGCGCGTTCTTGACCTCATTCAATATTTCATCAATCCTTCCCAGTTCGTTTCTTCGAACTATCAGATGTGCGCTAAGGTAATGCATGTAAGAAGTTATACTCCAGACATGCAAATCGTGAACATCAACAATCCCCACGATGCTCTTGATAGTTTGAACAACTTCTCCTAGGCTTATTCCTCGAGGCGTTCCTTCGAGAAGGATGTTCAGAACCTCTCTCAACATCTTTCCGGTTCCGAATACTATCACAGCTCCAACCATCATACTGACGATCGAATCAATCAGATACCAGCTTGTGAAGAACATGATCACGCCTGCAGCAACCACACCGAATGAAGACAATGCGTCTCCTACAACATGAAGAAACGCCGCCTTCACGTTCAAATTCAACATCCTTTCATACAGGACCGTCGCTGACACGAGGTTGGCGATCAATCCTATCGTAGCAATAGTGATCATCTCTATGGTCTTCACTTCGGCACCTGTTAGAATTCTCATGTAGGCTTCATAGAATATGTAGGACGCAACGACCACCAGCGTAATTCCATTGGCCAATGCAGAGAGAATCTCAACACGGTAGTATCCATACGTCTTGCCCGACGTAGGCGGCTTCAGCGCCATAGTGCCGGCGAGCAAGCACAAGCAAAGTCCGAGTAGATCAGTAAACATGTGCCATGCGTCGCTGATGAGAGCCAGGCTATTTGAGATGAAGCCGCCTACTATTTCAAGCGCCATGATGGCTGAAGTAATCGCTATCGCGATCTTCAGGTTTCTTTGCTCTTTGCCTCTATCCTCTGTAGCCATTTGAACACCATTAAACTGCTCGCCAACATGAGCCTACAGACAATGGAAATGTATTCTCTTCGTTTCACCTGAAACTTCTTAAAAGGCGATGCGGTCCAACCGAGTCTTGTGGTTGCCCGCTACTTTATTCTTGCTCCACATTTTGTGCAGAAATTCTGTTCAGAAGAAAGCGGTGCTCCGCAACTTGTGCAGAAGCTTTGGTTTGATGTTGAGACTGTTGGTTGAACGGTGGAAATAGGATAGGTAGCGTTACTCTTCTGCAATACCTGCGTGAACTTCCATCCATTTTGCTCAGTCAAATTCTTGATCGGTTCTCTAATCCTTCGGACGTCAAACTCGTAGTCATAAACCTTCCCAAAAGATCGTGGATCAGGCTTCTTCCAACCCCACGCCTTCCCAATCTCCTTCTTGAATAGGGTCTTGCCTTTGATGAACTCCTTTTCGACATGCAGGCTCGGTGTGGGAAAAACGCCAGCACTCTTCGCCTCTGAGGTTATTATCTCGTAGTATCTGGCTTCATGGCGACCTTCGTCGAGAAGCAGATACGCTTTGTATGTTTCTTTCAACCCTTCTTTTCCAACAACCTTGTAATATTCAGCATCGACAATCTTGCGCTCGACTACAAGATCAGTCTCATTCGAGGTATTCACGGTGAATTCGCTGGAGCTAGAGCCTAGTTGAAGGATTTGGCGGAGAAGATCGTCTTTCGAAACTGAACTCATTCCTGCCACCCATTCTCAGTCATTATCCTCAGTGAACTGTGATTGCGTACTCTTATAGTTAGCGAGGAACCTCACGTCCCTTAATGAGTGGAGCGAATTGCTTGTCTGCGTCCAGCCAGAGCTAGAGCTGTCCTTCTTGTCTTTGACTCATAGATTACGAGTATTCTTAGCGTTAAAGCCGACAAGTATGGTAAGTCTGAACCTTTTCGGTTAAAAGACATAAATTCCTTCCTTGACCAAGTATGATATTTTGTTTGACGATGCCTCTTTCATTGCCGTTGCTTGAATTGCTTGTGATCGCAATCGCTCCAGGAGTATTTCTACTGTGGTTCTTCTTTCACAAGGATCGGTATGAACCTGAACCGTTGAGGCTGCTCTTCCTCACGTTCATCTTGGGTGCGACTTCAACGGTCCCTGCGATAATCATCGAAAAGGTCAGCTCATCTCTGATCAATGAGCCTAAAGTTCCTATTCTCGAGCCTCTTCAGCTCTTCCTCTATCTCCTCACAAGCGTCGCGGTCGTCGAAGAGCTCTGTAAACTTGGAGCTGCTCTTCCAGCATACTTCTCGAAGAGATTCAATGAACCTATGGACGGTATCGTCTACTGCGCAGCCTCAGCGCTGGGATTCGCTACGGTGGAGAATATTATGTATGTGCTTCAGCATGGTTGGTTCACAGCTATAGTACGTGCATTCTTAAGCGTACCCGGACATGCGTTCTTCGGAGCTACTATGGGCTACTATCTCGGATTGGCGAGGTTCTATAAGGGAAAGAGGTTTATCATATACGCTGTTCTTGTTCCAGTTGTCCTTCACACTACCTATAATTTCGTCTCGAGTCTGGGTTTAGGTATCATAAGCCTATTCTTTGCGGGATTGCTGGTCTTCTACATGTACAAGCGAGTGAGCAGGCAGATAAGGGTCGCCGAAGAGGTTTCGCCATTCAAACCTTCAATCAGCCCTGCTGCTCGATTATATCAGCTTCACCTCTGCCCGTCATGTAGCAGATCGGTTAGCTGGATCCCTCAATACCGTGCTTGGTACTGCTACAATTGTGCGCAATATGTCGTTCCAGTCATGGCGTTTGGGAAGAGGTACTGTTACCATTGTGGAAGCGAGATTCCGCCGGATGCTGTTTTCTGTTCGAAATGTGGGTTGAGGCAATGAACGATAGAACTAGGGCGATGCCTAGACTGAACAGTCTCGAGTCCCTTTAGAAGCGGATTCAAGTTTCTGGTTGGGCAAAACAACCGGAGCGAGCGGGGAAGATTGAGAAAAATTGACGATTACGATCGTCAGCATAAGGCTAGTAGAACCAAGCCTCCAGAGGGTACGCGATCAACGATTTCAGGCGATTCCACGCGGCATCAACATCATCGAAGTATAGCCACACATCCCTTCCTCCTACAGTATAGGTCTCAGTCTTCTCGTCCCAGACTCTGTCGCATATGTTGAGACAGAATTTTTCCCTGAATCTTGAGACGAATATGAAACCTCCGTTGGCAAATCCCTCAACGTTCCCAACCACTCTAATACCTTCATCTTCATCGAGCGCTTCCACAAGCCTCCGCAAATCCTCCAAATTGTTAATCTCATCCTCATGATACAACACCGTCATCTCCGTGCGCCTTGATTTGGCTTGAGGGGAGAAGCTCACTTTGAAGCGATCACTTATGAATATATCTCTTACGCATGACCGAGCCAGGGCTTCGTCTAGCATATCCATTCCCGAAGCCCGATGAGAAAGAAAGGCTTATTGAAATCTGGAAGAAAGTGAGAAGAGAGCTTAGACGTATCTCCTACAGTAACGGCAGTACCATCTTCTGTAGGGCGCTATGTAGACTAGGGGCCTCCAGCAACGAGGGCAGTTAGCCATCCTATATCCTGGATAGAACATCTGGGGTGTAGGATAACCATAAGGCATCCACGGGTAGTAGGCTACAGGATAGGGTCTCCTCCGCGTCAATAGAACTGCCGGTACCACCAGCACAGGTAGTATCACTCCGAAGAGTATGACCACCAAGATCAATGCCGTCATATCTGTCGGGAAGAGCGGAGGCAGAACCGGGGTAATCGTTGTCGTAGCAGTTGTGGCTGTCGTGGTCGTCGTCGGCGTGGTCGTGGCTGTTGTAGTCGTAGGTGTGGTCGTCGTTGGGGTTGTGGTCGCGGTCGTCGTAGTCGGAGTGGTTGTAACTCCTACTAGTGCATATGTGGTTGAGGTTACCGATGTAGTCCTCGTCGCCATAATCTTTGTCGAAGTAGTTGTTCCCGCCTGAGTAATAGTTGTTCCCTTAGATGTGACTGTGTTCCAAGTCATGGTCCTTGTGGTTGTAGATATGAATGAGGTGCTTGTTCCAGTGACGTAGACCGTCAGAACTCCAGCTGTCTGCGTGGTTGTGCCGATGTACTTGGTCGTTGTAGTCGTTATCGATTGAGTAGTTGTACGTGACCATTTTATTACAGGATTGGTTGCCCAACTTGTAGTGACATACGATATCGTAGTAGATGTTGCGTTCACGGTGCTTACGAACGTCGTTTGAGTTACCGTGAATGTGGTCGTATAAGTGGTAGATGTGGATGAAACGTCTGATGTGGCTAGTGAAAGCCCGCTGATAACCACCAACAGAAAGAAACCTGCAATGAAGATCTTCCTTCCAAGACATTTTTCGAAAGGCATGTCACTCCATTCCTGCAGGACTTACGTCTCGCAAAGTTGACTTGCCAGCGAAATCTGCTGACTTTACTGGATACAATCTTAATGTAAGCAAATATTAAACTTGCCATATTCAACGTCTTAAAGGTAGCGCAGATCAGGAAACATGATATCTACATGTGGACTATGATAGTAGCTTTGGCAAGCCGCTACCGTTCCACCTCGGAAGGGGATTCAATGCCGACCAGCGCTAAACATTGGAGTCGTAACAACCGTAGTCTCATCGAGCTAGTCATCGGCACGATGGTATTGTTCGCCTTCAATGTTTGGGAACATCTTCCGGGGATCATTCCGAACCACTATTCAGACGTGATTAGTGTCTTCTGGAGGGATGGGGTGGGCCGTGGAGAGCATCTGGTTCCTTACTTGCAGTTCAAATTCGAGTACCCAGTGATAGTCGGGGTTCTGGTATACATCTCTTCTTTCTCACGAGCGTTAGCTCCAGACTTCATGGTGGCTATGAACTACTATGTGCTCATAATGGACGGCTTCCTGTTCCTGTTCACAATTGGAACAGTTCTACTCTTACGGAAAATTTGCCTGATATTGAATATTGAAGAGACTAGGATCTGGAAGTTTTTCCTGATCATGCCGACGTTCCTAATGTTCACTGTATACAACTGGGACATTATTGCTGTATTCTTCTCTGTACTCTCGATCTACTTGTACATGAAAACCAAGAAGCTTGGGTCGGCAGTAAGTCTAGGCTTGGGCATAGCCGCCAAACTCTATCCATCCATCTTGCTACCGGTCTATCTTGTTGAGGAGAAATCTTGGAGAGAACGATTCAAGTTCATATTCACAAGCCTTGGAGTCTTCATGCTGCTGAATGCGCCTTTCATCATCCTAAACTTCGAAACATGGCTCAGCACATGGACATACCACATGGAATGGGGCATCGAAAACTCTTGGCTAATCTACTTCTTCAAGCAAATGGACCCGTTTGCTCACTATTTCGGTTTGGCGGTTTTGCTCTACCTAGTTTACAAGGGATTGATTCAAACGAGCAAGAAGCTGTATGAATCTCAAGCTGAGAGACTGATAGAAAGATGCTGGTTAATGAGCATAGCTTGGCTCTTCGGCTCCTATGTGGCAACACCGCAGATGGCGCTTATGCTGCTGCCATTCTACACATTGATCCCAACGATCCCGCTTCTCCCAGCCTACATCGCTGATGTTCTAAACGCGCTGATCATAGTTCTCTGGTTCACCAGCACAGCTATAATCGGAGATCCGCTCTCACCGAACAGCCCAGTGCAATACATCGCAGCGACCAGACAGTTGATCTGGCTCGGCATGTTCATCTACTGCCTCTACAAGATACAGATCACTAGCTTAGCCAAGACTTTGTTCAAACGCATCGAAAAATGAGGGAAGGCGCGTGAATCTCAAAAAGGTGTTTGCAGACCTAGATTTCGCTCCAAGAACCGACAGTCACGATAGAGCCTTTCTCTACCTATTGACGCTGAGTCTTGTACTAAGAATAGCTTGGCTGGATCGTCCGCCCGGCTCACTGATCTTCGACGAGAAGTACTACGTCAATGTTGCCAGAATAATTCTTGGGCGACCTCATGACCTTGATGTGTATCCTGACGCCGTCTTGGGCGTCGATCCTAATCATGAGCACCCACCCTTAGCTAAACTGATAATAGCCTTCTCGATGTTTGTCTTCGGCGACAACGCATATGGTTTCAGGCTTCCGAGCGTGATCGCGGGAACCGTATCCATCTTCATATTCTACTTATTGATGAAGAAGATGTCGAAGAGTCGAACTCTAGCCTTAGTCTCTTCTTTGCTCCTAAGCTTTGACAACTTGATCTTCGTACATAGCCGAATTGCGACTCTAGACATATTCATGTTGGCTTTCATGCTGATCGGCTTCTACTTCTACTTTGCAAAGAGAACGTTTCTGAGCGCGGCGGCACTCAGCCTCAGCACTTTAAGTAAGATAGGCGGTGCATACGGTTTCGCAACAATCCTAGTTTATCATCTCTTGAAAAAACCCGACAAATCCGAACTTATCGAAGACAGATCCAAGTGGAGAGTGAAACTAGAGTGGCTGGAAAAGTTCGGCTTAGCCTACGTAGCCTGTTTCATGGTTCTCCTAACTATCTTGGATAGAGTTTGGGGAGGATACGGAAACCCGCTGGAACATCTCTCCTTCATCTATAGTTATACCCTAGCCTTATCCCGTCCTCTTCTCTCTGGGATAGAAAGTTACCCCTGGCAATGGCTGATAAATGAGGTCAAGATACCCTATCTCACCGTCGCGGAGAGTGTCTATGCAGATCATACGCTAGTGTCAACTTACGTCTCAATAGCATTCGTCGGAGCGATGAACCCCTTCATCCTCTTCTTCACCATACCATCCATAGCGTATATGGCTTATCTCTACGGCTTGAAAAGAGATAACTCCGCTCTATTCGTTCTTGTTTGGTTCTGTTGCACTTACCTTCCTTTCTATCCAATGTCGGTAATCGGGCATAGAATAAGCTACATTTTCTATTTTCTCAATACAATCCCAAGCGTCTGTGCAGCTGTAACGTCTCTGATCCTGGATCAAAGACCGCCTAAGATCTTGATCGGCATATACCTAATAGCTGTAATCGCAGGTTTCATTCTGCTCTTTCCTTTCAAGAAAATACCATGAGATAACAGCCCTAAGCCTGCCGGGAGAAAACCTCCCGAGAAATGATTTGAGCTCAGAGTTATCTATGCCGAAGGCGAATTACAGTCGTAGAAAAGAATCGAGGACGATAGAAGAAATGCCTGCATCCCTCAATCAGCTTGGACTAGCTAAAGGCAATGTATACGAGACGATCCTGTCAACATACGAAGCGCATGGAAGATCAACCGCAGCTCCCATGGGTATCATACCAAAAAGCTCGAGAAGATTTGTCATCCACATATTTAAGAGAACTCTGACTTTCAAGAATCTGAAGAGGTTGAGGTGCGGTGTCGCCAACCTCACAAATGACCCGGAGATTTTCTACAAGACAGCTTTCAAACAAACCTCCGGTTCTAGATCGCTTGAAGCTAGGTGGTTTGAGAAGGCAAGAGCTGTGAAAGCTCCTCGACTGAGATCTGCAGATGCAAGCATAGAGTTCAAGATAGACAAGATTGAGGATCTTGACGACATGCGATCGAGAGTGACATGCGAGGTTGCGCATATCGATCTTCGGAGACCCCTGCCCTCTGGGTATTGTAGAGGAGCATTTGCAGCAATCGAATGTATCATCCATGCGACGAGAATTCAACAGTATCTTTCTGAGGGCAGGCTTGATCATGCGGAGAAGCTGATCGCTCTGGTTAGCTACTACAGGGATCTCGCGGAGAGAGTCTCTCCCGGCTCCAAGTATGTTTCAATAATTCGTCAGATCTGCGGTCAGGTCGATAGATGGAGGAGATCCGATGAAAGTCTACGTTAAGACCCCTTCAAGACTGCATTTCTCGCTGATAGATATGAACGGTCGGCTAGGTAGAGTCGACGGAAGCTTGGGTCTAGCTCTTAACTATCCAAATGTTGTCCTAGGAGCTACCAAGAGCGAGGAGATCTCAGTCCGAGGAGAAGAACGCGCATCCGTCGAGGAACTTGCATCGGTATTTCTGAAACACTTCAAAATAGTATCCGGCGCCCAAATAGAAGTGAAGAGCACAATTCCGAAGCATGTTGGGCTGGGCTCAAACACTCAACTATCTCTCGCGGTCGCCTCCGTCCTCTCGAGAATATACGGGATCAAGAAAACAACGAGGGAACTAGCGATCATAATGAAGAGGGGAGGGACTTCAGGAATAGGTGTTGCAGCTTTCGAGAGAGGCGGGCTAATCCTAGATGGTGGGCACAGTTTTGGGCGTGATGGTGAAAAACAATCCTTTCTCCCATCTAGCGCTTCAAAGGCTCAGCCTGCACCCGTGCTGGCGCGTTACGCCTTTCCAGAAGATTGGTTTTTCATCATAGCTATACCGCATATTCACCGAGGAGTGCATGGAGAAGAGGAGATCCGTGTCTTCAAAGAGCGCTGCCCGATAAACGCGGCTTACGTTGGCAAGGCATGCCGAATCGTTCTCATGAAGCTTCTTCCAGCGCTCCTTGAAAGAAATATTGAGAACTTCGGTTCAGGTCTAACAGAACTGCAGGACGCTGGTTTTGCAAGTGCTACGAAAGACCTGATGCATCCCGTCGTGAGGAGATGTATACGATTCATGTTGAAGAAAGGAGCCTATGGAGCTGGTCAGAGTTCTTTCGGCCCCTCAACATTCGGATTAGTTCAGGGCGAAGATGAGGCAGGGAGGCTTAGAGACTTGGTGGCAGAATTGCTTGAAGAAACGAGTGGAGGAGACGCCTTCTGCACTCCCGCTAATAATAGAGGAGCCACGGTTAAGATCGTTTAGAGGATTCCATATGAAAACGCTTGTTGTAACCGGAACCTTGGCTTATGGAATAGTTAGAAAGTACGTAGAGGAAAGTGGCGTTGAGGCTGAAGTCGTCTCTCTTCCAACACAGGTTGCAGCGCTGATGTCCGTTAACTATATTTCACATGTGCTTGAATCGAGAGACATCTCGAAATTCAGACTAGTCTTGGTGCCAGGGCTTGTGGCTGGAGATGTCTCACATATAGCAGAAAGACTTGGGATACCGGCCTTCAAAGGTCCTAAACAAGCAGCAGACCTACCGCTAGTCCTCCAACAGCTCGGCAAAGTTAGACTATCCACAACGAGGCCAGCATGCGAGATGTTGCAAGACCTACTCGAGAAAGAGGCTTTCAAACAGCTGGACCTGTTGCAGAGGAAGACGCGGAGGCTTGCAGGAAAAGAGCCGGGGATCAAGATCGGAAAAGGGAAAAAGGCCGTTTGGATCAGCCCTCGTTTCCCTCCGTGCGTCTTGGCTGAAATAGTAGATGCCTCTACTCTATCCAGATCCGAGTTGAGAAAGAAGGCTAGAAGCTTTGTGGAATCTGGAGCTGAGATAATAGATGTCGGGATGGTGGCGGGCGGAGGAAGCCCCTTGAAAGCGAAGCTTGCGGTCAAAGGCGTTAGAGAGGTGGTCTCGACGCCGGTAAGTATCGATACCAGCGATGCCGAAGAGATTAGAGCGGCGGTTGAAGCAGGAGTGGACCTTATACTAAGTATAAACGCTGAAAACATGAAGGATGTTTCAGAGTTTGCCAGCGAGATCCCTGTCGTGGTAACTCCAGCTGATGAAAGACGGAACTGTCCAACCCATGTCGATGAGAAGATCGAGCAACTTGAAAGAAACCTCGAGCGAGCGAGGCAGCTGGGCTTCAAGAAGTTAATAGCCGACCCGATACTCACGCCGATCTTCACGCCGAATCTTACGGAGTCTCTTGTGGCATATTATCGCTTCAGAGAAAGAAACCCTGACGTTCCAATAATGTTCGGCGCAGGAAACGTGACTGAGCTTATGGATGGAGACTCGATTGGAGCAAACCTATTGTTAGCTTCAATCGCATACGATTTGAATGCGAACATAATATTGACCACAGAAGCGAGCAACAAGACGGTGGGCTGTGTAAGAGAGTTATCGACTGGCATCAAGATGGCGATGCTCGCTCGCGAGAGAGATTCACCGCCCAAAGATCTCGGGTTGGACCTATTGGTGATCAAGGAGAAACGGAGAAGAGAGGAGCATTATGAACGTGCGATTCAAAAATACGCCAGAGAAATTTCCGCAAAGAAGAGGGAGTTCGTATACGATCCGAGAGGATGCTTCAAAGTAGCCGTCGACAGAGATAGAAGATGCATAGTGGTTTCTCACTACAAGTATAATCGAGACAGATCGGACGTTGTTATCAAAGGAAGAGCCCCTCTGGAAATATGTACAACCATAATCGAGAAAGCGCTTCTGTCAAGGTTCGATCATGCAGCCTACCTCGGGATAGAATTGACGAAAGCGGACATCGCACTCCAAACCGGAAAGAGTTACGTTCAAGACGACGCGTTACTGTTTTGAATAGAGCAACTGGTTCTGGACAAGCTGAGGAACTTTTATAAAATGCTATGTAAAAAAGTACACTGCATACCCGAGGGGTAGGATTTGCAGCTCTTTGGAGGTCAAACAGCTAGAAGACTGGCGTTCACAGCAACCTTTGGAGTTCTCTATATGGTATTCAGAATGATCCCTTCGTTTCCAATGATAGGAGCGTCTGGAGCTGCCTTCTCTACCTCAGATATGATCGCGCCACTATACGGGATCATACTTGGACCTTATGTTGGCGCCTCTTCAGTTGTTCTGGGTACTTTTATAGCTATAGCGTTTGGTCGCCCGCCCGTCTTCCTCGGCCTCGACTTTCTCCCGGCAGTTATGAACGCACTTGTAGTAGGCTTCCTCGTGAAGAGAAAATGGGTTCTCTCAGCGATCTTGTACATCGTTCCATTCCTACTCTTTTTAGCACATCCTTACACTATGCTGCTTGTTCCAATCTCTAATCCAAGTTCAGGGATAACTTACTACGTGCCATTCGCGTGGGTCCATTTCATAGCTTTCATAGTGCTGATTTCGCCTCTAAGTAGGAGAGCTACAAATTGGGTGACTGGATCATCTATACAGCGACTGCTTCCCGGTCTAGCCGTCATATCCTTCATCGGGACATTCGCTCAACACCTGACAGGAAATCTCCTATTCGAAACAATCCTAGGAATGTATCTAAGCATAATCAAGCCTGAAAGCTTCTCTATGATATGGAGTGCAATCTTCTGGGTCTACCCTATTGAGAGAACAGCGATCGTCATTGTGGCAACTATCTTCGGCACCGGATTGATTAGAGCGCTGAGAGCCGCGGGGTTCTCAAACTTCATCCTCACTTAGCCGTTAGACTTACGGAATCCCAATACCTGCATCAGGTCAATGTCCTGTTAATCTCTAACTCGATAGTGATGACTGCTGCAGAAGACACTCGGGTTCAATAGTACTAACAAAACCAAAAAAGCAGTATTGCGCCGCAGGCCGCTACTCAATCTTTCCTGATTGTTTCAATCTTTGAACTGAATCCTTCAGCGCTTCAACCGGAACTTTGAGATCCGCTGACGCTTGACTCCAAGATATCGCGCCTTCTCTATCCAAAATGTAGTTGTACACTCTCTCGTCCAAGTTTACACCAGCTGCATCATGCCCAAGACCTGTCGCTTCAGGAGATCCTGCAAAAGTTAAGAATTTTGCTCCGCAGCTAGGGCAATATGCCGCACGATACGGTACAATCGATCCGCAATAGATACAGTATTTCTTCGGAGAAGGTGGCGCATCAAGTTTTCCTCCGCATCTTTGGCAGAAGTTCTGCACGCGCCCCTTAGCTTCCTGACCGCAGTGTTGACAGAACCTTCTAAGTTGTTTTCCACACCTAGAGCAGAACCTTGCATAGTACGTTGTGGAAAATCTGCAGTACGGGCAGTCAAGAGTCTCAACGGTCGACGACAATTCTTTCAATCCTGTTACATTACATAAGGAAACAGCTTTAGGATATTCGGTCTAAACAATTTATTTAAGATATGGCGCAACATTGGAAACGCACTAGAACGGTGCTGGATCCATGGTGATTGATCTCAAAAAATTCAGAGCCTCATTAAGGCCTGTCTATTACATTGAGGGCATAGGTCTGTCATCGAACGTTTATGTAATTGGTGAGAAAGAGATCACTTTGATAGACACGGGTGCTGGAGATGAGATGAATAGGCTCAAAGAGACTATGGAAAGATCAGGTTTGAGTGCGAAGGATGTATCTAAGGTTATCTTGACGCATTCTCATCCTGATCACACAGGCGGACTGATTGATCTGATAATGGCAAGTTCGCCCACTATACTCATCCATCCAGTTGAAGCTGAATACTTGGATCTTGATGACGCATCAATCATGAAAGTAGTTGAAGGAGACGTAATAGAAACACTTGGCCACAGGCTAACAGTCATTCATACTCCTGGCCATACTGCTGGAAGCATCTGCTTGTATGACTCAGATAGCAGAATCTTGTTTTCAGGTGATACCGTCTTCACCAACGGCGCATTCGGTAGAACTGACTTGCCTACAGGGAACGCGAGAGCGATGAAGGAATCACTGAGGAGATTGACTGAATTGAACATAGATTCCCTGCTTCCAGGGCATGAAGAACCTGTGCCGGAAAACGGAAACACTCATGTAAAACTCTCATATGAAATGGCTAGAGCCTACTTCTGAGAAGAATCGCTATCGTGCTGTTCGCTACGCATATTCAACCCAGTATGATTTGCCTGAGGCCAATACCTCTTTCTTCCATATGGTTGCTTCTCTCTTCACCCTATCTACAGTCTCGACTAAAGCTGGAAACACATCTTTTCTGGAGCCTCCTGCGACGATAACGAATAGGATCGGTTCGCCAACCCCCAGTCTACCAACGATATGATGGATAAGAACTTCTACCACGCCTGGGCGACTCTTAACGTCATCAGCTATCGCTTGAAAAGCTCTCTCAGCTCTCTCAGCGTAAGCCTCCAACTCAAGCCTCTTAACTCTCTTCTTAGCTTCAGTGTACCCTCTAACGAAGCCTATGAAACAGGCTACAGCTCCAACTTCATCGAACCGCCTGTTGGATCTGACAAAATTGATCAATCTTTGAATTGAGATCCGCTCTTTCCTGCTTACACCAACGTTCTTCAATAACCCGTCCCCAGTCTTAGAGGTAGCGCCTCGTCAATGTAAAAGCTTGCAGTTCCAAATCTTGGTTCAGGTGGCCGGTTTCTGCCTAAGAAATGTTTTTACATATGTAAAGACCCTTTACATATGTAAAGGTCCTTCAGCTCGGACAAGAAGGCCCCAGAATGTCTCATCTTAAGAGAGAGGTCATCACCAGCTCTAGGATCAGACCTGAACTTTCACGCCTTCTCATCAATAGTGGAATTGAACGTATAAGGGCATGTATTCAATGCGGAACCTGTACAGCTTCATGCCCTTCAACAGGTAGAACAGCCTATAGAACGCGAATGCTCATCAGGAAGATTCTCCTTGGATTAAAAGAAGAGACCCTAGCGAGTGAGGACTTGTGGCTTTGTACTACTTGCTACACCTGCTCAGAAAGATGCCCTAGGAAGATAGAAGTCACGAACGCCATCCTGCTCCTGAGGAATCTAGCTGTCAAAGAGGGTTTCATGCTCGGACCACACAGAGATGTGGCCAGACACTTGATAGCGCACGGGCACGCTGTGCCAATAGACGAAGAAACGAAGAAGAAGAGGGAGAGGTTAGAACTTCCAACTTTGCCTCCAACAGTACACTCATTCCCGACGGCTCTAAATGAAGTTCAAATTCTGGTCAAAATCGCAGGGTTCGAAACGCTCGTAGGCTGTGGTGAAAAACAAAGGTGAAGTACGCATTCTATCTAGGGTGCATCGTCCCAAACAGGTACCCTAACATTGAGAAAGCTGCGCGCGCGACTTTACCGAGATTGGGTATAGAGCTAGACGACATGAAGGGGGCTTCCTGTTGTCCAGCGCCGGGGGTAATCAAGTCATTCGACAGATTGACTTGGCTGCTGCTTTCCGCTAGAAACCTATGTATTGCAGAGGAAATGGGGTTAGACATCCTCACCTTATGTAATGGCTGCTACGCCACACTCAAGGAAGCAAATACCATTCTGACCGGAAATGAGAAAGAGAGACGAAAGATCAATGAAATGCTTTCTGCTATCGGACGGAAATTTAATGGCTCAATAAAAGTGAAGCATGTAGGTGAAGTACTGTACCGCGAAGTAGGCCTGGATACCATAAGGAGTTCCGTTAAGCGAAGACTCTCAGTAAAGGTTGCTGCTCACTATGGATGCCATATAATGAAGCCCACAGACCTTAGAGAATGGAACACAACAGAACGCCCGACCTTTCTCGATGAAATGATAGAAGCTACAGGTGCTTCCAGCGTTTCTTACAGAAACAGAATGATGTGCTGTGGTGCAGGAGGTGGGTTAAGATCAGGCATACTAGATGTCGCGCTCGATATGCTTCGTGAAAAACTTGAGAACATGAAGAATGCTGGGGCTGAGTGCATAGTCGATATCTGCCCTTTCTGCCATCTCCAATTTGATGCTGGTCAAATCCAGCTTGAACAGAAATTGAAAGCCGTCTACAACATCCCTGTTGTATACTACACTCAACTGTTAGGGCTAGCGATGGGGCTATCAGAGAATGAGGTGGGATTGAAAATGAATAGGGTTGTCGCTGCCAACCTCTTGGAAACTTAAAAGAGGTGACGTGAAGGCTCATGAGTCCTTCGAGAACTCCATTGTCGCCTGCACAGAAGCTCAAGATCGCTGAGGTCGAGATAGCTGTGATCAAAGATAGATGTAAAGGATGCGGCTTCTGCATCGAGCTTTGCCCGAAACATGTTCTCGATTATGAAGCTAGACTGAACATACGTGGTGCTCATCCACCTTACGTGAAAAATGAAGGATGTGTTGGATGTGGAATATGTGAGGAGATCTGTCCAGAGATGGCGATCTTCATGAAATTGAAGGGGAAGTAGAAATGAGAAGGGACGTAATCACGGGTGTATATTTTGCTCTGGGGGATGTCGCGTGTGCTGAAGGAGCCATCGCTGCTGGATGTAGATTCTTCGCAGGCTATCCGATAACTCCTGCGACGGAAGTTGCAGAACATATGGCTAGGAGACTGCCCGAAGTCGGTGGCGTATATCTGCAGATGGAAGACGAGATAGCGTCTATGGCTGCTGTAATAGGGGCCTCCTACTCGGGGGTCAAATCGATGACTTCAACATCCGGTCCAGGATTCAGCCTCATGCAGGAGAATATCGGTCTAGCCGTTATGACTGAGACTCCTTGCGTAATCGTGAATGTTATGCGAGGAGGACCTAGTACAGGTCAGCCGACGAAGACGGGCCAGCAGGATGTTATGCAAGCAAAATGGGGATCGCACGGGGATTACGAGGTAATAGCCTTCGCTCCGTCATCTGTTCAAGAGATGTTTGATTTAACTATACAAGCGTTCAACGTCTCGGAAGAGTTCAGATGTCCAGCTTTCATTATGGCTGACGAGATTGTCGGTCACCTTAGAGAGAGGCTCAACATCCCGAGGCCTGAAGACGTAGATTTGACCGAACGTAAGAGGCCGAAGCAACTGCCGCAAAGCTATGCGCCTTTCAGACCTGATCAAGACCTAATCCCGCCAATGGCTTGCTTTGGAGAGGGATACAGGTTCTATGCAACAGGCCTGACCCACGACGAGACAGGCCATCCTCAAACCGACAGCGCTGATGAGCAGACGAAACTTGTGCAGAGACTCTGCGACAAGATTAGGAGAAATAGAGACAGGATCGTAAAAGTGGAAAGAATACTGCTTGATGACGCTAAGGTGTGCGTCATCGCTTATGGAAGTGTTGCGAGATCAGCTCTCGCAGCGGTTAATAGAGCTAGAAGACTAGGCTTGAAAGTGGGCCTCCTTCGGCTCATAACTTTATGGCCTTTCGCAGAGAAAGAAGTTGAAGAAGTTGCTGATGATGTTGATTGGATGATCGTTGCAGAGATGAACTGTGGACAGATAGTCAGAGAAGTCGAGAGAAGGGCGAACCATCGAAAGGTAACCTTCCTATCGAGACTCGGCGAGGACCCCCATACACCTGAAGAGATTCTAGCTCACATAAGGAGGGTGGCTTAATGATGCAAGAAGCTCACCCCCTAGAAGGATTCACTCGTAATGGCATGATACCGCACATTTGGTGCAATGGATGTGGAAATGGAATAGTCCTCAGCGAATTCCTACGCGCTCTCCGAGAACTAGACTACGACATGAATAAGATTGTGATAGTGTCAGGAATAGGATGTATCGGTAGAATATCTGGCTATATAAATGCAGACGCATTTCACACGACCCATGGCCGTCCAATAGCTTTTGCCGTGGGCGTCAAGGCAACAAGACCTGACTTGAAAGTTGTAGTAATAAGTGGTGACGGGGATCTCTTCTCGATAGGTGGAAACCACTTCATACACGCGGCAAGAAGAAACATCGACATGACCGTGATCTGCTCGAACAACTTCAACTACGGCATGACCGGGGGGCAATCTGGTCCAACCTCCCCACTAGAAGCTTATACGACAACAACGCCATACGGCAACATCGAACATCCGTTTAACCTTGTTCATCTAGCAGCAGGCTCCGGCGCCGTATATGTGGCTCGTTGGACCACTATTCACGTCAGATTGTTGCGAGAGTCGATGAAGAAAGCTCTGAAGAAGCACGGTTTCACCTTCATCGAAGTTCTTTCGCCATGTCCTGAACAGTACGGAAGAAGAAACAAGATGCCTAAACCTATGGATTCCATGGTATGGTTCCGAGAGAAAAGTGTGATTCGAAATCGTATCGACCCTCTAAAGGCAGAGATAACGCCTAACGAGATAGTTGTTGGAGAGTTCGTAGATACAGAGAAACCGGAATTCACAGATCTCCTTCAACAACAGGTTCGATCGATTGAAATGAAATTGGAGAAGGAGGGGAAATTGACCATTGTCCCGCTTTGAGATTAGAATGGCAGGGCTTGGCGGACAAGGAATAGTTCTAGCAGGAATAGTCATCGGAACGGCGGCTTCCATATATGGAGGAAAGAATGCGACTCAAGCACAATCGTATGGCCCTGAAGCAAGAGGAGGAGCTTGTAAAACTGAGATAGTGATTGGGGACGAGGAGATAGACTACCCCAAGGTTGAACGGCCTGATATCGTGGCGGTCATGTCTCAGGAAGCATACAACACGTATGTAGGGGAGATCAAAGAGAACGGCGCGTTGCTATTCGACTCTGATATGATCCTTGAGACGAGGCCGATGAATAAGGTTACGATATATCAAGTGCCGGCTACCCGAATCGCCGAGCAACTCGGGAAGAAAATAGTTGCGAACATGGTTATGATAGGCGCGATAATAGCGATAACCAAGATAGTTGACAATCAATCTATCGAGAAGGCTATCGCTAAGAATGTACCCGGCGGAACAGAGAAGCTGAACATAGAAGCATTCAAGCGTGGCTATGAGTACGCTAGAAAACTGTTGGAGGAAAAGCGATCTGACATCAGAGTCTAGAATGGGCGTATACATCTGCCATTGTGGAACGAACATAGCCGGAATAATAGACGTTGAAGCATTGAGAGCTTACGCCGAGAGCCTCCCTAGCGTTGTGGTAGCGAAGACATACACCTACATGTGTAGTGAACCGGGCCAGCAACTGATCAGAAAGGATATACGAGAAAAGAAGCTGAACCGAATCGTCGTGGCTGCATGCACACCATCACTTCACGAACCAACATTCAGAAAAGTCTTGGAAGAAGAAGGTTTAAGCCCGTATCTTTTCGAGATGGCGAACATACGAGAACAAAACACTTGGGTGCATATGCAAACACCGAGGGAAGCGCTTGAGCTGGCTAAAGATCAGGTAAGAATTGCTCTTGCTAGAGCTGAGAAGCTGGAAGAACTGCATCCTAAAGAAGTCAAAATCGGAAGAAACGCTTTGATAATAGGTGGAGGGATCGCCGGAATATCTGCGGCGCTTGACCTAGCAAACGCAGGCTTTAATGTTTGTTTGATCGAAAAGTCTCCAACGATAGGCGGCAGAATGGCTCAATTAGATAAGACCTTTCCGACAATGGACTGCTCTTCCTGTATTCTAACGCCGAAGATGGTTGAGGCAGGAAGACATCCTAATATCAAATTGATAACCTACGCTGAAGTTAAGGATGTCCAAGGGTATATCGGGAATTTCAAAGTTAAGGTTCTGAAGAAACCAAGATATGTTGACGAGAAGAAGTGCACCGGTTGCGATGAATGCTCAAAAGTTTGTCCTGTTGAAGTCCCAGACGAGTTCAACGCAGGCCTCAGTTGGAGAAAAGCAATTTATATCCCGTTTCCTCAAGCTGTTCCTCCAGCCTACGTTCTGGATGACAAAAATTGTCTAGGGCTTACACCTCTTGCTTGCGCAAAGTGTAAAGAAGTCTGCGAACCCGAAGCGATAAGCTACGATCAATACCCAACAGAGATCGACCTAGAAGTCGACACAATAATAGTTGCTTCAGGATACGAGCCTTACAATCCTGTTGTTGATGAAGAGTACAATTATGGCGTTTACCAAAATGTTTTGACAGCTCTAGAAATGGAGCGCATGTTGAATGCTGCAGGTCCCACCTCAGGAAGAGTTGTACGACCTTCAGACTTGAAGGAGCCGAAGAGAATCGTCTACGTTCAGTGCGTCGGTTCAAGGAACGAAAGAAGGAACGTTTACTGTTCGAGGATTTGCTGCATGTATGCAGCCAAACAAGCAAGACAACTGAAGGAGAAACATCCTGACATGGAAGTCTACGTCTTCTACATTGACGTACGTGCTTTCGGAAAGGGATTTGAGGAATTCTATGAGAAGACATGCAGAGAATACGGAGTGCAATTCATACGCGGAAGAGTCGCGGAGATACATGATGATCCTGAGACGAAGAACCTCACAGTGAAAGCTGAGGATACTCTACTCGGTAGACCAGTTGAACTTGAAGCTGACATAGTGGTACTCTCCGTTGGGATTACACCCGGCCAAGACACAAAGGCGATACAGAATGTACTGAAGATCCCGGTTGGAACGGACGGATTCTTCTTGGAAGCGCATCCAAAATTAAGACCTGTAGATACAACTGTTGACGGAATATTTGTATGCGGAACTTCAGCTGGCCCAAAGGATATTCCAGACGCAGTATCTCAAGCCAGAGCGGCTGCTTCAGGAGCTACCGCTCTAATGGCCACGGGAAAATATGTAATTCAGCCATACTTTGCCTCAGTTGATGAACCCCTCTGCGGTGGATGTGGAATATGCGTGCCGCTCTGCCCGTTCAACGCGATAACCCTCGAAGAGAAAGTTGCTAAGATAAATGAGGCTCTTTGCAAAGGATGCGGCGTCTGCGTAGCAGCTTGCCCTGCAACCGCCATAAAAGCCAATCACTTCACCAATGAGCAAATTCTCAGCCAAATCGAATCCGCCTTGTCAAGGTAGGTGGAAACGATGCCTGAAACATTCGAACCCTACATAGTCGGTTTCCTCTGTAACTGGTGCGGATACGCTGGCGCAGACCTAGCTGGAACGAGCAGGATACAGTACCCGCCAAACCTTAGAGCAATACGGCTCATGTGCAGTGGAAGGGTTGACCCTACCTTCGTCTTGACCGCGCTGAAAAGGGGTGCTGACGGTGTCCTTATCGTCGGATGTCATCCCGGTGACTGCCACTACATAAATGGAAACCTCAGAACGGAACGGAGAATTGCGCTTCTAAAGAAGATGCTCAGCGATCTAGGATTGAATGACAAAAGAGTTAGACTCGAATGGATCTCAGCCGGTGAGGGGGAAAAGTTCGCTACTGTTGTGAAGGAATTTGTGGAAGAGATACGTGCACTAGGAACTAATCCACTTGAGGAAAACACAAATGAAACTTAGAATCGCTGTAGAAGGTTTGGGAGCATGTGCAGGATGCGAAATCGCTATTCTCGACCTGCATGAGGAAATCGTATCTCTACTACAAGATTTGGAAATAGATTACGCCCCTATCTTAGTTGACAAGAAAAGCCTGAATGAGAATGTTGATGTCTTACTGTTAAGCGGCTCTGTTAGAAACAAGCATGATGCTGAAGAAGCCGTGAAACTAAGTGAAAAGGCTAAAATCACTATCGCATTCGGCTCATGCGCATCGTTCGGAGGTATCCCTGGACTAGCAAACCTGTACGCAACTAGAGAACTCTTAGAGCGAGTGTATCTGACTACGGAGAGCACAGACAACAAACAAGGAGTTCTGCCTTCAGAGGAAGTGCCAGCACTGGAGCAATTTGTCAAGCCTCTCAAAGAATGGATTAAGATTAACTATAACATTCCGGGTTGCCCACCCCAACCGAAATTGGTCAAAGAAATTTTTCAGATGCTTCTGACTGGAAAGCCGGTCACGTTATCCAAGAAGACTGTATGTGATGAATGCGACTTGAAGCGAGAGGAGAAGAAGATAACGAGAATCTTAAGGTGGGGGGAAGGGGAACCGGATAGTAGCCGATGCCTATTGGAGCAAGGGTACTTTTGCGCTGGTCCTGCGACAAGAGCTGGTTGCGAAGCAAAATGTCCTGCAGCACTCATGCCTTGCCGCGGATGTATGGGTCCGCCTGAGAATGTTACTGATCAAGGAGCCAAGATGGTCAGTGCGATCGCTTCAGTAGCAGCAATCGATGAGAAGAATAGAGTCGACCCAGAACAGCTAGCGGCTATGATTAAGGATGTTGTAGGAAGCTTCTACAGATTCACTTTGCCGTCTTCGATTATCTCAAGGAAAGTGTCTGAGGAGAAGATCAAGTGAAACACCGTACGGTTACGATAGATCCGGTGACAAGGATAGAAGGCCGAGCCAAGATAACGATATGGCTAAATGACCGAGGTGATGTCAAGGACGCTCACTTCAGTGTCTTCGATTTGAGGATGTTTGAGAAATTCTTAGAAGGAAGGCCAGCTGAAGAGGCTCCTCAAATAGTCACGAGAATATGTGGAATATGCCCCGTCTCCCATCACTTAGCATCAGCCAAAGCGTGCGATATGCTGTTCGATGTAGGGCCGACTGAAACGGGAACTCTGATTAGAGAACTCATGCATATGGGCCAGTATATACACAGCCATTCACTCCACTTCTTCTTCCTAGCCGGCCCCGACCTTTTTGCGAAAGCAAGAGAACAGGGATTGCTCGCTCTGATCAGGGAGAAACCTGATCTAGCCACGAAGGCCGTCCAATTGAGGAAAGTTGGCCAGAAGATCGTCGAGAAAACTGGCGGAAGGGCGATACATCCTGTAACAGCGCTACCAGGCGGCGTGACTAGGAAACTGAGCAAGAAAGAAGTTGACGAGATGGCGGCTGATCTATCCAGCGTCGAGAAAGATCTCCGTGAGCTAGTCAATGCGTGCAAAGAAGGTTTGCTTGATAAGAAGAAGCTTATGCTTAACCTTGATTCGCAACGCTCCTACTACAGCGCACTCTTGAACAATGGATATTTCAATCTTTACGACGGCATGATAAGAATAATCACGCCGGACGGGAAGACCGCGGAGGAGTTGCGCCCAAACGAGTACCTGACTCAAATCGGAGAACGCGTCGAACCATGGACCTACCTGAAATTCCCATTCTATAAGAAAGCTGGATGGCCTGGCGGCGCGTATAGAGTCGGTCCCTTGGCAAGATTGAATGTAGCTGAAAGAATATCAACGCCAGAAGCAGATAGGGAATTCAATGAATTCAAGAACGAATTTGGAAAGCCAGCACACAATACTCTGCTGTACAATTGGGCGAGATTGATTGAGCTTTATTATGCTGTTGAGAGAGCAAAGGAAATAGTTGAGCATGAGAAAATAGCTGCCAATGATGTACGACGCCCATTCAAGATTAAGAAAGGAGAAGGAGTGGGCGTAATCGAAGCACCAAGGGGAACGTTGATCCATCACTACGCCGCTAATGACGAGGGGATTATAGAAAGAGCGAACTTGATCGTCGCAACCACGCAGAATAACACGCACATCAACCGAAGCGTTCGCGATGTAGCAAGGAGAAGGATAGAGTCAGGAAGAGTAGATGAGAGAGTTCTTAACGACATTGAGGTTGTTGTGCGAGCTTATGACCCGTGCCTATCTTGTTCAACCCACATGTCAGATCAAACAAACGTGGAAGTTGCTATTCTGAACGAAGACGGTGAACGTTTGAAGGTGCTTACGAGGTAAATAAGAAACATAAAAGCCATTTGAAAAGACTAGTGATGGAGAAGAATTTCATGCTAGTAGGGATCATGTCTGACACCCATGATTGTCTACCGATGATAGAGAAGGCTATAGACAAGCTGAACGCAAGTAACCTAAAATTGGTTTTGCATGCAGGCGACTACTGCGCACCTTTCACAGCAACACGATTCAAACGGCTCAATTCACGTTTCATAGGTGTGCTTGGCAACTGTGACGGCGAAAGAGATCTGCTCAAGAAGAGGTACTCTGAGTTTCATAAGGAAATTCGCGGACGATTCGCTGAAGTGGTAGTGGGCAAGCTGAAGATAGCGCTTCTTCATGGTGAAGATGAAGAACTATTGAAGTCGCTCATAAGATCTAGAGCCTATCAAGCCGTTGTTCACGGCCACACTCATAAATCGAGAATCTACCGGAAAGATGACACTATTGTCATCAATCCGGGGGAAGTTTGCGGATACTTGAGCGGAAGAGCGACTATAGCAGTATTGGATACATCAAGCGGAAAGGCGAGAATCATCGATCTAGAATGAACGCTGGAAGTGGCATCATATTCAAGAGGGCATAAAATCCTGATAGATCTTCAGCCCATGAGTCAAAAGTACAAATTCTCTGTCGACGTTCTCAAGAGCTTGCAAAGCGTATACGGCGGCGACCTTGAGAAAGTAGTTCAAGCACTGAAGACGCCTGGTAAAAGATACTACTTTAGAGCGAATACCATTAAGGCTTCTCCAGATGAAGTTGTCGAAAGATTCGAAGGACGAGGCTTAAGCGTGAAGAAGCATCCGGTGATAAAGGAAGCCCTCTACCTGGATATTGAAGGCCCCTTCGAAATTCCAATCTACAAACAAAAGATTGTCGTAGATAAATTTACAGCGGAATCTGTTCTTCAAGGAGCCCACGTATATGCGCCTGGCGTTGTGAAATGCCAGAAGATACATCGTGACCGTAAAGTAACTATCTTGGACGATCAAGGACAACCGATTGCATCAGGCATAACGAGAATGAATGAAACTGAGATCCTCAAACACAGACATGGGCTGGCCGTTGAAGTCACATCCTCAATGTATAAAGTCCCTAGCCTAAGAGAGACCGATGAATTCCAATGTGGGTTGGTTTATCCTCAATCCTTCCCCGCGATACTGACTAGCCGAATCCTCGACCCGCGGCGTGACGAGAAAATAGTGGATCTGAACTGTGCGCCAGGAGGGAAACTCTCTCACATCAGTGGATTGATGGAGAATACAGGCAGTGTTATTGGAGTTGACAGAAATAGGCAGAAGATCTCAACTGCAAGAGAAACTGTGAAGAGACTCGGATGCAGCAATGTGACGCTAGTTGTGCATGATGCAAGATACTTCGATATCGACTTTCCAGATGTGAAAGCCGATAGATGCGTCGTAGATCCTCCTTGTAGCGCGCTTGGCGTTATGCCGAAACTCTACGAATACACAACGACGAATGATATCCTGGCTCTCGCAGAATATCAGAAACAGTTCTTGAAAGTCGCTTCGAAGATAGTCAAACCTGAGGGCACAGTTGTCTACAGCGTCTGCACAACTACATTTGAAGAATGTGAGGCGGTGGCGAAATTCGCTCTTGAGAACTGTGGACTGATGCTTGATCGACAAGAACTATTCTTCGGTGAAGAAGGCTTCAAGCTATATCCCTCGGCCGAGTTAACGCAGAGGTTCCACCCGCACAAGCATGACGCCGGCTATTTTATCGCTCGTTTCAGAAAGATCGTTTAAATTGCCGCAGCTCCCTAAGAGATATCGTCGTATCCGGATTTTCGACAATAAAGCTATGAGAGAAAGCGGAGAAGCCTCTAGGTGAGATTTTGAAGACGAAGACTGCGCTGCTTACTGAAGATATGAGCAGAGTCGCCGAAGAACTGAGAAGATACGGAAAGAAAGAAGTTCTAGTGATTCACCACGATGAGGCTGACGGGATATGCTCAGCCTCTATAATGAAGAGGGCTTTGGAGAGAGAAGCCTTCAACGTTAAAACTCTCTGCCTCGAAAAACTATTTCCGGGAGTCATAGATAGATTCCACTCGGAGCAAGGAAAGATCTTCCTGTACACAGATATCGGCGCAGGCCATGTAAATAAAATCGCGGAAGTGAACGTTGGGAAGAATCTGACCATCATACTGGACCATCATCACACGGAACGATCAAAAGATTCAAGCGTTCACAATCTTAGTCCAGAACTCTACGGAATTAGTGGAGAACGTGAAGCGTCGGCATCCACAATAGCTTACCTGTTCGCAAGAACAATGGATGAAAGGAACGTCGAATCCGCTCATCTTGCAGTGGTCGGATCGGCAGAGATTCCGGGACCTCTCTCAGGTCTAAACCTCGAACCTGTACAAGACGCTATCAAGAACAATCTAGCAGAAGTGCGAAAGACTGAGAGGACTGAAGATGTCAAAATCTTAGCTATCGGAAGACCAGCGTCCTACAGAAGGTTATCGACTCTACTGAGCGTCCTGGGTTCGGTTGGCTATTACAGTAGGGGCCCTGAACTCGGGATCTCCGCTTGCCTCAAAGGGTTCAGCCCGGAAATCGATAAGATTGCAGAAGATCTGGAAGAAAGGAGGAAAGTTGCCAATCAAAGGTTGCTTGAAAGACTCAGAAGAGAAGGACTCAATCAAATAAAGCATACGCAGTGGTTCCATGCCAAAGACAATTACAAGGGAATGGGAACCAAAGTCCTAGGGAGTTTCTGCTCTTACCTCAGATTCCAGAGGATAGTAAATCCAAGCAAGTATCTCGTCGGATTCACAAATATGTCACGTGAACTTCCAGGGTTCGGTCAACTCGACAAGGACTTCGTGAAAGTCTCCTCTAGAGCGCCAGACATGCTTGGGAAGATGATAGAAGGAGAAAAGAAGCCTCCGCTCTCGAAAGTCTTACCTGAAGCATGTGCTCTCTATGGCGGATTTGGAGACGGGCATTCAGTGGCTGCTTCAGGCATATTACCAGCAGGAGTAGAAAAGGAATTCATGCAGACGTTAGAGAAACTTGTCTCAAAATAGTGTTTGATATGATATCCTATTCCTCAAATTACCTATCAGCGCTAGCAAGTTCTTGAAATAGCTAAGCTGCATAAGAGTCCCCAGTACAAACGTGAGGTATATACAGCTTTGAGAGTTGAGACGTTTATCGCGGCGAGCGATATCACTGGGCCGTTCAACTTGGACCATACTGTTCGTAGCGGACAGACTTCAGAACCAGAGTGGCAACATCTTGATAACGGATATTGGGACGTTGAACTCATAAATCAAAGGTATGTGAAGTACGAGGTATACTCTGAAGGCACTCCGTCCAATCCTTGCCTTCGAGTGGCGATAACAAGTGAAACTGTCGACGATGAGCTTTGCAATGCGACCAAACAGTACCTAAGAACATTGTTTAGATTTAACGACAACCTGGAAGAGTTCTATGACGCATTTAGAGACGACCCCTTGGTCAATGCTTTCAGTAAACTCCGAGGGTTGAGGCTCATGCAAGCTTCAAACCCTTTTGAGAGTTTAATATGCTCGGTCTGCTCCCAGCATGCATCTGTCAAAATGTGGAACCTGATGGCTCAGTTGATAAAAAGGACGTACGGAGAGCGGATGACTTTTCCAGATGGAGCTGTCTTCCATACGTTCCCGAAGCCTGAGAAGCTGTCAGCGGCTTTGGAGCAAGATCTTGAATCAATCTGCAAGACTGGATACAGAGCTAAGTATATCACAGCTGCTTCAAAGCTGATCGTTGAGGGTAGGCTGAATCTGAATCATCTAAGAAATTCCCCCTACTATACGGCTCGAAAGAAGCTCATGGAGGTTCCAGGCGTCGGGCCTAAAGTTGCGGATTGCTTCTTATTGTATGGCGTCGGATGCACGGAGGCCGCGCCTGTAGATATCTGGATGCACCGCATAGTCTCTAAGCTATATTTTGATAATACTAGGATAAGCAAGGAGAAGGCTGGGAAATTCTTGAGGGATAGGTTTCATAAGTGGGCTGGGTATGCGCAGATATATCTCTTTCATTATGCAAGATCCTTTTGGGCCAAGAGATAGGTTCCCTAGGTATCGTCTAATCTAACAAAAGGTCTTTAATTATTCTTGAACAATTTAATTCGGAAGTGGGGACAATTCTATGCGGCGTTTTCATCTGGCGTCCGATGAAGAGATCAAGAAAGGTGACACTACTGATGTCTACTTTATTCGTACGCAAGAGATATTGAAAGCCAAAGGACTGTCGAATCTCCACGTGGTGATGGAAGTCACCACGAGTGAGCTTCCCAGAGGATGGCGTTGGGGGATCTTCTGCGGGGTAGAGGAAGTTGCGCATCTTTTCGAGGGAATTCCGGTAGATGTCTTCTCTATGCCTGAGGGGAGCCTCTTCTACCCAAGAGACTACCGTGGACTTCGTGTTCCAGCGATGATTGTAGAGGGCCCTTACGGTGAGTTTTGCATCTATGAAACTCCTTTACTGGGTTTGGTATGTCATGCCTCTGGTGTAGCGACAATGGCTGCTAGAGTGAGAAAAGCAGCTGGAAACAGGTTTCTAATTTCATTTGGAATAAGGCGAATCCACCCTGGATTGTCTCGGATGGTAGATCGAGCCACATACATCGGAGGATTTGACGGAGTCTCCAGCCTTTCAGGAGCTAAAGCGATTGGAAAGGAGCCTGTGGGAACCATGCCTCACGCCTTGATTATAGCTCTCGGAGATCAAGTTAAGGCTTGGAAAGCGTTTGACGAGTTGATGCCGAAGGAAGTTCCACGAATAGCTTTAGTAGATACCTACTTCGATGAGAAGATCGAATCGATAATGGCCGCTGAAGCTTTGAAAGATCATCTCGATGGCGTTCGGCTTGACACCCCCGGATCGAGAAGGGGAGATTTCCCAGAGATCATTCGTGAAGTGAGATGGGAGCTGGATGCACGTGGATATAAAGATGTCAAGATCTATGTGTCTGGCGGTCTTGATGACGAAAGTGTCAAGGTTCTCGGCGAGGCCGGAGCCGACGGGTTTGGTGTCGGAACCTCTGTCAGCAACGCGCCAACAGTCGATTTTGCTCTTGATATAACTGAGGCAGAAGGAAAACTTGTAGCAAAACGTGGAAAGCTAGGCGGAAGGAAGAAGGTCTGGCGTTGTCCTAATTGCTTGATAGATATTGTTTCCAGAATTGGCGAGAGCCAGCCGAACTGTCCAAAATGCAGTGGCCAAATGAAACCGATGCTCCAACATCTTATTGAGAAAGGAAAAGCCATCGCTAAACTGCCTAATGTTGATGAGATCAGAGCATATGTTCTAGAGCAACTTCAGAAGACAAACGAATAGATCTACTCGGCTCTCGCTCTTGCGCGAAGCTTTCTCAAGACCTTTCGCTTAAGCTCCGTACCGCAAACTCTACAGAGGGCGCTACCATATCCCGGTGGATACTTCTTATAACAAGCTGGACAGAAAAGAATCCAGTTAAATTCATACGATATACCGAAAGTTGCCAATGGTAAGTATCTAAGTTTTAAGCGTTCTGCGACGTTCTGAATTGCGTAGTCGTCGCTGACTATGGTCGGTGCCTTGCCATCCAACTTTAGATTTAGAGCTAACGCAAGAATTTGACAGTCAGCCGCTGAGAGAACTTGGTCTTCTCCAAGTTGAGACGACGCGTTTCGAACAGTATTTCGAGATCGAAGGTCGGGCATCTTGACTATGAGCTTGCCACTATCACGTGATGTGTTGAACCGTAAGGATGCCATGGTTCCCTCTGGAAGTTCATCAGCCACCGCCGGAACAGAGTACGCCATGCCTTCCATCGATGACGGATTAACGCCCATTATGAATGCAGAAGTATCTAGAACAAAGACCCTCACTCAATTCTACGCTCCAATGACGGAACGCGGCTCAAACTTCTCCCTAGATAGGGTGCGCCTAGCCTAATGAAGACCGTCTTATGTTTAGATTTGTTAATTGCGATATCGGACTTCGGCATGAGTTCACGTTGATATCGACCATCGACAACGACCGACGCCTTCAACTTCGGATCAACAAGGGTTATGCTGAGCCCTTCTTCTGAAGGCATTACAAACGAGCGAAAAGGCTCAAGTGGACAGATGAAAACAAGCGCAAAGGCATCGAGAGAAGTCTCCAAGACAGGCCCTCCCGCCGACAGTGCATGAGCTGTGGAGCCTGTTGGTGTAGCTACTATCAGACCATCTGCTCTAGAATCTACTAGATGGCGTTTCCCTGTGTATATACTGAATTCAATCATCTTAGATGGAATAGGTGAAGCGACTAAAACTTCGTTGAGGCCGTCTGTCAGCAACTTGCCTTCAAGGTATAAGGATAGTTTCCAATGTTCCTCCAGCCTATACTTGCCTTTCAAACACTTTGCTATGGCTTCTATCGCGTCACCTGGGTCAACTTCAGTCAAGTATCCGCGTCTTCCCATATTTACTGCTAGGATTGGCGTCTCAGGCTTCGGGATAAGCATGCATGTCTTGAGAACGGTTCCGTCTCCACCAACCGTGATAGCTGCATCAACGTTCATCTCTGAGAAAGGTTTTCCATCATCGAGGTTGCGAGCTCGCGCGAACTCAGCCTCCGGAACCACAGCCACTCCTCTTCTCGATAGAAAGCGGTGGATCTTGATTGCCAAGTCCAATGCATCGTTATTGTCAAGCCGCGGGACCAGCGCCACCTTCTTGAACATACTGACACCCTTTCAGGAATTATTCGCTATACTTCTTATCAAGCGCGTCAATTTTAAACCATCTACGTTACGAGTTGCGCCAGCTTCGCAAGCCTTTTAGACGTAGGATCTTATCTTATCACCGTTGACGGAGAAGAATGACATGAGCAAGCCAGCGGATGTTGGAAGCCTAAAGATCGGACAATACATCGTTGTTGATGGTGAGCCATCGAGAATAGTCGAGTTTGAGAAGTCCAAACCGGGAAAACATGGTGCAGCTAAAGCTAGAATCGTTGCTATTGGAGTCTTCACAGATCAAAAGCGAGCCATGATAAGCCCTGTAGATGCGAAGATAGAAGTTCCTTTAATCGAGAAGAGAAGTGGACAGGTCATATCTAAGATGGGGGACATTGTTCAGATAATGGATTTGGAGACCTATCAGACGTTCGAGACGCCTATGCCAACTGAAGAAGACTTGAAAGCGAAGCTTGCATCCGGTCTTGAAGTTGAATACTGGAGTATGCTCGGAAGAAAAAAGATCGTTAGGATAAAGGGTTAATCTTCTGCTCCGCAAGAGGATACCGTCCAGTCGAGGTTCAGACGATAGGATGCCATATGTAGAGCAAATGAAACTCTCTCCAGGGATGACTATTAGTGAGTTAGCTACGGAGATGGAGAAGGCAGGCGTATTAGGTGCTGGTCGCCTTGGAAAAGCTGTCAAGATAGCTACTGAAATGTTTCAAGACAAAGATTATACTAGGTTTTTAACCTTAGCTGGGCCGATAGTCGCTAGTGGACTCCGTCAGATTGTTCGCAACTTGATACGGGCGGAGAACATTCACGGAATCATAACTACAGGCGCCAACGTCACTCATGACTTGATAGAGGCCTTTGGATACAAGCATGAGATAGGTACGTCTCTAGTGAACGATCAGGCGCTCAAGAGAAAGGGCGTTGGAAGAATCTACGATATCTACATTAAAGAAGCCGCGTTTCGAAGGCTTGAGAAGGAAACTCACAGAATCCTTGCAGATATCAGTGAAGAGAAGAGGCGGAATATCGCGACATATGAACTCCTATGGGAGATTGGCAAACGCCTCAAAGACAGAAACTCGATCCTCAAAACAGCTGAGATCAAGAAGGTCCCGATTATATCTCCTGCGATACACGACTCAATGTTGGGAATACATCTCTGGACATTCGGTCAACTACATCCGCTCACCGTTAATCCTTTACTCGATTTTAATAAGCTTGCAGATATGTTGTTCACCGCAAAGAAATCTGGAGTAATAATTGTAGGAGGGGGCGTCCCAAAGCATCACATCTTGGCAGCAAACATGCTTCGTGGAGGTGTGGATGCAGCTATTCAGATAACGTTTGATAGACCGGAAGCTGGAGGACTTAGCGGAGCCCCATTAGAAGAGGCGATAAGTTGGAGGAAAGTTCGCTCTGGAGGAAAATTGGTCACTGTTATCGGCGACGCAACTATTCTCTTCCCGATAATCATGCTAGCGGCGATAGAAAAGATAAGGCGGCTTTAAGCCTCTACACCTAGCAGGTGTTCCAAGCCTACTGTAGTAGGCTTTACCCTTGAGGGCGTTTCTCGTAGAGACTAATGTCTTACTCGCTTCCTCGACTTTGGCAATCCAAACTTGGTCCAAAAAGATAAATACCCAGCGAAGCGCACCAATAACCTATGGAAAATAGAGGTGCTGTTCTTGACTGAAGAAAAAGTTTCTAGACGTGGTTACATGAAGTATGTCGGCGGTATCGTCGTTGTCGCGGTTGTAGCAGGCGTAGCATACTATGCAACGTTACCTGCACCGACACCTACACCTACACCGACACCTACTCCCACACCAACCCCAACGCCCACAC
>Ga0209725_1000233_pt1 | contig 34117 bp, 36 predicted proteins | sample I18A1metaG_FD_184145 | JGI IMG/M metagenome (GOLD analysis project Ga0209725, IMG submission 184145) | Lake sediment bacterial and archeal communities from Gulf of Boni, Indonesia to study Microbial Dark Matter (Phase II) - ​I18A1 metaG... | ecosystem: Environmental > Aquatic > Freshwater > Lake...
AACAGTCCAACGTCGGAAAAGTCTTGTCGAGCTGCGCCATTCTTCCGCCGATGCTTGCCTCTCTCTCAACCAGATAGACCTGGAATCCCATGTCCGAAAGGTCGAGCGCAGCTTGAATTCCGGAGACACCGCCTCCTATCACCAGCGCGCGCTGTTCAACGCCGACTTCTATCTCCTGCAGAGGCTGAAGGTGCCTGGCCTTTGCAACGGCTGAGGCGATGAGATCCTTCGCTTTCTCATTCGCAAGATCCTTGGCGTGTGGATGACACCACGAGCAGTGCTCGCGGATGTTTGCCATCTCAAGAAGGTATGGGTTCAGCCCAGCGTCAGAAACGCACTTCCTGAATGTCGGCTCGTGCATACGCGGTGAGCATGCGGCAACTACGACTCTATTGAGTCCGAGTTCCTTGATGTCCTTCTTTATGAGCGCTTGACCAGGATCCGCGCACATGTACCTGTTGTCGCGTGCCACTTGGACGTTTGGAAGGCCCGACGCGTACCTTGCCACGGCCTCGCAGTCAAGCGTGCCGGCTATGTTTAGACCGCAATGACAGACGTAGACGCCAATCTTGCCAGGACCTGCGTCTTGGCCCAAGGGTCAATCGCATCCGCTGAGTGCTGCTTTTCTTATCACGCTTTGCCAGGCGACAACCGCTTGTTCGTGGATGAGCTTGCGCGCGTACTCGTGGCCGCTCTTGAATGCGTTAAGATTCAGCTCCTCGGTGCCCCGCGGCGTGTACTTTGCGATTGCCTTCTCGATAGCCGTTGTATCGATCATGTTGGTGAGGCCGATTATGGCGCCGACCATAACCATATTCGCAACAATCCGCTTGCCAAGGCCTTCGGCCACGCGCGTGGCAGGCACCCGGTACATTCGCGCAATGTGATTCGAAGGATCCTCTTGGACCATGTCGGGGTCGATGACGACGATGGCGTTTCCGTTCAAGTCAGTAATGTTCTTCCGGTAAGCTTCCTGAGACATGATCGCTATTAGGCTAGGCCTCCTGACCTTTGGGTAATCTATCTTTTCGTCGGAGACAATGACTTCGACCTTGGAAGCTCCTCCTCTGGACTCAGGACCATAGGACTGGGTTAGGGTTACATTCTTGCCGCCGAATACGGAAGCGGACCTTCCGATCATCACGCCGGCCGTAACTATCCCTTGACCTCCCAGACCAGCGATCCTGATCTCAAATCGTGGCATTGGTGAGCTTTCCCTCCTTCTCGAGTTTCGACTGAACCGTCTGCGTGCTCGCGGACAGCAACTCGGTGAACTCGGTCTTCTCCTTGTCCACGAATTCTCCTACAACGATCTTATCCGGCTGAACCACCGCCTCGATTGGGTCGATGAAGGATCGTACGACGCTGACTTCTCTGAGCCATTTCATGCCCTGAATTGGATCTGGAATCTTGTTTCGTCGCCCATACTCTTCGGGACACGGGGTTATGACTTCGATGAAGCTGAAACCTTTCTTGTTGATAGCTTTCTTTATGGATTCGCGAATTCGCTTGACATGAATAGCTGTCCACCGCGCGACATAGATTGCTCCTGACGCTGCAGCCAAATGAGCCAAGTTGAACGGGTGTTCAATGTTGCCGTATCGGGTCGTCGTTGTGTATGCGTCGATGGGCGTCGTTGGACCCGACTGACCGCCGGTCATGCCGTAGTTGAAGTTGTTAGAGCAGATCACCATAACATCAATGTTTCTTCTCGCTGCGTGGATGAAGTGGTTTCCTCCTATGGCGAAGAGGTCTCCGTCTCCGCTGATCACGACCGGCTTCAAGTCTGGTCTTACAGCCTTCACTCCTACTGCGAAGGCTAATGCGCGGCCGTGAGTCGTGTGGAATGAGTCGGTCCCGGTGTAGCCCGAGATTCTGCCGATGCAGCCGATTCCGGAGACTACCACGACTTTGTTGATGTCGTACTTCAGTTCGTCGAGCGCTCTCAGGAACTCTCCGAGTATGATCCCGTCTCCGCAACCGTTGCACCATATGTGAGGGATCATGCCTCTTCTCGTGTAGTCCTCAAGTGGGTGCTGAACTTCAGACATTCCTTCCACTCCAACGTTCTAGCTGAGCGCGTGAGCAAGAATCTCCTCCGGCGTATGGAGCGCGTCTCCCAGTCTTGGAAGAGATACCACTTTCTTGCGGTCCGCGTTTCTCTCGACTTCGCGGACCAACTGACCGTAGTTCATCTCGGGCACGAGGATCTTGTCCACATGCGCGGCTACCTGCTCGACAACTTCGTCAGGAAACGGCCAAAGCGTAATCAATCGCAAGAGCCCGATCTTCATTCCTCTCTCTCGTCCCTCGACCACGGCGGAAAGCGCGGATCTTGCGACGCTACCGTACGCTATGATACATACATCGGCGTCGTCGAGGAAGACTCGTTCAACCTTAGTTATTTTGCCGGTGTTCTTTCGAATCTTATCGCATAATCTCTGGACAAGCTTGGCTTGTTCTTCTGGGCTGTCCGTTTGTGGATGCCCAGTCTCATCGTGCGTTAGTCCGGTCGCGTAGAACCTGTACCCTTCACCAAAAGTGGCCATCGCCGGCACAAGGTCCTCGCCAGCTTGGAATGGCAGATACTTGGAAGGCGGCGTAGTAGGTCGCTTCCGATCAACCAAATGGATCTCCTCAGGATTGGGCACCGCGAGCCTTTCCATCAGATGGCCGACGATCTCGTCCGTCATCACAAAGACGGGGCACCTGTACATCTCTGAGAGGTTGAACGCTTCGATAGTATGATCGAACATCTCTTGCACTGACGACGGCGAGAGCGCGATCACTTCGTAGTCTCCGTGCGATCCCCATTTCGCCTGCATAACGTCCTGCTGGCTTGTCTTCGTCGGTTGACCTGTGCTTGGGCCGGCGCGCATTACGTCCACTACAACACAGGGCGTCTCTGTCATAGCTGCGAGTCCTATGTTCTCCTGCATCAGGCTGAAACCCGGGCCCGAGGTCGCCGTCATGGATTTGACGCCTGCGTATGACGCGCCGATCACCGCAGCCATCGAAGCGAGTTCATCTTCCATCTGGAGGTAGACGCCTCCGACCTCAGGCAGCCTGCGTGACATGTGTTCAGCGATCTCTGTGGCTGGGGTGATTGGATAACCCGCGAAGAATCTGCAGCCAGCTGCCAAGGCGCCTTCGGCGCACGCTACGTCTCCGAGTGCGAAATATTTCCCGGTGAGGACATCTCTCCTCATTGTTTCTCCGCCTTCTCGGCTAGGAAGATGGCGAAGTCTGGGCAGATCTCCTCGCATATTCCACATCCGACGCACAGGGCCGAGTCCTTGACTCGTGGCACGTGAGCTCCCTTGACGTTCAGCTTCGTGTCTTCTTCGAGAACGTCTTTGGGGCAGAACTCGATGCAGAATGAGCATCCTTTGCATCTTTCTTCGATGACAATTACGTCGACATATCTGAGTTTGAGCATCTGCGGAGCGGCGAGTGGTCGCTTGGCGAACTTCGGCGCCGGGATCGGCTGTTTCATGGTTTCACTCATCAGATTGCTCTCTCTTGCCACTGGTGCCCCGGCTTGGGTTTCGGGCAAATGCGTCGGTGTAGTCGTCATTCGGTGGGATCCCGGTTTTGATCCATCGAGTATTTTTCGTATTGGCCTACATATACTACCCCTTACTACTCTACTCCTTGTATGTACATCCAATTCCTTTCTAGACGAGAGATACTTACTTTCGATACCCCGTTTCGATGGGTTTACGCGACCACGGAGCAACACGACCGAATCGCGTCAGACCGTCAGCGAATGCCTCTTAGCCAGTAGTGTCTGAGAGCCAACCCTGCCAGAAGTCCTCCAGCGTGTGCGAGGACTCCCCCTCCTGAGAATATGTTCAGCCCGCCGTAGAAGATCATCCCGACTAGTCCTCTGACTCCTCCTGCCGCCGCCAGCAGGCCCCAAATCGCGCCTGAGGCGCCTAGGCCGATTGCATCGCCCCCAAGCAGCAGAAACGCGATGTTGCCCACAAGCCCGCTTCCAAAGTACGTGATCATCCATCGCCTCACGGAGACCTGCTCCTCCAGGGCCGTTCCGAAAAGTAGGAGGAAGAGTACGTTGCCGCCAATGTGGAGCAGGTTTGCGTGAAGGAACATTGAAGTGAAGAGCATCCATATCGCTCCGTTCCAGACTGCGCGGTTCACCTGCAAGAACGGATAGACCGCGTTCAGGTCGGGCTCGATGATGTTTCCTCCCAGTATTGCTGCGGTCGCATAGATGACCACGAGGACTATGGCCATCCATACGGTGGGGGAGTCAGCCAGCCGCGAGTTCGTTCTATGACTCAAGATCATCCCCGAAGTGAGAGCTCATGTTCTCGAATCATCCTGGCTTTGAATCTACTGATCAAGGCACTGGTCAATGCCGTTGTAGGCATGGAAGAACTTCTTATCAGCTCTGAACTTGATCTGATCCGCAGCAGAGGTGATGCGAGCCTTGGCTAGGTTCGGAGTGATCATTCCTCAGGGTTGGAGACTAGATCTCCCGAGCGGGATGTCGCCGGCCGAGCAATTCGAGCTCATGATCACGATCGCTCAGGAGGTAGAGAGGATGGGGTTCTATTCGGGGTTCCTCTACGACCATTTTCATACATACCCGACCGCGACCACGGGTTCCTGTTTTGAATGCTATACGAGCCTTGCGGCGATCGCGATGCGCACTTCAAAGCTGAGACTAGGCCAGCTTGTCACCTGCACCTCCTACAGGAACCCGGCTCTGCTCGCAAAAATGGCCGCCATGCTTGACGTAATCTCGAAAGGCAGACTGGAGTTTGGTATAGGCGCCGGCTGGTATGAGAACGAGTACAGAGCATACGGATACCGCTTCGAAACCCCACCTGTGAGGATACGCCAGCTGCGAGAGGCCGTGCAGATCATCAGGAAGCTGTGGACTGAAGAGAGAGCAAGCTTCCACGGAAGGTATTTCTATGTAGACGCCGCGATCAACAGCCCCAAACCGATTCAGAAACCTCATCCACCAATAATGATCGGAGGCTCCGGAGAGAAGCTGATGCTCAAGGCAGTCGCACGGTTTGCCGATAGATCGGATTTCAGCGCCTCTGTGACGCTCGACGAATGCATTCGAAAGTACAAACTCATCGAGGAGTACTCTCGAGATTTCGGAAGAGATCCGAGTAGTATCGAAAGAACGCTGCACAGGGAGGTCTATGTTGCAGAAGACGGAAAACAGGCGCGCTCGAGAGCCGTACAATCGAAGCCCCTCGACCTCAGCGAAGAAGCATTTCTCAAGTCGAGGATTGTTGGGGATCCAGACGAATGCGCGAAACAGTTCAACGAGTATGTCAGACAGGCAGAGGTCGGATACTTCATCCTGCGCGTCCCAGACGCGGTAGACCTTGAGCCACTTCGTCTACTGGCAAGTGACGTACTTCTGAGAGTAGAGTGAACGAGACAAGAACCGCGTGGGAGTTCACAAGTTGTCCTTTGCGAAAATTGCTTTGCGTAATATTCCTCGAAGGAAGCTGAGGAATTCCCTCACAATCATCGGGATAATAATCGCTGTCGCGCTCCCCGTCGGCGTCAACATAGCGGCTGAAAGTTCATTCGTTGAGTTTCGCAACTACATAGAAGCAGCAGGCGGGAAGATAGACATCATAGTCACAACCATATCAGGCGCCGCCTTCGAGCAGAGAAAGGTAGAGTCGTCAACAGCGGGGCTTGGATATGTGCAGGCCGTTGGGAGGGTCAGTGAGCGGGGGCTGATCAAACGCGGCGGTGAAACCAAAGCGGTCTCGGTGACCGGCGTGGATCACCTGAAGGATTTTGAGTATCTTGGGTACACATTCGAGGGCACAGGAACCCTTCGCCGAAACGACGCGACCATTGGTCAGAAGATGAGCGACGACCTCGGCATCGGAGTCGGAGATTACATCACCATACAGATGCCCCGTGGATCGGCGCTCTCGATTCACGTAGTCGGCGTCGTAAGAACTCGTCTCGAGACAGGCTACAACGTGTACATTGACCTTCCTTTCGCACAGCAGAAGCTCGGCTACGTGGGCCGCGTAACGTACGCGATCGTTCACGTCGCGGATGAGGCAAGAGTAGCACAGGTTCGGAAGATGCTGGAACGAAACTTGGGAGAAAGCTACAGAGTCAGATCGACTAAGGAGGAGACGATCAACTTCGTCGAGGGGAACTTGGCTGGCTGGAGACAAGGTCTCTCATCAATATCCACGGTGGCGGTCCTCGTCTCGATCGGACTTGTTTTGAATACGATGTACATGAACCTCGGCGAGCGGACCTATGAGGTCGGTGTTCTGCGAGCTATCGGAGCGAGACGGCGAGACGTCTTCTGGCTATTCTTCTCGGAAACGGTATTCTACGCACTGATAGGAATCGCCGTTGGGGTATCTGCCGGAGTCGGATTCGCTCGAATCCTATACTCATTCACATCAATCATGACGATGGCTGGTCTTGAATCAACCGGGACCCTCGTAGTGAGGCCAGAGTACCTACTTTCGGGAGCAATCACCGGTTTTCTGGCCACAATCGTTGGAGGGTTCCTGCCCTCGATCTCGGCCGCGAGAACCGGAATTCTTGGCGCATTGAAGCCTGGGGTGCGACCGCCAGGAAAGCAGCGCACCGCATTCAGACTTGTGACCGTGGGGATTCCCTTGGCGGTTCTCGGAGGATATCTTTCCACATCAGGGATCGAGAGTATGATGCTCGATATTGTGCTCCTTATCGTCGGGCTCGTGATGGTGATGTCAGGCCTTCTGAGAGTTGCTGAGCCATTAGTTGAGGGGACGCTTTCACCACTCAAAGCCGTGGGCAAGTTACTCTCGAGGAACTTGGGAAGGAACCTGAGGAGGGCAGCCATCACTTATGCCGTGATCGCGATGTGCATCGCCTTCGTCGTGATGATGGGCGGAATGCGACTCGGGATACAGAGCGCAATCATCGATACGGTGAGCTCGTACTCTGGAGCAGATGTCATGGTCTTCGCAGGGTCACCGCTCCCCGCCAGCTTCTCGAAGAGTATAGTCCAAGTAGACCCCGCAAGGATAGAAGCAGTAACTTCCATCGGGGTGACTGCAACAAAATCTGGAAAAACCGATGTTGGAATTATCTCGATTGATCCTGACACGTTTCCCCAGGTCTTCAACAAGCTCGAGTTTTCCGACAACACTCCAAGAGATGCCTACGTTCAGCTGAAGAACAACCTGTATTCAATACTACTAGTTGAGCCTCTCGCGAACACCTTGAAGGTGAAGGTCGGAGAGCAGATTTCGGTTAGGACTCCCACGGGTTCCGTCAAGCTCACCGTGGTAGGGATCGTTCGAGGGCCAGGCTTCTCATGGGCTCAGATTGGAGGCGTGCAAATTTCACAATCTGGGTTCGTCTCGCTGAGAACGGCCAGCACATATTTCGTTCCGCTCGGAGGCGTTCTGAAAGCAACGCTCTTCTACGTAAGACTACGTCAGGCCTCAGACGCGACGGCGGTCAAGAGCGAGATCCAAGAAAAATTCGGAGAGACATATGACCTCGAAATGATAACAGTCGATGACCTGATGGCTGAGGTCAACAACCAGACCAGCCGTGTCTTCGTTACCTTCGATATCATTGTCTACATGGCTGTTGTCTCCGCAACAGCGGGAATCTCCACAACAATGCTCATGAATGTGAACGAGCGTCGCAGGGAGATCGGAATGCTGAGATCACAAGGAATGAGCAGCCTGGAGATTTTCCTGCTCGTCGCGGCTGAAGCCATGTTCCTAGGGCTGGTCGGTTACGTCGTGGGAGCCGTCGCGGGAATTTTCTTGTTGAAAAGCACCGTGTTCTTCATGTCAGGCATGGGAATGGCGGTCCCGTTCGTTGTGCCTTGGGAAAGAATGCAGTTTGCGCTGCTGCTAGCGATTGGTATCGCAATCGTGGGAGTAATGTATCCGTCTTTCAGAGCGACACGGGTCAACCTGATCGAGGTTCTGCGATACAGGGGATAGTGATGCAAACACAGACCGTGGCCGAACTCGCTGAGGTCACGAAGACATATCAGCTCGGTGAGGTTCAGGTGCAGGCACTCCGAGGAGTGAACATGAAAGCGAATAGAGGCGACATAGTCGCGATCATGGGGCCTTCAGGATCCGGGAAGTCCACCATTCTCAACTTGATTGGAGCCTTAGATCGACCAACTACCGGGAAGGTCATAATCGCCGGAAAGGACATTTCTAAGATGCCTGAAAGCAAGCTCGGGGAGATACGCCGTGACTCGATAGGATACATCTTCCAATTCTACAACCTGATTCCAGTACTCACCGCGTACGAGAACGTGGAGCTTCCAATGCTCATCGCGGGTGTCAGCAGGCAGAAAAGAGCCGCGAGAGCTCATGAGCTTCTGGAATTGGTTGGCCTCGCTGACAGGGGGCATCACAGGCCCGATGAGCTGAGCGGCGGAGAACAGCAAAGGGTGGCAGTAGCACGAGCGCTATCAAAGAGGCCTCCGCTGGTATTGGCGGATGAACCTACCGGTGACTTGGATTCGAAGAGCGGAATGCAAGTCATGACGATCCTACGAGATCTAGCAAAGAAGGAGCTCTCGACAGTGGTGATGGTCACGCATGATCACCAAATGGCGAGCCTTGCTGACAGAATCCTCGAAATCAGAGACGGCAGAATTGTGAAAGAAACAGAGATCATTTGACTCACAACCTGGCGCTCTTGGCTAGAAGCAGAAGCCCAAGCCACAGAGCAACGCACGGAGCCAATTCCACAGGTCCGTAAGCACCTTGATGATCTGGTTAGGCGGCACGATTTGTTGGCAGACACCTGAAGAAGTCGGCAGGTAACCTCCAGTGTGGGTCACCGTTGTCGTGCAGGTGACGTTCGCAGTCGAGGCCATTGTGTTCCAAGATGATAGGAGCGAGTATGATATGATCTGAAGTGCGGCGCTTCCCTGCATACAGTACGATGCTATGTCCGTCTTGATTTGTCCTGTGATTTGGACATGCAGCCCATCGACACGGAGAGCTTCTGGAGCATCAATCAACAGATACTCTGCGCCAGTAACGTCAGCTCGGATAAGCCAGCAACCTACCTCGACGCCGGGGTGCATTGTTCCATTGACCGTTATGGTTTCGGCTGACGCCAAGTTGAAGATCGAAACTAGGCTCACAGCCAGCAGAAGTACGAGCAACGGTGAAGAAGCTCGCAAATCTCTTCGGCAGAAGAATAGCATCGTTAGATGTCAACTTTCTGCTAGAGCCTCCCCGAAGATGGATCCCTCCGGAAAGCCACTGATATGGCTGCGACTGCATATCGAAGCATACAAGGATTCGCGAGACGGTTACGTAGGTCTTGGCACCCTCGTATCTGAATTCGTCTCTCAAGACCCAAAATTCTAGCGCATAGCATCCATAGGATTCTACAAGATGGAAAAGGCTGCCAAGAGTTATCTTTCAGTCGTACTCGGGATCACAGTGTCTCATGTCTTGCTCTGTTCTTATCAGGGGGTTTTCTTGGGCTAAGGAATTCTTCCGGGTTGGGGCCGGGAGGCATGAAGAGGTTGATAGTCTACCCCGCCGTGCTCTGGGGAATCGGACTCGGCACTTACATGATGCACACTCCAGAACCATCCTGAAGTGGTCATTACGATTGAAGCAAAGGTCGACCAAGAATCAAATGAGACGATTCGAAAGTCAAGTCAACGTGTCTACGAGCGCTATAAGACAAGGTAGCTGCGATAGGGACGACCGACATGCCGGAGTCAGAAGAGTAAGCGGGCAAAGGCCCGAGAGGCATCGGACTCAGGGACCTTGCCCCACCCCATCATCTCCTAGTTCAGATACTGTGTCGTGCGCTATTCCTTGAGTTTCCTTCCGCATGATCCGCAAAACTTGACGTAATGCGGGTTGACATGGCTGCAGAAGGAGCATGCGAGTGAGTGTAATGAGCCCCCGCAATCGTAGCAGAACTTGTTTCCGGTGGGATTGCCCATTCCACACTTGTCACAGTATACTACGTTGGGAGCAATCCGCTTCTCTTCCATAGAAACTCCTCGTCCGACCGTATCTCAGAATGCGCTTTCATCTACTTAGCTTTGATCGAAACGGGCAAAGCGATTATGCGGTTTCACACGCATAACCAACCGTCACCCTAGAATGGCAATACCGCCAAAGTCGTATCTCATCTAGGTGAAGCTTGATCTTGCCAGGCGGTGCCCTGTTACCTAGGGTACATGTCTCTATTCCTCAAACGTTTTCTACACCGCTGCCAGTTCCTCTCCCAACGTTCTCAGTCGTTTTTCACTGGGTCTTTTACGTTCTTCTCGTCCTATCTCAGCGGCTAGGTTCACAAGGTGAGGTTTTTCTTCTTCCAAGATCGTTCACTTCATCTTTCGCTCTAGGTCGCATGAGGATACAACAGGGGCAAGGTCATTGCTTCGCCTCAGGAGAGAGACGAAGCTTCCTACGTGAACTCCTTCTCTTCCCACATGTCGTAAGCGGTGGCCGCGGATGATGCCTGAGCGATTATGGCGAGTGCAACAACTAGATGCAGAACATTGATCGGCCAATGAAGTGTTCCATCCGTAGACACGTAGAGCGGAATTCCTAGCAGTCCATCAAATGCCGCCATGCCCGGAATGACCTTCGATAGTCGCTTTACACGATTCGGCGCAGAGGTTCTCATGAGGTCACGATAGTTCATCAAGGCCAAGACTAGGACTGCGAGTCCGACCAAGAAATGGAGATAGAGGATGCCAAACGCTTCCGAGAAGAAAGTCACGAAGAACTGTGCGAAGGCAAGCCAGATCAAGAGGTAGAGACGTGCCCACAACTTCAAGGCGTTCACGACATTTGACAGTACCGACTCATCATAAGCATTTCCACATGCGGTCTCGACAATGGAGCCAGTTCATGTCGTGGTCGTTGCCCGAGTTGTTAGGAGATTCTTTCCTAGGATCCGAGAGAGCGAGCTGGTTGTTTCTGTTTGTCATGTGGCATTGTCGGAGCTTCGTCTCTTTGCGGCCGCGGGAAGCAATCGAGCCATCTTGACGGTGTCATAGCAGCTGTCACGGGTAGCGAACCCGAGTTTGCTGAACACGTGAGCCATACGCGCGTTTGAGAGGCCTACGACGCCAACAATGCGTTCGACTTCCGCTTCGATTGCCCAACGCGCAACTGCCGTAACCAGGCCAGTTCCCAGCCCCTGATTCTGCCAATCATCGTGAACCACTATTGCCAACTCTGCGTTTGTAGGAGGGTTCAAGAAGATGCATCTAATCTGAGCGACAATCTCGTTTTCCTTCCCGACGGGCGTCGCGACGAGGCATAGTTCTTCGGTGCCTTCCTTCCGCAAGACCTCCCGTATCTCTTCCCTAGTCGCCTTGTGGTAGCCAACGTATCGCATATACAGCGATTCGACAGTGAGCGCACTGAACATCTGATAGAGCGCTTCCTCATCGTCTCGGCGCGCCCGGCGGTAGATTACCTCTCGGCCATCCTTCAGGACAATTCGGCCATCGATCTTCTGCAGTGCTTCGGAGCGTAGAGCCTGCGGTGGCAAAGAAGATTGCCCCAAAGACGTAACCAGCTTGCTCTAGCGGGCTGTCTAAACGCCTCGCGGAGAGAGCCGTGGAAGTCCCAAATAATACGTTTGGTGCCGTTCAGAGGAGACCACACTGCGGGCTGTGCCTGTCTAGTCAAAAGTCCTCGAAATCTTGGGCCGTCTTCTGGGCCAATTCTTTCGTGTCTGGGTTGAAATGCCATAGGCCGTCTCTAGGACACCAGTAATCCCAGACCGAGAACCTCATCCCGTCAAACGCAACTTCTGTCCTCTCCCGAATGAAGGACATGGAGATCCCACAAAGCGGGCAGGTCATGTCTCCTCGGTGAGTGTTCAATGCGAAATCTAGCAGGAGGAATTCGACTCAGAGCAATAAGGGTAATCACGTCCCACAAGCGAGCGAATGAGGCCCCTAGAGCTAACCACACGAGCCCCGGAAATGGGAGACCACGCTAGGAGCAGGAGGCCTCAATTCTGTGCACGCCAAGCGTCTCACTTCGGTGGCTTGTAGAAGATGACAAGCAATGTATAGATCAGGTAGGGGAGACTGACGGTCACGATTAGTGCTGATGAGATGGGGGAGTTGCTCAGCAAGGAGCCGGCAATGACCGGCCCAATCATCGCCCCTACGAAGCCGATATTCTGGATTACACCCGTTGCAGTTCCGATCTGAGACTGATCGACATTCACTTGTGCCAGCGCCGACAAGAGGCTCCAGAAACTGTTAGCAGCAAAGCCGGCGAAGATCAGAAACGCAATCCCTAACCAAGATCCGCCGGGGCTAACGAGAAAGAGGAAACTCAATCCCGCGGACATTCCAGCGGCCAAGAGAGTTGCTCGCTTTCCGCCTATTCTGTCGAAGAGGTAACCCATTGACATGACGCCGAGGCCTCCCGCCGCAATTGCAAGACCGAAGAAGAATCCGACCTGTTCCGGCGGCATTGACAGCTGGTTGAGCATGAAGGTTGGTGCCCAAGAGATTAGGGCCAAGAACGCCAAATCGGCAAGGAACATTGCCGCGCCTATGATCACGATATTGCGTTGGCGGAGAAAGCTCAATCTGGATGAGTTGAATGACAATGTTGCGCTCGAGCTCTTAGCTCGCACGTTCGGTGGTGGAACTCTCAGCAAGAAGAGCGCGAGCACTGCAACGACGATACCTGCGCCGCCCATGATGGCAAAGGGAGTCCTCCATCCGAATGTGGCAAGAAGCGCGCTCGTGAGGACTGGCCCCACGAAACCGCCAATGTTGTAGACGCCACTCAATGCGCCGGTCCAAATCCCACGCGATCTAGGGACCAATCGCCCGATGACTGAATACGTCGGGGTTAGCATGAGGCCGCTTCCTAGACCATTCAGCACGACCAATGCCAAGAACAGATCGTACCGGGCTGATACCAGTATTCCCAGCAAACCTGCAGAATAGAGGAAAAGCCCGCCTGTGATTACACGCTTCTCACCTAGCCGGTCGGAGAGATATCCGGCCAGTCCAGTTGTTGCTGTTGCGGCTGCCAACGATATTGAGACCAGTATCCCCGCCTGACCTGAGTCTAGGTTGAATTCACCCCCGATCTCGGGGAGGGCGACGCCGATTGAGAAACGGAATAACGCGTAGAGGAAAGACGGCAATAGGCTGAGAAAGATCACGCCTGCTATTCCGCTGTGATTCGCCGCCTCGCCAGCCTTGCTCTGCATCTTTGTCAGTCTTCGCGATACTTGGGAAAGCGCTTCACGTTCATTCGCTCTACGTCCGAGCGTCCCGATAGGATGGAAGCTTGCGTCTACTGCGATGGCTCGGTGATCTTTATGGCTTGAACAGGGCACTGTATCTCGCATGCGCGGCAGAATATGCAGTCCTTCTCTCTTATCGGGTCTGACTTGTCGGTGCGATACTTGTCGTGGAGTTCGCCGGTGAGAGGCCAGGCATCCATACCCGTGCTTTTCAGGCCTGGCTTTAGCTGCCACTGAAACACATCGACAGGGCAGACGTCCATGCAAATGCCGTCAGCTATGCATGTCTCCCAGTCCACGGCAACCTCTGTGCCATGTATCCCGAGTTTGGTGGGGTAGGGCTTTCCTTCTGCGTCAAGCCTCTGCTTTCCCTCAGCCCTGACCTTATGCCCTTCATGTTCGCCAGTGATCAGGTACTCGTCAGACTTGCTGAGGAAATCACTGTCAATAGGCTTCGGCTTGTAATCGACCTCTCGAACCAACGCTAACCCAGCGGGTGAGCGGATTCATCGCTTCACATTATAATTCTTTTCAGATCTGGTTGCAGCCATTCAATTGATGACGGGAACGCGCTCGTCTGAGGATGCGACCGTCTGCGAATAGTAGTGCGAGGTTTGGGCTTCTGCCGAGTGAACTCCTAGCTTCCGCAGCAGGGCTACTTGGAGATACCACTGCCAGCGCGTCAGGTGGATTGCATCACGATGGTCGTTAGTGTCGATCTCACTTTCTCTAGTCTGCGGACTTTCCACGTCACGACTTCCTTGAGCTTGTCCATCGTTTCAGCTTCAATCCTTGCAACGAGGTCGTATACTCCGTAGACGAGGTACGCTTCCTTGACATTCTCAAGGTCTCGAAGCGCTTTCAGAACTTCCTGCTCGCCTCCAGCATCTATGTTCATGAAGACAAAAGCCATTGGCATCGTCCATGCCTCAGGCTCTTCTAGCCGCCGATTCATTATGAAGATTGCCCTTCTGTGAATGGCAGCGTCCAGCATAACATCTCCAAGAATGTGTAGAAAACAGAAGAAAAGAGAAGGATCGGGCGTGACGCTCGCCTAGCTGAACGCGTAGGTCATCTGGACGTTGACGGTGTACTCCAGCTGTCCCGGCTGGACGGGCACTGGTTGAGCTGCGGCTTCCTTGAGATCCATTCGAACAGGTGTGTAGTAGTAGCCCAGACTGACCGAGATGGGACCCACCAGCTTGACACCCATAGCATCCGCGATTGTCTTGGCTTTGTTGTTCGCATCCTTCACGGCCAGGTCGAGCGCCTGTGTCTGTGCCTGCTGTTCCTTGGCCTTGGAGAGGCCGAAGTAGATTCCGCTCACATCGTTCGATCCGTTCGAGATTGCGAGGTCAATCATCTTGCCAACGGAAGGTAGGTCGTTGACCGTGACTCTGATACTGTTTCGTACGGAGTAGCCGACGAGTATTGGCAGCTGACCAGGTTCTTTCGCTTCTTGGTAGATCGGCTCCAGTCGATAGTCAACCGTCTGTATGTCTTTGTCAGCTATTCCGGCATTCTTGAGCGCGGAGATCACTTTGGACATCGCGTTGTTGTTCAGTTGCTCAGCCTCGGCGGCGGTCCCAGCCCGCGTGACTACGGTGGCAGTGAACCAGCCGATGTCAGGACTCGTGGAGACGGTCCCAACGCCACTCACCGAGATCGTCTTCTGCTCGGATCCAACCGGTTGAGCCGCGATTACGGGCGGTCTGTATGACGCGTACAGCGCAAATCCGCCCAGAAGGCTCACTGCGACAACAAGGACAAGGACGAGTGCGTAGAGCCGTTTCTCTTGCGCTTCACTCATTCAATTCACCTCCGTCTCAGGTGCGTACTGGCGGCATAGAGCGACGCCTATGATATGAATTCACGTATTGGAACATGGTGTTCTAACTTTCGAATGCGTTCTCACGTCTTCGACTCGCACACGGGAATTGACCATGGACGCGCGCATTTTCACGGCGTCAAGCTTTATCTCACCAAGCAGACTACTGCAAGACAATTCCCGACGGCGGACAGCTTGTTCAACATTAACATAACGAGCACCGTTCTGGACCGAATCGGAGCGGACGTTAGGCGGCCTTACGAGCGCATCGGACTGCTGATCGGTTTTCTTCTCGAGGACGGACTCTGGATCAACGATATTGTTCCCGGGGGAAACGAAGACTCGGAGACATCATGCGTCCTACCCGCCAAAAAGCTGGCGCGAGTCGCTGACGACGTGATCAGAGGCAAGCTTGACGGCAGGATCGTAGGCTGGTACCACTCTCACCCAGGCTACGGCGTCTTCATGTCGGAAACTGACCTCGACACGCAGGGCAAGCTCTTGCAGTTCTCGCCATATGTTGTCGCGCTCGTTGTTGATCCAGAGATAAACGAGTTCGGGATCTGGGCGCTTGAGCCTGACGTTGGAGTTGTGCAAGTCTCAAACTCGCACATCAGGATCGTTTGACAGAAACGAATCGAGAATTTCCTCGTCCGCGTCTAGTGTTGAGACTTCTTCTGACTCGTTCAAGTTTGCTTGCCCACTCTTCAGCAAGCGTGAGTCCATGGCCCGCCAACTTTGACCTAGTCTCCTTCCAGATTGGGTCGAGAGTCATCTTCGAATACCCCATCGTCTCATACTCGATTACCTGAAGCAGAAGATCCAGACCGTCAGCACAGTGCACGATCCTAGCCTCGAGCGACTTCGAGGCACGATACTCTTCAAAACTCGTCCTGAATATCCGCGTCAGACTCTTGTTTTGAAGAGCTGTCAGGATCTTTGAGGTTGCCCTTCGCTCGAGGTGCGTCTTGAGTTGGGAACCTTTCCGGCCGAGATACGTGAGATATTCCTTGCTGATGTCGAATGTTAGAGACTCTGGCAGATCGTGAAGGAGCGCCATCCTCAACACTTCTTCCTCATTGATTCTTTGATTTCTCAAGCGCATCATCTCGGACAGGGTCAGCGCGATTGTGGCGACTGAGTACGAGTGTGAGGAAACGGGCTCAACGTCGTGCTTGTTAATCCTGTAGGATATCCACCCGCTTCTCGGAACGAGTTTCAGTCGCATCACATGATCAAGAAACTTTAGCGGAATCAAGTTAGCATGATCCTCGCTTCTCAGGAGGTTTCACGAGTCGTTGGATATAATGGTGCAAGACATGCGTCGGGGAACAGTTAATACGTGAACTCTAGCAACTTGGCTGGGTTTTCGTCATTGGGCACCGTAGATGAGGGCGCGCGCGTAGCCGTCGAGGTCTGCATGGGCGTCAAGCCAGGCGAACACGTGCTGATAGTCACCGACGCTTTCACGCGCAGAGTTGGCGAGGCGCTGAAAAATGCAGCTGAGAACGTATCCCCGCAAGATGTTAGGATGGTATTCTTGGAAGACTTCGGCACGCGTCCCTTGGCATCGCTCCCGAAAGCTTTGGAGGAATTGATCCCTTGGGCAAACGTAACGTTCTATGCTGCACGAAGCGTGGCTGGCGAATTGGCTGTAAGAGGGCCGTTCATCAAACTGGCCAAGCGGTACGCACGCCACGGTCACATGCCGTCCATAAACGAGCGGCTGATGGAGGAGGGAATGTCAGCCGACTACGATGAGATTACGGAGATTTCGAAACGAGTTCATGAATTTGTGGCGAAAGCCAAGAAAGCTCGGGTCACAAGCCCGGCAGGATCTGACTTGAGCGTGGATTTCCATCCTGAGTGGAGATGGAAGATATCGGACGGCATCTTCCGGACGAAAGGGGCATGGGGAAATCTTCCTGACGGTGAGGTTTTCACCGCCGCTTGGAAGGCCAACGGGACGATCATCGCTGAAGAGCTGGGTGACTGGTTCAGTGATAAGTACGGCGTTCTGGAACGCTCGCCTGCTAGGATAAGCGTCCGAGACTCGCGAGCGGACCTGCGCACGATCGGCTGTTCCAATAATCAACTGCGAGAAGAGTTCGTGAAGTACTTACAAACGGACGAGAACAGCAACAGGCTAGGAGAGTTCGCGATCGGAACGAACGTATTCCTCAAGCAACTCGTCGGCAATTTGCTTCAAGACGAGAAGTTTCCCTCTGTTCACGTTGCCTTCGGGAACCCTTACCCTGACGAGACAGGAGCCGACTGGGAATCGAAGACTCACGTTGACGCGATCATGAAGAATGCGACGGTCTGGGTTGACGATAGGAAGCTAATGGAGAACGGAAGCTTCCTGCTGTAGGTCGCGTCAGTGCTCTGCCACGTCTAGTTGCTCGAGCATTTGTTCGATCTTGGCTGTGCACTCGGCTAGCCGCTCGCTGTTTCGCTTGATCTCGTTCAACGATATCATTGCCCGTGTCAGTTGAAGAGTCGCCTCACGGCGTCTATAAGCAAGAGAGTTGAATCAAAGTACTGCCGCTGACGGCTCCAGCTCGATTCTGGAAATGCTTAATTGCGGTCCGAATCGTACCAACCCGGTCTCAATGGAGCGCGGGATCCAGTTCGGTCGATAGAGTTGTACAAGCCAGGGATAATCGAGAGAATCACAGGCCCGGTCGTCGTAGCTCGCGACATGCTAGGCGCCCAAATGTACGAACTCGTGAAGGTCGGCGAGGCAGGCCTCATCGGAGAGGTCATCCGGGTCGAGGGCGATAAGGCGACCGTTCAGGTCTACGAGGAGACAGTCGGGATCAAGCCTGGCGAGCATGTCGAGAGGACTGGCAAACCCCTCTCGGTCGAGCTAGGCCCGGGAATGATCAACCAGATCTACGACGGAATCCAGCGGCCTCTCCCAACCCTGAGGGAGATTGCTGGAACCTTCATCACACGCGGCGTCACCTCCCCCGCGCTCGACCGTAAGAAGACTTGGCGTTTCATGCCAAGAGTCAAGTCGGGCCAGAAGGTTCTAGGAGGCGACATTCTCGGTGAAGTCAAAGAGACTGTGCTTGTCACGCAGGGCATTCTCGTGCCCCCAGACGTTTCTGGCACGCTCAGGACAGTTGCAAGAGAAGGCGACTACATAGTCACAGACGACATCGCCGAAGTTGAGGCGCAGAAAGGGCGTGTGAAACTTCAGCTGATGCACACGTGGCCGGTCAGAAAGGCACGCCCGTTCAAGTCCAAGCTTCCCTCAGTAGTGCCGCTCGTCACGGGTCAGAGGATAATGGACTTCCTCTTCCCAATAGCGAAAGGCGGAACCGCCGCAATCCCGGGCGGATTCGGTACAGGAAAAACGGTCATGCAACAGCAGCTTTCCAGATGGGCGGATGCCGAAATCATTGTCTATGTGGGATGTGGCGAGCGGGGCAACGAGATGACGGAGGTCCTTGAGACGTTTCCGGAGCTCAAGGATCCCAGAAGCGGACAGCCGCTGATGACTAGGACGATACTCGTTGCGAACACGTCGAATATGCCAATAGCGGCGCGAGAAGCGAGCATCTACACAGGGATCACAATGGCAGAATATTTCAGAGACATGGGATTCGACGTCGCGTTGATGGCGGATTCAACATCCCGATGGGCCGAGGCTCTAAGAGAGATCTCTGGCAGGTTGGAGGAGATGCCCGGGGAGGAAGGATACCCAGCCTACCTGGCTTCTAGGCTAGCGGAATTCTATGAGCGCGCAGGCAGGGTGGAAGTGCTTGGCAGCGAGTCAAGGGTAGGCTCGATATCCGCAGTGGGGGCGGTTTCACCGTCCGGCGGAGATTTCTCGGAACCTGTAACACAGAACACGCTTCGAATCACCAAGGTCTTCTGGGCTTTGAGCAAGTCGCTGGCGGAGAGGCGCCACTTTCCGGCCATCGATTGGCTCACGAGTTACTCGCTTTACCTCGACTCAGTAGAGGAATGGTATGAGAAGGAGACCAGGCAGCCTTGGAAGGAGCTGCGTAGAGATGCCATGTCCCTCTTGCAGAGGGACGAGGAACTCAGAGAGATCGTAATGCTCGTCGGCCCAGACGCGCTGTCGGAGAGTCAGAGAGCAACTCTGGAGGCAGCTCGCATGATCAAAGAGGATTTCCTCATGCAAAGTGCGCTCCACCCAGTCGACAGCTACTGCTCGCCTGAGAAGACAACTGACATGATGCGCCTGATCATGAAGTTTCACGAACAGATGGCAAGAGCGGTCGAGCAGGGAGTGCCCCTACAACGGGTACTTGACATTCCGGTCAGGCAGGACATCGCCAGGTGCAAGATAGAGCCCTCAGAGAAGTTCGGTGAGGTCTCGAAGGAGATCGAAGAAAGACTCGAGGATCAATTCAGGAACATTAGCGCCGAGGTCTCGGGCCCGGAGGGACGGCCCGCATGAGTCTGGTATTGAGAGAATACAGGACCATCGGACGAATTTCTGGGCCCCTACTGTTCGTGGAGGCTGTGAGAGGTGTGGGTTTTGGTGAACTCGTCAGGATCGTTGCTCCAGACGGCTCGGAGCGCAGGGGGCAGGTTCTCGAAGTAAGCGACAAGATGGCCGTTGTTCAGGTCTTCGAAGGGACATCCGGCCTAGACATTGAAGGAACAGCCGTCAGGTTCGCGGGCGAGACCATCAAACTCCCAGTCTCATCCGACATGCTCGGAAGAGTGCTGGACGGCAGCGGCGTTCCAATTGATGGTGGCCCCAAGATTATTCCAGAAGACTACTTGGATGTTCACGGCGCGCCCATCAACCCCTACGCGAGAACCTACCCGAGAGAGTTCATCCAAACCGGAATCTCAGCCATAGATGGAATGAACACACTCGTGAGAGGACAGAAGCTGCCCTTCTTTTCAGGGGCAGGCCTTCCGCACAACGCGGTAGCCGCGCAGGTAGCGAGACAGGCTCGTGTTCGGGGCACAGGAGAAACCTTCTCAACCGTATTCGCCGCGATCGGGATCACCGCTGACGAGGCTAGGTTCTTTCGGGAGGACTTTGAGAAGCAGGGCGCATTCGAGCACGTGACGATGTTCGTCAACTTGGCGGACGACCCCGCGATAGAGAGGATAATCACTCCACGGGTCGCTCTCACGGCAGCGGAGTTCTTCGCCTTCAAGCTAGGCATGCATGTGCTAGTCATACTCTCCGACATGACTAACTACGCGGAGGCTCTGCGGGAGATATCGGCCGCTCGTGAGGAGGTACCGGGAAGACGCGGCTACCCTGGCTACTTGTACACTGACCTCTCCACAATATACGAGCGGGCTGGAAGGACGCACACCAGCAAGGGCTCGATCACCCAAATGCCGATCTTGACCATGCCGCACGATGACATCACGCACCCAATCGCCGACTTGACAGGCTACATAACGGAGGGGCAGCTGATCGTTGATAGAGGCCTGCATAGGCGCGGCGTCTATCCCCCAGTCGATGTCTCTCCTTCACTCTCGCGTCTCATGAGGGAAGGAATAGGGAAAGGCCGTACACGCGAAGATCACAGGGAAGTCTCTGACCAGCTCTACTACGCCTACGCTGAGGGACGCGCTTTCCGAGACCTAGTTGCGGTGGTCGGAGAGGAGGCGCTTTCGACGAGGGATAAGCTCTACCTGAACTTCGCCGACGCTTTCGAGAGGCGTTTCGTGAATCAAGGCGAGTACGAGAACAGAGACATCGAGCAAACGCTGGACCTAGGGTGGGACCTACTCTCCATGCTACCTGAGATCGAGCTCAAACGGATTGATCCATCGACGATCGCGAAATATCACCCTAGCCACAGGAGCAAGGGCAACGCGTAATGTCAGAGATCATCTCGGGCATCCACCCGACAAGAATGGAACTGCTCGCACTCAGGAAGAGGCGAGATATCGCGGAACGGGGAAGGGATCTCCTGAGAGAGAAACTGGACGCGCTAATGATAGAGTTCTTTGAGTCCGTACGTCAGATATCCGCGCTGAGGGAGCGTTCTCACGGTCTCCTTGAAGAAGCGTATGGGCTTTTCGTGGAAGCGCAAATGATCCATGGCTTGATGAAGCTTGAGCAATTCTCCATCGGAATCGAGGATCGCTTCGACCTCGACGCGAGAACCAGAAATGTGATCGGGGTCACGCTGCCCAGCATGCAGGTGAAGGCATCACCGTTGAAGAGTGCCCCGTATAACATGCTCGCAACGTCGGCGAAACTTGACGAGGCGACTATGAAGATGGTAGAAGCCTTGAAAGCCGTCACCGAGCTGGCAAGCGCTGAGGCCGCGACGCGGAAGCTAGCGCAGGCTATAGCCTCGACGAAGAGGCGCGTCAACTCGCTGGACTATGTAATCATCCCGCGTGTTCTCCAATCGATCAGGTACATTCAGATGCACTTGGAAGAACGCGAGCGCGAAGATTTCTTCAGGTTGAAGAGGATAAAGCGTCGAATGGAGAAACAGGCAAGAGCTGCTTAGCTGGCGGATTCATGGATCATTTCTATGCTGATGTAGTTACGAATAGCATAGAACAGCAGACTTATCTCCAGTCTCAATTCAAAGGCGCGTCGTACGGTACGAGTGTTTTCGATCGGCTAGGTCAAGACGGGTTGGGTCGCGTTGACTATCCCGATTGGCTTGCCGATTGCTAAGCGACTCGTTCAAGCGCGCGGAGGACGCGTACGCGTCGAAACCAGGCTTGGAAAAGGATCAAGCTTTACCTTGCAACTCGCACTCCAACGGAGAGAGATGAGGTCCGAGGGATGACAGATAGGGAGCCCTCGAGAATCCTCATCGTCGATGATGATGAGGGCGTGCGAAAGTCGCTCGCTGCCGTGCTGAAAGACCAAGGATACACCGTGGACTTCGCCGCGAGCGGACGAGAGGCGATCAGCAAATCCAAGGCGAGCTTCTACAACCTTGCACTAGTCGACCTACGTCTACCAGACATGGACGGCATAAGACTGCTGACCGAAATTAGAGAAACCGTCCCCAAGATGGTCAAGATCATCATAACCGGATATCCGTCCCTTGAGAACGCTATCGAGGCCGTGAATAGAGCAGCTGACGGCTACATGGTGAAACCATACAACATCGATGATCTTCTACGCAAAATCAGGGAAAGTCTCCAGAAACAGCGAAAAGAACGACGATACAGCGAACAGAAAGTCAAAGAATACATCGAGAGACGCGGCAGGGAGTTGGGTCGCGGTTGAGCGAGGACATTCTTTGGGACAAGGCTAAGGGTGAACTTCGTATATTGGGGCAGCGTCACGCAGCCGTTGACATCCAGGGGCTCTGTGATCATCTCGACCTTATGGTAGGCACCAAAGTTGCCGAAGTCATAATGAATCAGCACGAGTTTCGCCAGGGGAAAGACGATGTGGCGCGCGTTCGTCAGAAAAGATCTGGGGAGACGATCCAAGAAATGCTCAGCTTCTTCGCCGATGCTGAGACCCTTTCCGGTGTAGGTGTGGTGAAGGTAACCGCCCTTGACACTGCTACTGGTTATGTCGATTTGGAGATATCAAACCCGTGTGTGAAGCGGACAACTGGCGCTGCCAAGTCCTTCCTTTTCTCCTACTGGTGCGGTGTGTTCACTGAACTGGTTGGCAAGGAATTCGAGATCGACCAAGTAACCTACGATGAGAACAAGGACTTGATGAAGTGCAGGGTCATCGCGAGACAAGTGAATTGAAACGGATATATCGTTTCGTGGTCGTGTGGCTTTCTGTATCCCGGAGAATCGCGGTGTTGGCACGGTCATGTGCTAGGCCCTCCTTCCAACGGGAGAACGTTGCCGTGTCTGGTTCAGAACATTGATATACCTCCTGTGCGCCTGCCTTCTGCATGAACTGGGCCCAATTCGTCAGTGACAATGCTCCTCTGATCCTGTCAGTAGTCTCTGGAACCGGAGCCGCCGCGGTCCTCCTGCAAGAGATTCTGCGCTTCAAGACGGACAACGTCGCACGTCCTGATCTAGCGTTACCCAGTCAACTCTCCAGCGGGCCCATCGTCAGCATACAGCGACAAAGTGTGCTCGACAGGATCACCTTGCTCAACAGGAACCTGATCCAGTGCCCCAGATGCTCCATGATAGACTATGCGAACACCCGATTCTGCAACCGATGCGGAATGCCCATGCAAGCAAACGGTGAACCGGAGACTGGCATTATCCAAGATTTTCAAGCCCACTATCTAGGACAGAATGGATCAACCCGGATGTTCGGAGTCTTGGCGAATGTTGACCCCAAGACTCGAGTCGCAGTTCTCATCGGCATACAAAACCGAGAGCGTCAGGAACGAATCAACGAAGCCCGCGATTGAGGCTCGAAGCGTACCGAACCCGTGGGACTGGGACACCGATGACTTCCCTTCGTGCTTCCATTTGACTATCATAGACCCGAGAGCGCCACGGCCCGTTCAGATCAGCCTTTGTGCACACCAAGGAAGCTGCCACGACGCGCAATCAAATCGACACGTGAAGTGCACGTGGAGTCTCCGAGGGTGCACGTCGTGAGCTCTACTGTGGAGTCCTCGTGGTTGCGCGTTTGAACCAAGGATATATCATGATGAGGTCTTGTCGGTCCATTTGTAGGATAATCATGAGCCCGAAAGGAGAGCACACATTGCCTTTTTTCTAACCGCTGCCGTAATCTGGCTCCGGCGGAGGTTATCCTATCCATGCAACGTATCTTTTACCCCAACAGCATTGTCATCATTGGTGTTTCGGAACGGCCAGAAAACCTAGCTCGTACTATCGTCGCCAACCTGCTCGCTTTTGGCTACAAGGGCAAACTGTTCGCGGTTGGGCGAAAGGAAGGAATCGTCCACGGAATTCCCATCGCCACCCAGCTTGATCAGGTTCCTGACGGACTCGATCTAGCAGTGATCCTGACGCCAGCAGCGACCGTGCCCGAGCTGATGGAAGCGTGTGGTCGAAAGGGTATCCGCCGCGTGGTCATCGAGTCAGGCGGCTTCAGTGAATTCTCCGAAGAGGGGCGCCGATTGGAGCAACGGCTTCTGGAAACTGCTCGTCGATGGGGTATGCGCTTTGTCGGCCCAAACTGCATCAGCGTCGTCAACCTTGAAACCGGATTATGCCTGCCATTTGGGTCGATGTCTCGTGTCAGCTCACGACTCGGCCCAGCTTCGGTGGTGTCTCAGAGCGGCGGAGTCTCGTTGACGTATTTGGATCGGCTCTGTATGGCCGGAGTGGGAGTCAACAAGGCGGTCAGTATTGGGAACAAGACCGACTTGGACGAGACGGACTATTTGGCCTATCTGCTCCAGGACCCAGGCACGGAAATCATCTGCATGTATCTTGAGTCCATCGGTGACGGACGAAAGCTGATGGATCTAGCTCGCTCTTCCACGAAACCCATCATTGTTCACAAGGCCAATCGAGGCCAAGCCAGCCAGCGTGTCGCGCTCTCCCACACAGCAGCACTGGCAGACGACGATCGGATCGTTAGCGGAGCTTTTCGTCAAGTAGGCATCCTCCGCGCAGAAGACTTCCGCGAGTCGGTGGCGATCGCACAGGGACTGACCCTACCGCCAGTTCAAGGCAGCGATCTGGTCGTGATATCGCGGTCCGGCGGTCATGCTGTAATCGCGGCTGACGCGGCAGAGCGCTACGGTTTCCGATTGCCTCCCCTACCCGCCGAGTTCATCGAGCGCGTCCGCGCGCTTTTCCCCACCGACGTGATTGCGTTGACAAATCCGATCGATCTCGGAGCCATCTTCGACTTTGGACTGTACGCACGGATCGTGGAAGAATGCTTGCAGACGCTTTCGCCAGATGCGGTCCTCCTGATCAACACTTACAGTCTCAACGAAGCCGAAGGAGCGCATCGGTTGGCACGACGCGCCGAAGAGATGGTGCGAGGATCGCGACGACCGATTGCGTTCTGCGTCTATTCTCAGGGCGACGAGAGCCGGCTGGTCCAACAACACACCAGCCTGCCCGTCTTTGCCGAGATCGATGACGCCCTGCGGGGGCTGGCTGCGTCTCGAGACTGGAACCTTTGGCGAGCACGCCGCATCGACACGACTCTTGACGCCTCGCATGCATCCCGTGAGGATACACAACAGGAGATGACGACATCAGGAGTGCTCACCGCGGAGCAGGCGCTTGTGTTATGCCAAGAGTATGGCATCCCTGTTGCACCATTTGAGGTTGCGAGCGATCCAGAAGAAGCCGTGCAAGCCGCAGGCCATCTCGGATATCCGGTGGTCCTCAAGGCACTTGCTCCCCAGCTTGTCCACAAGTCGGACGTCGGCGGCGTGACACTAGGGTTGGCGGATCCAGCAGCGGTCAAACGGGAAGCAGCAGCGATGCTAGGAAGGATCATGCATCCAGCTAGGCTGATGGTGCAGAGAATGGTCAGCGGCGGCTTGGAGGTGATCGTTGGGAGCAAGAGAGATCGCAGCTTCGGCCCAGTTGTGATGTTCGGGTTGGGCGGCATCTATGTCGAGGTCCTTCGCGATGTGGCCTTTCGAGTCGCTCCGCTCAACCGAACCGACGCTGAAGACATGATTGAAGAGATCCGCGGCAAGCGTCTGCTAGACGCAGTGCGCGGCAAGTCGCCGATGGATCGCGAGACACTCATCAAGGCGCTCTTGTCCCTTTCCCGTATGCTCGTGGAAAATCCCCGTATCACCGAGGTGGAAATCAACCCGCTATTGCTTCTTGAACGCGGCGCAGCAGCGGTGGATGCGCGCGCAGTGATCTCATAGCATCTGAAGCGGAAACAATCCGCAAGCGACCGTGCGTAGGTCTCCTGTTGCAGGCTTAGCCGCTCGGAGAACTCAGCCGATCGGATGCGCGTGCCACCCCCGACCGGGATAGACGTCCGGACGTGGCTTGCTACCAGGGCCATTATGACGCCGACGACAACGAGCAGTACGCCGGTCGCTGTCGGTTTTCCTTGGGTTTTTCGTCAGAATTGTTATCCGTGAGTTGCGGAGTGATGGTTTATGCGAGGTGACGGCGGGTGGTCAGGATAACGTATCAGCCGTGGGAAGAGATCGTCATCCACGAGTGCGTCGAGTACTCGCTGGCGGCTTTGCTTGAGATTCAGACCTTCGGGATTCCGCCGGGCGGGCTGGGGCGGAGCCTGATGTGGGCGAACGGGGTCGCTTTCACGTATGCGGCGATGCCGGCGAGCGATCGTGTGATCGAGGAGCAGCTGAAGGGCAGGATGCACTGGGCAAGTGTGGCGTTCGCGGTGATGCCCACATACGAGAGCGCCGTCCTCTTGCAGGAGATGAATGTGCGGGTTCCGGTCGCGGACGTGAGCGGGAACCCGACTCTCTATGCTGTGGCGCGGTGGCTACGCGAGCGCGCAGCCTGAGACTTCATAATGCTGTGAGGGTTCGCGGTTCTAGAGGACTATCGAGACTAGTCTTCTGAGCGTTAGGGTTCGTGCGGTCTTATGGTACGCGCCGATGTTCAGGATCTCTTCGACTTCCATGCTGTTTCACATCGTCGAAGGGCCGATACATCAGTGTTCCTATATAAGTACATCGCCGTTTCTCGACACGTCATGCGGTGACATCCCAAGACCGCGCCAAACCTTCCGGTGCGCACATCTTGCTTCCTCCCGCAGAACCAAGAGCAGCTCGCAGACGCCGCGGGTCTGACGTGTGCGCGGGTTTCACTTCGCCAGCCGCGCCAGTATAGCCGCCGCTTCTTGCATCATCCCATTGATGACTTCACCGACGGGCTTGATCTCATGGATGAGGCCTACGTCCTGGCTGCATGGGATGACGCCCGCGTCTAGGTCGCCGTCTTCGTACATACGTTTCGTCGCCGTCCCGGCAACGATTGACAGGATCTCTCCGAGCTCGGCTTGGCGTGATTCCAGGTCGGCGACTTTGAGCGCCGCCGGGTTCTTCCATGCGCGAAGCGTGTTTTGCAGCGAGGCGAGGATCGGCATCGTGTCAATCTCTGCGGCGGATACGAGTGCGCGCTTGAGGTTCTCGTGGATCGGGCACTCGACCGTGACGAGCAGCCGTGTCCCGACGGTGACACCTTCAGCGCCCAGCGCCAGCGCCGCGAGCAGCCCTCTTCCGTCTGCAATACCGCCGGCTGCGATGACGGGGACTTGAAGCGCCTCCACGGCGCGCGGCACGAGCACCATGGTCGTTAGGCCGACCTCTCCGATGTGGCCGCCTCCCTCGGTCCCGAAGACTGTGATCGCGTGGACGCCGGCCTTCTGAGCGCTCAACGCATGCCGGACGCTAACGCATTTGTGCGTCGTCTTGACACCGCCGGCCTTCAGCCGGGCGAGCAGGTCCTCCGGCGGCCGATGCCCGCTTGTCTCGACGACGGGCACATGCTCGTCCAGTATCACGTCGACGTAGAGGCTGTTGTCGATCGGCCGCAGCGCCGGGAAGAGGCTGAGGTTCACGCCGAACGGCTTGCCTGTAAGCTCCCTCACTTTACGCACGGCCTGCCGGAACTCGTCCTGCGTCTCGTACATGGCCGAAGCCATCATCCCCAACGCGCCAGCGTTCGAGACGGCCGCGACGAACTCGGGCTTCGAGACGTGCATCATGGCGCCGCCGACGATCGGGTGCTCAACCCCGAAGAGTTCAGTGACGCGTGTCTTGAACATAGGTTCCAGTCTTCGGCAGCAAGGGTACCGAGGTCAGGATTTCACACTTTCTGCCGCTGAACCGTTCCGTCGGTTCTTTTGCCTCTAGTTGCTGTAATCATGTGTTGCCTTTCGGTTCATGTGGTCAGCCAAAATAGATTTCTGAGCCACAACCCCACCTAGAGCTAATGAAATCTGTGACGAGACTTCGCGTGGTCGGTCTTTCGCTTGCGACTGTAGGCTTGATTCTGAAGGATGGTGGCCTAGTGCTTGGTTCCACTGAGCGGATTGTGATTGAAAGATATTCTTGGGAGGCTGAGAGGTCAATCGTATTCCAGCCCGACTCGTATGTGGCGATTCGATTCAACGGAACGCGAAGCTACACGTACTGGAGACGCTTCTGGCAACCGGAAGTTCGCTCAACTTGGAGTTGGGACCATTGGTGCAAGTGGAATGTCACCATAAGATCTGGGCATATGCTGACTTACCGGCTCTTCAATGAGCGAGCCTTCAAAGGCTGGGTAAATCATGACCCAGAATATGATTCGATCAAATTCGAGCCGACTGGCAGTTTTGAGGCTACGGATACCCCGGGTTGTGAATTTCGTTGGTGGGTTGAAGACCCTGGCAATCCATGCGTGGTGCTGCTCAGTAACAGCACAGCCCCAGTAACCGTTGAGTTTTCTGTTGGAGAAAAATGGTTTCAATTCAAGAATCAGAACGTTCACGACGGGGCTGTCCTAGTTGGCCCTGGTTTGGCAGTGTCGGTGACTGGCGTTGTTGTGTTTTTGCGAAAGCGACAGCCAAAAAGTGACGTGCCTGCACACTGACCCTAGAAGAAACAAAGCCGACTCAGGAAATCTTTAGATTAAGCATGATTGAAGCATGGTCGCTCGGGTGGATTTGGGGGACATCAATGCCTGAAGAGAAAAGCGACGTTAACAAGCGTGTGCGGTGCTCTTTTCCGTTTTGTGGAGCGACGGCGGACTGGTACACGGACTTCTTCGGCGAGACCGAGTACTACTGTGACAGGCATAAGCCGATGGTTCCGCAGGTCTTTCTGAAGAGACCGGTCGCGGCAGGAGTCAGCGGCTCAAGAGGCAATTGAGCTGAGACGCGTCTGTAAGATGACGCGGCTCTGCAAAACGGAGGCCGACTTGGCGCGTGCTTGGTCTAGGCTTCAGCGGAAGGTTCGGGCTTGTCGGTCTTTGGCGGCGGCTTCACCCGTTTCTTTGTCGGCGGCGTCTTCAGCTTCTCTGGAACCGGCTCAACCGCTGCGGTTGGCCTCGGAGGCGGAGGCGCACGCGCGAGTCTATGGAATCTCGTGATCGCGAAGAGGGTTAGACCTATGCCTACGGCGAACGCGGCGCCGACGGCGAGCGCCATCGTCGCGTACAGGATCGTATTGTCGGTCCTCCACACAGCCCTGACCGTGCCAGCTGAGTCCATCGTGATCGTTGCCGTCGGCGATCTCGACTCGGTATCTCCTGTCCATCTCTGGAAGACTTGGCTGACGCCGTAGCTGGTCTCCACCGGCGTTGTGACCCAGAACGTGGCGGAGCTTCCAGCGTCGTACCATCCTGCTCCCTGCGGGCTTCCGTAGTCGGATGAGACCGTGAGCATGTACTGCGTCCTGTAGCGGGCGACCACAGTATGCGGAGCATCCATCATCACCTGAATAGCGTTGCCTGACACCTGAGCATCGTCAACAGTCCACTGCTGGAATACGTACCGTGTCCCTTCGCTGCCTGGAACGGACACGGGCACAGGGCCAATGCTAACAGAGTCGCCTGGCCGGTACCAGCCGTCCCCAGCCGCGGCCGCGACCCCAGCCGGGTCTACTGAGACCTTCAGATAGTACTCGATCTGGTAGTACGCGGTCACAGTCTTCGCGGCATCCATCGTAATCGTCCCGCTCGGCGAGGACCCTGAATAGTCTCCAGTCCAGTACGAGAAGACGTAACGTTCGGTGGTGCTCACAGGTACGATCAGCGAGGTCAGGCTGAAGGACGCGACCGTTCCCTGGCTATATTTTCCGCCGCCGTTGACCGTAGCGACACCTGGCGGGTTCGTCTGGACTGTGAGCTCGTACGACTTCGCTGTCGTCGTTGTGGTACGTGGGTAATAGTAGTAAGATGGATAGTAGTAGGGATAGTAGTACCACCAATTATAGTACGGGTAGTACGGCCAGTAGTAGCCCGAGTAGTACGGGTAACACAAAGTCATATTCCACCAGTCGCAGTGCCAAGCGGGATTCATCATCGAGCTAGCCAGCCCGCCGCCGGATACGCCCGCCAAGGGAGGCTCGCTCGTAGAGGGCGCAGCCGCCGCATTTGGGTACGCGGTAAATAGGATCAGAAACATCAGAGAGAGCTGAACCGCTAACACTGGAGTGGGTTTACGCATGGCGTCTCAACTGCCAGCTAGGAGTCGTCAGACCATATTTCTACGTTGCGTAGCCTTCATGCAAGGATGGGACACGGGCGCTAACGGAATTCGAAAGCTTCGCAACATCGTCGAGGTCTACATCTTTAGGTTCCATTCGTCTCTGCCATACTTCTCGTTGACGAGGCGAGCGGTTCGGTATAGTTCCTGTTCAGTCGGCGGCGCGAGGATGAGGCGTGCGTTGAAGGTCCGCGTGAACGCGTCTTTCAGCGCGCGCTTGACATCATCGATCGCAACCTCTCTGCCTAGTTCCATCTTCAGTGATGTGACGGGAAGACGCGTGCTCTGAACAAGTCTTGCTGCAGACGCAGCTGTTGGCGGCTGCGGGCGTCTAAGAATCTTCCATATGATGTCGAGGTCCGTGTTTGCTAGGATTGAGCCGTGGTAGAGGACGGCGCCCCAGCGTGCGGCGGCTGCCCCGCCCGAGATCTTCCGCCCATGAACAATCACCGTGTTCACTGGCACTTGCGTCGGATCCAGCCCCAGAGTCTTCAGGCATGCGACCGCGCACTGTAGCCCCGGCCTGAACACCGTCTGCGTGAAATCAAGGCTCGAAGGGGACGGCTTCGGCGCGCATATCGAATAGTTCACGTTGCCCAAGTCGTGGTAGACCGCTCCGCCTCCGGTGAAGCGCCTGACAACTTCCACGCCGAACTCTCTGCAGGCATCCAGCTGAAGCTCCAGATTAGCGGACTGGTTCTCGCCGATGACCGCGGCTCGGCGATTCCTCCACAGGCGAAGTGTTGGAGGCGATTCCCCTGCTCCGACCTGTCTGGCTACGGCTTCTTCGAGCGCAAGGTTTGACCGCGCGTCCGCGTACTCCAAGTCGAGCAGCCGCCAGGTCTGCATTCATTCACCTTGGAACGCGCAGGGCTATTCTACTGATCGTTTTGGATAACGCTCTTGTTGCGGCTCCGGGGAGCTGAACCGGAGCCTGTCCACCCTCTCCGGAAGAAACGCGTAGAGTTTGAATTTGCTGGCGAATCGGCCGATCTTTGCGATGATGCCTGGCGCGTCCGTTCCGAGTTTGCAGACGAGCGAGTGAGCCGTCAGCGCCAGCTCTTCCACGTCGATCACATCCCGCTCCACCCTTGACAGGCGCACGGCTTCGCGTATCTCGTCCTCGAATCCGCCGACCGCGATGATCCTTTGAAACCTTTCACGTCTCCACTGCTCAAACCTTGACGCTTGACCGTCCGAGACCCAAGCTTCGATGCGTCTGTGCTCGGCATCGATGGATACGACCCTCACAAACACGGGAACGCCCTCATGAAGACAGTACGTCCGCGCGACCGTCTCTGCGGGAATGCTCCGGCCGTCACAGAGCTGGGCCGCGAGCGCTTCCCTTGCTATTTCAGATTTGAAACGTGTCGAGACCGGTCCGATCTCAACCTCGATGCTCTGACGGTTTGTGTCAATTCTGGTCGTGTAAGCCTTGAAGTTGTCATCGACCTCCATCTCCGATATCTGAGACGGCGCGAGTCCTAGCTTTCTCTTGATCAGCTCAGTGAAAACTTCGGAGTCCGATCCTTGGACGGCGACTGTCACGAACCCGTTGCTGGTCAATCCTTCAATCTGCGCTGTCACGTCGAGGTTTGAGGCGAGCTTGCGGAGCCTTGCCTCGAGCGGCTGCCTGAGCTCATCTCGGCGAGTATACGGGATCCTTTCCGCTACCACAAGTCTGCCGTTCATGACCATCGAACCCTCGACGCGGGCAAAGGGTCAGGAGCGCTCGTTGGTTCACTGCTTCAGCTCGTCTTCTATCTGTTTGATTCGTCTCTCCAGGAACTCGACCACGGGCGCGTTGTCAGAGCTCTCCAGCTGACCGCCGCATTTGGAGCATCTGAATGAGGATTCCATGGCCTCCTCGAACGTGACGCGCACGTCGCCGCACTTGTTGCAGACGAAGAAGCTGTGGTTTCTCTCATAGTCAAGTTTCTGTTTCAGTTTCTCGAGCACGCGTCTCTTTCTGCTCCGTATGAATGCGTCCAGCTGGTCTGTCTGCAGTTTCCAGTAGAAGATGAACCAGCCGGTCTTCTCGTCGCGTACACGCGTGCACGAGACTAGGCCGTGATCGTACAGCCGGTAGAGGATCTTCCTCACGGTGTTTAGTCGAACGGTGGATTCGTTTGCGAGCGTTTCGTCTGTGGCTTCAACTTTCTTCTTCAGGATGTTGATGACCGTGACCGCCTCTTCGCCGCCGAAGAGGCGCGCAACCTTCATCAGCTCCTCATCCAAGACCGCCAAGTCAGAGCCATCTCATGCGTCGGACACCATAGCCTTCGGCTGTTTTCCCTTTAATGTTCTTCCAAACAGGCGTAGTGAGCGTAGCTACTAGCTGTGAGAACCTTTTGAGCCGCGAAGCCACTCCACTATCGGCAGGGCATCAGGGATTGGTCGAGCAGATTGTAGTACTCCGCCTAGGGCACAGGATTCCCCGCGACCTGAGGGTTACCACCCACGTCTGTCTAACGGCCAGAGCATTCGGAGCTGACGAACTCGTTCTGGCGGATGTGGTCGACACGGCCCTTGAGCGAACGATCCGAGATGTCACTCAGAGATTCGGAGGAACCTTCCAGATCCGCATGGGTGAACCGTGGAAGCAGGTCGTGAAGGAGTGGAAGGCAAACGGTGGAGACGTGGTTCATCTAACCGCATACGGGATACCGTTGCCGCAGACGATAGATGCGATCAAGGCTTCACGCAACCCGAAGCTTGTGGTAGTAGGCGCATCGAAGGTTCCCGGCGAAGCGTACGAGCTGGCCACATGGAACGTAGCCGTGACGAATCAGCCGATCAGTGAGGTGAGCGCGCTCGCGATCTTCCTCGACAGATACTTCGAAGGCAGACAGTTCTCGAGGGAGTTCGAGAATGCAGAGGTGAAGATCGTTCCATCAGCGCGCGGAAAGAAAGTGGTCAACCTGACCGAGCGTATGCGTTAGCCCAGCTCGGCTCAGCCTTCGGTTTCTAGCTCACGCACGTCCTTTCCTTCTTTATTCCGGATCCTTGCTACGTCAGCGAGGGTGACCTCTCTTGTCGCGGTCTCGGGAAGCTTCGGAGCGGGTGGCTCAGTCCTCGGCACGAGCAACTTGACGCGGAGGACGTGTTCAAGCGTCTTAGCGAGCCGTATGTCTGGAGCCATCTTGCCAAGCTCTATCTTCTGGATGATGGATAGGCGTTCCTTCACCTTCAGCGCCAGTTCTTCTTGGCTGAGGTCGTTCTTCCTCCGCGCCTTCTGTATGATCTGCGGATAATTCTCGGCTAGATCGAGCTCCTGAACCTCTCTTGGAGCCCGCCTGTCGGAGGGCATCGTTGGAGGCGGTCGCGGGGTCACGGGACGTGGTTGGGCAAGAGATCGGCGGGGGGTAGTGGGAACCGACGGGATCGCGGACGGAAGCTTCGGCTCCTGATACGGTGTCCCGAGTCTGGCGCATGACTCGCAAGCCATCATTATCGCGCCTTCCACGACCACGCGGTTTGGTTTTCCGCGGATCTGGCGCCCGCAGATGTCGCAGTTCAAAACGCGCCCCGGCCGCGCAAAGACAATCATGTCCACGCTTAAATGGTTTGATCGTTCTAGTCGAAGCGTGTCAGTTGATGCAGAGAGCGACATGGCGTGATCTCAGGAAACTGAGAGGCATCGGAAACTATCAATTCGGAAAACGAGTAGGCGACAAACTCTTCAAAGGCCCGCTGGAGATAACGACATCCGGAAAGACTGGAAAGATTCGCCTGATCTTTCGCGACAGTAGACTGATCTCCACTCTGCGAGCGAGAGACGGCTTTCTCGCACTCACGCCTCACGGAGCCCAAATCATCCTCGAATCCGTGGCAAACCCGCCTCGCGTCGTGGTGGTACGCGGCGGCGTCGCTGAGTTCATCAGATCTGGCAGAAACGTCTTCGCCAAACACGTAGTAAGAGCCGACTCCACGATCAGGCCTCAAGACGAGGTCATAGTGGTCGACGAGGAGCG
>Ga0209725_1000234_pt1 | contig 34038 bp, 30 predicted proteins | sample I18A1metaG_FD_184145 | JGI IMG/M metagenome (GOLD analysis project Ga0209725, IMG submission 184145) | Lake sediment bacterial and archeal communities from Gulf of Boni, Indonesia to study Microbial Dark Matter (Phase II) - ​I18A1 metaG... | ecosystem: Environmental > Aquatic > Freshwater > Lake...
AGCGCATCCAGCCTTGTTCGCGTCGTGCACCATTTGCAGGATGTCTCGGTCGGTCTCGGTCTTCGGTCCGCCAGCTATGATGACTGGGACTGGGCATGATTGTACAATCTCTCTGAAAGACTCGGGCGCGCCCGTGTAGTTTGTCTTGACGATATCCGCGCCCAGTTCAGCTCCGAGTCTCGCAACGTGAGCTACAACAGTCTTGTCATGTTCGTTTTGTATGGTGCTTCCCCGAGGATACATCATGGCCAAGAGCGGTAGTCCATATTCGTGGCACTCATCTGCAATGCCTCCTAGTTTCGCAAGCATTTCTGCTTCAGTTGGTGCCCCAATGTTTACGTGAATCGATACCGCGTCTGCGCCAAGTCTAAGCGCCTCTAGGACTGAACCGACACGCACCTTACGATTTGGATCTGGAGAGTACTTTGTGCTTGCCGAAACGTGTACTATCAGGCCAGCATTTCCAGTATTGACTGCTCTGGCTATGCCTTTGTGGATGACAAATGCGTCCACATTCGCCCTGAGAAGTCCGGTGACGGTCTGCTGCATATTACGGAGACCCTCAACCGGGCCAAGCGTCACCCCATGATCCATTGGCACGATGATCGTCTTATGGTCCTCACGGAATATCCTCCGAAGTCGTTTCTCCACACCATCCATCTTTGAATCACCTCCCTTTCAGGAATCCTCCTTGATGCAGAAGTTCTGCAACGAGAACGGCCCCTTTGGCTGCTCCCATCTTCGTGTTATGGGAAACAAGCATGTACTTTATGCCTCCAAGAGCGTGATCTTCCCTGAGTCTACCCACCACGGTCGTCATTCCGTCGTTCGTGTCGCGGTCGAGTCGAGGCTGCGGCCTGTAAGGATCGTCATGCACCAACAGAAGTTCAGGAGGAGCTGATGGCAGGCCAAGATCTTTAAGGGATTTGCTAAACTTGCGCATTGACTTCTTAGCATCTTCGACCGTACATCCTCTCTTCGTTCTAACATAGACTGCCTCTGTGTGGCCCTCTCTGACATCTACGCGTGTACAAGTGCAGCTGATCTTGATAGTCGCTGGAAGGAATTCGCTTCTGAATTCTCCCAGGATTTTGCAGGTTTCCTTTTCGACTTTTGCTTCTTCGCCTGGGATAAATGGCAAGATATTGTCAGCAACATCCAGAGCTAATACCCCGGACGATCTGCCTGCCCCTGAGACGGCTTGCATGGAAGTCATCACAACTGCGTCAACGGAGTACTCTGTGTGGAGGGGCTTCAGCGTGATTGCCAGTCCTGTAGTTGTGCAGTTCGGTATCGGGACAATGAAACCGTCCCAGTTTCTTCGCTCTCTCTGAGCTTTCACTGCGCCCAAGTGTTCATTGTTAACTCCTGGAACTACTATGGGGGTGTCTTGCTCGTAGCGAAAAGCCGATGCTGTGCTCACAATGGGGGTGTGCTCTGCAAATCTTGGCTCGATGCTCCTTGCCTGTTCGGACTCCAGAGCAGAGAAAATCAAATCAACGCTTGAGGCGTCAAACTGGGACGAATCCTCAGTGACTTTGTCGCAGATAGAGTCTGGGAGCGAGGCGTCACAGAACCACTCCAAAGCCCCTGTCTGAACGTTCCTCAGAGCGTCTTCGTACATTTTACCCGCCGATCTTGCCGATGTCAGTAGTTTGGCTAATTCGAACCACGGATGGTTTTTCAAAGCGAGAACGAATTGCTGTCCCACAATCCCAGTCGCCCCTAGGATCGCAGTCTTGATCATGTCGTCACCTCCTTCAACGACCTTCGCACCAAGCGCAAGGCTTTCTGGTGTTGGCTCCAATCTACTAGCAACAGAATCGATGATGCGATAGTGAAGATCCCATAGACATTCAGCGAGTTCTTCTTGAGAGGCTCAGAAACCGATGCTATCAGGCCCGGGGTCTCCACAAGTCCCAACCCAACTATCTTGATGATGCAAAGATCATCTCGTACGGCCATCGCAGTTGTCTCTTGATGCTTAAGAACTGAGGCGTGAAGTTTCTTGACCAGTTGCTTTCCACCTTGTACTGGGACATATATGATTAGCGAGTCTGAATTTGCTGAGAGCCCTAAAACCTTCGATTTCTCATCTGTTACTTTGGAGAGCATCTCTTTCATGATGCTTGGATTCTGAGAGATGTTCTTTCCAGTTACGGTAATCATCATCGATGGTTGTGGACTCTCAAGCTCAGCCGCGACTGAACTTGGGAATCCCCCACTGATGACCGTCCCACCTGAGCGAAGGGACCCTGCCACGTTGGATGTGATTCTGACCCTAAAACTATCGTCTAGGTATCGGAGGGCCTTGCCTTTCAGAAACTTGGTTCCAGAGTCGGCCAGTCCGACAAGTTCTCTTACGGATATCTCTGAAATAGAGCGCGCATCTCTGACCAGTTTTGGGTCCGCAGTCATCAAGCCATTGCTGTCCGTGACTAGAACTGATTCATCAGCCAGCAGGCATCGAGCCAGCAAGAATGCAGTGATATCGCTGCCTCCGCGGCCCATTGTCGTAATTCGACCATCAGCTGTTCTGCCAACGAATCCTGGAAGTACTGGTACGATGCCCTCTTCGAGATACGGGAGGACATATCGCTGAATTCTCGGCCTACTGATTGAGAGAACAGGGCTTGCGTCTCCAAAGCTGTCGTTAGTCATTATCGGCCATTCGTCATCGTCCGGATCAAAACACCTAGAGTCCACTCCTCTGCTGGATAAAACAGCCTGGAATATCTTGGCACTTGTTCTTTCACCCATTGATATGACCTCATCGACTTGGTTGCTTCTGCTGGGCAAAGAAACCGCTGAAGCCGTCTCAAGCAGGCTGTCTGTTGTTCTGCCCATCGCAGAGACTACAACGGCTGTTTGAGTGCCGCTTTCAATCTCTTCTCTCACTGCATCTGCTGCTCTTGAGATCTTTCGGGGAGATGATAGCGATGATCCTCCGAACTTGACCACAAGACGCACGGTTTTCTGTTTGGTTTTCACTCTCACAATTTTCCACCCAGGAAGCCACACCGAACCTATAGCGGCAGACGCCGCAAATTCGGCGGGCTATAGATAGCTAAAATAGAACGCTGCGTAGCTGCTCGGAACAACAAAGAGCTTCATTTCGCTCATCTAGCAGCGCCTTGGACCGCTACATGTCGTCAATGCTATTAAAAGCTCATATGTCGACATCCGACGTATTCCGCCTAGCATATCCTGCAAAAACTTAAGAACGGTGCAGATTGCTGTAGACCTAGGTGTCTTTGTTGGCCAAGAACAAAGGAAAGAAGTACGCTTGCGAGACGTGTGGAGCAGTAGTAGTATACGATTCAGACTGCAGTTGTGCGGTCTGCGATCTTGTATGCTGCGGAACTCCGATGAAACCGAAGAAGTAAGGCTTTTCTTGCTTACTTTTCCCCCACCTTTTTGCGCTTGAGGTAATACCGGAGGGAATTGGTCACTATCGGCCGCGTATACGTATTTTCTGAAGCACAATCACGGCAGCTGCCATGAATGCTACTGCTAGGAAGAAAGAGGTGAATATTCCATAAGATTCGGCGAGTGTCGTTCCAACCACTGGCGCCACCGCCCCGACTATGTAGGAAGGAAGAAAGAACAATGCATAGCCAAGACCTCGTCTGGATGTGGGAGTGAAATAGGATATGAGTGCGGCTGTAGCACCCATGCCGCTATAGACCAAATAGCCGTACACTACTGCGCACAAAAGGAGCGTTGCGATTGTTTCTGTTCTTATGAATGCTAGTAATGCAAGAATCGTTGATGTCATCGTTATTGTGAGCCATCTTTTCTCGCCCAGCTTGTCTGCGAACATGCCGCCAATAGGAGCTGCTATTATGCCTGTAAGGGACATCGCTCCCATTATGTAGCTTGCTTCTTGGACTGTGAACCCTCGAGCAAGAACAACGTAAGGTGAGGTGAGAGTAGACACGATTTGTCTTCCCATTGAGTTGACAGCAATCATTGAAAGTACAACTAGGAGGCCGGTCGTGAACATGGATTTCACGCTACCATTAGATTTCCGGCTTATTTCGACTATCGTTGTCTCCGGGGATCGCATCCTAGAAAGCAGAAACATGCAAAGTAATGTTGGAGGAATCCATAGAAGATAGACGCTTCTCCAACCGACATTCAACAGGAATCCCACGGAGAATGGTCCAAGAGCCCATCCCAAGGTTCCTCCTGCTCCGTGAATCCCTAGAGCCCTGTTCTTTCTCTCCTGGAACATTTGGCTGACTGCTCCGTAGGCGGGAGGGTGGTATATTGTTGTTGAGATTGCGAGCAACGAGAGTGCAAGTACTACAAAGTATGGGTTCTGTGCCTGCGTCATCAGTAGTGCTGCTCCAGCTGTTATGCCGAGAGAGATTATCACCTGTCGAAAGTAACCCAGTTTGTCTGCAAGCAATCCTGCTGGCACCGTGGCAATAGCTTCCGACAGCATCGGTATCATCACCATTATTCCAACGTGCACAAGACTAAGGTCGAACTCTTTCATGAAGACCGGAATCAAGGCGAAATGAATTTGCGTATAAACATGATTGGCGAAATGTGTGAAGGCAATAATCGAGAGTTCAGTATCCCCATAGAATAATGCGGAGGAACTGGAAACCGATGTGGTCTTTCTCATTGCAGCATCATCTATGGGCGCCACAGCCACTTGCCCTCGCCGTCCATATAAGAACTCGTACGAAGAAAAGGCAGCCTTGCTCAATGACTAGTTGGGTTCGCCATCTGTCGTTCTATCCATGGCTGACCACTCATGCCAGAGGATCTTGAATTGCCTCCCATCATGAAGACGCGTCAGATGCCTGTCTCAATCAAATACCAAGTGAGCAATCACTGTGGGCATTCGTTGATCGTCATTCCCGTCGTTCCCATTGTTCTCAAATGAAGCCTTGGCATAACCCAATTATGCATGTCTTGTCCAGAGTGTTTCAGCCTGCTCCAGCGTGCCCGTTGTCAGACTGAGCCGCTTCAGGGGACCCAACGCCTCCCCAGCCGACTCGAATAACATCTCAAATATGCGAGAAGCAACGTATTCAGGTAAGCGAGTCTATACTCCGGCGGATGCGATGACATACGAGACATTCCTAGGTGAAGTGCGTCGGGCCTTAGCAGACGCTCTAACCCGGCTTGGTCAGGAGGAAGTAATTGTCCTTGAAACACCTCCAGACCCCAAGCTAGGGGACATTGCGTCCACGATCTCATTTTCGCTTGCAAAGAGGATGAGGAGAAGCCCTGCACAGGTAGCCCAACAGATACTGGCACATATCTCAGTTGCCCCCGAGTCAATGATTGATCATGTGGAATCCTCCGGCCCCTACCTGAACTTTTTCATGAAGACACAACGAATTGCACAAGCCACCATTGACGAGGTGACCGCAAAGGGGGGCTCGTATGGAAGTGTCGATGTCGGAAATGGTAGGCGAGTTCTGATTGAGCACACCAATGTTAACCCAAACAAAGCCATTCATATAGGCCATGCCAGAAACACCTGCCTCGGCGACTCCCTGGCCAGATTGCTTAGATTCGTTGGCTACAATGTACAAGCAGCAAACTATATCGATGACACCGGTGCGCAGGTCGCGGACGTAATCTTGGGATTTCTGTCCCTCGGCTTCAAAACCGATCCTCCAGAGGGCGTCAAGTTTGACCACTATTGCGGTGACGATGTCTATGTTGCGGTCAACCGAATGTATGACGATCGCCCAGAGCTTATCGAAGAGAGGAAGAAGATCAGCAAAAAGATTGAGGAAGGAGACAACGAGATCGCAACAGCGGCCAAACAGATAACTCTGAGAATTTTGAAAGCACAACTGGAGACTTGCTGGAGGCTAGGAGCATTCTTTGATCTACTTAACTGGGAAAGTGACATTCTCCATTCCGGGCTTTGGCAAAAAGCCTTCGAGAAACTCAAAGACACTGGATTAGTGGTCTTGAAGAACAAAGGAGATCTCGCAGGTTGCTGGATTGCTGAGGTCACAAGGCTTCCAGAGTTCGCTGCCGAGACTGATGCTGTCCTAGTAAGGAGCGACGGAACGACAACATACCTGGGTAAGGACGTTCCTTACGCAATGTGGAAACTAGGTCTTCTGGACCAAGACTTCTCCTATGAAATTCTCCTCAAGCAGCCAGACGGAACTAATCTCTGGACGACGAAATCGGAGAGAGGTCAATTGGATCACCCCGTCTTTGGTGCTGCAGATACGGCCATATCCGTCATAGACTCTCGGCAGAGCCGTCCGCAAGAGATACTGTCCACCTTCATGCGGCTCATAGCCGGCAGCTCAAGTCCAAAGAATTACATTCACTATGCCTACGAGGTGGTTTCGCTTGCGCCGAAGACAGCTAGAGATCTTGGAATAACGGTCTCAGAAGGTGAGGAAGGAAGAAGGATGCTGCACATGGAAGGGAGACGCGGCTTGTTCGTGAATGCTGACACCGTGCTTGATGCCCTCTCAAAGAAGGCATATGATGAAACCCGAAAGAGAAACCCACATGCCGAGGAGCAATGGCTCAGATCCACTGCCGAGAAAATAGCAGCAGCAGCTCTGAGGTACGATCTCACAAAAGTGGACCGCGACAAGATAATTGTGTTCGACATCGATGAGGCAATAGACCTAGAAGGAGAGACCGGACCATACGTACAGTATGCTCACGTAAGGGCTTGCAGAATCCTTGAGAAGGCACATGCCGCAGCATCAGACTTGGCAGTGGACTGTACAATGCTAACTCTCCCAGAGGAGATTCTCCTCATTAAAGAGCTGGCCAGGTTCCCTTATGTGGTCAAGTCTGCATCTGAAGTTCTGTCTCCGCAACGTCTCACAAAGTATGTGTACAATTTGGCAACTCTCTTCAATGCATTCTACGAAAAGTGCAGAGTCATCGGGGCAGAGTCCAAGCAGCTTGAACAGGCAAGGCTTAGACTTGTCGATTGTACAAGGATCGTACTCAAGAACGCTCTCACATTGCTGGGAATAGACACGCCAGAAAGGATGTAGTATCAGGATCTGTTTCGCGACGTGAAGAACTCGCGTTCACTCATTTACTCTTTGATTTATCCATCTGCTCAACTTTGCTTCTTGAAAGAGGCTAGGATATCGAGCTAGCAGAAGTTTCTTGTATTCCTCTGTCTCACTTGTCGTCATGTACTGGAACATGTAGCCTCCGTCATAGGGTGAGGGGTCTCCGAGCCTTGTCATGAATTCTATGTGCATCAGTGGGTCCGATCTTCTGATGGTTATCGGACGACGTTCATTGTGAAGGTTAACGAGTTCAAGAGCGAGTCTTCCCACAAATCCGCTGTGCACCTTTGCGGCATTCAGAAATGAAAGCCCCATTCGACCATACCTGCTCTTAGCTGTCAGATGAGCGACATGGTCAGGCGGAGTAAACACGATCTCATGTGATATGACGTTCTTGTGCTCAAGGTACTGGAGCGTTGTTTCCTCCTTCACGGTAAGTACGTATCCGTCTCCATCCAGAAGATCCGCATTGAACGGATCGATGCATTTACTTTCATCAATCAGCTTCAGCAGTTCACTCCTACCAAGTATGCACATTACTCATACCTTTCCTGATGTTATTTGGTCTTCAAAACAGTGACCACTGGAGAGCTGTCATATGTCTTGTTTGTTCTGGCCTTTGTGGAATTGCTCTTGAAATCCACAACAAGGATCCTTTCATCTCCAAATGCTATCTCAAGATCGAGAGGCATCGTAAGAAGCGGCTGGGTTACTGAAAGAGTGATCTTTGTCCCGTTGATAGACGCAGTAGCATCGGCTACTCTAATTCTAAGCTTGTCGTACTTGCCGACAGGCATACGAGATCTCAGGACGGTCTCCGCTATGTCCTTTAGAGTCGAGAGGTCGTAGATGCTTGTTGCGTTGCTCAGCAGTTCTATCCACCCGGTTTTCTCTCCTTCTCCGGATCTGTGTAGTGCAATCTGAGAGTATTTCACATATAGAGGTGTGGCAGGGCCAGCTCCGCTGTCCGTGATCTTGAGGGTCATTGTTCCCAAGGCAAGATTGGGATAGAAAAATACTCCTAAGACGATTACCAGCAGGACGATGCTCACGATTCTCTTGGCCTCCAAGTCTGTCATCCAGCGCAATCTTTCCTTCAAGATGGCCAACAATCAATTATAAGGTGTTAGGTTTTTCTGGCATTCTTGTCTGGGCAGGATCTAATCAGCGGGCTATGTGGAGATTGTTTTTGCGACACGTTGGTATGGAGTGCTTGCACCTTATTTCCGATACTCGTCAATCGAACACGGTAGAAGCGTGTTAACATGACGACGAAACCTCGGCAGCAGGAAACAGGTGCGCCGCTGGCGAAGGTAAGAGAGTTCTGAGACGTCTGTCGGAGGATTATCCCTTTTTGGGATAGTATAATAACGATAGGGATACCTAGGCCTTCTCCAAACCAGCAAGAAAGGTTCTTACAACGACATGCGCTTCTCCTTGAATTCGCTCTTGGAGTCTCGCATCACCCGGGGCAAGAAAGTAGCCAACTTGGAAAGGCCCCTCAGATCGAGCAGTCTCAAACTTCCTTCTGATCTCCTCTAGCGCTTCTGCAACAACTGGCTCCCGGACAGAATTGCGAACTATCTCAGCGACTCTCTGTGGACCACCTTTGTAGTGGCGGAGCACAAGGTAGATATCATAAGCGTCTTTCTCCTTGTACCGACCTTTTAGTGCCAGCCCTTTCGTGGCTAGGCAACCTACAGCATCAGAAATATTGGCCAGTGCCTTTGTTCGTGCTCCATTTGGCAGCATGCCTTCAATCTCTTGCTGAAACTTGTGAGAGAAAACCACGCTGGATCCTCTGATCACAACAGCCTGCAAATCCCTTTGAACTGCCAAGAACTTCTCGCCCGATAGCTTTTCTGCGGTCTCGGGTTCCGTGATGAAATCAATCTTGATCGAACGCTCGATTCCGTCCAAGGGAGATTTCACGGAGCGATGAAATCTGAAAGGAATCCGATCGCCATTCTCCGTAACGTATTGACTATATCCTCGCTTCTCGATCAAAGAGATAATTGTTTCGTAGACTTTCACGTCAATCAGACGCGGGTTCAAAACAAAGTCAATGTCAATCGAGCCACAATGCTGACCTCCAACACCATACGTCTCTAGAAGAAAATACGGGGCCCATCCGCCGGACAGGACCAGATGGGCAGTATAGCTTGCCAAGATCCTCAATATCTCTACCAAAGCACTCCTAGATGATTCAGTGACGCTTTTGGAATACATAGTGATGTCGCAGACACTCATCTAACAACACGCTAGAATCCAATGATCTTGTTCCTTAGATGCTCGGCGGCCTCCCTGCCCCGCGCAGGGTAGTTGTACAAATCAACATAGAGTTGAATGTTCGAAACCACTGGTACTCCCTTATGATACTGAATCTTGTAGAAGACACCCTCGTCATAGGGCTCAACAAGAAAAACGTTGCCGCCCAACTCAGTGAACTCCAAGTTCAGGAGCTTTTGCCACTCGGGTAAATTTCCCGATTCTACATAGATATACGTGTTGGCAGGCCTAACATGCGGAGAAACCAATGCTGCCCCGACATGAAGCGTGAGAGCGTGTCTCCGAATCGGTTTGCGGGCAGAGGCCAGTTTTCGGAGAAACTTGTCCATCTCACATAATGAGTAATATGCGTTGACCTTGTTTGAAGAAGAGAAATCAAAATAGGCTGCCCAGCGTGTCAGGAGCTCACTTGGGTTCGTAAGCATCATTGCGTTTGCCCGAGTCATCCTACACAAACCCATCCGCAACAGAGTCTTCGCAACTCTGTGCACGTGGCCATAGCCCGCCTCAGTCTCCTTGGAAAGAGCAAGGATACTCCATTCTTTTTTTGGGCTAACGAGCAAAGCGCGCACAATTCTTGAAGCAACGGGAGCGAAGACGTTCCGAGCGGTCACGACAAACACACTGATGCCATATGGTGTCCTCCGAGTATTTATACTATCCCTAAAAGGGATAGCGCGGTTGACCGGTTTCAGATCGCGATCTATGGGCTGAAGATTATTGCCGGTCTGTCATCTTTCATGCTATCTATGCGACTGAGTCTAGCTTCTTACCTCAACACCTGCGAGGTGTTCGCTGAAGTTGACAATGGCAGAATGATCGTCATCGCCCTTTCCATCATTGATCAATGCTGCCAAGATCTGTTGCATAAGCGATGTCAATGGCAGAGGAACGCTCAGATCTCTTGCAGCTTCGAGAGCGTTCTTGAGATCTTTGTGGTGAAGTCTTATCTTGAACCCGGGCCTGAAATCGCGTTCAACAATCTTAGGTATTTTGGCGTCAAGCACATTGCTCCCCGCCAGACCACTTCGTATGGCATTGTACAGAACCTTGGGATCCACACCCGCTTTGGCTCCGAGAACAAATGCCTCAGAGACCGCAGCGATATTCAGAGCTACTATGATCTGGTTCGAGAGTTTCGCCACTTGGCCTGAGCCTATGTCTCCGACTCGCGTTATGGTCTTTCCCATAGCTCGAAGAACATCGAGGCATTTGTTGAATGTCTCTTCTTTTCCTCCGACCATTATCGTCAAGCTCCCTTGAATGGCCGCGGGCTCGCCTCCGCTAACCGGGGCGTCAAGCATCTCAACCTCTGCTCGTTCAGCCTCTGCTGCGATCTTCTGCGCGGCGAACGGGGAAATCGAGCTCATGTCGATTATAGTGAGTCCTTTCTTCGCACCTGCCAAGACTCCATTGGCCCCGAGCACAACCTCCTTCACCTCAGTAGAGTCTGGAAGCATGGTTATCACTATGTCACTGGTCTCTGCGAGCTGTTTCAGGGAGGAAGCTTCTCTGGCCCCGAAGGAAACTAACTCTTTCACCGGGCGGTCATCAACATGCTTCCACACCACGAGAGGGTACCCGGCCTTGATCAGGTTCTTTGCCATGGGTTTGCCCATGACTCCTAGACCGATGAAGCCGACTGTTGGAAGACTCATGGCCACTCAACTCTAAGGTACAGGCTAGCCTATTTGGGATTTCGGGTCAAGGCTTTCCGCATTTGCGAGGTTCATTGTCGCAAAAGAACGTTGCAGTTCTCCTTAACGCGTTGCTGGAAGATTGTAAGTTAATGTTAAGAAAGAGATCACTGAATCAGTTCTTGGTGACGTCTGTGAGAAAACCGAAGGTCTACGTTACCCGGGAACTGCCGGGAAGGGCTTTGGAGATGATAGATGATCATTTCGACGCTGATGTGTGGCATGAATATGCTCCTCCGCCCAAGCAGGTCATAATTGAGAATGTCAAGGATGCTGAAGGTCTCGTTTCATTGTTGTCTGATAAGATAGACGCTGAGGTCTTCGACGCCGGTCCGAAGGTTAGAATAGTGGCCCAAATGGCGGTGGGCTTCGACAACATAGATGTCAAGGAAGCAACGACTCGCGGGATATATGTTACGAACACGCCAGAGGTCTTGACAGAGACCACGGCAGACTTCGCCTTTGCTCTATTGATGGCGACAGCTAGACGTGTCGCGGAGGCTGACAAGTACGTTCGTACTGGGAAGTGGCTAGTGGGGTGGCATCCAAGTATGCTTCTGGGCAGGGACGTTCATGGCGCGGTGTTGGGCATTGTCGGCGCAGGAAGAATAGGAGCCGCGGTGGCTAGACGAGCAAAGGGATTCAACATGAGAATTCTCTATCATGATTTGGCTCCGAAGCACGAACTGGAAGAAGAGTTCTCGGCGCGCTATGTGAACTTGGACACATTGTTCAAAGAATCAGATTACATAACGATACATGTCTCTTTGACGAGAGAGACATATCACCTTGTGGATGAGAAAAAGCTAGGTCTAATGAAGAAAACCTCCTTCCTGATCAATACTTCCAGAGGTCCGGTAGTGGACGAAAAAGCTCTGTATGCCGCGCTTCGTGACAACAGAATTGCAGGTGCCGGACTTGATGTGTTCGAGCAGGAACCAGCGTCGGTTGAGAACCCGCTGCTCAAACTCGACAATGTGGTCGTAGCCCCTCACATAGCCAGCGCGAGTCATGTGACGCGCTCGAAAATGGCTGAAATGGCAGCGGAGAACTTGATAGCTCTGTTTGAAGGCAGAACCCCTCCGAATCTTGTGAACCCTGACGTTCTGAAGATGAAACCACCAACACGAACCTGAAATCCAAGCTCATTTCTCACATTGGGGCTTTTCCCACAAGAATCATATGTGTGAAAATGCAACAGATGTGGGTTATCGGAGAGTGAACCATTGGGGTTTGCAATCACACTGAGAAGAAAGGGAATTCCGTTGGTCGCAGAATTTCCTTGGAAGATAAGTATAGTTGGCGCCATGGCGTACCCAAGAATGGCGCAAGGAGGATCTGCTGCCACAGAGGATCTTCTGAAGATCCTTCAGGATTCCTTCTTCGACGCTGTCGAAGTGCCCGCAATTCAATTCCCTAATTGGGATCAAATACTGCAGCAACTTGGAGAAACGACCTTGATTCGCAGCCTTCAATCGTACATAATCACTAATGGGCTGGATTTCAGCAGTTCAGACTCAGCCAAAAGAGAAGACGCAATCAGGAAGATACGAGACGAGATTGACTTGGCAGCGTCTCGTGGCATGAAGATGGTGGGGATCTGTTCAGGACCTGACGTTGGAGCGACTGAGCGGAGAAAGGCGAAAGAAAGTCTTGTTCAGAGCCTGATACAGATCTGTCAACATGGATTTCAGAGAAATCTGATGGTGGCTCTAGAAACGTTTGACAGAGAATGGGACAAGAAGCTGTTGGTTGGCCCACTGGACGAGGCTGCGGAAATCGTGGCTGAAGTTCGAAAGGAGTGTCCTAACATCGGTTTGATGTGGGATCTGAGCCACGCGCCTATGCTCAACGAGGTTCCAGCTGTCCTGAAACGATGGCCCTCCCTGCTGAAGCACATCCACATCGGGTGTGCCAAAAGGATCGACGGCAAATACGTGGATTCGCATCCAGGGTTCAATACCAGTGGGGCGGTGAACTCGGAGGAAGATGTGGCAAGTTTGCTGAAGGTCCTGCTGGATATCGACTATCAAGGGATGGTGGGATTTGAAGTCAAGCCGGAACCTCAGCAGACGTCGGAAACAATAGTCACAACTGCGAAAGGTGTACTCGCGGGCGCATACCAACGCGTCCTGACAGAATCTTTAGGCTAGAGATTCAGCTGGCGGTAGCGAACGCACAATGGCCCGCTGTCGCTTCGCTATCTCAGTCTTCTTCGCTCCCATTCTTACCGCTAAATGTGTGGGAGCCATGAACGCGGCTGCGCCGCTAGTGGGTTCTGATTGATTCGTCGGGTCTATTCTAACGGCTCCCCGCACAGATTCGAGATCCTTTTCCAGTTGTCGTCAGTCCATTGCTGTATCTTTTCCAGCTCGCCTTTTCGCTCGGGCTTGAATAGATGGCTGAATCTGCCTTGAGCTTTCAGAAGCTCTTCAACCGGAAGTGGCTTCGGCACCTTCAGGGTCACCCTGTATTTGCCCTTCTCTATCTCGTATAGCGGGAAGAACCTTGTTTGCACTGCCAGACGAGCCATCTTGATTGAGTCAGCTGTATCACATCTCCAACCTCGAGGGCAGCTCGCTAGCACGTGAACAACTGCTGGTCCATCAACTTCAATTGCTTTCCTCACCTTCGTCATGTAGTCGTTCCAGTAAGCGATTGAGGCGGTCGCAACGTAGTCAATTCCGTGGGCGGCACATATAGCGGCAAGATCCTTTTTCCACTCTGGCTTTCCCGGGATGACTGATCCTGCTGGGCTTGTTGTGGTTGAGGCTCCATGCGGGGTCGAACCCGATCTTTGTATGCCAGTGTTCATGTAGGCTTCGTTATCGTAGCATATGTAGACGAAGTCATGTCTTCTCTCTAGGGCACCTGAAAGGGCCTGGATGCCGATATCAAAGGTGCCTCCGTCGCCGGCGAAGACGATCACGTCTACGTGATCCTTCCAGGCTCCTCTACGCGTAAGGGCCTTGAAGGCAGCTTCAACTCCGCTTGCCACTGCTGCAGCGTTCTCAAATGCTATGTGAGCGTAAGGCACGTTCCACGAGGTGTAGGGATAAAGTGTGCTGGCGACCTCTAGGCAGCCTGTTGCCTGGACGACAATTGTTGGGCCCCGAGTCATTTTCAGCGCCATTCTGGCGGCTACTGAGGCACCGCATCCTCCGCACAACCTGTGGCCTGAAACAAGCAGTTCCTCAGAGCTGAGATCCCTAAGCGTCACCATTACTCTCTCACCCCCACGAACTTGACCTGTTCTTTCAAAGCGCCGGTCTTGGCCACTGCCAGCGCCTCCTCGTAGACGGACAGGATCTCGGATGGTGTAATATCTCTTCCTCCGAGTCCGTAGACTACGTTCATGATCATCGGCTTAATCTTGTGAGCGTATGCCGTAGAGATTATGTCTTGACATAGGGCACCGTAGGGTGCGCCCGGGCTCAGAGCTCGGTCGAACACGATGAGCACCTTGGCTTTTCCGATGGCATCTGCTACCTCCTCGACTGGAAATGGTCGATAGAGCCAAAGCTTGAGCAGGCCAACCTTCTTTCCTTTCTTTCGAAGTTCTTTTGCGACTGATCTTACAGTGCCTGCGGTGCTGCCCAATGCGACAATAATCGCATCTGCGTCCTTTGTCTCATATTCATCAAGAATTCCATACTTCCGACCAGTGAGCTTGCCAAACTCCTCTGTCACTCTTTCCAGAGACGGGGGGACCTGTTTCATGGCTTCTTCCTGTTGCCTCTTGAACTCGAAGTAGTAGTCAGGAAGAACAAGTGCTCCTATTGTGCCGGGTTTTCTTGGGTCAAGTCTGCAATCCACTTCTCTGGGAGGAAGGTACTCCTTGGCTGCGTCATCCGAAAGAACCTCGACTCCTTCCATGGCATGCGAGAGTATGAAACCATCCATATTCACAGTCACCGGAAGCAACACATTAGGATCCTCTGCTATTTTGAACGCCTGAAGTGTCCAGTCGTATGATTCCTGAGCGTTCTCACAGTATATCTGCACCCAACCGCAATCTCTGGACCCCATCATGTCTGATTGATCACCATGGATGTTTATTGGAGCAGACAAGGCGCGATTCGCAACACCCATGACGATGGGGCATCGCAGGCCGGCTGCTATGTACATTATCTCATGCATGAGCGCCAAGCCTTGACTTGATGTCGCGGTCAGTACGCGTGCCCCGGTCAGGCTTGCTCCAACACAAGCTGACAGTGCCGAGTGTTCAGATTCCACACAGACGAAGTTCGTCTGCACTTCTCCGTTTGCCACATATTCGCTGAATAGTTCCACCATTATTGTCTGCGGTGTAATGGGGTATGCTGACACAACATCAACCGCAGATTGCTTTGCAGCAAACGCCAACGCTTCGTCCCCGGTGAAACCCATTTTCGTCTTCATCTTCTAGCCTCCTCCACCATCATAATCGCTTTCGTAGGACATTCGGTTGCGCAGATTCCACATCCTTTACAGAAGTCATAGTTGATTTCAACAGTTTTCTCCTTGCGGCGTATTGCAGTATCTGGACAGAAGATCCAGCAGGTGAGGCAGTTCACACATTTCTTCTCATCTAGAACTGGCCGAAAGGCTCTCCAGTCTCCAGTCTTATACTTGAGAGATGTCCCTGCTTCTAGAATTGACGCGCCAATCGGCAGAGATCTCCAACCAGGCTTTCCTCGGTCCTTACTCATTCATTGCCACCTTCTCATATGCCCGTCGAATAGCCTCAGCATTTTTCTCTGCCAGGGGCCCCGGAAACCTTTCCTGAAGTGCCTTGAGGACTGAGTCAAGTTTCGCCAAAGGGTCAACTCTGATCAGTGCTCCGAGCATGGCCGTGTTGAATATGGGTCTCCCTAGCACATCCAGTGCGATTCGGGTGGCGTCCACGACATGACAGGACATGTCAGTACGTTTAAAGTCACCACGCACATCCGCAGCTTTTCTGTCAGTATTGACAATCAGATGCCCGTCCCGAACCAATCCTTCCGTCACATCAATGCTTGTCAGCAGAGTTGGATCAAGAACAACCACAGAGCCAGGCGCATAGACCTGACAGTGAATCTCTATCGGTTCATCGCTGATTCTCGTGAAACCGAGGATAGGTGCACCAGTTCTCTCAGGGCCAAACTCCGGGAAGGCCTGCACGTGTTTTCCTTCCAGGAGGGCAGCGTAAGCAAGGAGTCTACTGACTGTAACTACCCCCTGTCCTCCTCTTCCGTGCCACCTGACTTCTCTTAACAAGCGTCTACACCTCTAGGGCGCTACAGAGAAACTTGATGTTATATGAAAAGTTATTCCTAACATCTTCTATCCTCAAACCCGGACCTTCTGCGGCATATCCTGATGCCGGCGACAATGCAACATGCTTAAGAGAGGTCGCCAACAAATTCCACGTGATGTGACGATCAGATGAACTTGGAAACTGTCGCGCAAGATATGCCCAAAACTCAACTCCTCTATCAGGAAGATTCCTATGTGAACAAAACTGTTTGCAATCTTCTGAAGATCGTACCTGATGACCGAAAGACCGCATATTTGGTGACTGACCGGTCGATCTTTCACCCGAAGTCAGGAGGGCAGCCTTCCGACAAAGGGTGCATCTTGGGAAAAGATGCTGTGTTTGACGTTAGGAGAGTGATGATGGCGGCCGGTGTTGTGATCCACTGGGGCAAATGCCTGAAAGGTGTGCTGGAGATGGAACCAGTTCGACAAGAAATAGATTGGGCCTGTCGATACGAATTCATGAAAAGGCACACTGCTGCTCATCTCTATGATCATTGCCTATCCACGGTATTGGGAAAGAGAGTTGAGACGACCGATTCATGGGTTGGCGATGACAGCTACATAGGATATCTGGGAAACGTTCCCGCGACCGAGCGACTTAGAGAAGCCCAGGGTATTGAGAATGCTATGATAAAGGCCGGCGCCAAAGTTGTCTCCAGACTGATGAGCCGGGATGAAGCATTTGCTTACGCTCCTGAGGCTCCCAACTTGGCTCGGCTACCATCTGGCACGTCTCTAAGAGTCGTAACAATTGACGGCTGTCAAGGAATTCCTTGCGGTGGCACCCACATCAGAGACATAGCTGAGATAGGTGTCTTTCACCTAGACGAGCCTGAAGATCTGGGCGACAGGTTCAGAATCCGCTTCCACCTAGCTTGACAGCGCCGCCATTCTGAGCTGCCGTAGCGCTGGGCCTCGCGTGAGAAGGCAGACTTCCTCTCTTCCAGCATCAACTATCCACTCTTTCTCTACGCGTTTTCTATCGGCCGAGGGTTTCGGGTCACTTCTTTTCTCTTTGCAAGGCTGCGTGGTCGAGCAGAAGCATTTATTATAGTAATCGGGATAGCTATTGCGTAGGCAAAAGCTGATGTATATGGTGAAGCAAATACTTACGACACTAAAAGTAGCGACAAAGCCTGGAAGAAGAAAAGGCGTCGTATACAGGTCGCCACGAATCTACTTGCCAACAAAGTTGACTGACGACTCCACGTTTCCGTTTATTGGAGGAGAATCGCTTGTGGTAGCTATAGTTGGGAAGACACTGGTGGTGAAAAGGGCAAGAGGAGGGGGGAGGCATGAGAGGAGCCGAAGGAGGCGAAAACGAGCTGCATAGAGAGTGCGTTTAGAGACGTGACCTCAAAGCTCTTATAGCAACTCGGATGCCATAGGTATTGGTGGAAAAATGGTGAAACGGGTGGCAATCTTCCTTTTGGCGACGATTCTAGCGCTATCAGCTATCAGCATCATTCCCGCGAATGCGCAGAAGAAGGTCGTGGGTTTGGACCTGACATTCAATGCTCTGCCTGACGGAAAGAAGCTATACAGGGTGAAGGACATCTATACCACGGGCTTTGACCACTATATTCGTGATCTCAAGGGAAACCTGACCCTGTGGGGGTACGAAGCCAAAGAGATCAATGGCCTAACGAGTGACAACCTGAAAGGCGTAGACGGGCTCATACTGGCCAAGCTGTATGATCCTTCTGTGAACTATACGGCGTCTGAAGTCTCAGCTGTGGGAGCATGGTTCAAGACTGGGGGAAAATTCCTCTACATCGGCTCAGATAGCGATTTTGTGGAGGCGTACTATGATGCCAAAGTCGGTAACTTCAAACAGGATCAACCAAACAAGATTCTTGAGGCGATAGGTAGTTCTCTCAGGATAGAATTCGCCTCTGTTGAAGATGCGGTGGGACTCGGAGCTGCAGGCGCACCTTACAGAGTCTTCGCGAACGAGACTGGAGGAGGCGTCAACAAAGAAGGTATGGCGGGATCAATCACCAAGGGAGTGTCTCGTGTTCTGTTCCATGGGCCAACTGTCCTAGTCGGGTTCAAAGGCGGGAAGTACGTGTCCTTTGATCAGGTCTTGGATGAGAATACTGTGTGGCTTTTCCGAACATCTGAGAAGGGGACGATAGTTCACAACACACCTACACCAACCAAAGTAGTCATACCTGGGCAGCGAGGACGGTTCATTCTGGCGGGGGCACAGAAGGTGAAAATCGATGGCGCATACAGCAAGGTCATTGCAGCAGGGGAATCGATGATGGGCGACCGAAACGGCCTGACGTTGGTTGAGAGAGGCGTGACGTTTCAAGGCACACAGTACCTTCAGAACGCGTTGGCATGGGGCCTCACCGCAGAACAGGTGCCTGTGACGACTACTCCCGTAACAAGAACCACACCCACAACCACAGCGCCAGCACAAGACAATACGATGATGTACGCAGTGGTCGCTGTCATAGTTGCCATCGCAGCGATATTCGGAGCAACACGCATGAGGAAGAAGAAGTAGACTTCGTTTCCCCTTTTTTTCTCTCCGCAGAATTTGGATGGAGGAGGGTGTAGGCGCTGAGATCGAGCCGCGCCATTGCAAGAACCACTGGTGTTTTGGTTGTGGTTCTAGTCATTGCGGTTGTGATTGGATCAGCCTATGTGTTGCAGCCACCCAGAGTGACTCCTCCTGCCGTGACTTCAGCCACTACGACGAGTCTCGTCGGTAAGAAGACTCTACGTGTCATCACCAGACACGACACGACAATCACAGGTCTTGCCTATGACAAATTTCTTGCGTCAGACACAGCCAAGAAATACAACATAGCCGAAGCACTTTTCGTGAACGTGGCTGCGCCACTTTGGAGAGACACTATACGAAGCTACCAACAGCGTGGTGAGCCCTTTGATGTTGCATGGGGGGGCGGACCGACATTGTTCGATGAGATAGTCTCGTCAGGCCTAGTTGCGCCTTTAACACGGACAGAGACTTTGCGAACAGTGGCCCAAATAAGAAACGCGATCGGAGGAGCGCCTCTCAAGAGAACCGATAGTAGTGGAAGGATACTGTGGGTCGCCGCAGCAATATCCTCCTTCGGATTCATTATCAACTATGATATCGCTGAAAGATACAAGCTTCCGGAACCCAAAGTGTGGGAAGACCTTGCAGGAGTTGATTTCGCGAAGGTCCTGCCAAGGCCAGCGGTCTCATATGCAAGCCCGAAACTTTCCACATCTCACACCAGAATATATGAGATCATTCTGCAGAAGTTCGGATGGGATACGGGATGGAGTATTCTAGCGAGGATTGCCGCCAATGGGCGAAGTTACCCAGGATCGGTCGAAGCATTGACGGCAGTTCAGAACGGTGAGGTGGCAGTTGGAGTCGCCATCGATTTCTATGGATATCAATCGGAAATACAATTCCCGAGAACACGATATGTCCTTCCCTTCAATCAATCGATTGTGAATGGCGATCCGATAGCTCTCCTTTCAACCACAAAGGAATCAGACATGGCTCAAGCATTCATTGAATGGGTGCTATCAGTAGAGGGACAGAAGATTTGGCTACATCGAGACATTAACCGTCTGCCGATCAGGGAGGACCTATTCAGGACGCCTGACGGCCAGGCCAGAAAGGATCTGTACCGCAACTTCAACATGACACTAAACAATATCGGGATCCCATTTGATGATGCACTGGTTCTGCGTTATGAATTCGCTCTCCGGGAGTATTTTGATGCGGCATTCGTTGATTCCCACTACGATCTCGTTGTTGCATGGCAGAAACTTAGTGATGCTTACCTCAAGGGCAGGATATCAAAAGCAAGATTCGATGAATTGGCCTTTGAGTTGGGAAAGCCTCTCTCATGGAAGGAGGATGGGAAAACCGTTACGTTTACTCAAGAGTACGCATTCTCCATAAACGACCGGATCAAGACTCCAGCAACAGCATCTGAGTTCGCAAAGGTCTGGCGTATCGTGGCATCAGAAAGATATCGCTCCATATTGTCACAGATTCCGTCGTAGATCATGGGGCCTAGATGACATTCAAATATCACATCGGTTTCCTTTCATCATGGGCTCGTCGCCTGAGAGATTTGAATCTGCGACGCGGCATCCGAGACATATTGTGGCAGATGGATGCCTTTTCCTGGATTCAGCTTTTTCTTGTTGTTGCGGTATTCCTGGCCTTTCTGATCGCGCCTCTAGTGGCGATTACTTTCCGAGCTTTGGAAGCTGGTTTGAAGTGGTTTCATTTCATTTTCACTGACCCGTTCTACTTCGGCCTACAATTGTCGTACAGCAGCGATTTTCCATTCATCTCCTTTGGAGGAGTTCGAGGCACACTTGTAACGTTCGTAGGTGCGGATCTTGCACTAGTCAGAGGATATGATTTTGGGGTAATTCCTAATTCTATCGCAGTTGCTGTTGCGACCACAGTTATGTCCTCACTCGTGGGCTTTTGCTTGGCATTTATATTCGCTCGCTACAGCTTTCCTCTGAGAGAACCTTTGAGAATCGCGTTGTTGGCGCCTTTGCTTTCAACTCCGTTTGTAGGCGCCATTGGATTGAAGAGGATGATCATGGCTGACGGACTGCTGAACGCGATACTGTACGATCAGTTGCATCTGATCCCTTTCAGAGTGGAGCTGACTGACTTCGCGGCCATGATATTCGTTCAGATTCTTCTTTTTTATCCAATAGTGTTTCTGAACGTCTACACCGCAATTGTCAACATTGATCCGACGATGGAGGAGCAGGCTGAAAATCTTGGGGCGTCAGGCTTCACGCTCTTTAGAAATGTGACGCTGCCCCTCGCAACCCCCGGCCTGGAGGCTGGGGCTCTTTTGGTGTTTATCCTCAGTTTGGAGGATCTCGGAACGCCGATAGTGTTTGTTGGAACTCTTGCACAGAAAGTGCTTACCTTTCAGACTTTCCAGAGAATGTTCACCCCGGCGGGCTACATATCTGAAGAGGCAACGGCTCTTTCTCTTCTTCTTCTTGCGCTTTCAGTTCTCACTTTTGTAGCTATCAGGAAATATGTGAGCCTAAGGAGATATGCTATGCTTACAAAGGGAGGGATATGGCGGCCTAGAACCAGAAGATTGGGCTCTGTAGCGGCTGTTCTCGTATACCTCTTGTGTTTTTTGGTCGTCTTCGCGGCATTGCTTCCTCATGTAGGCGTAACACTGCTGGCTTTTGCCGGTCAGTGGGGAAAGGGAGTCCTTCCCGACTATTTCACATTTGCGAACTTTGTGCAGATCTTCGCTGACAGGTACACTTTTCAATCTATGATGAACAGCGTCCTGTACTCAGCGGCGGCGACATTGATAATAGTGTTGCTGGGTGTCAGCGCTGCATACCTGGTCTCAAGAAAGAGGATATTCGGCATGTCTATGCTCGACACCTTGGTGACAATGCCGATTGCAATACCTGGGATCGTCGTTGCCACTGGTCTATTCCTGATATTCCTGCCTACGCCAATATCGCCGATAGCGACAGCTGCTCCTCTTCTCATTATGTCCTATACTATCAGAAAGTTTCCATTCACTGTGAGATCCGTATTCTCAGGGCTAGAGCAAACTGACAAGGCGATGGACGAGGCAGCTGTAAGTGTCGGCGCAAGTAGGACCATGGCCTTTGCCAGGATCACAATTCCCCTAGTTCTCATGAACGTCTTGGCCGGATCGATGCTGTCATTCATCTACTCGATGTCAGAGGTAAGCACAAGCATAGTCATCGGAGCCGCCAACCCTCCAACAGCTCCAATGACCTTCAAGATGTATGAGAAATACTACGCTCTTGGAGGAGGAATGTTCCCAGCTGCCGCCATGGGCGTCGTGCTTATGATTGTGCAGCTCCTTATGATAGTGGGAGCAAATGTGTTGTTGCGAAAGAGAGCGACGCCACTTATTGGCATATGAGTCGTGAGATCAGGATGCGCATCGAAACCTTCGAGCTTGACAAGCGATTCGGGAAGGTCGTGGCGCTGGACGATGTCTCGTTGACGATGGACCATGCGGAGCTATACACGCTTCTTGGCCCTAGCGGATGTGGGAAGACCACGTTCCTACGCGCGATCGCCGGGTTTGATCTCCCGGACTCGGGAAAGATCATGTTTGATGGAGCTGATGTCACCAACCTGCCAGCTTACAAGAGAAACACGGGAATGGTTTTTCAAAACTATGCACTGTGGCCTCACATGTCTGTATTTGAGAACATAGCGTTTGGACTCAGAATCAAGAAGACAAAACAATCCGAGATCAAGAAGCGCGTTGAAGAGGTATTGAGGATGGTTCGCCTAGAAGGATTGGAAGAAAGGACTCCACATCAACTGAGCGGAGGACAGCAGCAAAGAGTCGCAGTGGCAAGGGCTCTGGTCATCAATCCTAGAGTACTGCTCTTTGATGAACCATTAAGCAACCTTGATGCGAAGCTGAGACTTGAAATGAGGGCCGAGATAAAGAGAATACAGCAGGATCTGAAGATTACAGCGCTCTATGTTACGCATGACCAGGAAGAAGCTATGAGTATTTCTGACAGAATCGCCGTGATGCATAGAGGGAGAGTAATGCAGATAGGCTCACCGATGGACATTTATTTTCGGCCACAGAACTCTTTTGTCGCTGATTTCATTGGCCAAGCCACCTTTCTGAAGGGAAAGGCAGTTATTGTAGACAAGATCATCAGCGTACAGCTTGACATTGGAGGTTTTGTGGAGGCTGTTCCATCCGATCCTGCAAATCCGCCGCAGCAAGGAGATGAGGTTCTAGTTGCCATTCGACCAGAGAACTTCAACACGCAAAAGCAAGGAAAGAATGAATTCAACTGTGAAGTTGTTCACGTAGCCTTCTTGGGAAGAAGCCAGCGTGTCGTTGCTAGAATGAATGGGACCATGATCATCGCGGAAACTCCTCCGGAAATTGAGTTCCACGGCGGCGAGAAGGTAACATTCTGGTCAGAAACTGAGAAGACTCTGGCTATTAGGACTCAGCTTGGATGAACGCCGTCTCAGTGCGATCACAATCACGATAAGAAGCAAACAAAGGAACATTGCTGCCAACGCCGTGGCCGGAAAAGGACTAACCCGCTCGGGAACTTTCTCCTCTCCCAGCAGAAGTGACTCAATCTTCGCTGAGGCTTTCAAGCCCTTGACATCCCATGCGGATGCGTAGAAGAAAATTCTGTCGACTGCCTTATCGACCTGTATCGACCCCAGGAACAGTTGTGGTCGGTTCTCTTCAAGAGGAATGCTCTGCCACGTTTTGTTGTCCAAGGAATAGTACGCTTCTGCTTTGTCTACGCCCAGTATCTCATCCCGGATCTCCCAGATCACGTCCACGATCGTCACCATCGCACCCCTCCTCACAAGCGGCGAGCCTCGCAGTCTTACCACAGGAGGGGTCTTGTCAGCAGCGGAAAAGACCGATATCTCCTTGTGTTCATTAGGTTCTAGTCTGATCTTGAAGAGGGCGACAAGATATTTCTCAAGGCGGATTGTTTCGCTCACCGTCGCTCCCTGCGCAGTCAACTCTTGCCCATGACCAATTCTGAGCTTCAGAACGCCATGAACAGGGGTTATCCAGCCATTTGCAAGGCGAACGACTATTCCCAAGGTTGAGCCATCGTTCGGCTGAGAGGCCCATATCTTGAAATCGTATAGCGGAAGTGGTTTTTCTCCTCCGGCATATTTCCACTCAATGCCGTGATCGGTGAAGTTCAGGATTCTGATGCCTGTGTAGGGTCTTCCTCCCTCATACCCATTCGGATTCACAAGCGTTAGGACCGGTCCGCGGAAGACAATGTCTCGATGCATGTGTCCATTCAGGATGAGGTTCACACCACGCCGCGAGCATATTTCGTAGATCTTGTGCACAGTCTCATTCCTTGGATTGTTAGCATTGAACATGGGGTGATGGAACATGATCACCTTGTACTTCGCACCTGGATGCTCATTCAGATCTCTGTCCAACCAAGCGAGTTGCTTCTCATCGAGGGTACCATCTATGCTTCCTGATCCTGTATCCAGAGTTGTGATGTGAATCGGTCCAATATCTACACTGCCGTTCCAGGGTGCGAGGTGTCTCTCGAAGTAGTTGCCCTCCGTTGCATGATCATGGTTTCCTCCAACCAAGATGACTGGCATCTCAAGAGTGGAGATTAGCTGGCGAGCCAATTCATAGTACTCCTCTCTAGGGTTATCGACAACATCGCCTGTCACAACCATTAGATCAGGCCTCAGGAAATTGGCCAGTCTGACGATCCCTCTGAAATTCTGCATTCTCACAGGACTGGTGTTTATGTGAACGTCTGATATCCAGAATACCCTCAGTGGGAATCTCCACGCTGACATAATGTAGACGCTGTTCGGTTCTGTCCTTGTCCACGGATCCGAGCCTGACAACGAGCCCACTATCCTCAGGCTGTATAGTCCTGCGGGAATTCTGTCGACCTTTAGTAGGAAGGATGTCTTTCCATTTTTGTCCGTTTTGACAGATGATGTCGTGAGGCTGTGACTTCCCAGTTCGTTGAACAGTGAAAAAGAGGCCGAGGTGTCTTCTTTTGCGCGACTCAACTCTACTGAGAACGAGCTATTCTGTTCCAAGAAGGCAGGGAACCCGATTCTGGGGCTAAGGATCTGCGGTCCAGGCGTTTCTTGTTGAGGGCTGCCTAAGGCTATTTCAAGGAAGATGGAGTGCTGCAGGAGCAGGATGAATAGCAACGTGCTTAGCAAGGTGGATCTGAGGCTGATTCGTCTGCTCGCAGGTGCAGTTGGACCAGTTCGGCCTTCTAGGAGCTTCCTTTCCAATCGATTTCCCTCATCCTTCGCTTGCTTTTCGACTTCTTCGCTTGAGTAGGAAGATGAATGTCGCTACTATGGCGGAAATAAGGCCTGTGACATAGATGATGTCTGTCTGGGGGCTCGTTGGCTCTGACTTTCTGGGGGCTAGGTCAGCTATGGAGACTGCTTCGACCTTCACGGCTTTGAGAGTCGCAGCGTCTATTGCCTCCACCTTTACATACATTTTGGGTTTTGTAGCGGAAAATGTGTACTGCTCCACTCTTTCGGCAATCTTTGGAGGAACAGCTATCCAGCTTGAATTGTCTTCCGAGAAGTACACTGTCAGCCTGACTACTCCAAACCCTATGTCCGATGCAGATGCTAGGACAACTACGGTCCTGCCTTCCACTCTGAGCGATGCGGTGATCGAAGGAGGTGTCAAATCTTCTTGGAAGAATGTTTTGACGATCCTCTCCGATCTCGGAGGTAGCTTTAGCTCCACTTGGGTTGACACGTTCTGATCTGGCTGGACGGCTGCTCTGAACCTTGTGAGTTCGCCGCCTTCCACTTTGGGGGTGGTCCCTGCTATTGGGCTCTTGAGAAGGAACGTTAGAGTGAGGTGTTGGGTTTCTTCGAGATTGTTTCTTGTGGTAGCTGCAAAGCCGGTTGAAGTGTGGTCATTCCGTTGTAGGTAATCGACAGCGACTGTGTCGTGGGGTCTGCTAGATGTTGTGTATTCGATGCGGCTTTCTGTGAGGTTAAGGAGCCTGTATCCCGGACCTGAGTCGGAGAGTGATGTGGTGGTGATTGTGAGTGTTGGGGCTAGTTGAACGCTATCTCTGTGGGTATGTCCACTTAGGACAAGAGAGATTTCATGCGCCTTGATCATGTCTGGGATTCTCTTGGACAGAGACTGGTGGGGTTCGGAATAGTATGGATGGTGGAGGACGATGACTTTCACGTAGTCCTTTGGCTGGGCTGAGAGCTGTCTCTCTGCCCATGCCAGCTGTTCATCATCTATTGATCCTCCCCTCGAGTTCAATGCAAGGAAAAAGTGTTTCCCTGCTGCCAGTGAGAAGTACGACGGGGCAAGATGCTTCTCCCAGTGGTGAAAACCTCTCTCAACAGCGTAATGATCATTGTTCCCTCCAGCCAAGAGTATGGGAATCCTGAGACTAGTGAACTCGCGTGCAACATTCAAGAAAGAGGCCTCTTCACCTGTTGCATCCACAACGTCTCCGCAACAAACAATCAAGTCGAGGCCTATTGAGCTCAGGGATGACAAAGTCCGTCGTAGAACCTTTGTCGTCTGGGCATAGTAAGGTCCGACTCCGTAGTGGAGATCAGATATCACTGCCAGCCTCAGACTCTTCGGGAATGTTTCTCCCACAACAAAGACACTGTTCGGTTCTACGAGGAGTTGAGTTGGCGCAGCATCGTGATATAGAACTAGGTCATATAGGTCGCGGGCAGTTTCCCTTGGAATATCCACTGTAAGTCTCCAAACTGACCGAGACTCAGAAGCAGTGTTGACAACGTTAGCCTCAAGCATGCTGAATGGTGACACTAGTCTTACCCTCCAGTCGTCACGTGGTTGATGCTCTGGACTGAAGTAGACTTCAAGCCGTTCTCCTGCCCTGAGTATGGCAGGTGCTCCGAGGCGTGGCATTAGCACCCTGCTGCTTGAAATCACATTGTAGCTTGCATAATAGGGAGTTGGCTTCTGGCACAGAGGCACAGGTGCAGTCAGCAAGAATGTTGACAGCCCAAGAATGAAGATGCAGCACAATGCCCTTCTCATGAGAACCACATTGGATTGTGCGAGTCGAAAGGCGTATAAAGGATTTTTGCAGGGCGGGACAGTGTCCGTTATCAATGCTAGGGAAGGGCGTGATTGAGGTGTCTCGGAGACGACTTCGATGCGCACTTGTGCTTCAGATATCAGTGCTCATGTTGACATTGTTTCAACCCTCCTTCGTGAGACCAGTCTATGCATGGTGGGATCTGGGACACACGATTATAACATCAAACGCAATCCGTCTTATGCCGGATCGGTGGAGATCCTTCCTCAGCTATTATGAAGCAATTCTCAATGAAACATCAATCTACCCGGATCGTATATACAAGCACCTTGACGCTCAAGAGGACTACCGACACTTTATCGACCTTGAGATTTGGGACCCAGGAAGGCCTGAGACTGGGACATTGCCGCACGAGACGGGGAAGTTCGCTGAGGATGCGGTCCAAGCGCTCAGAGCGTCTGACTGGAACAAAGCTCTCTACCTGTTCGGCAGGGTGTCACATTACCTTGCTGATCTGCACCAGCCGTACCACGCCACGAAGGACTACAATCCAAGGGCGAAGGGAGGCACACCATTGCACCCAGTTCTAGATGAGTCACTTCAGGTACATTTCAGTGAGTTCAGGGTCGTAGAGAGGGGAGATTTGGCTAATATCGAGCCCATTCACAACATCACACTTTTCTGTTTTCAGGTAGCAAGACAAAGCTACTCATTTCTTGAGAGGATAAACCGAACCCTGATCGACGAAGAAAAAACCTGGAGTAATGAGCTGACACGTATCGTCGAGAATCGCACAAACTGCGCGATTGTGGCGGTTGCCAGAGTGTGGTATTCGATCATACTTAGAAGTGAGATGTCTGCCCCGGGGATCGATGAACCTAACGATCTCAGTATCAAACTGGCTGAGACGCCCCAAGAACTCAGCCCCGACAAGGAGGCCACTATTCAGCTAGTAGTCGCAGATCGACTTGGCATTCGGACCCCAGCAACCGTGCAGGCAGCGATCAACAATCAGCCTCTTCCCACGTATGGCTTTCCGTATGTTCCTGAGCCTCTCGGCAGGTACGGCATGACCTTGCCCAAGGAAATGCTTGCTGAACTGAAGGGAAGGTATGTGAATCTTGCCATAACTGCAGAGAAACCTGGGTTCCAGCCCACGCGCATAAATCTCTCTATAAAGGTCAAAGGCATATCTCTCCAAATGGTTCAGGCCCTCATTGCCATATTGGTGGCTACTGCGGGCACCGGCGTAACTGCAGTAGTCTATTTAAGGAGAAGGCGGGTCAGGTAGCTGCGTGAGATAACCCTCCATGGTAGGTATCAACGTCTTCGTGACGACCATATCTGCAGAAAGACTGTGGGAGATTGACCGACCGCTCCCTTCTCAAGTCCAGATCGGGGTGAACATAAACCTAGTCAGCTTCGACCAAAAGTCCGAGCAAAGCATCGAGGCTCTCTTCTTGTTCACCGTCAGCTATGTGCCCTCCATCGCTCAGATCAACATAAGAGGAAAGGCTCACGTTGCCGGGGAGCCCAAGGAAATCACGCAGATGGTCGAGGAACACAAGCAGCAGAAACCTCCAATCCCTGTGATCCAGGCGATCTCATCTGCGGCTATAGCCGAGGCGATACTGATCTCTAAGACCCTTGGCGTTCCTCCTCCACTACCTCCACTGCCTCCCCCAGGGCAAGACGCGCAGAAACCCTCGCCCACAAGGTACACTGCGTGAATTCTGTGAGATCGAGCTTGCTGGCCCCTCCGATTTATTGGAGGAATCAGCCACACTCCAAATTTCCGAAAACACGGTTCGCCCGAGCCCAGTGGGGTTCGGGCGGCTCATGGTCGGGTCCACATCCTGAGAAATTCGTCACCCCCACAACGCGGTGTTACGCCAGACGAAGCTGAAGGGTCTAGACTACCATTTCTCGCCATAGAAGGCTAGGTGTTGGTGCCAAAAAGCACGGATCGTGTGCTGTAAGATCAGGTGTAATCATGGAAGTTGGCTCTCTGTTCTTGAAAAACAGAACTCCAACCTAGGCCTTCGAGATGATCCTTCAGATCTGAACGCGTTCATTTGCCATCTGTTCAACCAAGACTCAACAGTTTCGTCTGCTCACTCATCTCGCTTGCACGGAGCGACCTGTTTGCCTCTATTGCCCTACTCACGGCCTTGCTAAGTTCCTTAGTGTCTCGTTTCCTCATAAACGGGATCCAATTCTCGTTTTGGAGCAAGCCTGCGTGTTCAATGTGGGCTTGCTCTGCACTCCTGATCCGGATGTGCAGGATTTGAAAGATCAAGATTTCTTCCGGCGGAGGGTCGCTTCAAGGCTTGTCGGAAGATACTGTCGGCCTGTTGGCTATTGACGATGAATTTCCTTTTTCTCCTTCTACTCTAAAATGTATCAGAATTCGGCACTGTAGGAGATCGTTTCGCAGCCAATCAGGCTTGTTTGACGCCGGGAAGATCGAAATCTGATAGGTATCAGAGTAAGGAACGGTAGGGTCAACAACAACACAAACTTGAAACGTATCAGAATTGAGCAATTACCTATGCCTCGTCGAAAAATCGGCACGATCCCCCGAGAGGAATACTATGATGTGCGACAAAGAAGATGGGTGTGGGTCTTCCCGCGAATTGACCGACATGTGACCTTGGAGAAGATGGTGGATCTAGATGTGTTCTGTCAGATGCTCTTCCCGCATAGTGTGAAGAAGCAGGGGGTTGCAAAGGCTATTGTGGAAGCCTTCTCGGATGAGAAGCGACCGATGTTTCTCAGGGAGATCCAGCATAGAGTTCTGAAGAAGATTCATGTGAGCAGCCAGACGCTCAGTGACACATACAAGGCCATGGTGCGGAGCGGATTGCTTGAGAAGAAATACAGGAATGATCCAACGTTCGTCAGCAGACAGTTCGCAAGCCGACTTCGAGACTTGGCACAATACTGGGAGAACTACTTGGTTGCCAAGAAACTAGCCTCTGCACGAAGGCCCGGGAGCTCAGTTTCTCCAGTGAGCCAGGCATAGGTTTCTCTCGGTTTGGCGAAATGGAGCGAAACGACCTGCCCTCATTGCTCCACCGGGCTCAGCACAGCGCACAAAGAGAGCCAGCTTTCCTAGTATTGGTCGTGAGGGATTCGCTGCGATCCAATTTTCTGGAGGGTTGACAAATGTTCCAATTTTTTGGATGGGGGCCAAAAAGCGCAGCCCGTTCACATCACGAGCGTGTAATCGTCTTGCCTGTGGCGGTAATCTCTCCGCCTCTGATTCTTCGGGTGGAGATTGGTTTCCCATCCTCAGCGAGAACTAGTTCAACAACGAGCAATTTGAGGCGTGGAAGCCCTGCTTTCTGTCTAATCTTGTTGATTTTCTCGCCATTTGGAAGAGTTTGGCGGCTAACCACAAGCCCCTCTAGATCAGGACTCCAGGTTGCAGGGCCGTATTCATCATCAATTGGGACTATCTCAGTTCTGTCAAGGGCATGCTCTCTCTTCAGAAATCGTCGAATTTCCTGAGCTCTAACATCATAGGGATTAACCTTGTGAGTCTTCTTCATGCGCTCTACAAACCTGTCACTGGAAAGTCCTATTTGCACTTTCCGCGCAGAATGAAGCGCCGCTCTTAGCAGCGTCTCGTGTCCAGAGTGGAGTATATCAAACGTTCCGCCTACTCCCACTACTTCTAGGATCTTGCTCGAATCGGATTTGGCTTGTCCTGGCACCAGTCGTTGCTCCATAGCGCAGGGTTTGCCATAAGCCTGAGGTTTTGGACAGTTATTTCGACTGTGTCCGGCGTCGTTCAGGAATTGTTCGGAAGCGGGCGCCTCGATTCCTCCTGTGTCCATGGAGCATACACGAGGGCCACGATCACGGTACCATACTTTCCCTTCGGAACTTCTATGAACTCTGCCCTTGTATCCATCTTCTCAATCGTAAGATCTCGGATCTTTGCCATCTCGTTCAGTTTAGACTTGAGTTCCTTTTCGATTGCCTCTTTGTCCTTGTATCCATGAGCTTCCGCAACCAGTCCGTATCTCTCCTTCTTGCTTGACAACCCGCTTATCCAGCCGATTCCTGCGCCAATTGTCTCGCCAGGATCTCCATCCATTCGTGCCATCACAGCAAACGTGATTGTGCCCGGGGTGATCGTTGAGTTCTTGGTTTCCTCGGCATCTGGCGGAAGAATGGAAGAAACATTCACAAGGTTACACTGCCCGATGCCTGCCTTGGTCAGTGCTGCATCGAAAGCATTCAACTGTGATACGACGCTAGTTGCAGACCCTGAAGCTATGAAGAATCTCTTCGGAAGAAAAGCTCCGCGCAAAGTGGCCGTTTCCTGCATTCCCTTCCTTTGTTCCTCCTCAGGCTAGGTAACTTTGTCCGATTGGCTATTTGAGTGGGGTATCTGTTCCGTCTGCTTTTAAGTTTTAACTTTCCAAGAATTCAGTCCATGAAATCCGAAAAGTCAAGGTCGCATGCTCGTTCCGCCAATTCCTCTCCGATCTTCTCCTACATCAAGAGCACTCGTAGCAAGACTCTCACGACTAGAGTTCATTAGCGTCCGACTGCATACGCTTTTTTATTCATCATTTGCTACAATATAGCGAATCCGAATGAAAAGAACTCGTCTTCTCCGGTCTCCAACGGAGCCCCTCGAAGTGTCCGGGAAGGAGTCTATAGGAGAATTCCTTGAGCAAATGCGCCTGACCGCTTTCCAAGGCAGAAAACTTGCGGAAGTAACCGACGTATGGACAAGGATGCTCAAGAGGAAGAACTGCGTAATATGGCTAGGCCTCGCAGGCGCGTTGGTTCCTGCAGGGATGCGGAAGATCATTTCCTATCTCATAAGAAGGAGAATGATCGACGTGTTGGTAAGCACGGGTGCAAACCTCTACCATGACTGCTTCGAGGCGAGAGGTGAAAGACACTACATCGGGTCGTCTATTGCTAACGATTTACAGCTCAGGAAGCAACGCATAGATCGAATCTATGATGTTTTCGCTGACGAGAAGAAGTTCTATAAGACAGACATTTGGATTGAGAAAGAGTTCTGCTCTCGGCTCATGGACAATAGGCCCTACTCCTCCAGGGAGATCCTTCACCTCCTAGGGAGGATGTTGGAGAAGGAAGCGAAAGAGAAAGAGTCAATTCTCATTGAAGCGTACCGGTCTCACGTTCCCATCTTCTGCCCTGCCTTGGGAGACAGTGCTCTAGGGTTCGCGATAGCCTTCGCCAACAGGAGAAGAGGCCGCAGAATCATCTTAGACGGATTGAAGGATGTTGAGGAGAGCTCAAGGGTAACAGAGAAGGCGGAAATGACCGGGGTTATCTATCTGGGAGGCGGAGTGCCCAAGAACTTCATTCAACAGACAGCCGTCATAGCAAGCTATCAGACAAGACACGACAAGAGTCATAGCTACGCAGCTCAAATAACAATGGACATGCCGGTTTGGGGAGGGTTGAGTGGCTGCACATTTGAGGAGGCTCAGAGCTGGGGTAAGATTGGGAGAAATGCCCGCACAGCAACCTGCTATGCTGACGTAACGCTGGCTCTTCCTCTAGTCGCTCATGCGCTAGGTGAAAGGTTCAGAAGACTAAGGCGTAATGTGCCGCATTTTAACTGGAGTGCTGGTGGCTTGAAAATGCGCTATGAGCGTCTAAGGCTGTGATTGCTTTGGGCAGGGGGGTCGATTATCATAATGGTAGCCCGGGGGAGATTCGAACTCCCGTCGACGGGTTTCGCCTCCTGAAACGGATCCAGAGCCCGCAATCCTTGGTCGTAGCCTATCCACTTTGACCGCTAGATTCGGCGGCTAACTGCCTGAGCTAGCCTCGACCGGGCTTCATTCCGGGCCAGTTAGGAGACACCTCCGGACGCGCTTTAAGTCTTTCTGGGAGAGACTAGTGTTCCTTTACGGGCGAGCAGGCTCTGCAAGGCGGCTCTGCTGAGGGCTGGTTCGCGCGTGGCTGATCGATCAGCACGTGGGGTGCGAGATCTGATTGTCTCCTTGGTTATCAGAAGGTTCTAGATGCCGAGGCGACCGCAAGGCTTAAATACAACATAAATGAGCTTTGTGTACGCTCCGGGCCAGAGACGCCGATTCTCACTTCAATCGGTATCACGGTTCCCGCTGATACTGGGATGAAGCGAATGAATATGATGGCTACAGCTCTCAGCATCGACTAAGAGATTGAGAAAATGGGTGGAACAAAAAGCAAAGTTGGCAATGTGGGTAGCAAATTCGGCCTTGAGAGAAGCCGTGCTGGTTTTGTTGGCCACTGTCCAGAATGTGGAAGTGACCACTTGGTTGAGGATTATGATCAGGGCGAAGTCATCTGCCAAGCATGCGGTCTGGTTCTGAGTGAGCATGCAATGGATCGAGGGCCTGAGTGGAGAGCCTTCACAAAAGAAGAGAGAGACCAACGCGGCAGGGTAGGTATACCAATATCATATTCGATTCATGACAAAGGCCTGTCAACAGTCATAGATCGTGTCAATCGCGATGCGTATGGTAGGCAACTTCCGCTATCCACCAGACTCCAAATGCTGAAACTTCGCAAATGGCAGATTAGGACGCGTGTCCACTCCTCAGCCGACAGGAACCTAGCGCAGGCCATGGCTGAACTTGACCGATTAACGGATAGACTTCACATTCCTGCCTCCATCAAGGAGAGAGCGGCCGTCGTATACAGGAAGGCACTGGATAGCGGTCTTGTTAGAGGTAGATCAATCGCGGCAATTGCCGCTGCTTCATTGTATGCTGCGTGCCGGTCCTCAGAAACTCCTCGCACACTGAAAGAGGTCTCAGCTGCTTCAAGAATCCGAAAGAAGGATGTTGCAAGATGCTACAGGTTGCTGCTACGTGAGCTGGAGATCAAGATGCCAGTGGAAGATCCCATTCGATGCATTTCGAAGATTGGCAACAAAGTGGGCGTGGCTACGCAGACAGAAAGAAGGGCAATCAGAATACTTGAGGAAGCCAAGTCCCTAGGAATCGTCGCAGGCAAAGACCCAATGGGACTCGCAGCTGCAGCCTTGTATGTGGCATGTGTTCTCGAGGGAGAGAAGAAAACTCAGAAAGAGATCGCAGAAGTTGCAAATGTCACCGAGGTAACGGTGAGAAACCGATACAAGGGTCTCAAAGACGCACTTCGCT
>Ga0209725_1000235_pt1 | contig 33889 bp, 31 predicted proteins | sample I18A1metaG_FD_184145 | JGI IMG/M metagenome (GOLD analysis project Ga0209725, IMG submission 184145) | Lake sediment bacterial and archeal communities from Gulf of Boni, Indonesia to study Microbial Dark Matter (Phase II) - ​I18A1 metaG... | ecosystem: Environmental > Aquatic > Freshwater > Lake...
GCGACAGGCATTGTCGAAGGCCAAGCGCAAGGAAGAGTACGAGGAACGAACGAAGCAAGCCATGGGCGTGCTCAACGAGGTTTCTCAGGACACAACCACCCCGCGGAACATAAGAAGAGCCGCCAAGACCGCCATGGATTCACTCCAAACCTCGGGAGTCAGCTTGGGCGTGCGAGCTGCAAACGCAATATCAATTCTAGACGACATCAGCCAAGACCCAAACATGCCTCCGTATACTCGGGTGAAGATCTGGAACGCCGTGAGCCTACTGGAAGCAATCAAAGACTGAAATCTAGCTAGAATGACGTTATTGATCGACTAGACCCAAGGCTGGGTCGTCGAGTTCTGCTGAAGTTCGTGCTCAGAGATCAGAGGCTTGTTAAAGTACGAATGTCGATGTTGAGCTGCGCATAGCTTGATAGCCTCAGCCCCGTTCAGAGCAAGTGTGGGTCGACTGAGCTAGTTGAGCTTTCCCTCGGGTCCTGCGCTGGTCGCACAAGATGCGAATCTGATCATACAGATTTTCACGCTGTGTCTTTTGTCAGCTGGAGCGTATTATGCCAGGGCGAGCAGGTTCAGGACCCATGGTCTCCTAATGAAGTCAGTCATGATCATCCAGTTTGGGGCTCTTATTTTCTGGATGGGCCCCTCATTAGTCCTGAATGTTGGTGCACTTGCCACGTTCGAGTCTGGTCCGCTGATTACTGTCCTGCACGCTTTCATCGGGGTATCCGCACTGGTGTTTGCGGTCAGTGCCGTCTTTCATAGACCGATCATTTCGCCCAGGCTAGGTAAGACAATGTGGGCGACTTTCGTGATCTGGGCCTTGTCAGCTCTCTCAGGTTTCATCTTCTACGTGTACTACTATCTTGTCGGCTAGCTTTCCTGCGATCGCAAGAGGAATTCCCGATCACTACTGATCCCGACGATAGACAGATTACAGCTTGAAGAGAAAGATAGTGTCTGAAGCGGAATTGACCGGTGACAAGACCAAGTCTTTAGGTTCAAAGAGAAGCACGTTTGAGGAGCTGGTGGCTCGCCGTGAGCAACTGCTCGCTCCTGTCTTTGCTCAGGATTGGCCGAATCTTCCCGTTGTCGGGGCTGAGGGTCTATACCTGCGTGGACTCGACGGACGACGCTACATGGATTTCATGGCAGCGTTTGGGGCCGTCAATGTTGGCCACAATCATCCGAAAGTGATCGCAGCTGCCCAGAAGCAAATGGACAGGCAGATCCACGGTGCGGTAGGCGTTACGCTTCACGAGTCGGTGCTTCGTCTGGCAGAGACGCTGCCTGAGATCCTGCCAGGCGCCATGGACATGTTCTACTTCGGGAACAGCGGCGCGGAAGCGGTGGAGGCGAGCATCAAGCTAGCTCGGAATGTCACTGGCAGGCCGGGCATCATCGCGTTCATTGGCGGGTTCCATGGACGGACGTACGGTGCTGCTAGCTTGACTGCATCGAAAGCGGCGTACAGGTTGGAACTGGAACCGTTCCTTCCGAGCGTTTACCACGCCCCCTACGCGGACCCCTACCACTCCTCACATCCAAACGATCCGGCCAGCTGCGCCCGTGAAGCACTGAACGCGCTGGAGACCATTCTCGACCGGTTGGTTGCTCCTTCGCAGGTCGCTGCGATGATCGTGGAGCCAGTTCAAGGGGAAGGCGGCTACGTGGTTCCGCCGAAGGAATTCCTGCAGGCCCTTCGTAGGATCTGCACAGACCAAGGTATACTACTGATCTTCGATGAGGTGCAAACGGGCTTCGGGCGGTGCGGGGAGTGGTTTGCGGCGCAGACTTTCGGCGTGACGCCTGATGTCATGGCAATTGGAAAGGGCATTGCGTCCGGGTTTCCGCTTGGTGCGGTATGTGCACGAGGCGAACTCATGAGCCGCTGGAGCCCCGTGGTTCATGGGACCACGTTTGGAGGCAACCCCATCTCTTGCGCGGCCGCATTGGCAACGATTGAGGTGATCAGAGAGGAAGGCCTCATTGACAACGCCAAGAGGAATGGCAAGTATATGCTTGCCCGACTAGGCGAACTCAGGACCAAATACCCCTCCATTGGCGATGTGCGAGGCATAGGCCTCATGATAGGCATCGAGTTCACTGTGCCAGGCACCGACCGCGACCCCAACACGGCGGCAGCCAAGAAAGTGCTGAATGAATGCTTGTCAAGAGGCCTATTGACGTACCCATGCGGCCGGCGCAGTCAGGTCATTCGCCTATCGCCACCACTAACAGTAACCGAGAATCAGATCGACGAGGCTGCGGAGATACTTGACCAGAGCCTCACGACCATCTAACGAGATGCGCATTCCGAGGGATTTCAAACAGTTGATATCTCCAGTTTCCTAGTCAGCTTTGGCTGTTCCACGAGACTACTTGGTTCGGCTCCAACAGAATGACACTAATCCGCACGTATGGATTGGAAGAGACCTCGGTCCATCTGGCATTGTAGTTCCATAATCTTGCTTGATAGAAAAGTGGCCCAGATCATCAATTCTCGAATGGAAGCTTGTCGGGGCGAAAAGCTTCCGCTTGCGTTGGTTCCATCCTTAAGTTAGAATATCACCTCTCTGCCCACAACGGTTCTTTAGAGGAGACGAAAGTGAGTAGATACTCAACCTTTGCGGCGATTGTGCTGCTTGGCATACTTGGATTCGTGCTCTATCCCAATGCCTATGCATGGAGTTCTTCGCCTCAGATCACCTATTCTGACGATGGTTCCGGAAACACGGTTCTCACGATTCAGTTTGACTTCTCTCAGATGTCAAATCCACCTTCGGCAAGTCACTTCCCGACCGAGTTTCAGGTGCGCACGTCAACTGATGGGTCGTCATGGACCGAGCTGTCTCCTGTTGCCATATCGCCGACACCTACAACGACCGTATTCACGGAAACATACAATCTTGGGTCCGTCAGCGGAACCATTCAAGTCCAAGCAAGGCTCATGTGTAGCATACACGGCTGGAGCAACTGGGGACCCGCCCCTGCAATCCCGGTGCCGGAGTTTCCTTTTGGCACAATTGCTGTGACGTCGATGCTGGTCTTGGCGAGCGGCCTCTTCATCTTCAGGAAGAAGCGCACAGCAGCCTGAGTTTCAACCCTGGAATTGAAAGTGTGGGCGTTCCGAATCTTTCCCTTGTTTCTTTCCATCCGTCTGCAAGACTATGCTCCGTACTGTTTCAATCTCCTCGCTCTCAGCTGGCAGTAGGCCTTGCTGATCTCCAGGCCTATTCCAAATCATGACTTAGGGCTCAATATCACTGATCTATGCTGTCGTTTCCACGTCTCCCAGCTCGTTCAATTTGCCCTCGAACTGCAACGACGTAAAGCCTAGGGAGGGATTCAAACCGAGGCCAAGCTTGCGCCTTTTTTATTCGTTCGGTCAGGTGCCTTGTCTCATCCAGGTAGGATTTGGACTAGGAACCATATCAGGGCCAGGCCGAGAATGAAAAGTGCGAACTGGGCAACGGACTTTCGGATGTTCCTCTCTTCCTGCATTTCAGGGATCAGTTCGGAAGCTGCAAGGTACATGAAGCCTCCTGCGCCAAACGCGATTAGGTGCGCAGAGAAATTCTCTATTTGCAGCGAGAAGTAGTTCGATATGAGGACTCCTCCGAACGCTGTTAGGGCGGTAACGAAGTTGGCCAGTAGGGCCTTGTACCGTGTGAAGCCGCCATAGACGAGGACCCCGAAGTCTCCAATCTCCTGGGGGAGTTCGTGGAAGATTACGGCGAGAGTGGTTGCCACTCCCGCTGGAACGGCTATCAGGAAAGCCGCCGCAATGATCATTCCGTCAAGAAGATTGTGAACCCCGTCTCCAATCAGATTGAGATACACGTAACTCTTGACAGTCATCTTCTCTTCTACAACGGACTCGTATCCGTGTACGTGTCCGTGGTACCAGTAGATGAATCGCTCCAGAAAGAAGAACCCGAGAAAACCTATGGTCACGTATGCAACAGCTACGGGAAGTTGTGCCTCGCCGAACAATTCAACCGTCTCAGGTAGCAAATCTAGGTACGCTGTGCCGAGGATGGTCCCCGCTGAGAAGCTGAGAAGAACGAAGAGGATTCTGTCGAGCACACGCTCCTTGAGGGATATAGCAAAGATGCCGGCAAGTGCCGTTAAGCTGACTAATGAGACGCTGATGATCGCGTAGATTAGGCCAGACAAGTCCCGCCCACATTTCCTCAGTTCATGCGTTTGATCGTTGGTAACCGCAGCCGTGGCAACGTCAACGTATAAAAGTTTGGCAGTTGATTTTGGGTCACCTGTTCGGTGAGAGCAAGGTATTCATGCACACAGAGCGTCGTGTGTCAAGTACTACAAAGACTCTGGCAATAGCCGTAGGCATTACGGCGTCTTTCTTTGTCATCGAGCTGGTCGGAGGGATTCTGACAAACAGCCTAGCTCTACAAACAGATGCCTTTCACATGCTCACCGACGTCTTTGCCCTGGGCTACGCACTGGTCGCGGCTTGGATTGCTCAGCGACCAATCAGCCTGAAGAGAACCTACGGCTACTATCGCGTTGAGATCCTCTCCGCTTTCCTCAACGGCATCTTCCTGTGGGCCGTTGTAATCTTCGTACTGTATGAGGCCCTTCAGCGAATTCAGCAGCCGGCGAACGTGCAGAGCCTGAACATGTTGATCATCGCGGTTCTCGGTCTCGTTGCCAACGGCTTGGTTGCACTCACACTTTCAAGATCAAGGAACGAGGGTCTGAACATCAAAGGCGCCTTTTTGCACGTGATCGCCGACATCTTAGGTTCGGTAGGGGCGATCTCCGCTGGGTTGATCATGTTCTTCACCGGCTGGTACCAAGCTGACCCCATAGCCAGCATCATGATAGGCGCGTTGGTCTTCTACAGCTCAGGCAAGATAGTGCGAGACTCAGTGAACGTTCTCCTAGAGGGGGTTCCTCCGCATATCGATGTATCTTCCCTAGAGCGCACAATACTTGGAATGAAGGGCGTACAGAACGTGCACGACCTACACGTATGGTCCATAGCCGACACCAAGATGTGCTGTATGAGCAGTCACGTGGTCGTTGAAGAGGGGACAGACCGAAGGGAGCTGATTACCAAACTGATTGACATTCTGAAAGAACAATTCGGAATCGACCATACCACGATTCAATTGGAAGGCAAAGACTACCCTAGAGCCGCCAACGAACACTAGCCCTTGGGAAAGGAGTCATCACTCACATTTGCTCTTCTGAATGCGACGTTGACAGAGGTTAGCTCTTGCTGTTGTGGGACACCAAGACTGGGTGAGTAGAGAGTAGTGGGTATTTCATTGTCGATTGCTTTAATTGGAGTCGATATGGTCCCGCTCGTTCGTAGAGTTCAGGGCGGATAGTCATGTCTGCGAGAAGGCTCGCCGTCAGAAGCACACTGTTCTATTCTATGTTGGCCATGGGCTTTCTCAGTCTGGTAACAGGTTTCATACTCTATCTGTGGCCACATGGGCAACGCGCAGGTAGGCTCATCTTCTCCGGACTCAACAAATCCGTGTGGAGCGAGTGGCACACATATATTTCAGTAATTGCCGTCGTACTTGTTGTCGTCCACTTGCTGGAGAATAGACAACGCGTAAATCTCTACGTCAAGACGACTCTCGGAAAAGCTTGACGCAACAACGATTCATCCTGCCGCTTGAAAAATAAAGAACCATACTGACCTAGCCGCCTGTTCGACTCCGCGAGATGTCACGCAAAAGCTTAACGATGCGACCGAGAACACGCTGACAGACTGGTGAGCGTTGCATGCCAGAGAATGCCATCACGACGAGAGGACTCACAAAGGTCTTCGGCCACTTCACCGCTGTTGACGGTCTGAATCTGGACGTCAGAGAAGGCGAACTATTCGGCTTGCTCGGCCCTAACGGGGCGGGCAAGACCACGACGGTCCGCATGCTCTGTACCCTGATCGAACCCACACGCGGCACGGCGATCGTGGCAGGTCATGATCTACTACGAGAACCAGCCAAGGTTAGGCGTCAGATCGGCGTCGTTTCAGAAGGCGTAATGCTCTACAAAGAGCTGACGATTCAGGAGAATCTGCAATTCCTCAGCAAGCTCTACAATCTCCCAAAGAGAGACGCGGAGAATAGAATCAGAGACTTGCTGGAGATGTTCAAGTTTGAGGAGAAAGCAAAGCGCCCCGTGAGCGCGCTGTCGTCAGGGTGGATGAAGAAAGCTCTGATATCCGCAGCTCTTCTTCACAGCCCGAAGATACTCTTCCTGGATGAGGTGACTTCTGGCCTAGATCCGCAATCAGCAAAGGCCCTCCAGGATTTCACAAGGGATCTTTGCAACCGTGGCGTGACAGTCGTCTGGACCACCCACTACATGACAGAGCCCGAGAAGATCTGCGATCGTATCGGGATCGTTTTCGCAGGAAGACTGATCCAAGTTGGCTCTCCGAACGAGTTGAGAAGTAAGGTGAGCGAAATGTCTGTAATGGAAGTTCAAACGCCAGGTCTCTCATTACAGCAGATTGAGAGGATTCGCACTCTAGCAGAAGTGTGCAACGTGTCGTACAATGACCCGGTCCTTCTGATCACATGTGTTCATGATGTTGAACTGGCCGAGAGGGTTACGAAGATCCTCCTCTCCGAAGGTGCCAGAATCAGGTCGATCAACACGAAAGGGCCCACACTTGAGGAAGCTTTCATCAAGTTCACTGGCGGCGAAGAGGAAATCGATCGCTTTCTCGAGAAGTCGCGTGCTCAGAAATGAGTTTGAATGGATCCCCTATTCGGGCGAATTGAAGGCACTGCTGGCAATGTCTGTGCGAAAATTCCTCAGCGATGTTCAGGCTGTGGTGATCAACGAGTTTCGAGTTCTGAGACGCAACCGTACAGCGATTGTCATATCGCTCGTGATCATACCGCTGTTCTTTACCGCATCGCTTGGAGGAGCAAGCGGCGGAGCAGGCACACGCTTCTCAGCAACTGCGAATATTCCGATGGCTTTCGTTGACAATGACCTAACCTCTGCTTCTGGGCGTCTGTACGAGACGCTTGCCAGCTCAGGAGATTTCGACAGCCTGATTCAAGGTTACAGAGAGGAGAACGCCGTCGCCACCTTAGGAACAGGAAGGATCTACGCTGCCATCATAGTTCCCACAGGGTTCCAAGACGCGCTGGCAAACAGTGATGCAACTCGCATAGTTGTCTACGTGGACGACAGCGTGAACGGTCTTGACAACGAGATCCTCTCCGGTTTGCGCAATAGCCTCCAAGACTTCGGCTCCGACGTTGAGGTACAAGCCGTTCGCAGAACCGGCCCATCACAGATCGAGATCATACAAAAGGGCGTCGCGTTCTCCGGTTTCGCCTTCGGCCTGACGATCATCTTGGGCCTAGTGATAATCTTCGCGACGTTCTATGAGATCGCAGGCGGGATGTCTCGAGAGTCTGAAGAGGGAACCTACGCACGTCTACTCCTGAGTCCCACCAGCCTCGGCGCAATAATGGTGGGGAAGACCGTATATGATTTGATTCTGAACGTGATTCGCACGTTTGTCGTTGTCGGGCTTGCTGTCTACGCGTATGGAGCGAGGCCGAACACGGACTTTGGCACGATTCTCACGCTCTCGCTCCTGATGGCGCTACTAACGATCGGTTTCGGTTTTCTGATTTCCGCGGTCGGTGCGGGAGTAAGAGCTGTCATAATCATAGAGTTCTTCCTAGTGCTTTTCCTGTTCGCGTTCAGTGGTTTCATAATAGACAGGGAACTCCTGACGGGAATCTCAAGCGCAATTTCGTATTCGCTGCCTTGGGCCTACGGTATCGAGATGCTGAGGAGAACGCTGCTTGTCGGACAGTCCTTACTCAGCCTCACCAGCCAGCTATTGTTCGTCGTGGTGTCGATCGCAGCCTTCTACGGCCTTTCCTATTTTCTGCTAAGGTTGTCGAGAGAGAGGCTTGTCATATGAATCGCACACTGGCTGATTCGGCTGCGGTTGCCGTCAAAGAATTGAAGCAGCTTATTCGCGACCCCGTCTCTCTGGCTCTAACTGTTTTGTTTCCGATACTCTTGATCCAGATCTTCATCGTCATCGTTACGGCGTTCAGCGCATCTAGCTACAACATACCGGTAGTCATCGCAGACCTGGACGGCTCGTCCATGTCGAAGATCCTTCTCGACAAGTTGACGACTTCTCCGCTTATTCATGTGGATCAGTTTCTTCAAACCGAGGAGCAGGCCTTGCATCTTGTTGAATCAGGAGCAGCAACGGGAGCAGTCATCATACCGAAGGGTTTCGGACAGGCGCTTCTCAACAATAGAGCGGCCTTTGTTATTCTGCAGACCGACAACTCAAAGATAGTCGCGGGCTCGCTAGTCCAGAGCGCTGTGAGCGGCAGCGTGCAAGGACTGCTTGGGATGACTGGCGCCGGTTTCGGTGGCGGCGCCGGCCCTGTGGAAGTCATCTTGAGACCTGTTTCAGGGCGTCCTCCAACTGGCGATACCTTCCTGCCCGGGATGCTCGGCATGATCACAATACTCGGCGCCTTTGATGACATCGTGAACGCTGTAACTAGGGAACGTGAACGTGGCACATTCCCACGGTTGGTTCTCACGCCTGCCAATATTTTCTCAATCTACAGTGGAAAGATTTCTGCCACGGTTGTTCTCAACGCGATTCGCACAACACTGATGCTCATCATCTTTGTGATGACAGGCCTCGTTATACGAGGTAGCGTATTCCTGATCTATCTGACGACGACGCTCATCGCCATCTTCACGATGTCATTGGGTCTAGTGCTTTCCGCTAGGATCCGTAGTTCCTCAACTTTGACAATCCTTGAGATCGCGATAACCTTTCCACTCTTCCAGCTCTCAGGCGCAGTTCAGGCGCCGGAAATGCTAGCTTCAGGAGGGCGTGCGATAGCGCAGATGCTGCCGTGGACCTACGGAAACGATGCACTCAGACGCATTATCTATCTGGGAGTGGGATTTGACGCGATATCCTTCAGCCTGCTTGTTCTCGCGGTCAGCAGCCTCATCCTGCTGCCCGTTGCGACTGTGATGTCAAAGCGTACGATCTAGTGGTGAAAGAGAGCATTGATATACGCGGGTTTCGAGGCAGACTGCAACTCCCGGCGGTGGATCTGGATGCTGAGCCGAAATGCACTCATTCTCTCAACTTTTCTAGTCTCGGTGATAGCCGCAGGATTCGTAACCAATGTTCAGGCGGTCTCCGCGCCAGATATTGTTGTGACGTCCGTTTACTGGGGAACGAATCCTCTCGGAGGCGTCTCGGTGCATCCGGGAGACACGAACATACCGTTGTCGATTGTTCTGTCAAACGTTGGGGACGCAGCAGCACGAGAAGTCAACGCGAAGTTGATGTTGGCCCCGCCGTTCAGCTACGTGTACTATGTTGGGGGAGAACGTGTCTCCGCTGAAGCGGTTGACCAGAGCGCAGGAGACATCCTGCCTGGCTTCTCTTTCACGTCCCGGTTCATCCTGACGGTAGCCTCAGACGCCGCCGCGGGGGTCCACAGGCTCACGTTGATCGTCAGCTACAAGTCCGCGAGGGAGCTGACGCCCGTCGAGAAGACCCTGACCGTGGATGTGCCCGTGTGGACTGGTGACGTTCGCGTTCAGCACGTCCTCACGGTGCCTGCGAAGGTGTACCCCGGCGACAATCAGATCGCGGTGAAGGTCTGGGTGGTGAATGCCGGAACAGGGGCGACTGCCGACCTTCAGGTACGCCTCATCTTAGAAGAACCCTTCAAGCCATCGTCGGGCGGCTCAGACATCTTCTTTCTTGGCACTATGCAGCCTGCACAAGTCGGCGAGGCGGACTTCTATGTTGACGTGAGCAAGGCAGCTGAGTTCGGAAGCTACAACCTCAGACTGGTCATGGATTCCCCAAGGCCCTCGGGCGAGATTGAGATTGGACAAGTCCCCCTCTACGTGAGCGAGAAAGTAAGATTCGAGCTTGTTCAGGTCGAGCCTGCGATCGTTCGTTCGGGCGACTCCGGCGTCAGCATAGGAATAACAATCAGAAACATCGGAAGCGTTGCGGCAGATTCCGTGAGGGCCCAGTTGAGGGTAGGCAACTACTTCTCAGGAACTCTGACGGACTTCCTTGGAACGATGCAGCCAGGCGAGTCTAAGACCGCGTACCTGACGGTAGACGTGGACGCGAAGGCCCAGCCTCAAACGTACAGGATGGACCTACGCCTCGACTGGACACAGTCAAACTACAGCCTCGACGAGACTCTCCCAGTCGAACTCCAGGTGACCGCAGCAGAACTTCCCCTGCCACTGATCGCCGTCGCCGCCGTCTTGATCGTTCTAGTGGTCGTTGTTGTGATTCGCCGAAGAAGGAAGACGCAGTCCTGAACCGTAGTCAGTCGCGAAATCGGGATCGAGTCTAGTGCGATCGCGATGTCCACGTCGTCTCTTCGGCGCCCGAGCGCCTATTGACGATCCTCGCGAGTACGAATAGCAGTGACGAAAGCCGGTTCAGGTATGCAAGAAGCTGAGGGTTCAATTTCTCCTTCTTTGCCAGTGTGACTGCTTTACGCTCCGCGCGTCTGGCAACGGCCCTCGCCACATGCAGCGCTGTCGCCGCAGTCGCCCCGCTCGGAATAATGAACGTTGACAAGGGCGACAATTCAGCGTCGAGCCTGTCGATGTCCTGCTCGAGGTGCTTGACCATCTCATCAGTGACTTCGACTTTCGGCGGTTTTCCTTTCCTCGAACGCGTCGCAAGCTCAGCCCCGACGACGAAGAGATCTCGCTGCACCTTCTCAAGGATCTCGTCAACTTCCCTGTCTTCTGTCAGCGATCTGGCGTGTCCGATCGTTGACGACAGCTCGTCGACGGTTCCGTACGCCTCGATCCTTAACGCGTCCTTCCGAACCCTCTCGCCTGAGAACAATCCGGTCTCCCCGCCGTCACCTGTTCGCGTGTATATTCTCGGCACCAGAACCAGCCTGAAGGATTAGTCACGTGTCTGCCAATTCAGACTTTTCATTCACAAATGTGCGTATATGCGTGGTACTGCCCATACGTTACGAGTAACGAGCCCCATGACTTGGGTTCAGGCTTTCCTCCAAGATGCGGGGCGGCGTGGCGTCACCGAGATCACTATCGACCGCTACGCGTGACTCAAGTGAATCTTCAATCACGAGTATCTGAATCTCGCGGCCTGTACCAAGCCCGAACTCATGGCTATGCTAGATCGCGCTCGACAGAGATCCAACCTCGCCAACTACTATGTATATACACGTCTAAGGGCTCAGGGCGGATAGGAACTTGAATCCTTCTGAGAAGAATAGGATCCCAGCCGTGGAGAGGGCTATGCCGCTTATCCTCCTGATCCTTCCAACCTGCAATCTTGCGACTGCCAACTGTCCTATGGCTCCGGTGGCTCCGCCGAGGGCAACTGTGTAAGTCGAAGAGCCCAACCAGAAGAACACGAAGAACGCGATGGTAGCTAACAGGTCTCGAAGAGTAAGCGAATACGCCATCGCCATCATCAGGGGAAGACACGGGGTTAGACCCATGAGCAGCCCGAGAACGAAAGTCGAGTTGAGGGAGCCAAAATGACCGCAAATTCTCGCCGTCACATTGGGCCATAAGTAGTGTCCGTAGGATAGGGAGACTCCGTAGATGATCAGAAGAGCGCCCATGCCAATCAGCATTGGAGACGTGGAAGATTGGATTCCTGCGGACAGGGTTTGCCCTGCAACGCCGAGTGCCAAAGCGTAAGTAACGTAGGCCATCAACCTACCTAGACTGAAAACTATCGAAGCAAACAGCCCCGGCTTCCCGCCACGATGGTCAGCCACTATATGCGGCACCAGCACAGGAGTACAGAAGACCATACATGATGTCCCGACACCGAACCCGAGAAGCAGGCCAGACATCAAGCTCGTAAACATCGCATAGCCACCCTTGGACTTGGACTCAAAGCATCGACGGCAGTATCGTAACAATCGCCCACACGAACACAGAAAGCCAAGTGAAAGTGAAGATCAAGCTAATCGGGATGAACCAAGATCTCACCTTCTTAGAAGTGCCGCGGAGGTACACGTCTACCGCTCCTCGAGCGCACGAGTCTATGCAGCGTCCACATTTGGTGCATTCAAAAGCAGCCTTCCCCGAGCCCGCAACTCTGTCGGCGGTCATAGCGTATTCCTTGCATACTCTTGCGCAGAGCATGCATTCATTGCACTTCTCCCTGTCAATCTTCACCTGGAACGGACTCAGCACACCCAACAGTCCAACGAAAGCGCCCAGCGGACATATCGCGTTGCACCACAGCTTCTTCCTAGTCAAGAGCGGAAGAGCGAACCAGAACACAACGAACAGGCCGACGATAGCCGACATGGAAAACCAGAAGTAGACGCCGGATGCAGGGTTCGGATAGTCGTTCCAGACTCTGCTTGGACAGATCTCACAAAAGATCGGTCGCACCGCTATCGTGGAGATCAAACCGATCGCGAGGAGAAAACCCCACTTTACATCTTTGACCTCCTCTCTCACGCCGAACAGTCCCTTCAGGCCGGTCTTCTCCTTCTGTGATTCCAAGCTACTCGGTTTCTTCAAGATCCTCTCCAGTGTCAGCTTGACAGGCTTGCCGTAGGATCTCCCAGAGGCTGTGGTCTCCAAGAAGCCGCCGAAGAGGCAGCTCCATCCGCAATACCCCCTACCCAGCACCACGCCTTGAAGCAGCATGAGACCAAACACGATCAGGAAGAGGTTGTATGTTGTAGGGAAGATGACCTTGGAGCCTGGCACAAACACCTCTCCACCATAAGCCATCCAGCCGAAGAATATCATGGGGATCGTAGCCGGACATGGTAAGATGACTGTGCCTGAGGTTAACGGGTTCACAGGCAGGATGAGTGAGCCCCTTTCATGTAGCGCTATCAGGTCGAATCCAAACCATAGTATGAAAGTGAAGATCAGGTATACGGCTCTCCTCAGCGGAGTGATTCTCTTAGCAACCAAGAGCGCGAAGGCGGATATGGCAGGAATCAAGCCGTAGAGAAACGCAAATGTGAACCCGCGATCCATGTTCGTGAAGAGCATGGCGGCGAAAACTCCAATACCTGCAAGCAACGCCTTCCCATACTTCCCGACGTTCATCTCAGATCCCCATTCCAACTTTCAGAGATACCGGCGCTCTGCTCGCCTTCTGGGTAGCGGGCGCTGCGATTCTCATTTTTGCCCCCTCTCTTCACGATTCGAGGTGTTAACCGAGCGAGTAGTGTCTCCAAGTCCTCTTCGCTCACGTCAATCCTTAGGACCCCGTTGCTTCCTCTAACTTCGAGCAAGCCCCCCTCAACGAGGCTCATCTCTTCCAGTTCACCGAGGAAGCCTTCAAGAAGCACGGTTTCGCCTGTCCTGTCCGAGATCATGAGATTTCTCAGGAACTCCTTTGACCTCAGTTCTATGGAGAAGCAGTGCCTACTTTCCTTCCTCACGTTTCCCTTCCTCCTTGAGCTGTCTGAAGAAGTGTCAGAGTCGGCTTCTTGTTGACCGGTTCTAAGCCCGTTCAGGCACCTAACGGTGAACCACCTTATCTGAGGTGCTAAAGATAGATACTGAAATCTCAGTATCGATTATGAGCTCTGAGCATCGATTCAGAGGAGAGGTTGACGTGGAGAAGCTTAGTGAGTTCTTCCTCGAACTCGCGCACAGCGACAGATTGAAGGCTCTATCTCTAGTTGAGACGGAACGACTGAAGCTAACCCACATTTCAGAGCGTCTGAACTTGTCGATGCAGGAGACATCAAGACATCTATCAAGGCTTAGGGATGCCAAGCTGGTCAGAAAGGATGTCGACGGTTTCTACGGAGTAACCCCGCTTGGCCGGATCACCTTACGTCTGCTCCCCGGGTACAATTTCATCATAAGGAATAGGGACTACTTCCAAGACCATGAGCCAGCCTTGCTTCCTCCGGAATTCGTTGAGAGGCTCGGCGAACTCGAAGAGTACGAGCTAGGCAGAGGTGTCATGCAGGTTCTGCACTTGGCTGGGGTGGTGATGGAGGAGGCAGAACAGTATGTCTGGATCCTTACAGATGAGGTCATGACCGCCAGCATACCCATGATTAGGAAAGGTATCGAGAGAGGCATCGGATTCAGGATCCTGCTTCCGGAACAGCTGACATTGCCGTCAGGATTTGAACTTCCTGAACCAGCCCCCACTGGCCGCATAGAAATAAGGCGGCTCAACGAAGTCAAGGTCTGCATAGTGATGAACGAGAGACTAGCCGGGTTCTGTCTACCAGACGCCAAAGGGAAGATAGATTTCAGCGCCGGATTCGCCAGTAGGAAACCGAGATTCCGCAAGTGGTGTGAAGATCTTTTCCTGCACTACTGGGAAGAAGCAGAGATTTAGGACCCGAACTCGCTGCTGTCGAGGGATTCTCCTACGCGTTGTGAAGTCATCCTATCTTATCATTCAAGCGGTGAAGTCGGTGCTACCCGACTTCATGGGGGAGAGGGAAGCAAAACTGCCGCACATGAGAAAGGGCGTAGCGCTTCTGAAGTTTGTGTCACCGAAGCCTACTATCGCGTTCGGCGACCGTTTACAATCATTCTTGTACGGCTATTCAGAGTTTCCATGCGGGAACAGACACAAGTAAGATCTTCCGCTCTCTGCGTACGACCTTTTTCGCACGAAAACCCCAATCATAATCACTCCGTTGACAAGCAATAGAACTGACACCCTTCGTCAGATTACGGAAAAAGCGTTTGACGAAGCTAAGCTACTTGAATCTAGATCGCCAAGGCAGATTGAAAACGTCTCTCGTGCAGAAAAGATGGGTCTCTTCTGCCGCCGGTATTGGTCCTCGCTGAACAGACGTGCCAAGATGCCATGAGCTTCGGAGAATCCCGTTTGGACGACTCTTGTGGCTTGTAGGTACGCTGGGCGGTGGCGGGTGAAATGATTAAGAGGCTTGCGATCTTCTGATACCTCCTGAGTAGGTACGTTTCGGTCGCAACGGTTCGTCGGATCCTATACGCGTGGGCTTGAATATGCGGTCTCCTGATTCCGGCTCTTTCATGGAAGCTCGGCCAATCCGAAGGCTGGGCCAGAACTTCCTAGTCGACACGGCTGCCCGTGACCTCATAGTGAACTCCGCCGACCTATCCAGATCGGACACTGTGCTCGAGGTTGGGCCTGGACCCGGGTTCCTCACGGAGGCGCTCGTCGCCAGCGCGGGCAAGGTCATCGCAGTTGAGAAGGATCCAAGGTTCGTGCGAATTCTCAAGCGCAGGCACGCGGGAAGCAGAAGACTGCGTATCGTCGAGGGGGACGTACTTGAGACTAAGCTCCCAAGTTTCAACAAGATCGTGTGTAGCCCTCCGTACTACATCTCCTCTCGGCTGGTCCTGCTCCTGATCTCCAAGAGATTCCGTCGCGCAGTGCTGACCCTGCAGAAGGAGTTCGCTGAGCGGCTTGCGGCCAAGCCCGGCTCGCCAGACTATGGGAGAATCACCGTAATGGTGCAGCACAAGGCATCAGTTGAGGTGGCTGGGCTGATTCGGAGAGACTCGTTCAGGCCTGCGCCGAGAGTGGATTCCGCCGTGGTTATAATCAGAAGGAAAAGGCCCGATGTGCCTTTGAAGAGCGAGCGCCTATTCGGCGATACCGTCAGATTCCTCTTCACGCAGCGGCGGAGGAAGGCGAAGAAGGTTCTGCGCCGCTACCTTGAGACGCTCCTGGGGCGCGGAGTTCTCACGAGTCCAAATCTTCCGTCGTTGTCGGACGCTAGAGTGTACGAGTTGCCCGTCAGCGACTTTGAAAGGCTCTCAAACGAGATCTTCAAGATGAGGAGCCAGAGCCTTGCCTGAAACGGCGAGCGGGTATGTGCAACCCACCTCTAGCGAAAAGTTGGGGAAGCGTTTCCGAGTGGTTCTCGTCGAGCCTGAGAAAGAAGGAAACATAGGCGCGATTGCACGGTCTATGAAGAACTTTGGCCTTACGGATCTCTGCATCGTCTCGCCGAGGACGCCTATCGGAGACGAGGCCTACCGTTACGCCACACGCGGCAGAGAGATACTCGAGAAGGCCGAGGTCGTCGAGAATCTGTCAGAAGCCTTGAGGAGGATCGAGCACATCGTCGGCACAACGGCGATCGTTGGCAGGAGTACCAGAAACCTTCTCAGGATCGCCGTCGACCCAGCCCAACTGGCCTCACGGCTTGCCGAGACGAGCGGCTCCGTGGCGCTGCTGTTCGGAAGGGAAAGCTCAGGACTCACAAACACTGAGCTGGAGAAATGTGACATAGTCGTCAACGTACCGGCAAGCGAAAGCTACAACGTCCTCAACGTTGCCACTGCTGCCTCGATCCTCTTCTACGAGCTCTTCAAGGTCAGGTCGGCGCGTCCGTCCCCGCTTGAACCCTCGCGTCAGTCACTGGAACGGGTAGCATCGATCTTCGCGAGCCTCACTGACGCGGCAGATCTTCCCACCCACAGGAGGCGGCTCGCTGACCGAGCGTTCAGGAACGTTCTATCGAAGTCGTTCATTTCGAGAAGAGAGGTATCCCTGATCATGGGTGTACTGAGAAGAATCAGGGACAAGACGCAGTCCAAGCGGCCGAAAACTAAGAAAGAAACGCGCAACCGAGGTTGAACTGAACGCACTCCAGCTCGCATGGAAGGCCCCTCCGGAGCAAGTCAGAGAATTTGCCAGGCCCACCATCCCGGAGATCACACGAGTGATTATTGAGCCGCGATAGTTCCTGTGATACGCATCTGTCGCCGACGCGAGATGTGACGATTCTGCCGGAAGCGAAGCGAGAGATTCGAGGAATCAAGTCCCTCCCACTCCGCATTATGGAACCGCAAGTCTGACCTGTTGCTTGACTTGTCTCCATGTGAGAGCCTGGATTCAGCACGCTCGTTTCTTGCGGGTTTCGTTGTTTTGCCAGAATGTTCAAGTCAGTCAATCTTGTTTGGGCACATGCGCACGCTGGTCCGGTTGGATCCAGAGTACCGCCCAAAGGACACACGCATTCACCGTTGGCAGCCACAGATCTCGAAGCGCGAACATACCGAAGTCATATTTGTCAAGTAGAGTACTGGATAGTCAACAGCGGAACCGTAGCTCTTTACTACCGCCCTCACAGGTGTTGTATCGGGGAGACCTGTGGGAGTCACAAAGATAGAGCTTCGCAAGGTAATCACGAAGCTCGACGACGTGCAAATGGAGCTTCTCCGCTTGCGAGTTCAGCTCTTACCGGTGGAGCGGCCAACAAGAGACGAGAGGCGGGAGATCGCCCATGGTCTCCGGCAGATCCGGAGAGGCCGATCTGTAGGTCTAGCTCAACTCCGAAAAGACCTCGGTGTGTAATACTCCTGTTTGAAGTCATTGTATCAAACTGAGCGAGAAAGTCACTGAAGCGGATCCCCAAATACTACGCCCACCGAGTAATCCTCGCACTTGAAGCACTAGGGCAGAATCCTGCGCCTGTTCCTCAGCATGACGTGAAGAAGTTGAAAGGACTGAAGCACACATGTCGCATAAGAATAGGAGATATTCGAATCGAATACCATGTCGCTTGGGAATCCAAACGGATCGGCGTCTTAGCCATAGAATTCAGAGGACGCGCGTACGAGTAGTGACCTTTCAGAAGGCACTGCGAGCCACTACCTATCAGGCTCCCCCAAGAATTGGGTCCGAACTGCGAATTGGCAATTCTTGGGCATGATTACTGCTAATCCCAAGCCCTTTTTCAGCCATTCTCCAGCTCAAGAACTGCCTGGTTGAGAGTCTTGAACGAGAAGGCAAAACTATGACGGCTCACCGGCTTTCGGGCTTGGCTTTGTGAGTTCGTCCCAGTGAGGGCGAGTATCATCCGCAGAAAGCGTTCGCTGAAAGACAAAGGGTCGCATGTCGACTGGGTTTCATTTCTTCATCCTTGCCATTTGGCACCTTGACTAGCAGAGCGAAATGATCAATGGATGTGCAAACAAAGAAGAGCTTAGAGCCTGGTTCCTGAGCGTTCGCGGGTCTCATGTATTTATGCCCACTACGTCCTAACATGAAGTCCATGACTTTTCCTGACGGGTTCGTGTGGGGGGTTTCATCCTGTGGCTTCCAGTTCGAGATGGGCGACCCTTCGAAGAAGGGCCTCGATGAGAACACGGATTGGTATGCCTGGGTTCACGACAAGAAGAACATCCAGAAGAAGGTTGTCAGCGGCGATTTCCCAGAGGATGGCCCCAGCTATTGGACTCAGTACAGACGAGACCACGAGCTCGCCTCTGCTCTAGGCTTGAACTGCAACAGGATTGGGATCGAGTGGAGTAGGGTATTTCCAAAGAGCGCTAGAGGAGTAGAGGTTGACTTGGAAAGGGCGGACGACGGAAGGGCTGCAAGGATCGCTGCTGATGAGTATACGATGGAAAGGCTCGACGGACTAGCTGACGCAAATGCAGTGAACCATTACCGCGAAATAGTCTCTGACCTCAGGCAGAGGCGGATGAGGCCTGTCGTCTGCCTGAACCATTTCACCCTGCCGATCTGGGTTCATGACCCTGTGGCGCTGACGGATCCGAGGCACAGAGGGGGACCAAGAGGGTGGTACGATGAGGAGACTGTTGTTGAGTTCTGGAAGTTTGCCGCCTACGTTGCTTGGAAGCTAGGTGATCTTGTCGATTCTTGGGCAACCCTCAATGAGCCTGTGGTTGTTGCTGAAAGCTATCTTTTTCCCGATCGTGGGTTCCCGCCGGCCGTGAGAGACATCGCTGCTTTCAGGAAGGTCCTGTGCAACATGGTGGTTGCTCACGCGCGAGCCTACGAAGGCATAAAGCAGTGGGATTCCGTCAAAGCTGATCCTGACAGTTCTTCTCCAGCCGAGGTTGGTTTGATCCAGCACATCTCGCCCATGCAGCCGTACAGGCCGGGAAAGGATGCCGAAGTAGCGAATTTCGCCAGCCACGTGCACAACTCCTGCTACCTGGAGGCGATCACGAACGGATGGCTCGATGAGAACCTCAACGGGATCAGGGATGAGGGAGAGACGAAAAGGGATCTGGCAGATCGCGTCGATTGGATTGGAGTCAACTACTACAGCAGAACCGTCATCAAAGGCGGGTCTGCGATACTCGCTAGGCTTTTCGCAGGGCTTCCCTACATGCCCGAGATCGTCAAAGGCTATGGCAACGATTGCGAACCTAACAGCTTTTCTGCAGAGAATAGGCCGACTTCTGACTTCGGCTGGGAAATCTATCCTGAAGGCCTAGTCGACGCCGTGAAGCTGGTTTCAAAGTACGGCAGGCCCATGTACGTTACAGAGAACGGAATCGCTGACCTGCGAGACAAGCTGAGACCTCAGTTCATCACTGCCCACCTAGGAGAACTGGACAGGGCCATAAACCACGAGAAGCTGGACGTCAAAGGATACTTCCATTGGGCTTTGATCGACAATTATGAGTGGGCGAATGGCTTCAGAATGAAGTTTGGCCTGTACGCCGTGGATCTTCGAACCAAGGCTAGGACAGCCAGGCAAAGTGCCGCGCTATACAAGCGCATCATAGAGACGAAGGATGTTGTTTGAGCTTCTCTGCTCTCTCACTCATTTTCTTCCTCAAGTCGAGAATGTCTCTCGGTATCACAAAGGCTAACATCGTGAACAGTATTCCGCACACTATCCAAGTTGTGAAGGAAACATAGAGTATGCCCATCCCCAGTCCGAACGCGTCTGCTAGGTAACCAGATATCAGGGGGGCGGTGGATGAGCCTCCGTACTCGAATACTCTGAGCAAAGCGTCACCAGAACTCCTGGCTTCCGGTTCGACAACGTCAGTTACTGCCGCTGAGACGTTCGGGCCTGCCATAGGCAGGATGAATGCTGTTATCGTGCCGACTATCGTGAATCCGATCACGTCTTGCCTTGGCCACATGACTGTCACGTATATCGCGACGGCTGACAGAAACACTGTGACGGCGCCGACGATGGCTCTTCCTCTTGGGTCCCTCCTGAAAAGTGCGTCACCAAGCAGCCCGCCGGCAACATTTCCTGCGACCATCGTGACTAGCAGCACCAACATTACAAGCATCGCGGTTCCTTCGTCGAATCCTCTTTCTCTCATCATGTATGTGAAGAACCAGGCCTGCAGAACCTGCCATGGAAAGACCCCGAAGAAGCCCTGAAGGTTCAGGAAGAGCAGTGATTTCCTCTTGACCAGTGAAAGGTACTCCTTGAGATCTATCTTGTAGGCGCCATCCTTGAGTTCTAACCCGGAGAGTTCGGGCTCGGAGCTTCCGCGTGTGGCATCCTTCACAGTGAGGTACACCAGCAGTGCCCCAACGATGCCTATCGTTCCGGTGATGTAGAACAGGACTCGCCAACCGGTTGCGTACCCTATGACCACGCCCAGAATCGTTCCAATTAGCGCTCCGAAGGCACCTGAAGCATTGATCAAGCCGAGGGCTTTGCCTCTGCTCTTGGGAGGGAAATAGTCGCTGACCAGACTGTTCATGCCAGACGGCGGGGCATCGTCTACGCCGGTGAGAGTCCTCGTGGCAAAGAAAGCCAGGAAGGTCCTAGGTACAGCGTTCAACCAAGTGGTGACGCCCCATATTATGCCTGATACGCTGATCAGCGCCCTTCTCGAATATCTATCAAAAAGGTACCCCCAGACGGGGTAAAGTGCAAATGCCATGAAGAATGTGGCCGTGAAAATTAGACCAGCACTCGTGTAACTGATCTGGAATTCATCTAGGATTTGCGGAAGTACTACGGAGATCACGAACTGGTCTCCTGTGTGAAAGGACCTGAAAAGGAAGAGCACTGTTGCCACAAACCATCCGTACCGCAGGCTCTTCGTGGCGTTCATCATCTTTCACCAGCTGTAGTGCTTCGTTGTCGTATTTGGAGCGCATGGTGCGGCACATATTCAAAGAACGGAGGTGAGGAAAGTAGGGACTTCAGGAGAAGCGCGCGTTTCGCCAACGTACGGGCAGGCACGTCAGCATGCAAACGTCATATGCTTCTCGATATGATGAACGCTGGAAGGTCCGTCGGGGGCCTAGTTAGAATATGAAGGCAGCCGTCTGGCATGGGGGACGAGACATCAGAATCGAAGACTTGCCGAGACCAAGGGCTGGCCCGGATGAAGTCGTAATTAGTGTTAGAGCCGTCGGCATTTGCGGGTCCGAGCTCCATGCCTACGAGGGTCTGTCGAAACGAAGGACCCCGCCCCTGGTGATGGGGCATGAATTTGCCGGAATTGTTGTAGAGGCTGGCGATCGATCAAGCGGGATCACCGTGGGAGATCGCGTAACAGTAGATCCCGCAGTCCCCTGTGGCATTTGTGAACAGTGTTTGCAGGGCAGGACAAACGTCTGTCGAGCGCGGAGACACGTCGGACTCGATTTCCCTGGCGCGTTCGCGGAGTATGTCAAGATGCCCGGTCGCGCCTGTTACAAGATACCCGACTCGATGCCTTTCGATGTCGCAACACTCGCGGAACCCATGTCTGTGGGAGTTCACGCAGTCAGGGTAGGAAGCATAAGTGAACAAGATGTCGTATTGGTCATGGGGTCTGGAATCATCGGCCTGAGCTGTCTAATATCTGGCCGGGAGAAGGCAAAGAGGATCATTGTCAGCGACCTCTTGGATTCCAGGTTGGCCCTCGCAAGATCATTTGGATCCGACGCGACGATTGACGCAAGCAAAGTCGACGCTGTACAGGAGCTTCGACGACTGACCGAGAAGAGGGGTGCGGACGTGGTCTTGGAGGCCGTGGGAGTGGAAAAGACAGTCGCCCAAGCGATCTCATCAGTTAGAGAAGCTGGTCGAGTGGTCCTAGTGGGTCTGCTCGACGAGACAGCGCGACTGAATATTCTCGATATCACCTTGAGGGAGATCCAGGTGAAAGGCTCGTACGGTCGTACTAACGACGATTACAGAAAGAGTCTGGATATTCTTCAACTGAATCTGTCCACAATCCGACCGTTGATCACACATACGTTCCCGCTAGACCAAATTAACCAGGCCTTCGAGACAATGTCAAAGGAAAGACAAACGGCCGTGAAGGTTGTAATCGCTCCTTGAAAAACTCGTAATGAGTTGAAGGACCTCCCGGCCCACAACTTTCTTTTTCAAGACAAGGAGCGCTTTGAGCAGAATCTCAACTCACTTCTGCCTCATCACCTCTGAACACTATGTGCGACAACCCTGCCCTCACGCGATTCTTGGATGTGTGAGCACAGCCTCCGTCCTCTGGCCTCGACACGCTGGAGAAAGAACAGGCGGCGCCACTTGTCATGTGTTCTTCGGTTTGGAGGCTGTGACCGTGATGCTGGCTACTCCTTGACTGCAACAGGACTGTGTCTTGCCTTTGACCTCAACATCGCGGAAGCCAGCCTCTTTGATCAGGTTGACGTATTCGTCTTCAGGAAGCGCCCCCGCCACGCACTCAGTCCACGCGTTCAAGTCCTTGTGATCGAGCTTGACAGTACACTCAGCCACCTCATCTGAAACAGCGAGTCGTCCGCCTGGCTTCAGAATCCGGTAAACCTCACGAAAGACAAGCCCCTTGTCCGGAGCCAAGTTGATGACGCAATTGCTGATGGCAACGTCAACCGAGTTCGAATCGACGGGCACATGCTCGATCTCACCGAGCCTGAAGTCCACGTTCGAGAACTCGTACTTCTTCGCGGTCTCTCTGGAACGCCAGATCATCTCTGGCGTTGCGTCAACGCCAATGACCCGCCCAGATTCTCCAACAAGCTTGGAAGCTCTGAACGCGTCAAGGCCGCCTCCGCTGCCAAGGTCGACAACTATCTCGCCTTCCTTGATTCCAGCCGCCTCAACAGGTGCTCCGCATCCAGCGTAGACTTGACCGGCCTCTGACGGCCCCTCAACCGACTCGACGCTGCTCAGATCGCAGCAGGAGTCTTGTTTGTTTAGCGTCTTGGCGAGTTGTCCGTACCGGTCTCGGATTGCTCTGCGGATTGTTGTTTCGTCAAGTGTCATTATTGCTTCACCTTCTCAGACAGTACTGCCTCGGTGTTGAGACAATTGAAGGGCTCCCGAAAGCTCCTTGCACGATCACTTGAGGGCTCGTTTCCAGCTTGCACAGTCCTTCAAGCTCCCAGTATCGATCGTAGCCTTGAGTCTTGGATGCCGCTGCCTTGACGCGCTCCCATATCCGTTGTGCTAACGTCATTTCGATCATCTACCACCTCGCGTAGGTAGAAAGATATATAAACAATTTCTCACAGCTACTACTAGGAAGAGGTAGACAAAATGCACACAACAGCCGCCACGAAGCGCGAGGATGAGAGCGTCACGGAAGGCCTCGCGGTGAAGTTGAGGGAACTCGGGCTCTCCAGCTTCGCGGCGAGGGCACTCGTATCGCTTCTCAGGAACTCTCCTCAATCTGCCGGGAGCATATGCAAAGCTACGGGCATTCCAGACTCCAAGGTCTACTATGCTTTGGAGGAGCTGGACAGGGCGAAGCTGGTGGAGTCGCAGCATGGAACGCCAACTCTCTACAAAGCCGTCGGCTTCGATCAGATGATCTCCAACTTGATACGGACCGAGAAGGACGAGCATCAACGGCGACTCCGACTTGTCGAGTTCTTCAGGAAGCAGGCTGAGCCTCTGGCGAAGGCGCAATCCGAGCCAGTCGAGGTTGAGCTTGCGTACGTGGTAAAAGGGAGACGGAACATCGCGGAGCGAATGGTCGCCGCAATCGAGCAGTCACGAAGGGAACTCGTACTCTTGGTCTCAGACAGTCAACTCTTGAAAGCAATTTCCAATGCGCTAATACAGGCGAAAAAACGGAGAATCAAAGTCGGTGTCGCGCTTGCCCCCGAGCTCAAGAAGACTGAGAACGTGAATCTATTAGCAGACGTAAGGACTTTGAACTGTGAATGCGACATACTCATCGTCGATTCAGAGAAGCTTGTCACGGCCTCACACATGGATCGGGAAGACGCGTACGCGATAGTCACTTCCGACAAGAGCATGATCCGCATGAGCCGCGAGTACTTCGACAACCCAAATTGCTGCACGAAACCCTAAGGCGCATCAAGTGGCTTAATGCGCCAAGATCCTCTACTGGCCCTGAGTTGCCCGCCTAGTTTCCTATTCAAGCCGAATCCAAAGGCGTCTCATGAATCAGCTCGAATCTTGTAGGCCTTCCTTCACTCGAGCACGTGAATATTCTTTTTCGCGCAGATCTCTTTGAGGATCTTCGGCCAAACGGTAACGCTGACCTCGCCCAGGTGCGCCTTCCTGAGCAGCAGCATGTATGTACGTGACTGTCCAATCCCTCCGCCAATGCTGAGCGGAAGCTCGTTGTTGATGATCGCCCTGTGATAGGGTAGCTTAAGGAAGTCGAGCTGGCCGGTGATTTCCAGTTGCTTCTTTAGTGTTTCAGCATTGACGCGGATGCCCATGGAAGTCAGTTCGTGGCGGCGCTTCGTCACAGGATTCCAGACAAGGATGTCGCCGTTCAGACCATGCATTGGTCTCCCGTCCTCAGACCTGGTCTCGGTGACCCAGTCATCGTAGTCGGCGGCCCGCATTTCGTGCGGGTAGCCGTCTTTCAGGGTCCAGCCAACCCCGATGACAAAAATCGCCGGGTACTTCTGAAGCACGGTCGTCTCCCGCTGCTTGCGCGGCAGATCCGGGTACATATCCAAGATGTCTTCCGCGTGTAGGAACTTGATGTCCTCGGGTAGGTTCGGATACTTGTTCGTCTTCAACTGAGGGAAGAGCTCTTGGACGCGAGTTTCCGCGCCTCTCAGGACTTTCCAAATTCTCCTGACAGTGTCTTTCAGGTAGTTTAGGTTACGCTCGTCCGCCGTGATCACCTTTTCCCAGTCCCACTGGTCCACGTAGGCGCTGTGGTCGTGGTCGAGAAAGTAATCCTTGCGCACCGCGCGCATGTCGGTGCATATGCCTTCGCCAACTTTCATGGCGTACTGTTTCAATGCGACTCGCTTCCACTTGGTTGCGGCCTGCACGACTTGAGCATCGACCGGATGCTTGTTGTAATCGTTGGAAATGTGGAACTGAACCGGAGTCCGCGAACCGTCACGGTCAAGCAGGTCGTTCACTCCGCTCTCAACATCGACGATCAGCGGCACCTGAACTATCATTAGGTTGAGTTCCTTGCAGAGCTGCTCTTCGATGTAATTCTTCGCGGCGAAGATCGCCTTCTGCGTATCCTTCGGGTTCAGTAGAGAGTTGTAATCTTGAGGCAGAATCTTTTCCAGCTCTTCATAGTTGCCGATGCCGGGGCCAGCTAGGTCCGCCTTCTTGTCCGCCATCATGATTTCGCCTCTTCCGATAGGACAGGGTCTTCCCCCAAAAATCTATGCGTCTGGAGGTTTCGATGACTGTCTACACACGTCACAGCCAACGTTAGGCCATCGCGCGAATCCAGACTCTGTCTTTCTTCGAGCGCTACCATGGCATGAAGATGAACAGGTTCGTGGCTACAGTTGTAGCCACCGGCCGATTCCTAGTTTCCTTGCTTTCTCGAGGAGTCGTGCAGCCACCGCCATGTCTTCGATAGCCAGGCCCAAGTTCATTGACATTATCCTCTCTTGTTTGTCTTCTCTTCCGGGCTTTCGACCGAGAACAATCTGATCCAAGTCTGCGTACACTTTCGGGATGTCTTGGAAGTATCCTATTGACCTGTAGTAATGCAGTTGCTCTGTGTCGTCAGTGCAGAATTTGTGCATGGAACGCATCGCATCAGGCTTCCAGTACGAGTCGAAGTCGATGGGACAGGCGAAGATTCCGTCATTGATCCAGGAACGCTCAATGGTTGGGCTCGGTTTCTTCAATATGGGTCCTGACGTGACAATGACCTCCGAGCCTTGAACTGCATCACGAGGGCTGTCGACGGGCTTTATCGTGAGTCCAAATCTCGCGGTCATCTCGTCCACATATGCTTGTAGTTTTGTCTTTGAAATATCGTAGGCTCTGACTTCCTCAAGGTTCTTGAGCACATTGTGGAGCGCTTCGAGGTTACTGCGCCCTTGCACTCCGCATCCCAATATCCCGAAGATCTTGGACTCCTTTCTTGCTAGGTACTTGGCGGCTACGGCCGTAGCGGCTCCTGTTCGTTTTGCAGTTATCCAAGCCGCATCCATCACCGCGACTGGTAATCCTGTGTCGGGGTCGTTCAGGATCAGAAGGCCTGAGATGTATGGTAGTCCTCGCTTCACATTCTCGGGGAATCCGCTTACCCATTTCATCCCTGCAGTGCGCAACTTTGGAAGATATGCTGGCATTGCGTGAATGAAAGCATCAGGAGCAGGGTGAATCCCAGGCTTGGGCGGCATCTCAAAATCGCGCGTTCCCTTATGTCTGAACGCCTCCTCCACACAATCGATGATGTCATTCATTGGGAGATTGACAGATTCAATGTCTGCGCGTGACAGGAAGAGAAGTTCGTGCGTTTGGTCAGACATGGTTGAGCCAGTCACCATCCTTCCTACTAACGCTTTCCGCGGTCGCTCACTCGAACCCTCTGCGTAATTTGTGTGATGAGGACACGGCATTGAGAGACTATCGCATTCGAAACAGAATGCTGCCGGAGAAGCCGGAGAAGGTGTTGACAGTTGTCTACAAGCGAACCTCGACTGCTGCGTCGAGTTTAGAGTAGTACTTCTTGACTTCTTCTGCTCCGTATTTTGACCTGAGTTTCTCAACCACTCGATTGACTTTGGCTGGGTCAGGTATTGGGCTGGCTTTGACGGTTATCCTCCTTCCTTTGGCGGAGAGCTGCATGGTAGGGTTGGCGAGCACGTTCCTGTACCAGTTAGAGTCGGTCCCGTGGACCGGGACTAGGTAGAGCTTCTCTCCCTCATGAACAAACCATACGGGCGTCGATATGCTTCGTCTCGTCTTCCTTCCAGTAACTGTTATCTCTACCTCTCCAGTCAACGCGAGATTCCTTACGAATTCCGAATCACCCATGACGCATCCCGAAATACAAGTTAGCATCTCATCTCTTTTGCTTTTGTGTTTGTCTCAAACATCTTGACTTTGTGTTGGGCTTGTGAGAAATCGTGCTGATGTTTGTATGGCCCCTGATTTATTACTGGGAAGCCGTGCCGATCAAGCCGATGATAGAATCATGAATTACCGTCGTCTGGGCAGCGCTGGCCTCAAAGTCAGCGAGCTCTCTCTGGGTGCGTGGATCACCTATGGTGGGCAAGTCGGCGAGGATGTCGCGCTGAAGTGTATGTCAGCAGCCCGCGAGGCTGGCGTCAACTTCTTCGATAATGCGGAAGTTTACGCGGGCGGAAACGCGGAAATCGTGATGGGAAACGTGATCAAGAAGATGGGCTGGCGTCGCGAAGACCTCGTGATCTCCAGCAAGGTGTTCTGGGGCGGCGACGGTCCAAACGACGAGGGTCTCTCTCGCAAGCATATCTTCGAGGCCTGCAAGAACTCTCTGAAGCGTCTGCAACTAGACTATCTTGACCTATATTTTTGTCATCGTCCCGATCCGAACACGCCGATCGAAGAGACAGCCCGTGCAATGAACGACTTGATCCGTCAGGGCAAGATTCTGTACTGGGGCACCTCGGAGTGGAGCGCCGCGGATATCATGCGCGCGTATGCCCTGGCCCGCGAACATCACCTCACCCCGCCTCAAATGGAACAGCCACAATACAACATGTTCCACCGCGACCGGGTTGAGAAAGAGTATGGCCCGCTGTACCGCGAGATTGGCTTGGGAACGACGATCTGGAGCCCCCTCGCCTCAGGGCTGCTGAGTGGCAAGTACAACGAAGGGGTCCCGCCGGGCAGCCGTCTGACGCTCAAAGGCTACGAATGGTTAAAGGATTCCGTCATAACGCCGCAACGCATCGAAAAGGTGAAGCAGCTGCAGTCTGTGGCCGTTGACCTACGCTGTTCGATGGCACAGCTGGCTCTAGCCTGGTGCCTGAAGAATCCGAACGTGAGCACGGTAATTACAGGTGCAAGTCGACCTGAGCAAGTGACTGAAAACATGGAGGCACCTGATGTCGTGCCCAAACTCACGCCGAGCGTCATGGAGCGAATTGAAGAGATCCTAGGTAACAAGCCAAGGGCAGACGAAGACTAGGCTTCAATTCCTCCAAGACTTTTCTTGCAACTTCGCATAGTGTAGGTCGTGAACTGATAATGAAAAACACATTAGAGGAGTTTAGAGAATACCGTGAGAAGATGAATGAGAAGATTCTCGCGTCGGGCAACGTGCAGATTCAACGCTTCTTCAATCTCGACAGTCGCGCCTACGAGTCGGGGGCTCTCTCGGTCAAGACAAAGGAACTGCTGGGCCTTGTCGCGTCAATTGTGTTGAGATGCGACGACTGCGTGACATACCATATTATTCGTTGTGTGCAAGAAGGGGTAACTGATCCCGAGCTTCTTGAGGCCTTCAACGTGGCTCTGGTCGTCGGAGGTTCCATAACGATACCGCACTTGAGGCGCGCACTTGAGCGTATTGACCAATGCCGTGAAGTTTCGAAGCCCGGCCAGAACTAAGCGGAACCAAGATCGTTGATAGATACTCATGCGCACCTGCAGTGGCCCGATTTCGACAAGGATCGGGAAGATGTTATCGAGAGAGCGTTCACTGCAGGCCTCAGCGCGATTGTTAGTGTGGGATATGACCTCGACGCGTGTAGAGAAGCAGTCCGGATCGCGAATAGTCATGACGGCGTATACGCAGCCGTGGGGATACATCCTCACAATGCACGATTGGTTGATGCCAAGGCACTAGATTCCCTCCGTGAGCTTGCTCATGACCGAAGGGTCGTGGCAATCGGTGAGATCGGACTAGATTACTATAGAGATCTCTCGCCTCGCCAGAGACAGAGGGAAGCGTTTGAGAAGCAGGTCGGCCTCGCACAAGAGTTGGGACTCCCAATAGTTGTCCACGACCGTGAGGCGCATGGAGATGTCATGCAAGTTCTGCGCAATTCTGCGGCCGATGCAACCGGGGTCATGCACTGCTTTTCAGGCAGCTTGGAGATGGCGAGAGAAGTCGTTGACCTTGGCTACTTGATTTCTATTGCAGGGCCGGTCACATTTCCGAACGCAAGAAAACTCCACGAAGTAGTTAGATGGGTGCCAGAGGAATCTCTCGTCTTTGAGACGGACTGTCCGTGGCTTGCGCCACAGTCCGTGCGGGGAAAGCGAAACGAACCGTCATTTCTTTCAGAGATAGCCCTGAAGGTTTCAGAACTAAAGGGAACGTCGTTCGACAGGTTGATCCAAGTAACCTCGCGGAATGCGAGAAGACTGTTCAGTATTCAGTGAGCTCTTGGATTCCGGGCGCTTCCTCAGCGATTTCCATTGATCGGAAGCGGGGAGTCTCTGATGAACGATGTCGGACTGCGACAAGGGCAGTCTAGGGCTGAGAACCGGTCAGCAACGGAATTCTCCTGTTCAGATCTTCCATGTTCTTCTGCATTTGGGCTGCACCCCTTTCTGAGCTGTGGCCTTTTGGCGGTACACTGCGCAGCGTGTCAGGCGGAGTTAGGCCTATGCTTCGTCTGAGGTCACTCTTCCATTTCTCGGGTAGGTCATCATTGAGGGTGACTTCGCCGAGCGCGGCCGCGATCAGAGTCCAGCACCTTGCAACGTTCGCCGGATTGTATCCGCCTCCGCCGAGCGCAACTATTCTGCCAGAAGACACCTCGTGAGCAAGCTTGTGTAGTGTACTGATGATCTCTTCGTACGTACGTGTGGTCAACTCAAGGTGAGCCAGCATGTCGTTCGAGTGCGAGTCAGCGCCACATTGAACTAGAATAAACTCCGGCTTGTATGCGCGGACCAGTGTAGGGACGACCTCTCTGAACCCTGTAAGATAGGGCTCGTCTCCCGTACCGGGGGCGACGGGAAAATTGGCTTTGAAGCCTTCTCCTTCCTTCTCTCCGGTTTCATACGTGAATCCTGTACCTGGGAACAAGTAGTGGCCGTCCTCGTGAAAGTCCACGTCGAGGACCCCTGGGTCAGCGTAGAACCCGTACATTACTCCGTCCCCGTGATGTGCATCCATGTCGAAGTACATGATTCGCTTGAGACGATATTTCCTCTTCAGGTAGACCGCCGCCACAGCGGGGTCGTTGAACACGCAGAATCCGGACGCTCTATTCTCGTGTGCGTGATGGAGTCCCCCCGAGATATTCATTCCATGATCCGCTTGTCCACCCATGACAGCGTCGACTGCGTCTAGGCTGGCGCCAACGGTCATTGCGGACGCCTCGTAGACTCCCTTGAACGCGGGTGTATCGCCGAGGTCGAGGAGGCCATGTCCCACCTTGCTCATCTTCTTCACCAAGCTGACGTACTCTTCCGAATGGAAGAGTCTCACCTCTTCCTCGGTTGCGACCCGCGGCGGCACGATCACAATATTCTGACTATCGAACAGGCCCTTTGCACGCGAAAGCTCGTACGTCAACTTCAGTCTGATCGGCGTTAGAGGATGGCTGGGACCGAAATCATATTTCAGGAATTCATCGCTGTAAACGTATGCAAGCGTTCGGCGCACTTGTCTCACATCTGAAGATTCGCCAGTATCTTGTACCAGATAGGCGTAATAGCCCTGTGGTCTACTGTGTAGAGGTTACCGAATTTGTGGATAACCGAGCGTTCGATCAAACAGTAGCATCATGGCTGCATTGATCGCGTAGTAGGTCGTCAGGTACGGGTAGCCGTACCTCTTGATTCTTCTCAAAGAGGTGTATGCAATCATCTGAGGGTTGTAGACGATTTGCCCTTGGTGCCTCATCCTCAGACTGAGCATCACATCCTCTGAGAGCACACGATGCTCGTCGAATCCTCCAGCCTTCCACAATGCGTCTTTTCGGTAGGCGCAGTTGAATCCGGCGACGTGAGGTCGTCCGAGCCGGAACGAGAAACGTTGCGCCCAACCGGTCGCAACATGATAGGCGAGCTTGTCCAACTGCGTTCCCTCATACGGAAGCGTCGGGCCTGTCACCCCCACAGCGCCCGGGTTCTCATCGAAAGTTCGAGCGATCTCTTCGACCCACCTTTCGCTTGCAATGGTGTCAGCGTCTATGAATGCCAGCGTCTCTCCCTTTGCCTTCCTCGCTCCAGCATTACTTGCAGCTCCAACCGGTCGGTTTGATTCCAGCAATACGTTATCAGCGAATTCCCTGGCCACTTCCGCGGTTTGATCCCTGCTTCCGCCATCTACAACAATAATCTCGGCCGGCTTTGCACACGACTGGCGCACGAGAGACTCCAAGCACTTCGGCAGATACTTCTCCTCGTTCAAAGTAGGGATGATGACCGAGACATCGCAAACAGCAGCCACAAGAATGTTCTTGATTCGCATGCCGAACGGTAGGGAGCGCGACCCGAGATCGAGGGGTGCCAAGTCCCCTTTCAGGAGGACCTGAGTTGCCAGATTCTGATAGAGTTCCGCTTGGCATCGAAGAACCAGAATATTGTGCAAGTGTGAGTTCATGTCAAGATACTGTAGGGACTTGACCAGCTCCGTAACGACGATAGGCCAGAAATCAGGGGCTTTCAGTATGAGGACCGTTGACACAAACAAAGTGACGAGCACGAACGTCGTCGGCTCATGGCCGCCGAGTTGTGACGTATGCCCGAGTATGCTAAGTCGTTTAAACATCGTGCCCGTGCATCCTAGCTGAGTTCTCGCCCACCGCAATTCGTGATGGTCTAGGCTCGGTCTAGAGTGCAAGGTAAAAGGATTTGCGAGCGCACAACCTTCGGCAACCCAGCAAGTCGACCGACCCTGCCGGCTGCGCAGTGTATGTGAGCTCGTGCTCTATGCCCTGAAATTCCTTCTGCTCGAGCACAAGCAGCGTCTAGTAGTTTGTCATCGTGTCCATCAATCGTCCGTCAGGGCCGCAAATGTCCAGCCTCATCGCGACCTTGCCTTGTAGTGTGTGAGTGCCGCAACTGAAACAGGGGTCGTATGGTCTGATGACCATCTCGATTTGGTTGAGGATCCCTTGATCATACTTGCCGCCTTTGATCAGGTCTCTGGCGGTCTTCTTGACAGCGATATTCATTGCCGCATTGTTCTGCACAGTGGCCACCAAGAGGTTCAGATCCTTGACGATGCCCTTCTCGTCGGTCTCGTAGTCATGGATCAGAGTGCCCCTCGAAGCCTCCACTGAGCCGATTCCTCGTGCTGCTCTCGGGGTCACCTTCGCTCGTATGTCTGTGCTCGTGATGTCGGGATCGTTGAGGAGTTCGAGCAACCTTTCCGTGCAGTACACGAGTTCTATCAGGCGCGCCCAGTGGAAGAGCAGAGTTGCCTGGGCAGGGCGACCGAACTGGCTCCTGAACTCTTCGAGCTCTTTCTGCGCCAAGGGCGTTGGGATCTTGTTGACGACGTTGATACGTGCGAGAGCGTTGACTCTGTAGACGCCTACAGGGTTCTCCAGGTCCATCGTCATCTTGCCAGCCTTCTTGTAGTACGGGAACTTCAGGTAGCTCCATGGCTCCACGAGTTCAGCGATGTGGTCTAGGTAGTTCTCAACGGCGAAGTCCTCATGTGATCCGTCTGGTTGCATCATTCTGAGTTTGCCGTCGTACAGGCTCAGGCCTCCATCGTCCATCACGGTCCCGAGAAATCCCGTGTTGAATACAGCTAGACTCTTGACCAAGTCGATGTACTTCGGGAAGATACTTTCCTTGGCGAACTTCATCGAGAAAAGTGCAAAGTCATGCATTTCCTTCGCCATGCCCTTCACTTCTTCGATCTCCTCCTTCTTCAGTGGCCTGCTCCAGCCCCCTGGAACCGCCGCTGCCGGATGGATCGCCTTTCCGGAAAGTAGCTGAGCTATCCGCGTCCCGAGGTGCCTAGCGTGAACGACTCTCTTTGCCACGTCTGGGTTTGCTTTGATGACTCCGAAGACGTTCCTATCCTTGTAGTCAGCCGTTGGACCGAGGACAAAATCCGGGCCCGAGAGAATCCAGAAGTGAAGGATTCTGTCCGACGCCATCTCCGCCATGTAGACGAGTTCCCTTATCTTTCGTGCTGCGTCCGGGATCTTGACGCCGAAGACTGCGTCGGTCGCCTTCGCTGACGCAAGATGGTGAGCCCATGGGCATACACCGCATATCCGAGGCGTTATCCGAGGGAGTTCTTCCACCATTCGTCCGACGCAGAATTTCTCGAATCCTCTTAGTTCTACAACATGCATCTTCGCGTCAGCGACGTTTCCTTGGTCGTCTAGCTGTATCGCTACCTTTGCGTGCCCCTCGATTCGAGTTACAGGTTCTATCACGATCTCTCTTGCCATCTTCATCACCTCGGTCTCAATCTCGCTTTGGCTCCAACGAATCTGTTGAAGCTGGCAGGCCTGTCAAGCATGGCCTTCACGTCTACGCCTATAGTCGAAAGCGCCCCCATCATGTCGACCATCTGACTTGCGCCGGCTCGTATGGGGCCGAAGCACCCTTCGCAGGGCATGCCAGCCGCGATACACCGTGGGATCTTCGGGCCGCCCCATCCCCCACCGTGGCAGCCGGTTCTCGTTGCAGGCCCTATGCAGAAGTAGCCCTGTTCTAGGAGGCACCGTTCTTTGTCTGGAGCCGGGAGTTCCAGCGTCCGTTTCAGTACCGTGCCTGGTGCTACAGCCTTCTTCTCTCTCTTTAGGGGGCAGTCTTCACAGACAGCCTTCTCCTCCATCACGAAGGGCTTGTTCTCGAGCAATGAATTGAGAGCCTGTACCATTACTCCGGGTTCCGTCGGACACCCGGGGAGATACGCATCGACCTTCACAATCTCATCCACTGCGTAGACTCGATCCAAGAGCCCGGGGACCTTTTCGGAAGGAAGCACACTCGGAACTGTGCTTCGCATGTTCTTGTACACGGTGTTCAAGAGGTCTTCGCGGGTAGACAGATTTGCC
>Ga0209725_1000236_pt1 | contig 33821 bp, 31 predicted proteins | sample I18A1metaG_FD_184145 | JGI IMG/M metagenome (GOLD analysis project Ga0209725, IMG submission 184145) | Lake sediment bacterial and archeal communities from Gulf of Boni, Indonesia to study Microbial Dark Matter (Phase II) - ​I18A1 metaG... | ecosystem: Environmental > Aquatic > Freshwater > Lake...
GCCTTGTATATATCAAGAAACCTTGCTCGAAAACCGTTTAACTTCATCGGTTGAAACCACATTAACATAAACACTTCATCACTTTTCAGAATCTATGAAAGGTTTTAAATTTAGAATCAGCAACATCATATTTGGGTGAGTATAATGACTAGGAGAGCCATATCAACTACATTGGCAGCGGGGATTGTTATAGTCATAGTGATAATTGCAGCGATCGCCGTATACGTTATGACGACACCTCCACCAGCACCCAGCCCGACGCCAACTCCAAAACCGACATACAAGGTCGGCCTTATAGTAGCTACTGGCGGCCGAGGAGACAAGTCATTCAATGACATCTCATATGCGGGTGTAGTTAGAGCTAAGAGCGAATTGGGAATAACATTCGATTATGTAGAGCCAAAGGCTATAGCCGAATACGAGGGCTTTCAAAGAGACTTCGCGAAGACCGGAGAGTATGCAATCATCGTTTGCATTGGTTTCGATCAAAAGGAAGCTTTAACCAAAGTTGCGGGCGAGTATCCTAATCAGAAGTTCGTCATCGTAGATGAGGTTGTAGATAAGCCTAATGTGGCGTCTATTCTGTCCAGAATGAACGAAGCCTCCTTTTTGGTCGGCGTAGTAGCTGGAATGAAGACTAAGACAGGAAAGGTGGGCTTCGTTGGAGGCATGGACATACCGCTGATCAGAGACTTCTTTGTGGGATATGAGGCAGGCGTGAAATGGGCGAATCCGACCGCGACAGTACTATCACCGGTCTTCGTTGGAGGTTGGGCTGATCCGACTAAGGCAAAGGAATTGACGCTGGGACTGGTTGAACTGGGAGCTGATGCCGTGTTTGGTGCGGCAGGCAAAAGCGGATTAGGTTTCTTAGAAGGGGCGCATGAAAAGACTATCACAGGCTTGGGCGTGGACGCATGTCAATGCTATACGTTTCCAGAAGTATTGGCTAGCGCAACAAAGAGGGTTGATGTTTCAGTGTTTGAGATGATAAAGGCAACAGTTGATGGGACATTCAAGGGCGGAGTCTACAGTGGAGGCTTGAAGGAAAAATGGACTGGATGCTGTAGATTGCCTGATGAGGAAGGGTTCTGGGAGCAACAGTTCAACTTTAAACACACTTTGTTAGAAGCTGAAATAAAAGATAAAATTGTAGAGGCAAGGGACAAGATCGCTGCTGGCGAGATCAAAGTGCCCAGTGGCTTCGCTTAGGCAGAAAAGTTAAATCTCTATCTCCCTCTCTTTTTTTATTATGATTTCAGCTGTCGAAATGGTTGGCATTACTAAAACCTTTCCTGGTGTGATAGCTAACGACAAGATAGATTTCGTTGTTGAAAAGGGGGAAATTCACGGTTTACTTGGAGAGAATGGCGCAGGAAAAACGGTATTAATGAGCATTCTTTATGGGCTATATCGACCAGATGAAGGAAAAATTTTCGTGCACGGAAACGAAGTAAAGATAGATGGCCCAAACATCGCAATACAATTAGGTATAGGGATGGTTCATCAACACTTCATGCTTGTTCCAAGCCTCACAGTTGCGGAGAACATAATCCTAGGAAGAGAGCCAGCTAAGAACAAAGTATTATTGGACATTGAAAGAGCATTGAAAGATCTGGAAGGTTTTTGTGGACGTTACCGGTTGGAAGTGGACTTGAAATCTCCAATATATACACTGCCCGTCGGCACCCAGCAAAGGGTTGAGATCCTCAAGACGTTGTATAGAGGGGCTGATATTCTGATCCTGGATGAGCCAACATCGGTTCTAACCCCTAGCGAAGTGGAAGAACTTTTTAAAGCATTAATTGCTTTGAAAACTCAAGGGAAGACTGTCATCTTTATATCCCATAAGTTGAAGGAGGTTTTGGCGATTTGTGATAGAATAACCGTTTTGAGGAGAGGTAAGGTGGTGGGGACGGTGAAAGCAAATGAAACCAACGTGGATGATTTAGCTCAAATGATGGTAGGTAGGAATGTTTTTCTTACATTCAAAAAGAAAGAAGTGAGTTCCAAGGAAGTTGTTCTGAGAGTGGAGAATCTAAAGGCCATTAATGATAGGGGTTTGCCTGCGTTAAGGGGGATCACCTTTGAGGTCCACGCATCTGAAATTTTGGGGGTTGCTGGCGTCGAGGGAAACGGGCAAACGGAATTGGTTGACGTTCTCATGGGGGTAAGGAAATCCGAAGGAAAGACGCTTCTAGAGAACACTGATATATCCGAGAAAACTCCCGGAGATAGAATAAGATTAGGAATTTCCCATATACCGGAAGACAGAAACAAGAATGGATTGATACTAGACTTTTCAGTGATGGAGAATTTAATCCTTGGAAGCCAGAATGAGCCACCGTTCACATCGGACAAGGTCAGGCTCAACCTGAAGGAAGCCTCCAACTACGCAAGCAGACTAATCAAGGATTTTTCAATAAAAACGCCGAGTCAAGAGACTCCTGCAAGACATTTATCAGGCGGCACACAACAAAAAGTGATTGTAGCAAGAGAGTTCAGCAGAAAGCCTAAGCTGATTATAGCCTCGCAACCCACCCGCGGACTGGACGTTGGCGCAACCGAATACGTCCGCACGAAACTAGTGGAAATGCGTGATCAAGGTTGCGCTGTTTTGCTAATTTCAGCAGATCTCGATGAAATATGGGCATTAAGCGACCGAATCGCAGTAATTTATGAGGGGGAAATAGTAGCAATCAAAGACCCTGAAACTACTAACGATCAGGAAATTGGACTCCTGATGACTGGTGGTAAAAGTGCCTGAAAGAATAGAAGAGAAAGATTTAGGAGCAGAGAGATTGCTTCGCAGATTTTTCGTTAAATTCAAGTCTGGACTACGAAGAATGCTTCCGCAAGTACTCGCGATTCTTTTAGCATTTTTGGTTGGAGCTATAGTGCTCTTGATAACTGGCTACTCACCAGTAGACGCCTACACTGTAATGATTACTGGAGCATTCGGCGATGTTTTTGGCATTGGACAAACATTGACTCAAGCAACGCCAATAATTTTTACGGCACTTGCATTTCTGTTTGCTTCTAAGGGTGGTCTCTTCAACATTGGAGCTGAAGGCCAACTATTAATTGGAGGATTTATTGCTGCACTCGTTGGAATATCCTTTAATGGATTGCCTAGTTTCGTTCACTTACCTATGGCACTGCTAACAGGAACTCTGGCTGGTGGAATTTGGGGATTAATTCCAGCAATTTTGAAAACAAAACTCGGCGCGCACGAAGTAATTACAACCATGATGCTTAGCTACGTTGCACTTTATGTGACAGGATATATGGTGAATTACCCGTACAAAGCGCCAGGTTGGGTGGCACAAACAATACCAGTTGCACTATCTGCTGAGCTTCCACGTATTCTACAACCAACGCAACTCTCTGCAGCGATTATTCTGGCAATTATTTTGGTTGCAGTTACATATTACGTACTCTTTAGAACCGCCTTCGGTTATGAAGTGAGAGCCATAGGATTAAACCCTACTGCAGCTGAAAGTAATGGAATAAATGTAAAGAGAGGAATGATTCTGGCGCTGTTTGTCAGCGGAGCTATGGCCGGACTGGGAGGAGCAGGTGAAGTTCTGGGGGTTCACAGGCGCTTCATAGAAGGCTTTTCCCCAGGCTACGGTTGGGACGGATTGGCGGTGGCTTTGGTCGGCGGGCTAAACCCCGTAGGCGCGCTGCTCGCCGCTGTATTGTTCGGAGCTCTGAGAAGCGGTGGAATGGTGATGACGAGAGTCACCCATGTGCCACTCGACATAATATCCATTCTTCAAGCATTAGTTATTATATTCGCAGCAGCACCTATGCTAATTAAATATCTTATAAAGAAGGGTAGGATTAAGCGATGGAGCTTCTAGATATAATCAACGTCGGATTATTTGCTGCCGCTTTAAGAATGGCAACCCCTATTGCTTTTGCGGCGCTCGGAGGAATCTTTTCAGAGAGAGTGGGCATCGTAAATATTGGATTAGAAGGCATGATGTTGACCGGTGCTTTTGCGGGAGTAACAGCAAGTTTTTTCAGCGGCAATCCTTGGCTCGGGGTATTAGCAGCTGTGCTTGTTGGTGGATTGCTAGGTCTCTTGCATGCGCTTTTGACTGTAAAATTTGTTGTGAATCAGATTGTGAGCGGAACAGGGATCAATATTTTCGCTCTGGGTTTCACAGCCTACATGTGCCAAAATCTTTGGGGATCACGAGGCGCGTCTGAAAGCGTTCAAGGGCTCAAAGCAATATCGATTCCATTATTGAAGGATATACCGATTCTGGGCGACATTATTGGAGAACACACACCTCTCGTTTATATAATGTTAATTGTAACGGTGCTTTCTTACATCTTACTGTTTAAGACCCCAACAGGACTTAGAATAAGAGCGGTAGGTGAGCATCCCGCCGCTGCGGACACCGCCGGAATAAATGTCCTAAGAATGAAGTACCTGTGTGTGATGATAAGTGGGATGTTTGCAGGACTGGGTGGAGCGTTTCTATCACTAGGTCATTTAAACTTGTTCGCTTGGGGAATGACCGGGGGACGAGGTTTCATAGCTTTGGCAGCGATGATTCTTGGCCAGTGGATGCCTTTTGGCGCCTTTGGAGCCAGCCTCTTGTTTGGCTTCGCAGACGCGTTTCAGATGAGACTTCAAGCATTAGGATTGCTTCCACCTCAGATAATATTGACGATTCCTTATTTACTCACAGTAGCCGTCTTGGCTGGCGTGGTTAGAAGGGCTACTCCTCCAAGCGATTATAAGCCCTATGTTAAAGAGTGACTACTCCCAAGAAGTTTTACGGCTTCAATGGCTATTCTAATTTCATCCTCAATTGCCCTTTGAACGCGCTCATCAAGCTCCCCTGTTTTTTCTCCAGGTTCAAACTCGCCCTTCCGAATCCCCTTTACTATGTTACAGTCAACTGCCAAAATGGCTCCAGATCTAAGCCCCTTCAACCCGGCAAGCGTGAAAACAGCGGAACACTCCATTTCGATCGACAAAACATTTGCGCCACCAAATCGCTGCATTACTTTGCTGTTCTTGCCATAGAAGGCATCTGTAGTCAAAACGATGCCCAGATGGACCTTTTTATTCAACTTTTTGGATGCTTGAAGTAAAGCCGAGACCACTTCGATATTTGCAATGGCAGGGTATCCGATCGGCAAATAAGATCTAGTTGTGCCGTCCATGCGCACCGCAGCGGTTGCAATAATGATATCGCCAACTGCGATATCGGGTTGAAGGGCACCTGTTGTCCCCACCCTAATGAACGTCTCCGCGCCAATCTTCGACAACTCCTCCACAGCAATCGCTGCGGACGGACATCCAATGCCTGTTGAACAAGTCGAGATCTCTATGCCATTAACTTTACCTGAGTAAGTAACATATCCTCTATACTCAACAACTTTGTGTGCCTCGTCAAAAAATGAAGCAATCTTTTCCACTCTTTTCGGATCACCAGGAAGCAGGACATACTTTGCAACGTCACCTACGCCACACAATATATGAGGTTGTATTCTCCTTTTCACCGTTATTCCACCATTCGAACACCAGAAAAGATCTTTGAGCTTACAGCTATAAATTCTGAGCGCCTTTCTTACATTTAATAGTTTACAAAATAATCAGTTCAAACCTCCTGTTTTCTAATGTACACAACAGGAGGCTTCTTCCTTTTAACATATATAGCAATCGCCCCCAAGACCAGGGCAGCTGCAATGAAAGCATACATCAAATTTCTAGATAAGCTTAATTCGGAATTTGCGGAACCAACTAGTCGTCCTAGATTGCTGTTTTCAGTTCTCAAAGCGTTGCAGGTGGTATTCAACATACTATAACTTGCCTGGAGCGAATCATAATCAGCTCGCAGCGCGTCATAGCTCTCTTTTTGGCTGTGATAGCTTGAGTTTAACGAAGAATAGGCTGTTTGTAAAGAGCTGTACTGATCCAATATCAAAGTATAATTTGGGTTTAAGGCACTGTAACGCGCCGAAAGCTCATCATACGACTCAAGAAGCGCCTTATGATCTGCTAAAAGTCCACTATAATTGGCCATCAACCCGTTATAATCGTTCAGAAGTTCGTTATAATCGTTCAGAAGTTCGTTATAATCGTTCAGAAGTTCATCATAAGTCACGGACCGAATCTGAGTGGTGTAAAAAATGTAGGAAGCTTCGCGGCTTGTTGTGTACGCCTGTGTTGAAACGTGCACGAAGCAATACAGCCTATCATGCGCTCCCTTAGGCACTGTAAACGTGCCCTGCTCATATATTTTCTCGTCGGTTGTCACGCTTCTGGAAGGTATATCCACATTGTAAACTTGCTGCCAATTCGCGTCAACAAGGGCCTTAACGACAAGTGTAACGTTAAACCAAAAAACCGACGTTGTCGCCGTTAGCGTCAAATTATGCGTTATGAGATCAGCGGGACGGGCTTCCTCAGGAAAGACCAAATCAATCACGAAGCCCACATTTCCTTGGAGCGATACGCTGCTGGTTGGTAAGGCACCTGCATTATGAATACAAAAACCAGATAAGAAAATCAGTAAGGTAAGTAGGCTAACCAGCGTTTTGACTCGCATCAAACTTCCCGTAAAACCTCTCTACGCTTAAACATATATGCTTAGTTAATCCCAAATCAAGATTCTCTATAAAGAATTCTTACGCCTGTTTCTCCATTCATCAATGTTATTGGCAATTAAATTATTTCGCAAACTCTCCGCAATCCCGCTGTCTACGAAAAATCCAGAAGTCGTACATGAAGATTAGATGGAAAACAGAAAGTAAAAACAGGAAAATTATAGGTTCACTGTTCTTTGGAGGCAACAGCGCGTACTATGTCTGACTTAGTTATTACCCCTACAAGTTTTTCGCGCGCGCTAAGACTTGCTTCCTTCAGGCAAGCAGTACACAAATTGGTTCTCGCGCTGTCCTACAATCGCCACTTTCCCAAACTGTCTCATAGCCATGAGATGCCTTAACAGTTTCCACTTCTCCATGCCCGTGATCTTCGCCAGCTCATCTATAGTTGATGGACCGTGATTCTGAATCTCTCTCACTATTATGTTCCTTTCTTTCGAGCGTTCCTGTATCTCCTTCACTCTTTCCGGATCTACTCTAGGTTTCTTAGACAATGCTCTCACGCCATTTAGAAAACTGACTCCATATCAGAGCTATATATAAGAATAATTGTAGGAAAGTCTGTTATTCAATGTCAAATTCAGCTTCGCAAAATATACACAAATATATCTCGATCTGCGACTAGTTAGGAGGAGAGATAGTTGAAGAATAGCCTATCTGAAGTCAAGTTTGAAGAGCTGAAGGGAAAAAGCTTCGAATTGATTCTTATAGTTGAAATGTTGTGTGAAGTCTGCAGAGAACCGCTGGGCACAAAGGAAAAGACTCTCAGAAAGACTCAAATCCTAAGCAAAGAAGACTACCAAAATCTTCTGGACAGAGCCACAGTTCATGACCGCGCCGAAGTTGATGTTGAAAACAGTAAGATCTACTTTTACGACCATGATTTTCCAGGAGTTGTTCATCCAGAGTGTATAGAGAAACTCTAGGTCTAGTGCAAATTCAAATTAGCCTGTAGAGATACTGCCTATCTTTCTCCCCTACTTCGTTCACTACGCCGTTTCTTCTGAGGGCTATTATATGCTGTATTATCTTGCTTGGGTGAAGACCAGTCAATTGCGAAAGCTCTCCCACCGTGAGCTGACCTTTCTCCTTCAAGGCTCCAGTAATCATGTGTCTCTCAATCTCATCTTGCATTATTGAATCTATAACTTTCCGGTATCTTTTCTCGTCGATTTCTACTTTTACTTGTGATCTTCCCATAACCCATCGCAGTCTCTGGGATTTGAAAGCATCTATTGCGGCATTGGTTTTCCTTTTTAAGCTTTCCTTTTCGCCCATCTTTCCCACCTATTTCGAATTGCTCATAATTCTGAATGGACTTGGCCCCAACCGCTTTATTTGATGAGTCATCTCCCTGATTAGAGCGGCAAATTTTGCCCCTTCGCTGGCTGAAACCCACTCCAATCTTACGCGGTCAGCTTCAAGGCCTACGCTTTTGACTGCATTCTTTATGTAATCAAATCGTTTCTCCATCATGTAGTTTCCTTTCTGATAGTGGCAGTCTCCTGGGTGGCATCCTGCGATTAGGACCCCATCGGATCCCATTCGCAAGGCTTCCAGTACAAATGTCGGATCCATCCTTCCTGTACACATTATTCGAACTATTCTTACGTTTGTTGGGTATTCAAAACGGCTTGTTCCAGCTAGATCTGCTCCAGCGTAAGAACACCAATTACAGCAGAAAGCCACAATCAATGGTTCAAATTCTTCTTCAACCATTCAATCACCAGCCTCCTTTAGGCTTTCGGGAACTAAAAGTGACCTTACCTGAGCAAGAATCTGGTTGTCTCCGAAGTGCCGCATGCTTATAGCTCTTCTCGGGCACTCCGCAGCACAAGAACCGCACCCTCTGCATAGTATTTCGCGGATTTTTGATTTTCCTTCCTCTATTCTTGGTGCTCCATGAGGGCATATTTCTTCGCACAGTCCACATCCGATGCATAAGTCCTCGTCTACAACTGCAGTTATAGCGTCCGTCCTGACTTTCCTGTTGCCCATGAGAATTGACGCTCTCGCTGCTGCCGCTTTACCAGAGATTATGCTTTCAGAAACGTCTTTCGGTCCTGAGACTGTTCCAGCAATGAAAACTCCGTCAACATTCGTATCTACTGGTCGAAGCTTCAAATGTGCTTCCATTAGGAAGCCGTCGGTTCCTGTTGGAATCTTCAACATTCTTGCAAGCATTATTTCGTCTTTGTTTGGAATTAGTGGCGTTGAAAGTACAGCCCAGTCTGTCAGGAACTTGACTTCAAGTCCAGACAAGGCATCGTAAGCCACCACTTGAAGTTTGCCTTCAGGCGTTTGTGTTATTTCTGGTGGAACTTCTTCCACCTGCCTTATGAATCTCACTTCAAGGTCTCTTGCCCTTCTGTAAAAGTCTTCGTATTCTTTGTAAACACGGAGGTCTCCGAAGAGTATGACAACATCCGTTTTTGGAGAGGTTTCCTTTACAAGTATAGCGTTTTTGATCGCGTTCATGCAGCATATCCTTGAACAGTACGGCCATCCTTCCTCTTTGCGTGCTTTAAGAATTTTTCTCAAGAGTTCAGCCGTGTCTGACTTCGGGAAAGCCTCAAGCTCTGAGGGACGGATTTCACCCTTTCTTGCGCCTACACATTGTATCATTACAATTCTCTCAGGTTCTCCAATTTTCCCTTCACTCAACATTTTGTCCAATTCTCTTTGCGTTATCACATGATCGTACACACCATATTGGTAGAGTCCTTTTGGTGGCGTATAGTTTGATGCGCCAGAAGCGACTATTATCGTGCCTACGTTTATTTCCCTGTCACCCCCCGGTTCCGTTAAGATAATATTGAAGTTTCCCACGTAACCTGAAACGTCTTTCATGGTTGTTATTGCCATGAGTTCTATGTTTTTGTGAGACTTTGCAGCCTCTATGAGCGGTTCCACGACATCTGAGGAATTTGCCAATGTTGGATATAACTTGTACAGTTTTTGAGTTATTCCACCTGGTTCTTTCTCTTTCTCGATTAAATACACCTTGAAGCCTTGATTCGCCATTGAAAGTGCTGCTGTCAATCCAGCTACACCGGCTCCAATTACGAGCGATGCATCTTTGACCTCAACCTCTGGTTCAGTCTGAGGTTCGAGAAGGGCTGCTTTTGCGACAGCCATTCTGACGATGTCTTTGGCTTTTTCTGTCGCTTTTTCGGGCTCGTGCATGTGCACCCAGCTGCAATGCTCACGTATGTTTGCCATTTCGAAGAGGTATTGGTTTACGCCTGCTTCTATACAGGCAGCTCTAAATAACGGTTCGTGGGTCCGCGGAGTACACGAAGCCACAACAAGCCGGTTAAGGTTATTTTCTTCTATTGCTCTCTTTATCGCCGCTAACCCGGCTTCTGAACAAGTATAGAGATTGTGTTCAGCATGGATGACATGCGGCAATGTTTTGGCATACTCCGCTACCTTTGGAACGTTAACGACGCCTCCAATGTTGACTCCGCAGTGGCAGATGAAAACGCCTATGCGTGGTTCTTCGCTCAACTATGATGCCTCCTTACCAGCTAAGACTTCAGCCACCCGCGCTGCTGTGGCGCTTGCTTGAGTTATAGAATCTGGAATATCTCCTGTTTTTGGTCCCAGACAATAACCGCAAGCAAAAATTCCTGGAACAGCTGTGTCGAGAGGTGTTTTTAGAACGTCTACCGATTTGAAGAATCCATAGTTGTCTAATTCTATGCCCAATGTCTTAGCTAATTCTTCCACCCCTTTTCTTGGGATTAAAGCTGGGCACAACACTACGAGGTCGAAGGGCATATGTTGCACAGTTCGGGTTATTGGGTCTTCAAACCAGATTATAAGATTATTAGTGGACGGGTCTTCCGATATCTCTCCTGGATTGCTTCGTATGAATTCTATTCCAAACTCTGATCTTGCTCTATTCACAAACTCTTGGAAACCCTTGCCAAAAGCCCTCATATCTATATAGAAAATTTTTACACTAGTAGCTGGCTCATGCTCCTTTATTAAAACAGCGTCTTTAACCGCGTATTTACAGCAGATACTTGAACAGTAGGAGTGGTTGATCCATTCTCTCCTGTCACGGGAGCCTATGCATTGTATGAAGGCTATGCTTCTTGGGATCTTACCATCAGAAGGCCTTATTAAGTGCCCACCGGTTGGACCCGACGCACAGAGCAAGCGCTCCAGCTCCATGGCTGTGATGACGTTTTTGAAACGTCCATACCCGTATTGTGGAATAACGGAAGGGTCGAACATGTCAAAGCCTGTAGCAACAACTATGGCTCCCACATCCAACTCTATCTCTTCTGGTTGTTGTTTTCTGTTTATAGCGTTGGCTTGGCAGACTTTTTCACAAAGGCCACACTCAATGCAGTCGTCCTTGTCAATGACCATTACTCTTGGAACAGCTTGTGGGAAAGGCATGTAAATTGCTTTCCTCGTTCCCAAATTCTCATCAAACTCGTTCGGTGCTTCAGGGGGACAGTTTTCGGCGCAGATTCCGCAGCCAGTGCATTTTGTTTCATCCACGTATCTAGGCTTTTTAAGAATTTTGACTTTAAAGTTGCCTACAGAGCCATTTATCTTCATTAATTCAGAATAGGTTAATAACTGAACATTTGGGTGATGGGTGCATTCTATCATTTTCGGCGCTAGAATACACATGGAACAGTCCATTGTTGGGAACGTCTTGTCCAACTGAGCCATTCTGCCTCCGATGCTTGGGCTTTTCTCTACCAGATATACTTTAAAGCCTCTGCTCGCGAGATCCAAGGATGCTTGTATGCCGGCGATTCCGCCACCAATGACTACAACTCTCTCTTGCATTTCACCTTGCCTCCTTCATGTTCAGAATTTTTGTTATTGGGATTTTATGGGCTCTAATTTCCCAGTCTTCGAGCTTCATGCCCATCGCAATTCTAAGCAACTCTGCAAAATGGAGTACAGGCAAGTTGTATTCTTCTTTTAGGTGTCTTTTAATCTCTAACTGACCCATATCAAGCTCAATATAACAAAATGGACAAACACTAACTATGCAATCGGCGCCCGAACTTTTCATGCTATCTAGTTTTTGTTTTGCAACTTGCGAGGCAACATCATCATTTATACCCCGTAAAGGACCACCACAACAAGCTTCTTTCCGCTCATAGGTTATTGACTTGGCACCAGTTGCCTCCACAAGCTCATCTAAAGCTCTAATACCCCTCCATTCGCCAAAATGTATTCGCTTAGGCTTCGTCAAATGGCAACCAGGCTGCACCGCAACTTTGAGTCCATCAAAAGGTTCTTTAACAGAGTTCTTCACTCTTTCCAATCCTACGTCTTCATGTAAAACATCAATGAAGCTCTTTACATTTATTTTTCCTTTATACTTTAATCCGACATCAGCAAGAATATCATTCACTTTGTTTCTGATTTCCTTGTCATTTTTCAACATTGTATTTGTCATCAGTAGTGATTCGTAGCAGTCATTGCATAGAGTTAAAATGTCAAGCCCCATTTCTTCAGCGAGGGCGAGGTTTCTAGCGGCTAAAGCAAGCCAGCTTGCGTAATCAACAGATTGTATGCTAAATGGTGCGCAACAATTTGCACCTTCCATTTCTACAAGCTCTACACCTAGTTCGGGGGCGATTTTTCGGACAGAATTTTCGTAGTTTTGTTCTCTTGCTGGTATTAAACAACCCAGAAAGAAAGCGTACTTCATATGCCTCACAAACCTTTATAGATCAACTTATCAAAGGATGTTTTTCTTAAAATTTTTTGAACAGCTTCAACGTTAAATGTTGGTTCTTTGCCAAGTCCATATTTTTCCCTTTGGATTAAGGCCGTTCTGGTTGGAGTTACAATACGCCCAGTTTCGAACAGACTCTGGGCTTGAGAAATTATTCCCGGTGGGATGTTTCCTTCCCTAACTGCTAGATTTCTTATTGCAAACATAGCTTCACTTACATCCCCACCCTGTGGGCATCTGTCGAGGCATGTGAAGCACGAGAGGCAATGCCAAGGCAATGATCCACCTAGGACATTTGAGCGTAACCCAAGTATAATCATCTCCATCAATTTTCTTGGGTTATGCTCTTCGACAACTCTGGCAATTGGGCAGCTGCTTGTGCACCTACCGCATTGAATGCATACAAGAACTCCTCGGCCACGAGGTGTGTTTGCGACTTCGTGCATAAAATAGGCATCTAACGAACTCATGTCAAGAAACCTTCCGTGCGTCTTGACTTAACTTGCGTTGGAATAACTAATATAGCTTTAGGTAAAGTAGAAATCTAGTCTTAGATGTTGTCTTTTTCTGTAAATGCGCGCGCGAAAAAGCCACAGAAAACGATTGAGATTTCACATAACATATAGCATTATCTCAGAGTTTACATGGAGAGGTTTCTCTCTCTTGCACGTTCTTGCATCTCCTTCGTCTTTTTAAGATTTACTATAGGTTTTTCAGCAGACATGGCTTTCACTTCATTTAGAAAATAACTCCATACCAAAGCCTTAATATAAAAATGACGCATGCTAGAACTCCCGACATTTAGGTGTGTTTGCGACTTCATGTATAAAATGGGCAATTAGACAGCCCAAATAAGATGAGCATTCATGCTCATTACATCGTGTTAATCAAAAATTGTTTTGAGCTTACTTTAATAAGCATTGGAGAGTGGATCTTCAACTTCTCTTAGCGCGCGCGCTATATGGTTAAGACCTTCATAATCATGAACATTTTGTACAATATCGGACATCAAATTAATAAGCACCTTTACATATGGAAAGTTTTTGAGTCCATTTGCAGGTGAAAAAAATGGATGAAAAAGTCGGGGCTGTCTTAGTTGTCGGCGGTGGGATTGCCGGTATACAAGCATCTCTGGACCTGGCAGATTCCGGTTTTAAAGTTTACCTTTTGGATGAGTCAACGAGCATTGGAGGGACTATGGCTCAGTTGGACAAGACGTTCCCGACCAATGATTGTTCCATGTGCATTCTAGCACCTAAGCTCGTTACTGCCGGTAGACATCCAAACATTCAGCTAATCACTCATTCTGAGTTGAAAGAAGTCAAGGGCAAAGTTGGAAACTTTGAAGCAACAATACTGAAGCGACCGCGTCTTGTGAACATGGAAAAATGTACAGGCTGCGGAATTTGCGCACAGAACTGCCCCATTGAAGTGTTAAACGAGTTTGATGCTAACAAGGGCATAAGAAAAGCAGTTTATGTTCCATTTCCTCAAGCCGTGCCGCTGAAATATGCTATCGACCAAGATAACTGCATAAAATGCCGCCTTTGCCAGAAGGTATGCCCTGCCAATGCCGTGGACTTCGATCAACAACCCGAAAATGTCGAAATAAATGTCGGATCCATAATATTGGCACCTGGATTCGAAGAATTTGATCCCTGCTTGAAAACAGAATATGGTTATAGACGTTATCTGAATGTGGTTTCAAGCATCGAATTCGAACGTATAATGAACGCCTCAGGTCCTTATGGCGGAAAAATCATGCGTCCATCCGACGGCAAAATACCGCGTAGAATCGCTTTCATCCAATGCGTAGGTTCCCGTGACGCCAAGCTTGAAAACAACTATTGCTCCGCTGCTTGCTGCATGTATACTATTAAGGAGGCCGTCATAGCCAAAGAGCACAGTTCTGTCCCTCTAGATTGCACCATATTCTACATGGACATGCGTGCTCATGGAAAAGAGTTTGATGCCTACTATAACAGAGCCAAAGGAGAATGGGGCGTAAAATTTGTAAGGTCGAGGGTGGCGAGCGTCACCGAAAATCCGTTAACAGAAAATGTTTCAATCCACTATGTTGTGGATGAAGAACCAAAGACTGAAGATTTTGACATGATTGTACTATCGGTCGGGATGCAACCACCAAAAAAGGTTGGGCAATTGGCTGAAATCTTGGGAATAAAACTCAACAACTACAATTTCTGTCAAACAAACATTTTCACTCCCTTGGAAACATCAAAACCAGGCATATTTGTTTGCGGCGCATTCTCTTCACCAAAGGACATCCCAGAAAGTGTTGCCCAATCAAGCGGCGCTGCGTCAAAAGCAATGGGCATAATCTCTGACCAGAGAGGAAGACTAGTAACTGTAAAAGAGTTTCCTCCTGAAAGAGATGTAAGCGAGGAAGAGCCACGTATCGGCGTTTTTGTTTGTCACTGCGGCGTCAACATAGGTTCAGTAGTAAATGTGCCTGAAGTAGTCGAATACGCGAAAAAATTGCCTGACGTGGTTTATGCAGAAGAAAACCTTTACACATGTTCTCAGGACGCGCAGAAACTGATTGCAGAAAAGATCAAACAACATAATCTAAACCGTGTCGTAGTGGCCTCTTGTACTCCGCGCACGCACGAACCCCTATTCCGCGAGACTCTTCAAGAAGCTGGTCTAAGTTCTTACCTGTTCGAGATGGCAAACATACGTGACCAGTGCAGCTGGGTACACATGCACGAGCCCGAAAAAGCGACAGAAAAAGCCAAAGACCTGGTTGGATCGACGGTTGCGAAGGCCAGGCTTCTGAAACCCTTGAAAAAGCCTATGATAAATGTCACACCAGTGGGTCTGATCATAGGCGGTGGCCTTGCAGGAATGACAACAGCCCTAGAACTTGCTGAACAAGGATTTGAGGTTCACCTTGTTGAAAGAGAAAACGAACTAGGTGGACATCTACGCAAAATCCATTATTTGCTGGAACAAACTGATGACCCACAAAAGAAACTCATCGCCTTGTCAAAGGCCGTCATGAAAAACGAGAAAATAAACGTATACTTGAGAGCCGAAGTTGAGGAGATCAGCGGATTTGTTGGCAACTTTAAGGCGAAAATACGAAAACAAGACGGCGAGAGAAAAGAGATTGAAAATGGTATCGTAGTAGTGGCGACAGGTGCAGTTGAGTACAAGCCTACCGAGTATCGTTATGGCAAAGACCCAAGAGTTATTACGCAGCACGAATTAGAAGAACAAATCGCCCAGCGACAATTCAAAGCCAAGAATGTAGTTATGATCCAGTGTGTGGGAGCACGAACTGATGAACGACCGAATTGTTCAAGGATATGTTGTGGACAAGCCATAAAAAATGCGTTGAAAATAAAAGAAGTGAGCCCAAAAACAGAAGTTTACGTTTTATACAAGGATGTTAGGGCTTACGGTTTCAAAGAGGATTACTATCGTGAAGCTGCGACTAAAGGTGTTCTGTTCGTCAATTATGACGAGGAAAGAAAGCCACAGGTCCTAAACGAAGATGGCAAGCTAAAGGTTGCGTTCTGGGAGCCAGTACTCAAACAGGAGATTGAGATTCACCCAGATGTTGTAGTCCTCAGCGCAGCCACGATACCGAATCCTGATAACAAACGAATAGCAGAAATGCTAAAGGTGCCACTTTCAAAGGATGGCTTCTTCTTGGAAGCGCATATGAAGCTTCGTCCAATTGATTTCGCAACGGATGGCGTTTTCCTCTGCGGAATGGCACATTGGCCTAAATTTATTGACGAAACTATCTCACAAGCGTGCGGAGCCGCCGCCAGAGCCGCCACCATATTGTCCAAGAAAACCTTAGAAGCTGAAGGAACAGTATCGCATGTAGATGAGAATCTTTGTATAGGTTGTGGAATTTGCATAAGTATTTGCCCATACAAGGCTATGGAAAAGGACGAAATGGGAATAGCAAGAGTGACGGAAGTTCTATGCAAAGGTTGCGGCACATGCGCAGCTAGTTGTCCGATGAGAGCTATTACGATGCGACACTTCACAGATGATCAACTTATAGCTCAGGGACTTGCTGTCTTGAGGAGGGTTACCTGTGGCTGAGTTTGAACCTAAAATAATTGGTTTTCTCTGCAACTGGTGTAGCTATGCGGGCGCAGATTTGGCTGGCGTAAGCAGAATCCAATATCCAACAAACATTAGAATAATTAGAGTCATGTGCAGCGGCAGAGTTGACCCAGTCATCGTTCTGGAAATGCTCGAAAACGGCGCTGATGGAGTAACGGTGACTGGTTGCCACCCAGGAGATTGCCACTACGTTGAGGGTAACTTGTATGAGGAAAGGAAAATCAAAATGCTGAAAAAACTGGTGGCGTTAACAGGTTTAGAACGAGAACGGCTGAGACTTGAATGGGTTTCAGCGGCAGAAGGGCAAAGATTTGCCCAAATAGTAACAGAATTTACAGAGGAAATAAAAAAGTTGGGGCCGTCGCCAGTTTCAGGAAATAATCCGAATCCGAAAATCCTTGAAAATCTTCAGGCTGCAAAAAATGCCGCTGCAAGCTTTACGCTGAGAGTTCTTGTTGGGCGGGAGAGAGAATTAACAGAAAAGAGTAATGTGTATGAAGAAAAGATTCCGCAAGAGGAATGGGACTGCTTGTTCAGTGAAGTCATTGAAGCTGAGTATATTCGACAAAAGATCCACCTTCTGGCAAAAGCCAAACCACTTTCAGTCAAGGCTTTGGCAGAAGCAGTTGAATTGAAGCCAAAGGCTGTTCTTAGACAAATTGTGGATATGCGCAGAAGAAACATGATCGCACTAGATCACATTGAAGGGCAGACTCCATTTTACACAGCTTTGGAGGTTGAGTAGATGAGAAGCAAGAAAGTCGGGGCAGTTCTTGTGGTCGGAGGCGGTGTTGCTGGGATACAGGCTTCTCTTGATTTAGCGGATTCTGGCTTCAAAGTTTATCTTATCGATAAGGGGCCCAGCATAGGCGGAGTTATGGCTCAGCTGGACAAGACGTTCCCAACTAATGATTGTTCCATGTGCATTCTTTCCCCCAAACTAGTAGCAACCGGACGGCACCCGAACATCACAATTTTGACAAACGCCGAGATAACTAGCTTGGGCGGTGAAGCTGGTAACTTCGAAGTGAAACTTCGAAAGAAAAGTCGTTACATAATTGAAGAAAAATGCAATGGCTGCGGTGTCTGCGCACAGAAATGTCCAATCGAAGCTGTGGATTCGTTTAATGAAGGGCTAGGCCGTAGAAGTGCAATTTATGTGGAGTATCCCCAAGCGGTTCCCTTGAAGTACATGATCGACCGTGAAAAATGCATTGGGTGCGGAACTTGCGCTGAAATTTGTAAGGCACAGGCAATCCAGTACGACCAAGAAGATAGCGAAGCTACATTAAATGTAGGTTCAATAATACTAGCGCCTGGGTTTGAACCCTTCGATGCAAGACTGAAAAGCGAATATGGTTATGGCCGTTTCTCTAATGTCGTGACTAGTATAGAATTCGAACGCATTTTGAGCGCTTCAGGTCCTTATGGAGGACTAGTTCTAAGACCTTCAGACGGAGAAATTCCTAAGAAAATTGCGTTTATTCAATGCGTGGGTTCCAGAGATTTTCAGCTTGGAAACAACTATTGTTCTGCTGCTTGTTGCATGTACGGCATGAAGGAAGCTGTAATCGCTAAAGAGCACACCCCGACAAAGCTGGATGCTAAAATATTCTTCATGGATATGCGTTCCTACGGAAAAGAATTTGATGCCTACTATGAACGTGCCCAAGGCGAATGGGGTATACAATTCGTAAGGTCAAGGGTGGCCGGAGTTACCGAAGACCCGAGAACTGGCAACCTTTTCCTTCACTATGTGGAAGATGAGACGCCTAGAACTGAAGAATTTGATATGGTGGTTCTGTCGATTGGGATGCAGCCACCTAAGAACTTTGAGAAATTGGCTAGAGACTTGGGGATAGAACTTAACAAATATAATTTCTGTAGTACAGAAACGTTTTCGCCTATGGAAACGTCAAAACCGGGCATATTTGTTTGCGGCGCATTCTCCTCTCCCAAGGACATCCCTGAAAGTGTTGCGCAGGCAAGCGGTGCGGCAGCAAAGGCAATGAGCGTGATTGCCTCTGAAAGAGGAACGCAGGTTGCCACAAAAGAGTATCCGCCTGAAAGGGACGTTAGCCAAGAAGCGCCTCGCATTGGCGTCTTCGTCTGCCACTGTGGCATTAACATTGGCGGAGTGGTGAACGTTCCTAAAGTTGTAGAATACGCTAAAACCTTGCCTAACGTGGTCTACGCAGAGGCAAATCTTTACACGTGCTCTCAAGACACGCAGAAGCTCATTAGAGATAAAATTGTTGAGAACAAATTAAATCGAGTTATTGTAGCATCATGCACTCCTCGTACCCACGAGCCATTGTTCAAAGAAACCGTACAAGAAGCAGGATTAAACCCGTACTTGTTTGAAATGACGAACATTCGGGACCAATGCAGCTGGGTGCACATGCACGAGCCTAAGGAAGCAACAGAAAAGGCGAAAGACTTGGTTCGCTCGATAGTCGCAAAAGCCAAACTTTTGAAGCCTTTGAAAAAGCCACTAATAAATGTTACACCAGTCGGCTTGGTCATCGGCGGAGGCGTTTCTGGCATGACTGCAGCCTTGGAACTGGCAAAACAAGGCTATGAGGCGCATCTCGTCGAAAAAGAAAAAGAATTAGGTGGTCATCTGCGTACGATCCGCTATTTGCTTGGAGAAGATTATGACCCAAAAGTGAAGCTTGAAGCTCTGATTGAGGCTGTTATGAAAAATGATAAAATCCACGTCTATTTGAATGCGGATGTTGTTGATGTTTATGGTTTTGTTGGTAACTTTAAATCAAGAATAAGGCAACATAATGGTGAAAATAGAGAAATCGAGCATGGAATTGTGATAGTGGCCACTGGAGCTGCTGAATACAAGCCCACAGAGTACCTTTACGGCAAAGACTCGAGAGTCATAACGCAACATGAGCTTGAGGAAAAAATCGCTGATGAAGCATTCAAGGCAAAGAATGTCATTATGATTCAATGCGTCGGTGCCAGAAATGAGGAAAGGCCAAATTGTGCCAGAATATGCTGCGGACAAGCCATAAAGAATGCATTGAAAATTAAAGAGGCAGGTCCAGAAACAGAAGTTTACATTTTGTATAAGGATATGAGAGCGTACGGTTTCAAAGAAGACTATTATCGTGAAGCTGCGACAAAAGGTGTTCTATTCGTTAATTATGACGAGGAAAGAAAACCACGGGTCGTAAACCAAGATAGCAAGCTCAAGGTTACCTTCTGGGAACCTGTGATAGCGGAAGAGGTTGAAGTTGAGCCTGATGTTTTGGTTCTAAGTGCTGCGACAATTCCGAATTCCGGCAACAAACATATAGCAGAAATGCTTAAGGTGCCATTGACCAAGGATGGTTTCTTCTTGGAAGCTCACATGAAGCTTAGGCCAGTAGATTTTGCGACAGAGGGCGTGTTCTTGTGTGGAATGGCTCACTCACCAAAGTATATTGATGAGAGCATTGCTCAAGCGTGTGCAGCTGCAGCAAGGGCAACAACAATACTCTCCAAACGAACGCTTGAGATGGAAGGAATTATAGCGAATGTATCTGAAGATTTATGTAGCGGATGCAAAATATGTGAGTATCTATGTGCTTACGGTGCAATCGAAATGAAGGAAAAGGATGGAAAGCCCATTGCACGGGTGATTGAAGCGTTATGTAAGGGCTGTGGTGTTTGCGGCACGGCATGTCCAACCAAGGCCATCACCATGGGGCACTTTACAAATGACGAAATACTTGCTCAAGTCAAAGCTGCACTGCTGGAGGTAAAGGCATGAGCGAAAAAAATGGATTTGAGCCAAAAATAATCGGTTTCCTGTGCAATTGGTGTTCCTATGCAGGCGCCGACTTGGCCGGAGTAAGCCGAATACAATATCCTCCAAACATAAGGATAATACGTGTAATGTGTAGTGGCAGAATAGACCCTGTCTTTATTCTTGAAGCTTTCAAGGATGGTGCGGATGGGGTGCTTGTGGCTGGTTGTCACTTACCTTCTGATTGTCATTACATTAGTGGCAACTTCAAAACGCTAAGGAGAGTAGCGCTCTTAAAGAGACTTCTTCAGGATTTAGGGGTCGAACCTGAAAGATTGCGGCTGGAATGGGTTTCAGCCAGTGAGGGTGACAGGTTTGCTTCCATAGTGCGTGATATGGTAGAAGAATTAAAGAAACTTGGACCAAATCCACTAAAAATGAAAGAGGTTGATGTATGATGAGTGAGAAAGTCAAAGAACCAATAAAAGCTTCAGAAATGGATCCGAATTTCAAATACGAAATTTCAAAGATGCACGGCGGAGAAAAGTTGCTGCGATGCTTTCAATGTGGAACATGTACGTCAGACTGCCCAGTTGCAAAATTCAGCGAAACCTATAGACCAAGACAGATAATTCGCATGGCCCAGCTTGGCCTTAAAGAAAGGGTATTAAGCAGTGACACCTTGTGGCTCTGTGCCGCCTGCTTCACATGCACAGACCGCTGCCCACAAGATGTTGAAGTGGCAAGCGTCATACGCGTGCTGAGAAATCTGGCTGCTGAGAAGGGATTCATACCGCAAGTTTTCAAGGAGCAAGTTGCAAGCATTCTCGAATCAGGTTATGCCTACAAGATACCTGATCTAAGAATAAAGAAGAGAGAAACCTTAGGACTGCCACCACTTCCGAAGGGCAATTCCGCAAGCATAAAGAAAGCCCTCCACGGTGTAGCTTTTCTAAAAGCAATTGAAAAGAAAGGTGAGTAAAGATGGATGCAAAGAGATATTTGTTTTTTCTGGGATGTGCAATTCCCTATCGTGTTTCAGCCTACGAAATATCTTCAAGGAAAGTTCTGCAAAAACTAGGCGTTGAGCTCGTTGAAATGCCTGAATTCAACTGTTGCGGTCTTCCATTGGACCCAGTCAGCCACGAAATCATGCTTATACTTGCAGCTAGGAACCTAGCTTTAGCTGAGCAGCAGGGCTTAAACATCCTGACTTTGTGTCCAGGTTGCGCTGGCACCTTGAAGAAAGTCAACAAGATACTAAAGGAAGATAAGGCGTTAAGGGAAGAAATTAACAGTCATCTGAAAGAGTCTGGATTGGAATTTAGGGGAACAGCGGAAGCAAGACATATAATGCAGGTACTTATTGAGGACGTGGGTATAGAAAAGATAAAAAATGCTGTTGTCAAACCCCTTACAATGCTCAAGGTTGCAGAACATAATGGCTGCCACATATTAAGGCCTAAAGAATACATCGGATTCGACGATCCTGAAGACCCTAAGACGCTCAAAACTCTTATTGAAGCGACAGGCGCTACATGCCTAGATTATATGGATGAAACTGAATGTTGCGGTGCACCAAGCGTAGGCGTAAGTGACAAAGTTGCATTACAGCTTGCACGGGATAAATTGGACCACATAAAAACCGTTGAAGCGCAAGCCTTGATAACAATTTGCCCCTTCTGCCACATAATGTACGATACAAATGAGCTGCGCATAGAGAAAATGTTTAATGAGACCTATGGCATTCCAGTTTTGCATTACCCCCAACTGCTAGGTTTGGCAATGGACATGAAACCTGAAGATCTTGCTTTTAATGACCTTAGAGTCGACGCTTCCAAAATAATAAAACAAGTCATTTGAGGCGGAAAATAGTGAATAAAGACAAGTTGAAAATCGCCTTTTATTGGGCTGCAAGCTGCGGTGGATGCGAAATTGCCGTTTTAGACATTAATGAGAAAATCTTGGATGTCATCCAATTGGCGGACATTGTTTTCTGGCCTGTCGCCATGGATGTTAAATATAGAGATGTTGAAAATATGCCTGACAGTCACATTGATGTTTGCTTCTTCAACGGTTCAGTAAGAAGCGAAGAACAAGAGCACATGGCTAAGCTCTTGAGACAAAAGTCCAAGGTTCTTGTGGCCTTCGGCTCTTGTGCTCAGGAAGGGTGCATACCTGGCCTAGCGAATCTTCATAACCGAAAAGAGATCTTTGAGAAAGTCTACTTGAAAAGCCAATCAGTTGCAAATCACCAAGGAGTCGTTCCACAAACTACATCTGAAATGAAGGAAGGTGTTCTGAAACTTCCAGAATTCTACGACACTGTTAGAACTTTGGATCAAACCGTTGACGTGGATTACTACTTGCCCGGCTGCCCACCACCGGTGAAACTGATAGTAAACGCTGTAGAAGCGATAGCGAAGAATGAACTCCCACCAAAAGGAACGGTTCTTGCACCATTGAAATCGGTATGCGATGAGTGCCCGAGGAAGAAAGAGAACAAAAAAATATCCACAATATATCGTGTTCATGAAAAGATTCCAGAACCTGAAAAGTGCTTACTCGAACAAGGAATAATTTGCATGGGACCCGCAACGCGAAGTGGATGTGGGGCCCAATGTTTGACGGTTGACATGCCCTGCACAGGTTGCGGTGGACCGTGCCCTAACTCGCCTGAACAAGGCGCAGCCATGATAAGCGCTTTAGCCTCCATACTGGGCTTGGACGAGGAGAAAGAGAAATACACAGAGGCAGATGTTGAGAAGTTGATCAGTCAGATTAAAGACCCGGTTGGAACTTTCTACATGTACTCTTTACCAGCTTCAATTCTCAAAAGGAAGGTGATTAGGCAGTGAAGGAAATAATTATAGATCCTATAACTAGGCTTGAGGGCCATGGAAACGTCTCGATTTTCTTAGATGAAGCCGGAGAAGTGAAAAACGCTTATCTAAAGATTCCTGAGCTTAGAGGCTTCGAGAAATTCTGTATCGGGAGAAGAGCTGAACTTATGCCGATTTTGACGACCAGAATCTGCGGAGTCTGTCCTGTGGCCCATCATTTTGCAGCAGTGAAAGCCTTAGATGCCGCATTCAACGTCGAACCGCCGTCTACGGCGAAGAAACTCAGAGAACTAATGTATGCTGGCTACGTAATTTATGACCATACGTTGCATTTCTACTATCTAGGTGGACCAGACTTCATAGTTGGACCAGACGCGCCGCCGCAGAAAAGAAACATTCTAGGAGTCATTGAGAAAGCAGGCATGGACGTGGCCAAGGAAGTTATTAAACACAGAGCCTATGGGCAAAAAATGACGGAAATTCTCGGAGGCAAGGCCACGCATCCAGTGTGCGGATTGCCGGGAGGAATCTCTAAGGCTCTCAGTGAGGAAGGGAGGCAGGAAATTGAAAAGATGGCTGTCTCATCCTTGGAGTTTGCCAAGCTAACGCTGAAACTGTTTCACGACATCGTTTTGGGAAACAGCAAGTATGTTGACATGATCAAAAGCGACGCTTACACGATGAGAACTTATTACATGGGTTTGGTTGACGATAACAATAAAGTTAACTTTTATGATGGCAAGATCAGGGTTGTTGACCCTGATGGCCATGAATTCCTGAAGTTTGAACCTAAAGACTATCTCACCCAAATCGCTGAGCATGTGGAGGGATGGACCTATGCAAAGTTTCCCTACCTCAAGAAAGTCGGCTGGAAAGGCCATGTCTATGGACTTGACAGCGGAGTGTACCGTGTTGGTCCGCTTGGAAGGTTAAATGCTGCTGAGGGCATGGCAACTCCGCTTGCGCAGGCTGAATATGAGTCAATGTATGAAACCTTAGGCGGGAAACCAATCCACAGTACCTTAGCTTTCCATTGGGCACGATTGATTGAACTGCTCTACGCGACTGAGAGAGCTTTGGAACTTGTCAAAGATCCTGAGATCACGAGTAAGAATGTGCGTAACGAACCGGGCGAGCCAAGCGAAGGCGTGGGCGTTGTTGAGGCTGCTAGGGGTACATTGATCCACCACTATGTATTGGATAAAGACGCGCTTGTTAAGGATGTTAACTTGATCGTTGCGACGACTAATAACTATCCTGCGATTTGCATGTCGATTCGCGATGCAGCTAAAGGCTTAATACACGGCGACAACGTGGATCAAGGCTTGCTCAACATGGTAGAAATGGCTTTCAGGGCCTATGACCCGTGTTTCGGATGCGCAACACACTACGCGGTTGGACAAATGCCGTTAACGGTGGAAATCTACAACAGCGAAAAGAAACTCATAAAAACAGTACAACGCTAAGTGTTTTTTACTTTTTCATTCCTACCTATTGCGGCGGTTTCTAATTGAGCAGCCGAAAGCAGAACCTAATGAAAGAATTAAAGAAATGGCTTTCAAGAGCCGAAAGAGTTGTAATAGCGGGTATTGGAAACCCAATACGTATGGACGACTTCGTCGGGGTCAAAATAGTCCAAAACTTGAAAGGAAGAGTTTCAGAAAAAGTCTTCTTGATCGAGTGCGAAACAGTTCCAGAGAGCTTCATACAACCAATAATAGAGTTTAATCCTTCGCACGTTCTGTTGATAGATGCCGCAATATTAGGTTTGGAACCTGGAAAACCGCGACTCATAGATTCAGATCAATTAACAGATTTCCCTGCCTTCTCAACCCACATGCTTCCATTAAAAATATTTTGCGAATACCTCAAAAAAATGACAAAAGCAAAAATTGCTCTACTGTTAATAGAACCTAAAAAGACCGATTTTGGAGAAGAAATGACACCTGAGGTTAGGGCTTCGTCTCAAACAATAGCAAACGCTTTGATTAGCACCCTCTCTTGGAAATAAATGCATGAAACCGAATTAACCGTTTACAAGTTCAAACCAGCATTACCCACGGCGCGCGCGCTTCAAAGAAATGCAAGTTTCAAGGCAGCAATAAAAACATAAAAAAATGGAAGGTTTTAGGAGCTTTTCGGTATTTCCTTCATTGCTTCTTGGAATAATTTCTTTACGGCTGTTATTCTTGCTTTCTGTGCTAGGACGTCGCTTGTGACTAGGTCCAGAGCTTCTTCTGGGCACCACTTGACGCATTGAGGTTCACCTTTCTCTTTGCACAAATCGCAAACATATACGATTTTGTTTTCTGGGTGTAACATGACCGCTCCGTAGTCGCATGCTTCGATGCACCATCCGCAGCCATTGCATTTGTCTTTGTCCACTGTTATCAGTCCTGTTTCTTCGGACTGCGTAAGAGCGTCTCTTGGGCATGCAGCAACACATGGTGGGTCTTCGCAGAGCCTACATGTGACTGCTAGGTTTGCCAGCTGATTCACGCGAACCACGCGTATCCGTGATTTCAGCGGATTAAACGCTTTATCGTTGGTTAGTGAGCATATGTATTCGCAGACTTGGCAGCCTACGCATTTGTCTGGGTCTGCTGAAACAAATTTTCTCTCGTGAATCTTTACCATTTCTTACGCCTCCCTTTCTTCGATGATGCTGAGTAAATCGTCCATGTCCAGTTCCTTGAGTTTCTCCTTAGTCGGAACACCTTCTTTTGTCCATCCGCGAACCTCATAGTAATCATCCAAAAGCAGGTCTAATTCTTCCTGTGTTACGTAAGCTCCTTTTGATGGCCCTTCATCAGTTATTGGAACATTCATAACTTTCCAAGGCAGAGTGTCATCTTTCCTATTCAAGCCTTCTCTGATGTTGAAAAGCCTTGCTACATTGTTTATTCTCTCGCCGGCTTTCTTCAACTCTGCAGGCGTCATTTCGTATCCTGTTACCAGCGTGTAAAGTTTAGCCATGTCGTCGAGTTCCTTGTAGTATGTGCCTCTCGAGAATTTGCAAACGACAAATGAGTCTATTAAGGTGTAAACGTCTTCCATGTCCTTTACGAGTTTTCCTCTGCCTTTCTCTGCCTTTAAGCGGTTGACTTTTCCTTTCACGTCAAAGGCGTAAGCTCCGTGCCTGTTGTGGTCTGCACCGCGGAAAGAGACAGCAAAACCTAACGCCGCTGTTTTGAGGCATCGTAGATCGTAGCCCGTAACTTCTACTCCTTTAATGTGCTGCGCCAGTTTTTCCGCTTCTTTTCCTATTTTTTCCCCAGCAACTTTAACTCCTTCAGCGAGTATATCGCCTATGCCTTGGCGTTTGCCCATTTTCTCAATAAGCTGAATCAGCGCTTCGCGATTGCCGAACCGAGCGTCTATCCCCTCTAGGTCCTTCTCTGTTAAGATTCCGTTTTCATAACAGTCCATTGCAAAGCCAACAATCACGCCTGCGCTGATGGCATCCATTCCGTAATAGTTGCACAGTTCCATTCCTTTTATTATGGCGTCAAGGCGGTCTATGCCACAGTATGGTCCCAAGGCCCACAGGGTTTCATATTCCATCCTTGTCATAGTTCCCTTATAGGGTCCTTCGCCCACCACACATATGTGCTCACATCTCATTGCACAAGAACTGCAGCCGATGACTTTTGCAACGAATCTTTCATTCAAGATTTCTCCACTGACTTTTTCTGCGCCTTCAAATGAGGAATTATTGTAGTTTCTTGTAGGCATACAAGCCAAAGAGTTGTGGACTAGAACGTTCTCTGGAGTGCCTAGCGTCCTATACTTTTGTGTGGCTGGTCCTTTCATTCTTTCATGGAACTCTTTGACGAACTCCATAAATTCATCGGGCTTTGCCACAGTAATGTCACGGGTTCCACGCACAGCAATCGCCTTAATATTCTTTGAACCCATGACGGCACCTAGCCCCGTTCTTCCAGCTGCCCTCGTCTTGTCATTTATGATGCATGCCATTCGAACAAGCTTCTCCCCGGCCGGGCCTATGGCTGCAACTCGAACGTAATAGTCTCCCAGTTCTTCCCTTACCGTGTCTTCAGTTTCAGCTGGCGATTTACCCATCAAGTGTGAAGCGTCTAAAAGCTGAACCGAATCATCGTCGATCCAAACATAAACAGGTCTCTCTGCTTTGCCCTTGAAAATTACGGCGTCGTATCCAGCTCTCTTCAGCTCTGTCCCAAAAGAGCCATGGGCTTTAGCTTCTCCAACTCCATAACTTTGCGGTGACTTGGCAACAAAGGCGTGTCCATTTCCAGCTGTCGGCCACATCGTGCCCGCTATGGGCCCTACGACTAGGACTAAGGCATTTTCTGGACTGAAGGGGTCTACTCCAGGTTCAGAGTTGTCAAGCCAAAGTCTAATGCCTAAGCCAATGCCACCTATGTATTTTTTGGCATAATCTTCATTCAAGGGCGCAACATGCGTTTTTCCCGTTGTTACATCTATGTAAAGAATTCGACCAGCATAACCGTGCAAACATTTTTCCTCCATACTCAATTGACTTCTTAAGATGCGAAAACGTATATTAATTTAATGGATTCAGAAGCAAAAAGTTCATGTTCGATTTCTCATCTTTTTCCTAATTTAGCAGTTTTTGGGACTCCGATTAGGACTGAGTGAAACGGATATTAACGCCTTTTATCTTAAACTATCATCGAAAGCAGTATAGGTGCCTCCCTTTGAGGATAAAAGTCGAATACTTGGGTCACATTAAGAACATCCTTGGCAGTGCACGAGAGGAACAAGTCGAAATCAATGAAGAGGCCTCAATTGTCGACCTATTGCTTAAGCTTTGTGAAAGGTATGGGGAACCATTTAGGAAGGCAATTTACCAAACAGGTGGCCCTGACCTGAAGCCAAACTACGTAATCACAGTGAACGGCTACTTGCTTAATCAGTTGAACGGGGTTAAAACTAAGCTCAGAAATGGCGATCATGTGGCTTTGATGCCTATCGTCAGCGGCGGGTAAACGAAATTTTTAAGGCCGAGAATTAACTAAGGAGTCCTTCCTATATGGTGAAAAACTTGAAAAGGGTAAAAGCTCTAAAGCAAATAGCCTTTGAGGAAAAAGGATTTGACGGATTTTTAATCTTCAACTGGGCCAATTTGCTCTATCTTGTCGGTTTCCCTGGAGCAACGTGCCTGTTAACTACAAGGGATGACGAAAGCTACGTTTACGTTTATGGTGTCAACTACGAACAGGCAAGGGCTGAAGGAAGGGGTCTTAAAATTGAATTAGTAAGGCACGATGAAAACTTGATGGCAAAGACTGCAAAACAAGTTAAGGCTTGCGGAATCAAGAAACTCGCCACGGATACTCTGAGCTTTGAAGAGCATCGTAGCCTTGCAAGGGAAATAAGGGGTGGAACAAAACTCAAGCTGCAAGGCAACCTAGTCTGGAGGCTTCGCAAAATAAAAGATGAAACTGAACGTGGGCTCATGCGTAGGGCGGGAGAATTAACAAGTGAAGGCATGAGAGTAGCCTATGAATCTATAAAGGCAGGCGTAAAAGAATATGAGGTCGCCGCCGAAATAGAATATGCAATGCGGAGGAAAGGCTCTTGTGGAACGGCCTTCGAAACCATTGTGGCTTCAGGTGCGCGTTCTGCGTTCCCTCATGGAGGCTGCACTGACAGAGAAATACGAGGGGGCGACTTGGTGGTTGTCGACGTGGGGGCTGCGTATCAGTTTTACCATTCTGACATGACGAGAACGTTGGTAGCAGGAAAACCTTCAGAAAAGCAAAAGAGACTCTACGAAATTGTCAAACTGGCCCAAGAGAAAGCTTTCCAAGAGATAAAACCTAGGGCGAAGGCAAAGAATGTGGATGCAATAGCGAGAAACGTTATAGAAGAAGCTGGATACGGCGAATATTTTGTCCACAGCCTAGGTCACGGAATAGGTTTGGAGACTCATGAGCCGCCCAGTCTGGGTCCTATCAGCAAGGATAAACTAGTAACTGGAAATATTGTAACAAACGAGCCTGGTATTTATCTTGTGGGTTTTGGAGGTATCCGCATAGAAGATAGTGTTCTAGTGCAGAAGCATGGGGCGGAGAAACTCACGCATTGGCCATATAGTTTGGAGGCTGAAAAGTAAAAAGATTAAATAGAGTTTTTGGCATCTGTATTTTTGAAGGTGACCCTTTTTGGATAAAGCAGCCGTAATAATTATTGACATGCTGAACGATTTTGTCACCGGAAGTTTGGAGTGTAAGAGAGCTGAGCCCATAATTCCAAAATTGAAGACGCTCATCGAAGCTGCCCGCAAACATAGCGTACCCGTCATCTACAGCAACGACGCTCACTACCCAGAGGACACAGAAGTTGTCAGAAAATGGGGAGAACATGCTTTGAAAGGTACGAGAGGTGCAGATGTAATTCCTGAACTTGAGCCCGCCCCGAAAGATTACATTGTAGAAAAAAGGACCTATAGCGGCTTCTATGAAACGGGCTTGGATCCACTATTGAGGAGCCTTTACAAAGGCGAAAGTGTAAGAATTGTTATTTTGGGCGGTTTACACACCAATATGTGTGTTAGACACACTGCGGCTGATGCTTTCTTCAGAGGTTACAAAATAATAATAGCCAAAGACGGTGTAGAAGCTTTCACAGAAGAAGACCAAGAACAGGGACTGAAATATCTGGAATATGTCTACAATGCCAAAATAATGACCGTCAACGAGATCGTAAAAGAATTCAGTTAAAACGCTGCGCACTCGGAGAACGTTTCGCTATAGAGAGCTCTGATTTTCATCTTCTTTCTAAACTTAGGAGCAAACCCTATATTAAGGAACTACGCTGGAAAAGGTATGACAAAAATCTTGATTGTTTACGATTCTAAAACTGGAAACACTGAGAAGATGGCTTTGGCTGTTGCTAAAGGCGCTAGAGAGGTAGGTGGGGTTGCAGTGGAATTGAAGAAGGTTGACCAGGTAAAGCTTGACGACTTGCTTAAGGCGGATGGGATTATAATGGGTTCGCCAACGTATTATGGTCAAATGTCTGCCAAACTTAAGGCGTTAATTGACGCTTCAGTCAAAATTCACAAAAAACTTGCAGGAAAGGTTGGCGCTGCCTTCACAAGTGCTGGCGGAACCGCAACTGGCGCGGAAACAACATTACTATCTATCCTGCAGGCAATGCTCGTGCATGGCATGATTATTCAGGGGCGGGCAGACGATAAACATTATGGCGCTGCGGCTGTGGAGTCTCCGCGTAAAAGGGCACTGGGCTATTGCATGGAACTTGGAAAAAGAGTTGCAACTTTGGCCAAAAGATTAAAAACATAATTCGTAGGCATGGTGGGCCCGGGGCGATTCGAACACCCGACCAACAGGTTATGAGCCTGGCGCTCTAACCTAGCTGAGCTACGGGCCCGACTTTCCTCCTGAAAAGAACGTCGATTAAGAAAATATTTAGAGCTTTCGGTTTCGTTTTGTTGTCATAGGTAGTCGAGAATGCTCAAGAGAGGTTGTTCTTTGATTTTTGAGAGCGTGTGCTATTTTTGTCCTCCCAGTTCTAAACCTTTCAAAATCCTGGTCACAAACTCTTTCATCACATCTGCCTTGACTAATCCAATGCCACCCTTTTTGCGCGCGCGCTCAACGATGCTGTTAAGCAGAGAAGTTCAAAGATTTAGTTGGAAAAAGAGAGGAACCCCCTAAGAAACACGAAATCAAAATTTCGAGTGGCTACGCCTCAATCTTAGACCATTTGACCTTCTATGTTGTTGATGCTCATTCCCAGCAGGCTGTTGAAAACCGCTTTCTTGAGATAGGTTTTGCATTTTGGAACAATGTTGAAATTTGGCAGGTTAGGCTTGTTGAAGACGTTGTGAAGAAAGCAGTAGGATAAGCACAGCACTAACACGTCTCCCTCTTTTTTTATCTTTGAACTTGCTTGAAAAACGCGCGCCTATTCCGTCTGAGCTAATTTCCTGCATTGGAGTACTTTGGGGCAGACTAGGCACTCATCTGGAAATGGCATGTCCTGGGGAAAGGCGCTTGGGAGTCCACAATAATAGGCGCATTTTGCAGGAGAGCTGAAAACTCTTTGGTGTTCCGTTGTTTTCACACTAACGATCTTCATGTCTTCAACAATTATATCTAGTTTGGACATACAATATGGACAAGCATAATATGTTTGCCTAGGCATAGTGGACAAATCAGTCAAGACTGTAGGCTTGGAGAAATACTTTTCACAGCCATCGTAAGGGCATTTCAACTTTTCTTGACTGAAATGGAATAGGGGCATGTTTAACCGCGATATTGTATCGTATGATTTAATATATATTATATTCCATTTGCCGATACATTACAGAAACCAGAAGTTGCAGCATGTGCACGAGTGCGCTGCGCCGTAGAACTAGGGCGCGCTACCAGAATCTAGGGAGCACTTTAAAAACGTATGCGCCAAAAAAGGTTTAGCGCGCGTTGCATCAAGCGGAAAAGAGGCTGACTATTGTTGTGTTCGTTGATGGTGATAAAGGTATTCTTGGGCGTAGCCAGCGTATTCTCCGAAATAGCTTCGTCCAAACATATTCAATTTTGCATATTGTGAACTAGTAAGCGATTTTTCTCCTATTTTTTCAAGAAAATCCGATGAAAAATGTTTTGAATAGAATTTTAGAATAGCCCTTTTTATCCAGACATCCACCGGGAACGCTTCGAGTTTTCCGAGAGAAAAGAGTAAAACGCAATCGGCTACCTTCAAACCCACGCCTGGAAAATTAGCAAGTTCTTTTTTTGCTTTTTCATAAGGTAAGTTCCTTAAGCGTTCAAAATCAAAAACGTTTTCATGAACCTTTTTAGCCGTTTCATACACATAACTGACTCGGTAGCCCAAACCACATTTCTTCAGATCTGTAGATGTTGCTGTCGCGAGTCTCGCCGGCACTGGAAAAGTGTAGAATTCGTTGCCGTTAAAGGTTACTTTTTCTCCGAATTTCTGGGAGAGATTTAGCAGCATGTGTTTTATTGCTGAAATGTTCTTGTAGGTTGCGCAAATGTAGGAGATTAGGCACTCCCATGGGTCTTGCCGGACAATTCGTAAACCTTTGAACTCTTTCAATGCTTCTTTGATATTTCTGTCTTTGGCAATTTGATTAGCGATTTTTTCCAGGTCTTCGTTTAACCCAAAATAGTCTCTGATGAAGTCTTCGTCAATGTTTTCAAATTCCAGCTCGTGGCCTCTCTGGCGTATCTTGAAAACTTTCCCTTTAACAACGCCGTACCACCACTCGCCTTTTTTTTCCCATCTGAAGACTTGGCCGCAACAAAGTGTAAAGCCTAGATTGAAGGGGCATGAAGATGGTAACCGAATTTTCATTTACTATCCCTTTTGAAAATTTGTTATGACAATGCGATTTCAATTAATCCTAATCCTATTAGTGAGCTAAATATTATGCTGGCTCTTGCCCAAGATAATTTATGCAATACTATTGGTCCTATGAGTAGTTGGATTACTGCAACCCATAAGGCGGCTATAGTAGCGAAGTAAGGTATCCATCCAAACATTAGTCCAGGAGCATCACCGTAAGCTATCATCTTGAATGTGTCCTTTACTGTGCCTTTTCCGCCAGCAGCTCTGAGAATGATGTGAATGTAGCCTGTTGAAACTATGAGAATAAAAACGTAAAACATTTCAATCAGGAGAGGACGCCATTCAATGCCAAGTGTGTATAGTGTGGAAATATCTTTCGCTAAGAACTCAGCTTGGCCGCCTGCATGGAGTCCATTGATATCTTCAAATCCCAAATAGACCTGTAACGGCGTCAAGAGCGCGGTAACAGCGCCAATAATCAGTAAAAAGGCAAAGGTATGAGGTATCTTCTCTGAGCTGATCTCTTCCAAGGTCTTCGATGGAGCCTTAAGCATTGAAAAGGCTATGGAAAAGCTCTTTCTAACAAGGTTCATTCTTTCACGGTCAAAGCTGAATCGTCGTGAATGTCCTATTAAGTTTGCTGTCTTCTTACGTTTCTAGGTTTCGTCTATAAATTTGTCTGGCATGGGAATTTTTGGTGGTAGTCCTTTTCTTTTTCGGACTTGCTTGATGACCTCCGTTGCGATGTTTTGAGGGACTTTTTCCCAATGGTCGAAGACAGATTGCCAGAAAGCGCGGCCGGAGGTTGCTGAGCGTAGCTCTGCAGATAAACCGAAGGTTTCTGCAACCGGAACGTAGCCTGTAATCATTGCTAATGCGCCTTTCTGTTCGAAGGCCGATATTTTCCCACGTTTGCTTGTTAATATTCTTATGCATTCGCCAGCCCATTCTGTAGAAACTGAGACGACAATTTTATAGAATGGTTCGAGAAGCATTGGTTCGGCTGTTAGGAAAGAACCAAAAATTGCCTTTCCGACGCCGTGCATAATTTCAGCTCGTTTACGCTGTTCCGGATCATCATGGAGATCGGCTTCAACCAAAGTGACTTTCACGTTTCGTAGCGGTTCACCGCATAATGGGCCTGCTCTGCACGCATACCGAAAGCCTGAAATGATGAAGCCCGTTATTTCTTGAAAGTGTGGAATGTTCTTTGTCAAGTTTATGATTACATTTCTGTGTTCATCTACGGCAAGAATGTTTTTTTCTTGTCTGGGGCGCTCGCCTTTATCAACTAATTCTGCCAGATTCTTTTCGAGGGGGTCCGCTTTTACTACAAACTTGTTTCGTTTGTTGGGGCTTCTCGATGTTGCGATTGTGCCTTTTCTGGAGATGGTTTCTCTATATATGACCATTGGAGGCGAAGTTATGA